>Ga0134125_10002412_pt1 | contig 22216 bp, 11 predicted proteins | sample KB31751_FD_96464 | JGI IMG/M metagenome (GOLD analysis project Ga0134125, IMG submission 96464) | Terrestrial soil microbial communities with excess Nitrogen fertilizer from Kellogg Biological Station, Michigan, USA - KB3-175-1 | ecosystem: Environmental > Terrestrial > Soil > Unclassified ... | reverse complement strand
GACGGATCGACCACGGCGCCCGGATGAACAGTCGCGATCTGTGCAGCCATGCTCAGGCAGGCCACTAATCCAAGTCCGAAGAGGCAAACGATTTTCATAGCGGCGATCAGCAACTCCCACCTCTAACGATAGAGGCACGACTCGCAACCACTCACAAATGCATTCCGCTCATCGGAACTGCCACTCGCTGAGCGCCTCTTTCTGTGTGCCGGATTTCCATGTTCGCCATATGTTCGCTTAGAATCAAAAAGCGGTAAAACTTTGTCTCAGGTCATTCCAATGGAAAGGCTTCGAACGTATGGCCATGGAAGACATTACCGGCGGACCGCATGACGGTATCGCTCACCCGCCGAGAAAAATCATTCATGTGGATATGGACGCCTTCTACGCCTCTGTAGAGCAGCGCGATAATCCGGACCTGCGCGGTAAGCCCGTCGTCGTTGCATGGACGGGCAAGCGCTCTGTTGTCTGCGCCGCCTCGTATGAAGCAAGACGCTTCGGCGTGCGCTCCGCGATGCCGGCAGTGACTGCGGAGCGTATGTGCCCGGATGCCATCTTTGTGCCGCCGGACTTCACCCGATACAAAGCAGTGTCACAGGCCATCCGCGAGATCTTTCAGCGACATACTGATCTCATCGAACCACTCTCGCTCGACGAAGCGTATCTGGACGTAACGCAGAACAAATTGGGTCTTCCAACAGCAACCCGCGTTGCGAAGATGATCCGTCAGCAGATACGCGAAGAATTGAACCTGACAGCCTCTGCCGGCGTTGCGCCAAATAAGTTTTTGGCGAAGATCGCATCCGACTGGAAGAAGCCGGATGGTCTCTTCGTCATTCAACCTCACGAAGCTCAGGACTTTTTATTGCCCCTGCCTGTGGGCCGTATTCCCGGAGTGGGTAAAGTCACAGAGGCGCATATGAAGGCAGTCGGCGTCACGACCGTTGGGGACCTGTACGCCATGGAGACTTCCGTTCTCGATCATCACTTCGGCAGGTATGGCCGGCGTCTATACGATCTTGCGCGAGGCATCGATCACAATCCTGTCGTAGCGAATCGCTCGAGTAAATCCATCTCCGCGGAGGACACCTTCGAAAGCGATATCCCGCTGGAAGAAACAGAGCCACTGCTGCGAACGCTTGCAGGAAAGGTCTGGACCGCTTCACGGCAGAATGCGCGCATGGCACGGACTATCGTGCTCAAGCTCAAAACAAAGGAATTCGCTATCCTTACCCGCAGTTTCACTCCGCCCGTGATGCCGGCCTCAGTGGAAGAATTTACTGAAGTTGCGCTCTCTTTGCGGCAACGCGTCGATCTCGACCCCCGCCAGCTCTTCCGTTTGGTCGGCGTCGGCTTGAGCAACTTTCAAATGGACGCGGAACCGGCTTCCCCGCTCTTCGAAGAGACCGCAACCGAAGCGGTTGAGGCTGTCTTGGCATGCGACGAATGAAACTATGCCGATGAAGAAATTACTTCCGTTCGCAATAACGTCGACTTGTTCCAAGGGAGACTCAGCGTGCCAGGCCGCGAGGGAGCTGGTATAAGGGCGTTATTAGGCTGATAAACCGCCGTTATTTCTGTCGCACGAAAGATTCATAGATGTCGTGAGTCCAGCTTCCTCAACCGCGCATGGTTGCGCACCTTGTTTAAGGAGTGCTCGCGCAAAATCCGACGCAATCCGCCGATTCTGAGCTGGCTAAACTCTCTTGTTCTCTTTTAAGTTGTTGAGGAGATTGGCTCCTGAGGTAGGACTCGAACCTACAACCCTTCGGTTAACAGTCCATTCTGACACGTACTTTCAACAACTTACGCGGACGGGTTGGCTACCCAAGCGGTATGCAGGACTGTCTAGGTAATTCTTATTGTGGGGTAATCGCGGGGTCGGATCAGAAAGATCGAAACGTTTCGGGGCTCGTATACAAGTCCCTCTGCTCCGAAAGTAGATCCCCGCATTTTGGGCTAAACCATTGAACACATGCTGAGCAATGCCTTTAGAATCGTTGGAACTTGTGGTTTTGTTAGTCTCCGTCTACATCCGTGAGATTTTGCCTCTCACAAAACCGACATCTCCCATTTTCGGTCCGGCCAACTACGAAGTGCAATTCAGTATCTCCAGAGCCGTCGTTCCTAAATTGCGCGTTTACTTATCGCCCGCATTATCTGACTCAGTTTGCCTTCAACCTTCACTGACATTCAAGATCAGACCGATTCTTGATTATGAAGACATCTTGGCGAGCCACAGAATCGAACTCAAGCCGATATCACTTCTCAACGAATTCGATCGCGATCATTTGCTTTCGTGGCGATCGCGAGCAATGCACTCCACGATGACATCGAAAACTGTCTTGCCGTGGTAAGGGCTCTCTTTTGTGGTGACATTTGCGCTTGCATCATAACCACCATAGATGACGGGATAGATGAACCGGAAACCTCCTGTTTTCTGCTGGTGTGAGATGGTTTCAATGATCTCCGCCTGGCGATCCGGAGGCAACTGCGCGAAGGCCTTGATGGGCTTGGGGTAGTCGATCGCGGCCATAATGTTCCTGACTCCCTGGCTTCTCATCAGCTCGATCTGTTTCGTCGCGACCTGCCAGTCCCCGGGATGAATGGCTGCCATGCCAAAACTCGCGAGACCATAGGTCGGCATATCCACTTGGCCTGAGCCGGTGAAGTTGAAGCCCAGCTGCTCCCATCCCATATCTTTGAATGCCTGCAACTCGGCCTGGAAATCGCCAGGTTGATTGAACCAGTTATCCAGATCGAGGACTCGAATCGGCGGTGTCACCGACATCGCAAGGGTCGTTTTCAGTGAGTCGTTCAGATATTCATCTGTCCAGATTTTGTCCCGGTTCAGAGGCACTTTCGGTGTCAGCACGCACTTCTTACCGCATACCTTCTCGACCCGGGTGAGGTACTCGGAAATCGGTATGGAGGGTGCACTCGGGCCCATGGGAACCATGGCCGTCCAGCTTGGCCGTGGCGTGAAGAAGCGGTTGAGCATATTCGGCTTTAGTTTCCGAATCATTTCCAGGATGTCCGCGCCGGTATGGTTCTCAAGTTGCCAGCGATCGTACCTCGTCAGCTCAAAGGGAATGAGTCGCACAACTATCTCGTACTGCTGATTTTCGGCTTGCCCCTTTCCCGACTTTTTGGGGCCGCTACTCCAGGAAGGAATCACGGTAAGGACAACGCCCAGACAAATGGCAAGCCTGAGCGCAGAGGAAATCCGACGTGTATCTACTTTTGCGTGCATGGCCGCTCCTGCCTTTGATGAGGATCGCGTGTGTCCTGCTACCGAAGCCGGCCCCACTTACAGAGGCCGGCCTTATTGGCGTAGTTAGAACGTGAAGCGCGCTGTGATCTGCATTTGACGGGCAGGGTTGTCGAAGCTGTTGGAGAGGAAGCCCTCGATACCGTTCGTGCCCGGATTGTTTTCTCCCGGCATGTTGAAGACGTTGAACGCATCCAGGTTCACGCGCAGGAACATTCCTTCACGGATCGGAAACACCTTGAAGATCGATGCATTCGCGACCCAGTTATACGGTCCCGGCAGCCATGTTTTGCTGGTGTAGTTCGCCGGGCTGTAGACCGGCGGGCCAGCCGCGGTAGGTCCAACGTCGTAAGCCGCCGATTGTGTATTGCCGTTCAGCAGTGTCACGTTCACCTTATCCCCACCGAAGTTCGGATCGGCAGGCGCATTGTGCGATGAGGTTTGGTAGGAAACGAAGTCCGCCGGGAGACCTGTGATGCACGTCCCCAGGGTCTCGCATGATGTCTTTTTTCCCGCAACCGAGGTGTTGTCATGCATGGGGTCCAGCGGATTCAACTGCGGCGAGACGTCACCGTTGTACCAGAGGTAGTTCTTGTAGCAGACGCCGCTGCTGCAGTCGTTGACCGGCACACGCTTTTTGTACATTTTGATCGGAGCGGGCGTCCCCCAATTCGTCGTGAGCGGCTGGAACATCTGAGAAATGACGTTGCCAGTCCCCGCAAGCTGGAACCCACCGACAATCTCATTCAGCCAACGCGGCGCGCTGGAGAGGAACCGCTTTCCACGGCCCACCGGAATGTCATAAATCCCGTTGAACTTCACATAGTGCGTGGGGATGTTTGAGTCCACCTGATAAAGCTGGTACTTGATCATGTCGTGCGCAACTTCGTATTCGGGAAGGTTCGCAGGAGGCTTCGGCGGTGCGACACCGGCATAGGGCGTCACGCCAATAGGAAGACCGCCGACAGAAGGAATGACGCTGACGATGCCGGCAGACCCAATCCCGCCCGGGAAGTTGGCGTAGGGGAACACGATGCCGGTGCCACCACCACCCACGTCACCGCCGGCTCTCAGTCCCTTTGCAAATACGTAAGCTACCTGGAAGGCCGACCCCGAGTGGTACAAGCGCTGATAGTTCACCTGCAGCGAGTTGTAGTTCGCAAATCCCTGCTTCGTTTCGTAGCTGTTTGCGCCGTACGTCGTCTTGTCGTACGGATTCATGGCCACAGACGCCAGTGCTCCGGTGGGCACCGCGGTGCCTGTCTGCGCTTGCCACTGGAACGGTGAAGGCGCGTTGTTGTAAACGACCTTGATGTCGAGGTTCGTCGTTTTGGACCCAATGTAGCTGACGCGCAGCGCGGAACGGGCCGCCAATGGAATCTCCATGGTGGCATTCACCTGCTGCACGCGCGCCGGCGCCCAGTTTGGAGAGTTACCCCATATCGTCGTGCCGGGAATGATGGAAGTGGTACTGCCCGTATTGACCGCATTTTGGACCCCACCCGCTCCAGCGACGCCAGCCTCGCCGAACTGGACAGGATTGTTATAGCGGAGCAACTCGTTCGGGAGGTTATCAATGGACTGCGCGATACTCGTATAGTCCTTTGTATATGTGTTCTGGAACGGATTGTTGCCGGCGGGTTGCGTAGCGAAGTCTTCCAGGGGCGTGTCATACAGGTAAATGCCGTAACCTCCGCGGAAAACAGGGCTCCTGTTGGAACCGTTCAACGTCCATGCAAAGCCGATGCGAGGCAGGAACTCCCAGTTATAGCTTTTCTGCAACGAGTTCGCCGGCAAACCAGCATCCTGTGCCGATTCAAACTTCATGCCGATCAGTTGATCGTTGGTGATGATCGCCTGCGTCGTATACCCCTTCGCAATCAGTTGCGCGATAGGCGCGGCGAGCACCACGGCATCGTTCTTCAGATCGAACGTATTCATCAGGCCGTTGTCCGTTTGCAAAGCAGGATGAGCTTCATAACGAAGCCCGAGGTTCAACGTCAAGCGACTGTTGACGTGGAAGTTGTCCTGTCCATAGAGGGAAGTTAACCACTGGTTATAGTTCATGCGAGGCGCCGACAGACTCATGCTGTAGCTGTTTGCGCTCCCAAGGAACAGGCTGGCTTCCGGAATTCCGGTGTTGATTTGTGCGGTGTAGTTAACCTTCGACGTAGGATCGTAAAGCGCTGAGCCAAGGTTGGAAAACATTGTGACGTCGGGCGTGCTGGCTGGCTGGTTGCTCGATGAATTATGGGCCAAACGCCCGCCAAAGAGTATCTGGTGGCGGCCGAGAACCTTTGTGAGGTTTTCGTCGAGCATGAAGTTGCGCTGCGTCTGGTGCACATTTCCTGCCTGGCTGCCCGCCAGATTTTGCAGCAGTCCCCTGATGGCCGGAAACCCGACTGCACTGAAGTTGTTGGGCAGGTTCAGCTTGGACTCATAGTTCGTGTAGGGATCTGTGCCAGTAACCGTGGTAATGTCCTGCCAATCTCCACCCAGAATTGTTTCCGAGAAGAAAGTCGACGAAAAAATGTGCGTGAAGCCAGCGGACGCGTTGTACGAGTAGTTGGGGGCGTTCTTATAGCCCAACGCCGCACCCACCGGGGTGCTACCCACGGCAAGGCTTTGCGGTGTACTTGTGGTGTGGACCGTATTGGCCTGCTGGGTGTAACGCACATACATGCGGTTGGACTGGTTGAAGACCTGGTCGACGCGTACCGTTTCCTTGGGCGTGATCTGGAGCTGAGGCGAGGTTGCAACGAGATTGCCTGTGACCGACGGATTGTCGTTGGTGTTGGGTTGCGGTAGAAGCGCGAAGACCTGGGCCGCCAAAGGTGATTCCCGGGCCGGATCGATCGCGTTGAGTTTGCTGTTGTAAGAGAACTGCTGGCGGCAAAACGTGCTCGGAGTATTTTTATTGGCGTTCAGCGTCGTGAGATAGGGGCACGACACAGCCGCGTTTGCGGTTGTGGCTGGATCGAAAATGACTTGCGGAACGCCTTTGGCGTTTGTATATCCACTGAAGTCGCCACCACGCATCGCCAGGGTGGGTACTTTGATTCGCGATGAAACTTGCTGGGCCAGGGAAAAACGCTCGTAAGCAAAAAACCAGAATGTCTTATTGCGGCCGTCGTAAAGCTTCGGAATATAGAGCGGACCACCAGCGGAGAGCCCGAATTCGTTGCGGATATATTGCGGAGGCGCGCCCGTCGGGTCCTGCCGGTTGCGGGCTACGCCGAATGCGTTGTTGCGCGCAGTTTCGAAGAATGTGCCGTGGACCTTATTGGTTCCGGACTTGGTGGAAATGACCGCGGTTCCGGGAGTCGAAAACTGCGCACTGGAATTGCTGGTTTCCGTGCGGACTTCCTGCACGGCATCGGGATCGATCAGGGTGGCCGCCGGCTGAAAGGCGCCGCCACGGTTGTTGTTCGTGGCCGATTGGCCGTCGATGACATACGAGAGAGTTCCCAGGTCGCCGCCGTTAAGGGCAGGCTGCGCTACACCGTTGACAACCTCGCCCGGAGTCGTAAGGAACAGCAGATTGGTAAGATCGCGCGTATTTTCAGGAAGTTGCTGAATACGGCTATTCTCCAGCGTCGCCGCGATCGCCGCGCTGTCCTTCGTGGTCATCTGCACGGTGTCGGCATTAACGTCCACGATCTGCGACACCTCGCCCGCCGCCATTTGAGGGTCGATGACGGCATTCTGGGATACCAGCAATTCGATCGAGGTGTTGTACGTCTTCATTCCGGGCGCCGTCACCGTCATCCGGTAAGGGCCGGTAAAGAGGTCCGGCACCTGGTAGAAGCCAGCATGGTTGCTCTTGGTATCTGTCGCGACCTGGGTCGCGGTATTCACGACATGAACCTGGGCGTCCGGGATGACGGCGCCCGTCGCGTCCTTGATCGTTCCCTGAATGGAACCGGCGCCACTCTGCGCGAGACCTTTCCCGACGGAAAGAGACAGAAAAGCTGCAAGCGAGAGAGCAAGCGTGAGCACGGGACGGAAGCGAGGACGAACGTTCATGGCGGCGTTCCTTCTATAGGTTTTGGAGACCTGCAAGTCGCCAGGGCTCGTACTGCGGATATCGATCTCAAAGCTCAGGAATGAATCAGGTATGCTTCCGCAGCATAAGGACTCGCAAGGTGGAAACACCGTTGAACAATATTTCGCACCGTGGGGGTTACGCCTTTACCTGCAATGATCCACCCTCGGCGCCGCAGCTCTGGTTGAAACCAAGTGCGATTTTCCCAGGCATGTATCGCCTAAGTCATTTTAAAACAGCGATATACAGGGAGCAGTGTAGATCTTCAAACGACCCGAATGCAGGGCTGACGTCCACCCTTTTCTTATCCGTCTTGAAACGCTCCATTCAGAGGTGGAAACACCGTTGAAAGGCTTTTGGGGGCCCTCAACCGTCCTGCCAGAATCGCGGATGTCAGTTTGCCGACTCCTGAGGCTTAGGTTTACCCCATGTCTTATCCAGAAACAGATAACGTTCCCTCTGGCTGTCGGGCTTTACCTCCAGCGTCGCATCCAGGTGCATTACCTGCCAATGGCCGGTGGCGTTATAGGCAGGCCACTTTGGCAGACCATCGCCATTTGGGTTCCCCGTACGGGCAAAGTTGGTGAAGTATTTGACCATCTCATCCGAAAGCTTGCGATCTTCCGGGCGCCACACCGCACCGTCGCGCGTGTCGATCATGCCGAACGCATAGTCGATGTCGTCCGAATGGAATGCGCCGACGATTTTCAGATGCTTTGTGTCTCCGGGCGAACCGAGATCGAAGCGATAACGATACACCGGCGCTTTGCCGGTCTGCACATGGGTCTCCATCCAGCGCCAGGTGGAGTAGCTGATAAAGCGGTCATCAGCCAGGTCGCCGGCGGAACGCAGGGCTTCCGCGTCCGTATCGGCCGGGTAAAGCTTTAGAAACTCGACCGTGTCCGGACCGAACTCCGCCTGTTCCTTGGCTTTGAAGCTCTCGGCTGTCGGCTGCACCTTCGCCAGGATCACCGAACTCCGTTGTTCATCCGCCGTCCAGCCAGAGAGCAGAGGGACGTGGGCCTGTTTCCCTTCCGCAAAGATTTGCTGCACCGACTCGGGCAGAAACCAGCCGTCAACATCCGGCCAGAAGGTGATGGGTTCGTGCGTTTCCTTTGCATACGCCTGGCTTTGCTTCAGCAGATCGTCCGCGGAAAGCTTCCGCATATCGGCGACTTTGGATGTTTTAAAAGCGCCCTCGGCGAACTTCGCGTCCCTCTGCTCCAGGAACGCGAGCGGCTTGACCTCGAAGGTACCGAACTCCGCTCCGCTCTGACCGATCGCTTTCTGAAAATGATCTCTGGAGAGCGGGGACGCCATCAGCGCACTCACGGACAACGACCCCGCCGACTGGCCCATAATCGTCAGGTTGTGCGGGTCGCCGCCAAAGTTCCTGATGTTTTCACGCACCCAGTCCAGCGCGGCGTTTTGGTCCAGCAGCCCATAGTTGCCCGCAGCGTGATGTGGCGACTCCGCCACCAGGTCGGGATGAGTAAAAAAACCAAAGATTCCGAGCCGGTAGTTCATCGCAACAACGACAACGTCGCGGTGCGCTGCCAGGAACTCGCCGTCCTGCCGCGGCTCCGACGTTCCACCAGTGCGGAAGCCCCCGCCGTAAATCCATATGATGACCGGCAGGTTACGCTTTTTTGCATCCGCAGGAGTCCATACGTCGAGTGTCAGGCAATCCTCACTCGCGCCGGGATCGCGGAACACATGGAACTCCGCGCCGCCCGATTGGATGCAGTGAACGCCAAACTTTGTGGCGTCGCGAACGCCCGTCCAACTCGCCGCCGGTTGCGGCGGCTGCCAGCGCAGATCGCCCACCGGCGGCGCAGCAAACGGAATCGCCTTGAAAGCGCGAGTCTGCCCGTTCATGGTGTAAGCGCCGTGGACATCACCTTTGTCGGTCTTCACTACGAGTGGATCGGAGGCATGAGCAGTGAGGGAAACGGCTGTGAGCAGAGCGAGAGCGAGCCAGAGCGTACGCGTCATCTTGACCTTCCAGTCATCGAAACAGGTCTGTGCAGAGTCTTCGTGAGAGTGGCGAGCAAGGCGGGGCCACGATGCGGGCGCCACACGGTTCCGAGGTCAACTGGTTATAGAATTCCTGCTCCGGCGATGAACAGGTGTTTCCACGGTGGAATGCCGGCGCGCAGAGTCGAAGCTGTGAGTTCGCGGTTTCCGGTTTGACCCGTCCCGTGGAAGGTAATGGTTTACCTTTGCAGACCCTTGGTGATGAAGAGCTTGGAATCACGCGGCCAGCGCACTTTCCCGGGTGCTATGATGGGCATCGATTGTTGAGGGGCCCTCCTGCTGATGCCTGTTGTCGAAAACATTCCGAGGCGCGCGATCTCCGCGCCTGTCGCGATGACCTCCGACACATCCAAAAACGCTGAATGGCAGCTCGTGCAGCGGATCATTGCCAGTCCGGCATTTGTCCGGTCGACGCTTCTGACCAACTTTCTGCTGTATGTCTGCGACCGCAAGCTTAGGGGCAAGACTGACGAAATCACAGAACACCAGATCGGTGTTCACGCCCTCGGCCGGGCTGACAACTACCATCCTGGCGAAGATAATATCGTCCGCAATTACGCCCGCATCCTGCGCAAAAGACTCGAGGAGTTCTTTGAGGGCGAAGGTGCACTGGAAGAACTGCGCATCCTGATTCCGCGAGGACAATATATCCCGGTCTTCGAGCACGCCCAGCTCATTTCAGAACACAGCACTGAGCCCGACCTGACTTTGGAGACCGTTGAACCCGCGCTCATTCCGGCAGAAGCGTTTCCAGAAAACACGATAGCCTCCATTCCCTCAGCCGCACCGCGCCTCTTCAATCGAAGGACCCTCATTGTTTCTGCGTCGGCTGCGTTGGGTGTCTCTGCGCTTGGATGGTTTGGCATACACAGAACGTATCGCGGTGGGTCCGCCAAAATTTTTGAAACGTTCTGGTCGCAGCTCTTCAACTCAAACCGTGAATGCTTCGTCGTAACGGGTGACAGCGGACTGGGTCTGGTGCGGCGCATCACCGGCCACGATATTTCGCTGAATGAGTACGTCAACGGGAAGCTGGAGTCAGACCTGCGCGAGCTTTCTCTGACCTCAGCCCTGGGAAAGGGATCCGTCGAAGCTGGGACGTTGCATTTCACCAGTACGACGGACCTGACCATCGCGATCGCGATCGATCGCGTAGCCATGGTCTCGCACGCAACGCCAAAGGTACGAAACGCCCGCGACATGCGGATGGCGGACGTCAAGAGCTCCAACGGCATCTTCATCGGGGGACCGAGAGCGAATCCGTGGATCGAGTTGTTCGCGCCGAGCTCCAATTTCGAAATGAAGTTCTATCCGGGTGACGGCACCGACCACGCGACACAGTCGATATGGAACAAGCGTCCGAAGCCGGGAGAGCCGCAGGAGTATCTCAATTCCACCAAGGGTGCGCCGCACATTACCTACACGATGGTTTCGTTTCTCCCCGGTGTTGATGGAGAAGGCTGGGCGTTGATGCTGCAGGGACAGAACCTCTCCGGCACGGGAGCCGCCGGAGAGTTCGTGACGAACGCGAGCGCCATCGCTCCGATCTTGTACAAAGCGAAGAAGAGCGATGGCAGCATCGGCCCGTTTGAGGTGATTCTTGAAACGCGAGCGATTGGGACAGACGCGTCACAGGTCCACGTCGTCGCCGAGCGCTATGACACGATAAAAATCTAGTGTCCCGAATCATTCATCCGTTGCCTTTATAGATCGCGGTCTGCAACTACATCGGAACGAGAAACGCTTCTACTTGAACATGCTCAGGTCGATGCTATCGGCCATGGCTTTGGTCGCCGCGTCGTTCGGATGCAGGTGGTCTTTCTCGTTGAAGCCGGGCTTGTATTGCGTCGGATCCGCGGGATCCTGCGTTGCTTTCTCGAAGTCGATCACGCCATCGAACTTGCCGCCGTGGCGGATGAATTCATTGAGCGCTTTATGAATCTCTTCACCATCGGGGCGTTCGTAATTTGCGCCGCCGAAGGGCGTCAGGGTCGCTCCGATCACCTTCACCCCTTTCGCATGTGCCTCATCGATCATCTTGGTCATCGCTCGAATCAGATCGTCGGCAGTGACTGGCTCTTCCGGTGATTTCTCCTGTCTGGCCTTCGCACCGCCTTCTTTAATAACGGAGGAGTGTCCAATGTCGTTCACGCCTTCGAGCAGGATGACGTACTTCACGCCGGAGCGCTCGAGCGCGTCGTAGCCCCACCGATCGAGCCCGCTGGGATGTTGACCCGCACGCGCAGTGGGTTCACCGCCCTCATGCAGAATGCGGTTGCCGCCGATGCCTTCATCCACCACCCCAAAGTTCGCGTACTTCGGGTCGGCCTGCAGCCGCGCTGCGAGCATGTTCGGCCAGCGATGATTGGCGTTTTCAGTACTGCCGGTGCCATCGGTAATGCTGTCGCCAAACGCCACAATGCTGGCAGCCCCGCGTGATGCCGCTACATCCACCGCCGTCAGCATGCTCCAGGGCTTCAACGTTTTGGCGTCGGTCATGGAAGCGGCACGAAGCTGATTGCCGGCGGCGCGGTAATTCGTCGCGTGGCTTACTGGATGGTCAGTGAAGAGCACTACCTTCTGTTCCGGAAGAAAGATGCTGACAGCCAGGTCGCCAAGCGCTGCGACATCGAGCGATACGGGATCGCTAATCGCCATTCCGCCGGGAGCGATGACGGTGCCGGGCTTTCCGCCGAACCGGACGTCTTGCAACGAACTCTCGCTCAAGGCGCCCCCGCCACTGCTCAATCCCACACTGACACCTCCGATAGTCAGCGGCTCCGTGTTGAAACGGTTCGAGAGCGTAAGCCGCACCCGCTTGCCACCCAGCGACAGGTGAACGATGTTGCGGTAGGTGATGCCCGCAGCGGGAATGTCTTCGCCCGCGCCCTTAACCGAAGCCGCGCCCCAACTCGCGACCCAGTGAGTTTGAGCAAAGGTCGGAGATACAGGAAGCATCAGCAAAAGTGCGGCAACCAGACTTCGTGCGAGATTCAAAATAGCGGCTCCTTATGTTGCAGAGAGAAACAACGCGCGGCTACGAGGAGAATGCGAAGACATTCTTCTTTGCAGTCGCGTAGGGGAATGAGTCGTTGACGGTGTGCAGCCAGCCTTCCACCTCAGCGTCAAGCCGTTCCATCAGTGCCTGCTGGCTCGGATCGTTAACCAGGTTCTTCATCTGGTACGGATCGGCAACGTTATCGTACAGCAGCCACCGGCCCTTCTCTGCGACGATGTAAGTGTGGGTTTTCGAGCGCACGCCGCGATATGGTGGACACGCCTCCGCTCCTTCGCGAGCCCCGCCGTCACCGTTCGCCGCCGCTCGGTTGGCGGCTCTTCCGCCACCGGCTGGATGTGTGGCCTCTTGATTTGCGACATTTGCAGGGGCAGCGTCCGGGTGAGCGTCTTCTTGAGGAGCAACGCCCTGCTGCCCGGCGTTTCTACGAGCGTTGGGCCCTTCGGGCTGACTCAGCATGAAGACATACTGCGGCTCCGAGACCTTGCGGCCGCGCATGACATCCGACAGGTCGCGTCCGGAGCAATGTTTCGGCACCGGCACTCCAGCCAGGCCGCACAGGGTTGGGTAAATATCCACCGCGGCGAAGAGCACTTCCGATGTATGGCGCTCGGGTGTCACACCGGGATACCGCACGATGAACGGCACACGGCAGCTCTCCTCATAGGGCACTCGTTTGCCTGTCAGGCCTTGTGAACCCATCATCTCGCCGTGGTCCGAAGTATAGACGACGATCGTGTCCTCCGCCTGGCCGGTCTCTTCCAGCGCCTGCAGCACGCGAGCAAACTGTGCATCGATGCCGGTGATGTTTCCAAAATAGCCTTGCGCCTGGTTGCGCAGGCCAGCTTCATTACGAATGCCTCTGCGCTTCCCCGGCGTTCCATCGCCAAGCATAAGGTTGGGGCGAAATTTGATCTGATCGGTCGGATACAGATCGCGGAACTCCTCCGGCGGATCGAACTTCGGGTGCGGCGGGTTCCAGGAGAGCACCAGCATCCACGGCTTGTCCTTTGGCTGCGCCTTTAGGAAGGTGATCGCCTCATCCGTCATACGGACAGGCTGCCAGCCTTCGGGGTAGATCTTTTCACCCGTCTCCTGGTTGAACGTAAAGGAGTGATAGTGATCGTCCGTATCGGCCCAGACATGCCAGTCCTCAAAACCCATGCGGTACGGGCCTTTGGGGATCATCTCTTCGTCAAATCGGCTCATGGATATCTGCCCATGAAGATGCCATTTACCGATGTAGCCGGTGTGGTATCCGGCACTGCGGAACGTCTCACCCAGCGGCCCAACGTTGGGATTCAGGATATCCTGATTGCCCATCTGGCCATTTTGCTGGGGGTACATGCCGCTCATAAAGATCGCCCGATACGGCGAGCACAGAGGATAGTTGGAGATGCACTGGTTCATTGAGCAGTTCTTATCGCGGAACGCCGAGATATTGGGGGTCTGGACCTGGTTGAATGCCTCGCCGGAAAGGGAAAAAGCGCGATGCTGATCGCTGAAGACGTAAAGAACGTTCGGCCGCTTCTTCTTCGTGGATGCCCTGGACTCGCGAACCGCCCCCGCGGCCACTGCGGCTGCAGCGCTCGTCTTCAAAAAATCCCTGCGATTCATTGGTTCGTCTCCTGGTTCCAGCAACTGCATTAGCTCCCGTGCGCGTAAATGGGAGGCCGTTCTGTCCTCTGTCACAACCACGCGCTGGCTGCAACCGGTCCGCATGCATTAAATCTTCCAGACCAGAATTACGATCCGCCCCCGTATTCGCTGGGTGCAAGGTGGTATCACCGTGAAAGGCTCGCGCCTTAAAGTAAGTCATTCATTTTCCTGCTTCTTAAGCACTCGGCCAAGGGCCGCTTTCAACGGTGTAGAGCGTGGCGGTTTCTCCAATCGTCCCCAGGGCACTCCGTCTTCCGCGAGCGAAACTCAGCTCAGCTTGTGCCATGCGAGAATCCTCCGCCGCATGTCGTCCACACGTGCAGCATGTTCGGTTTCGCCCGCAAGGTTGTGGAGTTCGTCGGGGTCTGTCCTAAGGTTGTAGAGTTCGGGAATGTCGTGCAGCCAGTAGCTGAACTTCCAGTCACCATCGCGAAGCATGGATTTGGGCTGATTGCTCTTGAGGCCGTACTCGGCATACACCGGCCCATACCTCTCGGTTGCGTGTGTATTGCGCAACCACGGCCGCAGGCTGGCACCGTCGCTCGCCGCGAGCAGAGGTACACCTGAAAGATCGGCAATCGTACTGCAGATCGAGACCAGACTCACCGGCGTTTCACATACCCCGCTCGCGGTGCCCGGCACGTGAATCAACAGAGGAATACCGCATGAGCCCTCGTAAAACTCAAACTTCTGCCAGAGACCAAGCTCCCCAAGCATCTCGCCGTGGTCCGAAAAGTAGCAGATGATCGTGTCATTCTCCAGACCGCAGTCCTTAACGGCCTGCACCACCTGGCCAAGACAATCGTCCATTTGCGCGAGATTCGCATAGTACAAGGCCATGCGCTTCTTCGCTTCCACGGGATCCGATAACTCCGGTGTGGGCCGGTTTAGCTCGATCATTCCCACAACTTCCTTAGGAAGCTTCGACTTATCGGCCTTGCCCCAGCTATCCGGCAGTACCATGTCTTCCGCGCGAAACATCTTTGCGAATCTTTCCGCCGGCATGAACGGATCATGCGGTTTGAGGAACGAAGACACAAGCAGGAAGGGCCGGTCGGAAGAGCCGAAGCGCTTAATGAACTTCACCGATTCGCGCGCGACAAACTCGTCGAAGTGATCTCGCTCTTCCAGCAAAGAAACGCGGCCGACCGCAACCGCGCCTTTCCGGTCATCCAGGTGCGTGTGACCGGTCCACGGGTCGCCGACACTCGCCCATAAATCTTCCACCTCAGGCAGTCCCGAACCGGAGTTGGCACGCGACAGTTCATCGGCATACAACTGCGTCTTCGGACCGAGGTACTGGAACCAGTCGTTGAACTCGAGGCGGTACTCAAAGCCATGCGACTGGCCATCGACCCAATGCATCTTGCCGATCAGTCCCGTCATGTACCCCGCCGCATCGAAGTGATGCGCCATGGTCTTGTGCTCCGGGGAGTACGGCGAGCTATTGTCCAAAGCCTCGGTGTTGTGACTGTAAAGGCCCGTCATAATGGAGGCGCGCGAAGGCGTGCAGACGGGGTTCGTACAGTAGGCGTTCGTAAAACGGACGCTTGACGCGGCGAGACGATCAAGGTTCGGCGTCTTCGCCACCTTGTCTCCATACGCGCCCATGCAGCTCCGTTTGTGCTGATCGGACATGAGAATCAACACGTTCGGTTTTCTGGAGTGTTTCCCCGGACCGTAAACCGATCCACTCAGCGACTCACTTACCGAGGCCGCGGTCGCCATCGCTGCCCCACGCAAAAAAATTCGCCGATTCATCCCTGAACCTCTCCGTTACCATCCTTCGATCATGCGCGAGCGCCCGATCTGATATCAAACTCAGCTAGCTTCGGCTGACTGCGACAGAAGTCACAAGGTGGAAACACCGTTGAAAGGCGAGTCAGTTCGTCGGATCTGGCTTGTGAAGCAGAGTGTCGAAGAGCGGCGCGGAAGAAGTCGTCTTCGGATAGCCTCGAGAGGCGGCGATGCCAAAGATAACGACATCCTTATCCTTCGGCAGTTGCAATTCGCGCGCACCTTTAGGCAAAGGCAGCTCGTACGCAAAAATGTAGGAGTATTGATAGGGAGCGTTCAACCCCGCTGCGGTGTGATGGTGCGATGCATACCACGCTATGTTTGCAGATTTGATGAATCCGTCGTGGAGCCCTTCGTAGTCCCTGGAAGAAAGAGCCTCCGGCCACGCTTCCCTGTTCTTGAAGTCCGGTGGTGGAAACGGTCCCGGGTTCGATGCGATCGACCAGTCCCGATGGTCTTCCTTTTTCCAGAGACGAGTGTCCCACTGGCCAACAAATCCATTCCACGCCTGCACTATGACCGAAACACTTTTGCCGCCGAGCTGGAATGCCGCGTCGCGGTCCCCATTCCGGCTGGCTGCGAGCACATACAGGCGGTCGAAGTCGCCGTCCGGAATTCGGATCACCTGGCCGTTCGCACTTAAGCCGCTTGCGAATCCGCTGTTAGCCTCCTGCAGATGGAACGAAGATCCATCAAACCCAAGCGACGGCCCTATCATTTCCGCGGGATATGTGTTCCCTTGCCCATCGAATCCGCCATTGCCGGGGATAGTCGCATCCTTTGACGATGCCACCGTATCGAAGGGCAGCGGCAGATTCACGGAAGACGTTCTCGCAATCCTCGCACGCGGTGCTGCCAGTTTCACCGCAAACGTCTTCGGCTCAAACGCACCAAAGCTGGCAATAACAGCGCCGCCAACAACATGCGCATCCCCTCGGACGAGCTCCTGCGCATCGACTTCTTTCGCGAATACCACTGCGGATGGAAACGACAGACGCACATCCGACGCGGGCTTTCCGTCGAGCTCCACCAAACGCACGATCAGGTCGTCCGAGTCCTCTGCTTTCTTCATAGCGAGCAGCCGAATCCGCGGATTGCTGACCGTGAGCAGCGAGAACGAGGTACCCAGAGCACCCTCATGCGCTTCCGTCTGGAATGGGCGGAGTGGTTCATTGAGTCCCTGGCCAAGCCAGTCCGTCTGCGCTTCGCGCCATCCGCCGGCATGAGCGACAAAGCCGTATGTGAACTCGTGGTGTCCCCAGTCTTGGCTCGCCTGGTCGGTATATTGGTTTCCGCGTCCGCCTTCCGTGTTGATCCCGGGGGTCCGAATCAACGTCACGCGTATCGTGTTATCGCTGCGCTTGTCCGAGCCGTTCTTCGCCCCGGTTAGAATCGTCGCACCGAATGCATTCGACGTATCCGTCAGATCGATCCAGCGATGCGACATCACTTCAAACTGCCGATCGTAGGCCGTGGGCCGCTTGATGGCGCCAACATCTTCGTTGTACGTCGCTTCGGGGTTGGAAGCCTCAAGCTGGAACGTCGCCTTTAGGTTGACTGCCTTCTCATGCCAGTCGATTGCATTGCCGAACGCGACAACCCTGCCCGCGTCGCCAGCCGCGAGGCTGATGGTCTGCACAAAAGTCGAGTCGCCATCCGTACGCGACACGCGAACGCTTGCCCGCACGGGCCCATTTTCGATGACCTCGACCTTCGCCGGCCCCTTCACATAACGTAGAGGCGGCGCCTGTTCCTGGTCGAAATCCATGTTCCACGCAGGCCACTGCTTCGGCGTGTCGTTGGAAAGCGCAAGCCGAACGGGCGCAGTCAGCATCTCTTTCTTCAGGTCTTTGCTGTAGATGCTCGATACGTCTCCATCCACATTCAACTCAACTTTGTAGTGCTCGTTCTCGAGCACCGACCCTGACGCGTGCACTCCACTTTGTCTCGTAACCTGACCGGCAACGAAGTGGTACACCGTATAACCGACCGGCGGGGCCTTGGCGACAAAGACCGCCTTGCCGCCGACTCGCTGTACTGGCGTCCTCGTACCAGCGCCAACCGCTACCAGCGGGCCCTGCAAATCGGAGGCTACTTCAACAACGTCTTCGCGCGGCACATTCAACGCGTTGAAGATGAGGATGGGCTTTCCTCCACCGGAGGTGTTCATCGCGGAGGCCACAGCCTCGGTTGCGTTCGCAAACACACCGGCAAACTGATTGCCTGCGATGACATCGTCGTTCCACGCGTACTGATAGGCGAGGGGTGTAGCGGTGCCGGCCGCTGTGTCGTGGAAGTGACCACCGAGCGAGAGGGTCCACGCGTCGTTGAGCCGCTTTTGCGGATACGCAGGGCCGCCCAGCCAGGCGGCAGCCACCGAACTCTTCTCCGCATCATCAGCCAGTGCTTCATTCATGACGACCCAACGCTTGTGATAAGCCTCAGAGGTCAGCGAACCGGCGGAGTGGCCGATCAGCTCCAGGTCTCCACTTACCGTGGGCATGCGCTGGGTCATGGCAGGCGTGATGTCGTCGAACATCTGCGCTGCGGTGGCCTCGATCACATGTACAGGTCCGTCGCCGACCTGCACCGGTCCGCCATCCGGCATGAGCTTGCGCACCGCAGTTGGAAACGGAAGCACGGTGCGCTGCTTGGTGACGATCGCTTCCAGCAACTTGACCGTCGATTCCGTTGTCGCACCGCCGATGTCTCCGGTGCCTACGTAGTGGTAATCGGCAAATACACCTGTGACGCTGCCATTGAGCGCGATGCGGCTGACCCAGTCCGGCTCCGGCACCCGAAAGAATCGCGTCAACGCGGGACGCCCTTCCGAGTCGGGCTGCACGTTTTGTTCAGCGACTTTTGGCACGGCAGACCACGGGTCAGTCTGGGAAAGATCCACGTATGCGCCATTGCCGTATTGGCCGGGATTCAACGCAGCGATGACATGCTTTCCGTCCGGTCCGACCCAGAGACCGACGTTGAACGGGATGCCCTCAGGCGTCTTCTCTGGCGAGTCCGGCCCACCGACGCGCGGCGAAGGCTGCCAGTTGGCGTTCAACTTCTGCGTCGAGAATCCCTTCACGCCCGCTTCCGCGAGGATAGAAGGCAGAGACGCTGGGAACCCGAAGCAGTCCGGCAACATATATTCGTTGCTTGCTTTTCCAAACTCATGCCGGAAGTAGGTGTTGCCGTACAACACCTGCCGAAAGATGCCTTCGGCGCTCGGAAGATTGACGTCTCCTTCTTCTACGGATGAGCCGGCGGGGAACCATCGCCCCTGCTGGATATACCCAGTCATCCGCACGTAGTCGGCCGGGAAATACTCCTTCATCAAACGGTAGCGATTACTTCCGGTCCAGTTGAAGACGTAGTGAGGATAGCGATCGATGTAATCAAAGTTGACCCGCATCGTCTTGAGAAGGTATTCGCTGATGCTCTGCGGCATCTCCCATCGCCATTGCGTGTCGAGATGCGCATACGGAACGACGTACAGCGTAGGTGTCTTCGTGATGTCAGGCACCTGCATGGTCTGCGCATGGCTCGCAATGGTCATCGTCAACACACATGCCACTGCCGCCGCGCCACCCTCAATCCGCTTCACCCAATTTTCAAACACGCTTCGCTCTCCCTCGGTTATCTCGGTACCGTGGCGATGCTGCATCCTTATCCCACATCCGGACCGGTGCGGGCTGGGATATTTGCGGACAAGGCATTCATGCGCGCCAGCAGGTCTTGCTGAACTGTAGCGTGTTCGGGCCGGCCCCACAAATTCTGCGTTTCCTTCGGATCGTTCTTCAGGTCGTAGAGCTCGTGCTCTTTGTCGCCCTGGGTGTAAGCGATCAGCTTGTGCGTCTCGGTGCGAATCCCCTGGTGGGGCGCGACGCCTTCAGGATTCGGCCACTCGAAGTACTCGTAGAACCACTCCTTACGCCCCTGCGCTCCTACTTTGAGCAGCGGAAGCACACTCTTGCCCTGCATGGAACTGGGTGTCTCCACTCCTGCGAGGTCCAACAGCGTGGGAGCAATATCAATATCCAGCACCATCTCCTTGCTGTCGGCGCCTTTCGGGATTCGCTTCGGATAGCGAATGAGCAACGGGACGCGGATGCTGGGCTCATGCATCTGCCGCTTGTCGAACAGCCGCCACTCGCCCAAGAAGTATCCGTGGTCCGACGTGTGCAGGATTGCTGTGTCGTCCAGGATCTTCTTCGACTCCAGGTAGCCGAAGAACCGCCCAACATTGTCGTCCAACCCCTCCAGCCCTGCGTAGTAATTCTTCGCCAACCCTTCGAGTGAACCCGCTGCCAGATGCTCTGTGATGCTTCCAATCTTGTTCTTTGCATCGATAAACGCCTTTGGCTTTCCGGGCCAGCCCTTAAGGTCGTCGTCGAACGTTGCGGGTTTGGCAATCCGTGTGCCGTCGTCAAAGCGGTCGAACTTGCGCCGCGGACGGAAGAAGGGCTCATGCGGCGCAACCCACCAGACCAGCAGGCAGAAAGGACGGTCGCCGCGGTCTTCCGCCAGCCAGGCCAATGCGCGATCCGTCACCAGGTCGTCCGGCCACACGCTCTCAAATCGCTGCTCCGGGCCGATGTGGCCGTTGCGGCCTTCCTTGAAAAACGGATTCACATAGTCGTTCAGCGCCGCGTTGTGGCCAAAGTAGTAGTCCCAGTAACGTTCCTCCGCTCCATTGCGGATATGCGTCTTGCCCACCAGGGCCACGTCGTATCCGGCCTTGTGCAGCAGATCGGTAAACATGGGCATATCGGCCGGCAGAGGAATCTGACCCTTCTTGTTGGAAAGCGCCCCATTGGTCCGCGAGTAGAGCCCTGTCATCAGCGAAGAACGTGCCGGCGCGCACAGGGCATTGGTGCAGAAAGCATTGTCGAAACGGGCTCCCTCCGCGCCAATGCGATCATGGTGCGGCGTTTTCAAAATCGGGTGGTTCATCAGCGAGAGCGCATCGGCACGCTGCCCTTCTCCCAGAAAGAAGATCAGGTTCGGGCGCTTCGTTCCGGCCGGCGCCGTCGCGGCATTGCCTCCGAGGGACGAAGCTGCCGTAGCGCCCGCCACCGCAAGGGCGTCCTGCAGAAACTCACGTCGAGTAAAGGAAGGCTTTTTCGTTTCAACCCCCATCCCATCTTTTTCGGTCATACTCCTCCACAGGAAATCGCTCACAATCGTCCCCCTTGCATGGTTCCAATAGCTGAAACCCATTGGCTCTCGCTCACGATCTACCTCAGAGATTCACGGATTAGCAGCCGATGTCACAAGGTGGAAACACCGTTGAAGAGCCGCTTACACTGTGTATTTAGCTTTGGACGCATATCCTGTGGGTAGAAAATGCAAGCTATGTGTCCCCGAACGCTCTTCTGGGTCAAGTCAGCTATCGCACAATACAGCAGAGGCTGCTTGGATGAGGCGCAGGAGCCTTCTGAAGAAAGGGATTTATATCGGACGTCTGACGACGCTATGGCCGGAGGATTACGGTCACCTCTTGGGCATGGCGCCAATCTTGGTTGTTGCGATCGACCATCGGCCCCTAAAGATATAGACCCATTGAAAGCGACCGACGACAGCTAGTCGCAGAGTTTTCTTACCAGCGCATTCGCAAGTTAAGCCACTGATGATAGACGCAGTTTCAACAGCGAGCTCCGAGATCGACCAATCCAGCCGAGTTTAGCGAGCGATCGGCATACGTTTGCGTGGGGTCGATGAGCTCGTCTTCCAAACCGACATTGCCACCCCTTTCCCCGCGCCTCTCGTACGCGCCCTCTCTCTATATAGAGTTGAAGTGAGCATTCCAGTATCCGTGAACTTGGGGGAAAGTGCCTCCTAAGTTTCCATCTAAGCCCTGAAGACACCCTTTATCCGGCAGTAAGTCTACCGAACCCAGCAGAGTGTCATATCCCTCTACGAGCCCCTCTATCTCCAGCAGAACCAGTCTCAGGACCAGAGCGAATATCCATATCCCATATAGCCTGCACCCCCACCAGCAGCCGCGGAAGCAAGAACGATCCATGTTCGAGCGCGGCAGCGGATCGAGCGTTCTCAGCACGGGCTGACCGGTGCAAGAACCCGTCGGGCAGGCATCGGGCTTCACGGCTCATCTGGAAGGCGGCGCATCAAGGCGACGCCCCCACACGCGCAGGCCTTGGGACCGTTCTGTAATCAGGAAGCGGGGAGTGGATCAGGAACCCTATCCTCTACACCCCATACGTGCATCTCTATCGACAGAGCCATGAGCCTGCTCCTGAACCCCTCCCCCTGCCTCCCAAGTCTCCATCTAAGCCCTGAAGACACCTTTATGCGGCAGTAAGTCTCCCGAACTCAGCAGAAGGACGTGTTCCCTCCTACGAGCCGATCTCTATCTCCAGAAGAGGCAAGT
>Ga0134125_10002410_pt1 | contig 22225 bp, 21 predicted proteins | sample KB31751_FD_96464 | JGI IMG/M metagenome (GOLD analysis project Ga0134125, IMG submission 96464) | Terrestrial soil microbial communities with excess Nitrogen fertilizer from Kellogg Biological Station, Michigan, USA - KB3-175-1 | ecosystem: Environmental > Terrestrial > Soil > Unclassified ... | reverse complement strand
GCCCACCGCCTCGATGAACTGCGTCGCGACGTTGCCCGAGATCGTGAAGAACCCCAGGCGCTTGTACGAGTACATCACCGGGAGCTGGCGGCCCTTGAGGGGGTCGCGCTCGTTGGAGAGGAGCTGGCAGATCATCTCGACCATCGGGGCGTCGTCGTGCGCGAGGAGGAGGCTCTGCTGCCGGTAGGTCGGGAAGTTCATGTCCCCCGGCTCGAGCGCCATCTCGTGCGCGCACCCGATCGCCTCCTCGCCCAGGCTCTGCATGTAGAACGAGGTCTTCTTCTGGCGCTGGGCGGTGAGCATCCGCGCATCGAAGATGCGCGTGCGCAGCATCCCGCGCATGGCCTTCTTCAGCTGCTCGGGCGTGAGCTTCGGGTCCCAGGGGCCCGATGCCCGGCCCTCGTCGTCGAGCACGCGGATCAGCGCGTTGGCGAGGTCGGCGGTGTCCCGGGACGAGGTCTCGAGCGGCGGGCGGCGGATCGCGCCGGCGGGCGAGATCTGGAGGTACGAGAAATCGGTTGCCTGGCCTGGCCGCCCGGTGGGTTCGGGCACATGCAGGCGCAGCGGCGACTGGCGGTCCATGGTGTCCTGGCTTGTGGCCGGTAACGCCGTAATTCTACCGCCAAGGGGTCAGATCCCTTTTTCACGAAAAAGGGGACAGATCAGTCCTTCGTGTCGATCTTCAGTTCCTGGACCTTGCGGGTGAGTGTGTTTCGCCCGATCCCCAGCAATCCCGCCGCCTCGATCCTGCGCCCGCCCGTGTGCTGCAACGCCTTCACGATGAGCGCGGACTCGAACTCGCGAGTGAGCGGATCGGCGATGTCCGTCTCGCCACGGGCAAGCCGGCTCGCCACCTCGCGCTCGAGCAAGCGGCGCCAGTCGGTCTCGGCCGAAGGAGCGGGGTCCGCGCGAACCTCTGGCGGAAGGTCCTTCACGTCCACGACCTGTCCCGGCGCCATCACGGTCACCCAGTGGCAGACGTTCTCCAGCTGGCGCACGTTGCCTGGCCAGTCCTGCGCCTGGAGGAACGTGAGGGCGGCCGGCGTGAGGCGCTTTCCTTCCACGCCCAGGTCGTGCGCGCTCTTCGTGAGGAAATGGCGGGCGAGGGCGGGAATGTCCTCGCGCCGCTCGCGCATCGCCGGGAGCCGCAGCCGGATCACGTTCAGCCGGTGGTAGAGGTCCTCGCGGAACAACCCCTGGCGCACGCGCGTTTCCAGCTCCTGGTGCGTGGCGGCGATCACGCGCACGTTGGCGGCGAGCGGCGTGTGCCCGCCCACGCGGTAGAACTGGCCATCCGACAGCACGCGCAGCAGGCGAGTCTGCAGGTCCTGCGGCATGTCGCCGATCTCGTCCAGGAAAAGCGTCCCGCCCTCGGCCTGCTCGAATCGCCCGCGCCGCATCGCCTGCGCGCCGGTGAAGGCGCCGCGCTCGTGCCCGAAAAGCTCGCTCTCCAGCAGGTCCTTCGGGATCGCCGCCGTGTTGATGGCGATGAACGCGCGAAGGGCGCGCGGGCTGTGGCGGTGGAGCGCGCGGGCGACGAGCTCCTTCCCCGTGCCGGATTCCCCGGTGATGAGCACCGTCGCCTGGGATTGCGCGAGCCGCCCGATGGCGCGGAAGACCTCCTGCATGGCGGGCGCCTGGCCCAGGATCTCGGGCGATTCGGCGTGGGCCTCGGGCGCCTCGCTCGGCCGGCGCCCCTGCTCCAGCGCGCGGCGCACCAATTCCACCGCGTGGTCCACGTCGAAGGGCTTGGGCAGGTACTCGAACGCCCCGCCCTGGAACGCGGCGACCGCGCTCTCGAGGTCCGAGTACGCCGTCATGATGATGACGGGCGTGGCGGGAAAGCGGGACTTCAGCTCCCGCATGAGCTCCAGGCCCGAGAGCCCCGGCATGCGGATGTCGCTCACGACGACGTCGGGCGTCTCGCCGGAAAGCTGCTCGAGCGCCTCGGCGGCGGCGCCAAACGTGCGGTGCGCGATGCCCTCGCGCGAGAGCGCCTTCTCGAAGACCCAGCGGATGGAGCGGTCGTCGTCGATGATCCAGACCGGGTTCGCTTCCTGGCGTGCGTTCATGGCGTGTCCTTGGCGCTGCGAACCGGCAGCACGATGCTGAAGCGCGTGCGCCCGGGGGCGCTCGCGAACTCGATCATCCCCTGGTGCTGGCTCACGAAGCTCTGCGCGAGGGACAGCCCCAACCCGGTGCCGCCCTCGCGCCCGCTCACGAGCGGAAAGAAGATCCGGTCGGCGATGTCCTCGGGGACGCCGGGGCCGTCGTCCTCGACGCTCACGACCACGGCGTGGCGGAAGCGCTCGCGGGCGATCGTGACCTGGCGTGCGATGCGCGTGACGAGCCGAATCTCGCCTTCGCCGTTGGTCGCCTGGGCGGCGTTGCGCGCGACGTTGAGCGTGGCCTGGATCAGCTGCTCCTTGTCGCCCACGATGTCGGGCAGGCTCGCGTCGTAGTCGCGCTTCACCGCGATGCCGGGGAACTCGGCGTCCAGCAGCATGCGCACGTGCTCCACCACCTCGTGGATGTTGATCGGCGCCACGCGCGGCAGCCGGCTGGGCGTGAGCAGGCGATTCATGAGCGACTGGAGGCGGTCGGTCTCCTTCACGATCACCTGCGTGAACTCGCGCAGCTCCGCGTCGGGAAGCTCGCGCTCGAGGAGCTGCGCCGCGCCGCGGATGCCGCCCAGCGGGTTCTTGATCTCGTGGGCGAGGTTGCGGATGAGCTCCCGGTTGGCCTGCTGCTGCTCGAGGAGCTGCGCCTCGCGGGCGATGCGCCGCTGCTGCTCGTACTCGCGCATCTCCATCAGCAGGCACGCGTCGCCGGCTTCGGTCGGGGTGATGAGGCAATTCACGTGCACCGTCTCGCCGCCCAGCTCGATCTCCACGTCGTGCTCGTTGAAGCCGCCGTCGGAATCGAGCGAGCGGCGCAGGCGCTCCATCAGCTCCGGGTTGCCGGGCAGCGCCTTGTCCATGCCCATGCCGATGAGGTGCTTGCGCCCGTGGGCGAGCAGCGTTTCGGCCGCGGGGTTGGCATAGGTCACGTGGAGGTTCTCGTCGAGCAGCAGCACGGCGGTGGCGAGCAGCTCCAGGCCCGCATGGGGCGTCACGAGCTGCACCGGGAAGAAGGAGCAATTACCGCGCCAGCCGGGGAGGCTGGCGCGTCGGCACAAGGAAGTTGCCGGTAGCTGGGACTGCTGCGCGAGGCTAGGGCTTCAGCGCGCCGAGCTCTTTCCTGAGCGCCTCGATGTTCTTCTCGTGCTCGGCGGCGGTCGCCTGCAGGCCGCGGATGCGGCCCGAGGCTTTCTCGATGGAGTTGCGCATCTCGGCCATCTGCGTGGGCGTCGGATCCGTGATCTGCTGCGCGTTGCGCACGGCGGCCACGAGCGCCGGGTTCTGCTGTTCCGTCGCGATCGACTCGCGCGTCTCGGAAAGCGATTGCTCTTCCTGGGAAAGCTCGCCCTCGAGGATGCGGCGGCGATCGTCCTCGCGCTTCTTCTGCACCTGGGGCTCGATCGACGCGATGTTCGTCGCGGGCGCCGTCGCCGGCGCGGTGGCCGGCGCGGGCTTCGCATCGGCCTTGGGAGTGTCGAGGCGCTCGAGGACCGCCACGGCTTTCGCCGGCGCCTGCGGGATCGCCTGCTGCACTTGCTGCGCAGAAAGGCCCGGCACCGTGGTGATCGGGTCGAGGTCCAGCACGGTCGCACCCTTCATCGGCTTGTTGCTGTAGGTGACGTGACCGCTCTCGTCCACGTGCTTGTAGATCGTCGTCTGCGCGAGGGCACTGCCGGCCGAAGCCAGCGCGATGCCCGCGATCCACACGATCTTCATGACTCGCTCCCCTTTGCGAAGCCGGACGATCAGGATAGGGAGCGCTCATGGAAAAAGCAATGAGATCAAGGAGATGGAAACGTGGGGACGCTATAGGTTGTGGTTGGCGGGCGCTTACGACACAAGGCGCGGCGCCGCAGGCGGGCGAAAAAAGGGGGCGGACACGCCGCCCCCTTGCGCGAGCCATTTCGCGGCTGCCCGAGCTCAGGCCGAGTAGTACATCTCGAACTCGATCGGGTGCGTGGTCATGCGGAACCGCGTGACCTCTTCCATCTTGAGGCCGATGTACGCGTCGATCATGTCGTCGGTGAAGACGCCGCCGCGCGTGAGGAACGCACGGTCCTTGTCGAGGTTGTCCAGCGCTTCGTCGAGGGACGCGCACGGGTGCGGCACCTTCGCGGCCTCCTCGGGCTCGAGGTCGTACAGGTTCTTGTCGAGTGGATCGCCGGGATGGATCTTGTTCTGCACGCCGTCCAGGCCCGCCAGCAGCATCGCCGAGAAGGCGAGGTACGGGTTCGCCGTGGGATCGGGGAAGCGCACTTCCACGCGCCGGCCCTTCGGGCTCGCCACGTACGGGATGCGGCACGAGGCCGAGCGGTTGCGCGCGGAGTAGGCGAGGTTGATGGGCGCCTCGAAGCCCGGGACCAGGCGCTTGTACGAGTTGGTGCCGGGGTTGGTGATGGCGTTCAGCGCCTTCGCGTGCTTGATGATCCCGCCGATGTAGTAGAGCGCGAAGTCCGAGAGCCCCGCGTAGCCGTCGCCCGCGAAGAGGTTCTGGCCGCCCTTCCACACCGACTGGTGCACGTGCATGCCCGAGCCGTTGTCGCCCACGACGGGCTTCGGCATGAATGTCGCCGTCTTGCCGTACGAGCGCGCGACGTTGAGCACCGTGTACTTGAGGATCTGCAGCCAGTCGGCGCGCTTCACCAGCGAATTGAACTTGGTGCCGATCTCGTTCTGCCCGGGAGCGGCCACCTCGTGGTGGTGCACTTCCACTTCCACGCCCTGCTCCTCCAGCGCGAGGCACATCGCGCTTCGCATGTCCTGCTGCGAATCGACCGGCGGCACGGGAAAGTAGCCGCCCTTCACCGGCGGGCGATGGCCGAGGTTTCCGCCTTCGGGCGAGAGGTGCGAGGACCACGGCGCCTCTTCCGAATTGATCTTCACGTAGCTCCCGGACATGTCCACCTTCCACTCCACGGAGTCGAAGATGAAGAACTCGGGCTCGGGGCCGAAGTACGCGACGTCGCCCAGGCCGCTCGACTTGAGGTATGCCTCGGCGCGCTTGGCGATGGTGCGCGGGTCGCGCTCGTAGCCCTTGCCCGTCGAGGGCTCGAGCACGTCGCACGTGAGGACGATGGTCGGCTCGTCGTAGAACGGGTCCATGCGGGCCGAGTCCGGATCCGGCATGAGCAGCATGTCGGAGGCTTCGATCCCCTTCCACCCGGCGATGGACGAGCCGTCGAACGCGTGGCCATCCTTGAACTTGTCGTCCCCGAACGCTTTGACGGGCACCGTGACGTGCTGCTCTTTTCCTTTGGTATCGGTAAAGCGAAGGTCGATGAACTTGACCTCGTTTTCCTTGATTGCCTTGAACACGTCGGCAACTGCCATGAGTCTCTCCTGATGTTGGGAATGTGCCCTGAAATGGGGAATGCACGGGCGCGAATGGCCCGGACGACGCCTGTTTTAGCGAAAAGCATGCCACGCGTGGGGTGAGTCAACTCCTTGATAGCGAAAGGGGAACCGCGATAATCCCGGGAATTGCGCACTATTGCGGTGCCGAGGCCGCGAATCCGCACCATCATAGAGCATCGAATGGAATCGCGCCGGGCCGCGCACCCCTACTATATAAATGGCGGCGGCCGAGGGAGGCCCGGGCGCGGTGAATTATCATGACGGCCCGATGGATCGCTACGCCGTCGCAGGCAACCCCGTCTCGCACAGCCTCTCGCCGCGCATCCACGCGCTGTTCGCGCGGGCGATGGGCGACGCGCTCGAGTACTCGACGCTCGAGGTCCCGCTCGACGCATTCGCATCCACGATGCGCGCGTTCTTCGCGGCGGGCGCCCGCGGCGCGAACGTGACGCTCCCCTTCAAGGTGGAAGCGCTGGCGCTCGCGCATTCGTCGAGCGAGCGTGCGCGTGTCGCGGGAGCGGCCAACTTCCTCGCGCTGCGCGAGGGCCGCATCGAGGCGGACAACACGGACGGCGCGGGCCTCGTCGCCGACCTCGAGCGCAACGCGCGATTCGGGATTCGCGGGCGGCGCATCCTCGTGATCGGCGCGGGCGGGGCGGCGCGCGGGGTGATCGCGCCGCTTCTCGCGCGGGCGCCCGCATCCCTCGTCGTCGCAAACCGGACGCCGGCGCGTGCGCGCGAGCTCGAGGAGCGCTTCCGTGCGCTGGGCCCCGTGCGCGGCGCCGAGCTCGCCGCGATTCCACGCGACGGGTTCGACCTGGTGCTGAACGCGACGTCGACGTCCGTGCACGGCGAGGCGCTGGAGCTGCCGCGCGCGGCGATGGCGCGCGGCGCGCTCGCCTACGACATGGCCTACGGCAAGAGCGCCGGCGCGTTCCTCGCCGCGGCTCGCGCCGCCGGCCTCGAGGCCCGCGACGGCCTCGGCATGCTGGTCGAGCAGGCGGCGGAATCGTTCGAGCTCTGGCGCGGGCGCCGCCCGCCCACCGCGCCCGTGCTGGAAGAGCTCGCGGCGCTTCGCGCTTGAAGAAGGCCGCGCGGTTCCTCGGCTGGGTCGCGGCCGCCGCGATCGCGCTCTTCCTCGCGGTGCAGGTTTCCTTCTTCCTGCGCCTTTGGTGGTGGCGCGACCACGACCCCCGGGCCACCGCGTTCATGAACGAGCGCCTGGCGCAGATGCGCACGAAGAATCCGCAGGCGGCGCTGCAGCACCGCTGGGTGCCCTATGACCGGATCTCGGCGAACCTCAAGCGCGCCATCGTGGTCGCCGAGGACTCGCGCTTCGTGGACCACGAGGGATTCGACTGGGAGGCGATCGAGAAGGCGCGCGAGAAGAACCAGAAGAAGGGCAAGGTCGTGGCGGGCGGCTCCACGATCTCGCAGCAGCTCTCGAAGAACCTCTTCCTGTCGCCCAGCCGCACGCCGTGGCGCAAGGGCCAGGAGGCGCTCATCACGGTGATGATGGAGCACCTCATGGACAAGCGCCGAATCCTCGAGATCTACCTCAACGTGATCGAGTGGGGCGACGGCGTGTTCGGGGCGGAAGCGGCGGCGCGCCACTACTACGGCGTCGGCGCCGCAAGCCTGGGGCCCGAAGCGGCCGCGCGCCTCGCGGCGATCGTCCCCGACCCGCGGCGCTACGACCACAACCGAACCTCGGCCTTCATCGCGCGCAAGTCCCAGACGATCCTCGCGCGCATGCCCCAGGCGGAGCTCCCCTAGGGGTGCGGCTTTTCTTCGCGCTCTGGCCGGATGAGGCGTTGCGCGGGCGCCTCGCGCGCGCCGGCGCGGAGCTCGCGCAACGCGCGCAGGGAAAAGCCGTGCCGGCCGCGAAAGTCCACATGACGCTCGCGTTCCTCGGGGAAGTCGCGCAGGATCGCTTCGCCGCCGCGGCCGATGCCGCTTCGCGCGTGAAGGGCGAGGCGTTCGATTTCACGCTGGACGAGGTGGGAGCGTTCCGCTCCGCCCGCGTGGCCTGGGTGGGATCGGCCGGCGGCCATCCGGCGCTCACGGCGCTCCAGTCGCAGCTCGCCGGCCAGCTCCGCCGCGAAGGCTTCGAGCTGGAATCGCGCCCATTCGCCGCGCACGTGACGCTCGCGCGCCGGATTTCCCGGCCGATCGCCCGGGAAGCGGCCGAGCCGATCGCCTGGCGCGTCCGGGACTTCGCGCTCGTGGCGTCGGATACGGGGAAGGGGACTTACGAGGTGGTGAAAAGGTGGGGATTGGGGGAGTAAGTCATTCCCGTGGAGACGGGAATCCAAGCAGGACGCGCACGCGCGAGGCAAGAGTGCGTTGCCTGCTTCGGTTGGGTCCCCGCCTTCGCGGGGATGACGCGCGGGGTGACGCGCGGGGAGCCCGCTTGCGAGGCGCTACCCGGCCGTGCTGCCACCGCTTGCGCGGAACCGGTCGGGTCGCGCCTCGTATTCGGGTCCAGCCGACTTGCCTGGGGCCGAAACCCTCAGCTCATCGGCTTGATCAGCGGCGTGATAACCGGGGTGACCGCGGGAGCCATCATCGGCTTCATCGGGGCCGCCGCGCTCATCGCGGGCTTGCGCTTCGCCGCTTTCTTCTTCGCTGGCTTCTTCTTTTTCTTGGCCGCCTTCCTGGCCGGCTTTCTCTTCTTAGAAGCCTTCTTCTTCGATTTCTTCGCTACGCGTTTTTTTGACGCGCGCTTTTTAGATGATTTCTTCTTCGCTTTTTTGGCTTTTTTGGAGGACTTCTTCTTCGCAGCTTTTTTCTTCGCAGCCATGTGTATTCCTTTCAATGTTGACCGAGTGTCTGTCGTGCGGGAGGCCCGACCGGGACTCACTTCGCACTACCAAGCGTTCGGAACAGCATCGAACAAGTTGGTGAGCCGATTCTATGCGCAAGCGGCGCGATTCGCGCGTGTCAAGCGTGACTATTTGATCCGACTCGCACCATTTTGGTATCGAGGCGACACCAACAGGGAGTCAAGCGACGCGATTCATCGCGCCGCGGGATCGTCGAGCCGCTTTTCGAGCGCGAAGAGCGCGCTTTCGGGTTGCCGCGCGCGCGCGAGGAGCGCCTTGCCGCGATCGGCGATCACCTCGGCGGGCAGCGGGCGCGAGTTGTAGTTCGACGCCATCGCCATCGCGTAGGCGCCGGCGGAGAGGATCGCGAGGAGGTCGCCCGCCTGCACCGCGAGCGATCGTTCCGTGCCGAGCACGTCGGACGATTCGCACACGGGGCCCACGACATCGTAGGTGTCCGCCTTGCCGCCGCGCTCCACGACGGGCGCGATCTCGTGCCAGGCGCCGTAGAGCGCCGGGCGGATCAGCTCGCTCATCGAGGCGTCCACGACGGCGAAGCGCTTCGCCTTGTCGAGCTTCAGGTACTCGACGCGGGTGAGGAGCACGCCCGCGGCGCCCACGATGGCGCGCCCGGGTTCCAGCATCACCCGCATGCCGCACCCGGCGAGGCGGCGCGCGAGGCGCGCGCAATACTCGCGCACGTCGATGGGCTCCTCGTCGCGGTAGCGGATGCCGAAGCCGCCGCCCAGGTCGAGGTGCTCGAGGGCGACGCCGTCCTTGCGCAATGCCGCGGCGAGCTCCAGCACGCGCTCGAGCGCCTCGTCGAGCGGGGCGCTATCGAGGATTTGCGAGCCGATGTGGCAGCCGATGCCCACGACTTCGAGGTTCGCGAGGCCGGCGGCATGCCGGTACGCGGCGAGGGCGCGGGCATGCGGGATGCCGAACTTGTTCCCGGCCATGCCGGTGGAGATATAGGGATGGGTGCGCGCGTCCACGTCGGGGTTCACGCGAAGCGACACCGGCGCGCGCACGCCCATGGACCTGGCCACGCCGTCGAGGCGATCGAGCTCCGGCTCGCTCTCCACGTTGAAGCAGCGGATCCCGGCCGAAAGCGCCGAGCGCATCTCCGCCTCGGATTTCCCGACGCCGGAGAAGATCACGCGCGAGGCCTCGCCGCCGGCCGCAAGCACCCGGGCGAGCTCGCCGCCGGAGACGATGTCAAAGCCGCATCCGAGGCGCTGCAGGATGTCCAGCACGGCGAGGTTGGAGTTCGCCTTCACCGCGTAGCAGACCAGGTGGTCCACGCCGGCGAGGCCCTCGTCGAAGTCGCGGTAGGCGCGCTCGATCGCGCCGCGCGAATAGACGTAGCAGGGAGTGCCGAAGCGCGCGGCCACCTCGTCCAGCCGAACGCCGTCCATGGCGAGGACGCCGTCCACGCGCGCGGCCGCGCTCATGGCGAGGAAGGCGGCGCGGTCGCCGGCCCCGGCGTCGCGGGAGTCGGCTGCGGAACCGTCGTCGCGCCCGCCGCGGCCTTCGCGTCCGGGAGCTTGAGCGGGCCCTTCTGCCCGCACCCGCAGGCGAGGAAGAGGAGGGCGGCGAATGCGAGGGCGGCGCGTATCATGGAGGGGCAATTATGAATGAATCGGAATTCCACCGCGCCGTCGAAGCGATCCTCGCGCGCATCGAATCCTCCCTCGAGGACGCGGACGACCTCGACGTGTCGCTCGAGTCCGGGATCCTCACCGTCGAGTGCCCGGACGGCACCCGCGTGATCGTGAACCGGCAGACGCCCAACCGCGAGATCTGGGTCGCGGCGCGCTCCGGCGGCTTCCACTTCACATTCCGCGACGGCGCCTGGCGCGACACGCGAAGCGGCGACGAGCTCTTCGCGTCGCTCGCCCGCGTGATCGAGATGCAATCGGGCGTGAAAGCGGCCTGGAAGTGACGCGAAAGGCGCGCCGGAAAGCGCCAAAAGCGGCGTTTCCGGGGTTGGTATCGATCCGATACCGAAAACCGGCCTTGCAAAAGCTTGACATTTTCGTGTCGGCCCGATACTAATGGCGCCACGCGGGCCAATCCGCGATGGAGGGACGCCTGGACAAGAATCCGCTCGTCCTTCTCGAGCTGGTCGAACGGCTCGGGAACCTCATGCGCACGGAGCTGCGCAAGTCCGGCGGCGACGAAGGGCTGCAGCAGGTCCACCTGCAGGCGCTGGTCTATCTTAGCAAGGCCAACCGCTACAGCAACACGCCGCAGGCGCTCGCCGACTACCTCGGCCTCACCAAGGGAACGGTGTCGCAGACGCTGCTCCTGCTCGACCGGCGCGGCTTGATCGAGCGATTCGAGGACGACATCGACAGGCGGGTCGTTCGCCTGCGCCTCTCGGCGGCCGGCGAGCGGCTGCTCTACGAGTCGCAGCCCGCCCTCGCCTGGCAGAACGCCACGCGCAACATCAGCCCCAACCGCATCCGCAACGCGGTGTCGGCGCTTCGCGAGGCGCTCGAGACGCTCCAGGAGGACAACGAGGGGACGATGTTCGGCGATTGCCAGACCTGCTCCTGGTGCCAGAAGCTCTCGCAGCGCATCTACCGCTGCGGGCGGATGGGCGACCGGATCTCGGGCCCCGAGACGCGCCGGATCTGCCGCATCTACGAGGTGAAGGCCCCGGAGGCCGTCTAGAAGGCGCGAAAGGCGAGGCGCGAGATCAGAGGCGCTTGCGCGCCCGGGCGATCGCCGCGCGCACCGCCACCGGCGCCGTGCCCCCGATGTGGGCGCGAGAGGCGACCGATCCTTCCGGCGTGAGGATTTTCCGCACGTCCTCGCCGATCAGCTTCGAGAAAGACTGGAGCTCGGCAAGGGGAAGGGCCGGGAGATCCTTGCCGGCGGCTTCCGCGGCCTTCACCACGCGCGAAACCACGTCGTGGGCGTCGCGAAACGCCATTCCCTTGCGCACCAGGTAGTCGGCGAGGTCGGTGGCGGTGGCGAAGCCGCGGTCCAGCGCCTCGCGCATGCGCGCCGGCACCGGCTCCAGCCCCTTCAGGAGCTCGGCGAGGAGCGCCAGAACGTCGCGCAGCGTGTCGGCGGCGTCGAAGACCGGCTCCTTGTCCTCCTGGTTGTCCTTGTTGTAGGCGAGCGGCTGCCCCTTCACCACGGTGAGGAGCGCCACGAGCGAGCCGAAGACGCGCCCGGCCTTGCCGCGCATCAGCTCCGGCACGTCCGGGTTCTTCTTCTGCGGCATGATCGAGGAACCGGTGCAGAAGCGGTCGGCGATCTTCACGAAGCCGAATGCCGGGCTCGACCACAGGACCAGCTCCTCGGCCAGGCGCGAGACGTGCGCCATGGCGATCGCCGCGCAGGCGAGGAATTCGATCGCGAAGTCGCGATCGGACACGGCGTCCAGCGAGTTCTCGCAGACGCCGTCGAATCCCAGCTCGCGCGCCACGCTTTCCCGGTCGATGGGAAAGCTCGTCCCCGCCAGGGCCGAAGCGCCCAGCGGCAGGCGGTTCACGCGCTTGCGGCAGTCGGCGAGGCGCTCGGCATCGCGCGTGAACATCTCGAAATAGGCCATGAGGTGGTGGCCGAAGGTGACCGGCTGGGCGACCTGCAGGTGCGTGAAGCCCGGCATGAGGGTGTCGGCATGGCGCTCGGCCAGGTCGAGGAGGCCCACGCGCACCGCGCGGGCGGCGGCGAGGATCTCGTCGATCGCCGCGCGCAGCCAGAGGCGCATGTCGGTCGCGACCTGGTCGTTGCGCGAGCGCGCGGTGTGCAGGCGCTTGCCCGCCTCCCCGACGAGGTCGGTGAGCCTCGCCTCGATGTTGAGGTGGACGTCCTCGCGGTCGATGGACCAGGGAAAACGGCCGGCTTCGACCTCGCCGCGGATCTGGGCGAGGCCGCGCTCGATCGCCTGGAGGTCCGCCGCCGGGATCACCTTGCAGCGCTCGAGCATGCGCGCGTGGGCGAGCGATGCCTCGATGTCGAAGGGGGCGAGCCGCCGGTCGAAGGCGACCGAAGCGTTGAAACGCTGGGCGAGGCGGTCGAGGGGCTCGGCGAAGCGCCCCGACCAAGCTTTCGGTGTTCCGGCCGGGGCCGGCTCGTCGTCTTGTTGCATGGAAGCGGCGGCAATGGCCAAATGTGGGGCCGTGGCGAGTATAAATCAGACGGGTGCGGGCATCCGGTTGCCGAACTTCTGCAACCTGGGCGTCATGCTGCGCAGCCTCCTCCTCGTGAACGCGCTCCTCGCCGCCGCGGCCGTGATCCGCGCGCCGTCGGCGAACACCATCTGGCTCGAGTTCCTGGTGCTCGCCGCTTTCGGCGAGCCGGTCCTCATCGCTTCGCTCATGGCGCTTTGCGCCGCGCGCCGCTTCCTCAACGCCATCGGCTACGTGGGCGCCATCGCCCTGCTGGCGGTCTTCGAGCTGGGCGTGACCTCCCTCCTCTTCGAGGGCTCCTCGAGCTTCATGCCCGTGCCCGGCAACATGACCTACGGCCAGGTGGTCTTCGTGACCTTCTTCGTGACGGCGATCACCCTGGGATACTTCGACCTGCGCGCCCGGGCGCTCTCGCCGGCGGTCGCCGAGGCGCGCATCCAGGCGCTGCAGGCGCGGATCCGCCCCCACTTCCTCTACAACAGCATCAACGCGGTGCTCTCCCTCATCCGCACGGAGCCGCGCCGGGCCGAGCGCGCCCTCGAGGACCTCGCCGACCTCTTCCGGGTGCTGATGGCCGAGAACCGGACGCTCGCCCCCATCGCCGGCGAGGTCGAGCTCGCGCGGCAATACCTCGCCCTGGAGTCGCTGCGGCTGGGCGACCGCCTCCGGGTCACCTGGGACACCGCGACCATGCCGGCCGATGCCATGGTGCCGCCCCTCATCCTCCAGCCGCTGGTGGAGAACGCCGTGTACCACGGCATCGAGCCCATGGAGGCGGGCGGCGAGATCGTGATCGTGGTGGCCCGCGAGGCCGAGCGCGTGCGCATGGAGCTCACCAACCCGCTGCCGGGCGCCACCAAGCGCACCGCCGGCAACCGGATGGCCATCAACAACATCCGCGAGCGCCTCCAGCTGCATTACGATGCCGAGGCGAGCATGAGCTCCGAGGTGCGCGACGGGCGCTACCGCGTCACGATCCGCGTGCCCTACCTCACGGCGGGGGCCTGATGCTGGTCGAGAAGGACGTGGCGCGGATCCTCATCGCCGACGACGAGTCGCCGGCGCGGGCGCGCCTGCGCGACCTGCTGGACGAATGCCGCGAGAGCTTCCCGCTCGCCATCGTGGACGAGGCGCGCAACGGCCGGGAGGCGCTCGAGGTCCTGAATCGCGAGGACGTGGACATCGTGCTCCTCGACATCCGCATGCCGGAGATCGACGGCATGGAAGCCGCGCGCCACATCGCCGGGATGGCCGACCCCCCTTCCATCATCTTCACGACGGCCTTCGACAGCTACGCCATCAAGGCTTTCGAAGTGAACGCGATCGACTACCTGCTGAAGCCGATCCGGGTGGAGAGGCTGCTGGCGGCCCTCAACAAGACGCGCGCCGCGCCCAAGCCCTCGCGCGACGCGCTCGACGCCGCCGCCAACCAGCCACGCCGCCACCTCTCGGTGCACGAGCGCGGCAAGATCATCCTGGTGCCGCTCGCCGACGTCCTCTACCTGCGCGCCGAGCTCAAGTACGTGACCGTGCGCACGGTCGACCGCGAGTTCCTGGTGGAGGAGTCCCTCACCCGGCTGGAGGAGGAGTTCAGCGACGCCTTCGTCCGCGTCCACCGCAACTGCCTGGTCGCGCGCTCGGCCATTTCCGGCTTCGAGCGCAACGCCGAGGACAGCGATTCGGGCTGGGCGGTGGTGGTGAGGGGAACGGGAGAGAAGCTGCCGGTGAGCCGCAGGCAGCATCACGTGGTGAAGCAGTTCAGGTAGGCGCGCCTACTCCCAGTAAGGAGGGTCCCCGAACGTGCGCCGGAGGAAATCGATGAAGAACTTCACCTTCGCCGGCAGCAGCCGCCGCTCCGGATACACCGCGTAGATGTTGTTCCCCGGGAAGGCATAGTCGTCGAGCACGGTGGCGAGCCGCCCGCGCTTCACCTCCTCGCTCACTTCCCAGGCGCTGCGCCAGGCGAGTCCCTCGCCGGAGATGGCCCAGCGCGTGAGCACCTCGCCGTCGTTGCACTGCAGGTTGCCTCCCACCTTCACGGAGATGGGCTTGCCCTTGTCCTGGAAATGCCACGAGTCCGCGACGCCGTCCTCGGTGCTCGTCACGAGGCAGTTGTGGCGCGAGAGCTCCACGAGCGTCCTGGGCTTGCCGGCGCGCTTGAAGTAGCCGGGCGACCCGCAGACCACGCGGTGGTTGCGCGCGAGCTTGGCCGCGATGAGGTCGGCGCTCTTCATGTCGGCGATGCGGATCGCGAGGTCGAAGCGCTCGTTCTTCAGGTCCACCAGCCGCTCGGACAGGTGCAGCGTGATCGCGAGGTTGGGGTGCTCCGCGATGAATGCCGAGAGATGGGGCGCGATGTGCTTGCGCCCGAAGGCGGTGGGCGCCGTGATGATGAGCCGCCCGGAGGCGCTCTTGGCGCCGACCGAGAGCGCGTCCTCGGCGCTGCGCAGCTCGCCCAGCAGCCGGTTGGTGTCCTCGTAGAAGGTCGTGCCTTCCGGGGTGAGCGTCACCTTGCGCGTGGAGCGCTTGAAGAGCTTCACGCCGAGCCGCTCCTCGAGCTGGTCGATCCGCCGCCCGACCATGGCGGGCGTGATGCCTTCCTCGCGCGCGGCCGCGGAGAGGCTGCCGCGTTGCGCGACCTCGACGAACGTCGTGAGCTCCTTGAAGCGGTCCACGAGTGGGAGTATGAAAGGTTGTGACGATTCCCGCCTATTTACACCATGCCAGTGGGGGAATCAACGACGCGGAACAACGTCCCGCGGAAAAGAACGCTAGGCGATGCCCGCTTCGGCGGCCTGCCGGTCGGCGTGGTAGCTGGAGCGCACCAGCGGCCCGCACGCGGCATGGGTGAAACCCAGCCGGCCGGCCTCGGCCTCGAGGGCGCGAAATTCGTCGGGGTGCACGTAGCGCAGCACCGGGAGGTGGTGCTTCGAGGGCTGCAGGTACTGGCCCACGGTGAGCATGTCCACGCGGTGGGTGCGGAGGTCGCGCATCACCTCCACGATCTCGTCGTAGGTCTCCCCCAGCCCCACCATGAGGCCCGACTTGGTCGGGGTCGAGGGGTGGCGCGCCTTGAAATCCGAGAGGAGCTTCAGCGAATGCTCGTAGTCCGAGCCGGGGCGGGCCTGCCGGTAGAGCCGCGGCACCGTCTCCAGGTTGTGGTTCATCACGTCGGGGGGCGCTTCGTCGAGGATCGCGAGCGCCCGGTCCAGCCGCCCGCGGAAGTCCGGCGTGAGGATCTCGATGCGGGTCCCGGGAGAAAGCTCGCGCACCGCGCGGATGCACGCCACGAAGTGCCCGGCGCCGCCGTCGCGCAGGTCGTCGCGGTCGACGCTCGTCACCACGACGTACGAGAGCTTCATGAGCGCGATGGTCTCGGCGAGGTGGCGCGGCTCTTCGGCATCCAGGGGCTGCGGCCGCCCGTGCGCCACGTCGCAGAAGGGGCAGCGGCGCGTGCAGAGGGCGCCCATGATCATGAAAGTCGCGGTGCCGTGGCCGAAGCACTCGCCGATGTTGGGGCACGACGCTTCCTCGCACACCGTGTGCAGCTTCGCATCCCGCAGCGCCTGCTTGATCTGCAGGAAGCGCTCGCCGCCGCCGGCCCGCACGCGAATCCAGTCGGGCTTGCGCAAGGTCTCGGCCGGCACGATCTTGATCGGGATCCGGTCGGTCTTGAGGGCGCGCTTGCGCTCGAGCTTCAGGTCGTCAGGCATCTTTCGAGGTGCGAGGCGAGGGTTTGCTGCACTGCATCCATTTTATCAGTCACGCCCAGGTCGCAGAGCCGCGCGCAGGCAAGCCCCGGGTAGCCGCACGGGTCGATGCGCGAGAAGGGCTCGAGGCCGGCGTCCACGTTCAGGGCAAGGCCGTGGTAGCTCGAGCCGCGCGCGATGCGAAGCCCGATCGCGGCCACCTTGGCGCCGCGCACATAGACGCCGGGCATGCCGGTGCGGCGCTCGCCCTCGATGCCGTATCCGGCGAGGAGGTCCAGCACCGACTGCTCGAGGCGGCGCACCAGCTCCTTCGCGCCCAGGCCGCGGCGGCGCAAATCCAGCATCACGTAGGCCATCGCCTGGCCGGGGCCGTGATAGGTCACCTGCCCGCCGCGATCGGTCGCGACCACGGGGATCGATCCCGGCGAAAGGACGTGCTCGCGCCGGCCCGCGAGGCCCAGCGTGTAGACGGGCGGGTGCTCGCAGAGCCACAGCTCATCGGGAGTCCCGGGCGTGCGCGCGGCATTGAACGCCTGCATGGCGCGCCATGTGGGCAGGTAGGCGACGAGCCCGAGCGCCCGGCGCTTCAACTAGGCCGCGACCGCGCTCGTTTTCGCGAGGCGCGACTTGTAGTCCTGGTAGAGCGCATGCATCTTGCGGAAGAGCGGCCCGGGCCTGCCGTCGCCCACCGGCTTGCCGTCGATCGTGGTGACCGCGAGCACTTCCTTGGTGGAGGACGAGAGCCACACCTCGTCGGCGCCCCGCAGCTCGGCTTCCGTGACCGGGCGCACCTCCAGCTTGAGATGCCCCTCGGCGGCGAGCTTCTCCAGCAGCTGGTAGGTGATGCCGAGCAGGATCAGGTGGTCCTGGGGCGAGGCGAGCACGGCGCCGTCCTTCACCACGAACACGTTGGAGGCCGACGCCTCGGTCACGCGGCCGTCGCGAAGCAGGATGGTTTCCGTGGCGCCCACCTCCGCCGAGACCTGGCGCGCGAGCACGTTCCCCAGGAGCGACGTGGACTTCACGTGGCACTTCTCCCAGCGGAAATCGCGGGCGGTCACGCAGGCCACCCCCTTCTCGATCGCATCCTTCGAGGGCGAGGCGAGCGGGTAGCACATCATGAAGACGGTGGGCGCGAGGTCCTTGGGGATCACGTGGTCGCGCTTCTGCGGCGCGCCGCGCGTCACCTGGATGTACACCGACTGGTTGCCGGGATGGTGCGCGAGGAGCTCCCGCATGAAGCCGAGCCACTCGCCCACCGAGTACGGGTTGCGCAGCTGGATCTCGTCCATGGAGCGCTGCAGGCGCTCGAAATGCTCGCGGGCGTGGAGCGGCGTCCCGTCGTAGACGGGAATCACCTCGTACACGCCGTCGCCGAAGACGAAGCCGCGATCGAGCGGCGAGATGCGGATGTCGTCGATCGGCATGAGCCGGCCGTTGAAGTGCGCGATGGAAGCGTTCATGGGGAGCGTGCGAAGAGGAGTCTCAGGCTGTCCCAGCCTCGGGAAAGGAACCCGCCGACCGGCACGTCCTCGAGGGCCACGACCGGGTATTCGGCGACCGGCGCGTTGTCGCGCGTGAGCTTCATTATCCCCGCTTTCTGTCCCGCAGCAAGCGGGGCGATGAAGGGTTGGCGCGTCTCGAGCTGCGCCTCCAGGCCCGTGAAGCGGTCGCGCGGCAGCGTGAGCCAGATGTCGTGGTCGAACCCCAGCGACACCCTCGACTGCGTGCCGCGGAAGACGCCCGAGGAGCCCACCGCCACGCCCTTCCTGTAGAGGAGCCGCGTCTCGTACGCCTGGAACCCGAAGTTGAGGAGCTTCTGGCTCTCGGAGGTGCGCAGCCCGTCCGATTGCGCGCCCAGCAGCACGGAGAGAAGGCGCCGCGGTCCGCGCCGCGCGCTCGCGATGAGGCAGTAGCCCGCGTTCTCGGTGAACCCCGTCTTCATGCCGTCGACGGTGGGGTCGGTCCAGAGGAGGCGGTTGCGGTTCGACTGCGTGATGTGGTTGTAGGTGAAGTCGCGCTGCGAGTAGAGGCGATAGCGGTCCGGGAAATCGCGGATGAGGGAAGCGGCGAGGATCGAGAGGTCGCGCGCCGTCGAGTAGTGCCCCGCGGCCGGCTCGCCCGTCGGGTTCACGAAGTGCGTGCCGGCAAGGCGCATGCGCTCGGCCTCGTGGTTCATGAGCGCCACGAATGCCTCCTCGCTTCCCGCCACGGCTTCGGCGAGCGCGATCGCCGCGTCGTTTCCCGACTGCACCACCATGCCGGCCACGAGGTCGGAAACCTTCGCGGGCTTGCCCGCCTCGAGGAACATGCGCGCGCCCGGCGCCTTCACCGCGGCGGGCGAGACGGGCACCATGCCCTCGGGATCGAGCCGCCCCTTCTTCATCGCGTCGAACACGAGGTACGACGTCATGAGCTTGGTGAGCGAGGCGGGCTCGACACGGTCGGTGTCGTTGCCCGCCGCGAGCGTGGCGCCCGAGAGGAGGTCCACGAGGAAATAGGCGCGCGCCGCGATGGGCGGCGGCGTGAGCGCCTGCGCGGCCGCGCCGAGCGAAGCCGCGAGAAGGAGGAGTGCGAGGGCGAGGCGTGTCATCGGTTGGTGACGGCCGGAGCGAAGCCCAGCGTCGCGCGCACCTTGTCGGCGATGGCATCGGCTTCGGCGCGGTTGCGGTACGGGCCCAGGCGCACGCGGTAGAGCCCTTCATGGAGGGACACGTCCACGGCCTCGTTGTTCCAGGTCAGGTCGCGCACCGCCTTGTCCCGGAATGCCTCCGCGCCGTCGCGGCTCGAGAAGGCGCCCAGCTGCAGCCAGAGGTTGCGGTTGTCCTCCACGACCATGCCCGTCTCGATCGCCGGGGGTGGCGGCGTGGGCGCGGGGCGCGCGACGACGGGCCCCGGCTCGAAGACGCGCTCGACCTCCACCAGGCCGCTTCCGGGCCCCGCGAGGCCGATGCGCGCGGCGGCCGCATAGGAGAGGTCGATGATGCGGTTGGAATGGAACGGCCCGCGGTCGTTGATGCGCACGACGACCGACTTGCCGTTCTTCAGGTTGGTGACCTTCGCATAGCTGGGGATCGGCAGCGTCGGATGCGCCGCGGTCATGGCGAACATGTCGTAAGGCTCGCCCGAGGCGGTCTTCTGGCCCTGGAACTTCTTCCCGTACCACGAGGCGATGCCGCGCTCGCGAAACGGCTCCTTGTTCACCACGGGAACGTACGTCTTGCCGAACACCGTGTAGGGCTTGTTCGCGCCGCGGTGGAACGGCTCGCTCTTCGGCACGGCCTCGGGAATCTGGTCGAGGTTGGAGGGGATGCTCTCGGGCGGCCCGTCGTCGGCGTAGTACGACGGCTTTTTCGTGGGCTGCGTCGCACACCCGGCCAATACGACCATCAGCAGCACCACCAGGCTTTCGCGTCTCACGTCTCGCTTCTCGCGTCTAGCTCGACACCAGCTGCTTGTGCGTCGAGATCGACATCAGGATCCCGAACCCCGCCAGCATCGAGAGCATGGCCGTGCCGCCGTAGCTGATCATGGGCAGCGGCACCCCCACCACCGGGAGGATCCCGCTCACCATGCCCATGTTCACGAACGCGTAGGTGAAGAACGTGAGCGTGATGGCGCCCGCCGCGAGCCGCGAGAACACGGTCGAGGCGTTGGCCGCGATCATGAGGCCCCTCCCGATGATCAGCATGTAGAGCACGATGAGGACCACGTTGCCGGCGAGCCCGAACTCCTCGCCGAACACCGCGAGGATGAAGTCGGTGGAGCGCTCGGGCACGAAGTCGAGCTGCGCCTGGGTCCCGTTCAGCCACCCCTTGCCGAGGAGCCCGCCGGAGCCGATGGCGATGGTGGACTGGATGATGTGGTAGCCCGCGCCCAGCGGGTCCTGGTTGGGGTCGAGGAGCGTGAGGATGCGGTTCCTCTGGTAGTCGTGCAGCATCGGCCAGACGAGGGGCACGACGGCCACCGTGCCGGCGAACATCGCGCCCAGCACCTTCCACGAGAGCCCCGCGAGGAAGATCACGAAGAAGCCCGATGCGAAGATGAGGAGTGCCGTGCCCAGGTCCGGCTGGCGCGCGATGAGGCCCACGGGCAGCACGAGGAGGAGCGCGGCGAGCGCGAAGTCGCGCATGCGAAGGCCTTCCTCGCGGCGGTGGAAGTACCACGCGAGGACGAGCGGCACCGCGATCTTCATCACTTCCGAGGGCTGGATCGTGGTGATGCCGAGGTTCAGCCAGCGCCGGGCGCCGTTGCGCACCTCGCCGAAGAGCGCCACGCCGATCAGCAGGGCGAGCCCCATGACGTACGCGGGAAGGGCGAGGCGCATCAGCAGCTGCGGATGGACCTGCGCGAAGATCCAGAGCGCCACGACCGCCATGAGGAGGTTGCGCCCCTGGCTCAGGGTCCGCTCGAACGAGGCGCCGGAGGCCGAGTAGACGACGGTGAGCCCCAGGGCGAGTGTGAGCGCGAGCGCCGCCATGAGCGGGCCGTCGATGCGCCGCGTGATCGCGTCGAAGACGCGGCTAATCATGCTCTTCGCCGCCTTCCTCGCCCGGGTCGAGCGGCTTGGGCGTGGCGGGCTTCTTGCCCAGGAGGTAGTAGTCGAACACCTCGCGCGCGATCGGCCCCGCGGTGGAACCGCCGTGCTGGCCGTTCTCGACCAGGATCGCCATCGCGAGCTTCGGGTCGTCGGCGGGCGCGAAGGCGACGAAGAGCGCGTGGTCCCAGTGCTCGCGCTTCAGGTGCTTCTCGTCGTACTTCTCGTTCTGCTTCATGCCCACGACCTGCGCCGTGCCGGTCTTGGCCGCGATCGAGTAGGGAGCGCCCTGCGCGGCGGCCGAGGCCGTGCCGCCGGGCCGCGTCACGTCCACCATGGCGGCGCGGATGAGCGCGATGTTCTCCGGCTTCGCCACGGGCGCCTCGCCGGGCTCGGAGCCGGCGACCGCGCGGATCTCCTGGGTCTTCGAGTCCTGGACCGCCTTCAGGAGATGCGGGTGCACCGGCACGCCGTTGTTGGCGAGCGTGGCGACCGCGGTCGCGAGCTGCAGCGGCGTGGTGAGCATGTAGCCCTGGCCGATGCCCACGCTCACCGTGTCGCCCGCGTACCACTTCTGGCGGAAGCGCTGCTGCTTCCACTCCTGGGACGGCGCGTTGCCCGGGAGCTCTCCCTCGATGTCGATGCCGCTCTTCGAGCCGAACCCGAAGCGGGTGAGGAAGCTGTGGATCGAGTCGATGCCGAGCTCGTTGGCGAGCCCGTAGAAATACGTGTCGCACGAGACCACGATCGCCTTGTGCATGTTCACCATGCCGTGGCCCTCGTGCTTCCAGTCGCGGTAGCGGTGCGCCACGCCCGGAAGCGAGAAGTAGCCCGGGTCGGAGATCGTGAATTCCGGCGAGCGCTTCTTGTACTCGAGGGCGGCGAGCGCCATGAACGGCTTGATGGTGGAGCCCGGGGGATACTGCCCGCGCAACGCGCGGTTGTTGAGCGGCTTGTCGGGCGAGTTGTTGAGCGCGTCCCAGTTCTGGGGATCGATGCCGTCCACGAAGAGGTTGGGGTCGAACCCCGGCCGCGAGACGAGGGCGAGGATCTCGCCCGTCTTCGGGTCGATCGCGACGAGCGCCCCCTTGTAGTCGTGGAAGGCCTCCTCGGCGATCTTCTGGAGCTTCAGGTCCAGCGTCACCATGAGGTTGTTGCCGGAGATCGGCTCGCTCCTCGCGAGCGACTGGATGGCGCGGCCGCCCGCGTCGATCTCCACCTGCTCGGAGCCGGTCACGCCGTGCAGCTCGCTCTCGTAGGCGCCCTCGATGCCGAGCTTGCCGATGTGGTCGGTGCCCTTGTAGTTGGTCGCGACCCCGGTCGAGTCGATGCGCTTCAGGTCCGCGTCGTTGATGCGGCCGATGTAGCCGATCGCGTGGGAGGCGACCTCGCCCTGCGGGTAGGAGCGGAAGAGCCGCGCCTTGATCTCGAAGCCGGGGAAGCGGTAGCGGTTCACCGCGAAGCGCGCGACCTCCTCCTCGGTGAGCCGCGTGCGGATCGGCAGGCTCTCGAAGTTCTTGCTCTCCTCCTG
>Ga0134125_10002409_pt1 | contig 22230 bp, 17 predicted proteins | sample KB31751_FD_96464 | JGI IMG/M metagenome (GOLD analysis project Ga0134125, IMG submission 96464) | Terrestrial soil microbial communities with excess Nitrogen fertilizer from Kellogg Biological Station, Michigan, USA - KB3-175-1 | ecosystem: Environmental > Terrestrial > Soil > Unclassified ... | reverse complement strand
TCGGCGGATATCGCAGCTTCGGCCGCCCGATGTTCATCTTCCTGCTGGTCATCATGCTCTTCTCGGCCACGACCGAACTGGGCACGGACGGGTGGATCACCGATTTGCTCAACCCGATCTTCGGCAAGAACGCCGGGTGGATCATTGTCTATACGTCGGCCATCATGTTCGTGATGCGGTTCTTCGCCGGGCCGATCATCCACCGGCTCAACCCGCTGGGATTACTGTGCGTGTGCGCGGGCTTGGCGATCGTCGGCCTCTACTGGATCGGCTCGGCCGGGGCCAGCGCGGTGATGATCTTCATCGCCGCCACCCTGTACGGCATGGCCAAGTCGTTCTTCTGGCCGACAACACTGGGTGTCGTTTCCGAACAGTTCCCCAAGGGCGGCGCACTGACGCTCAATGCGATCGGCGGCATGGGCATGCTGGCCGTTGGCGTGGTGGGCAGCACTGTGCTTGGCGCCATGGTCGATAAGCGCGTTGATACCAACCTGCACCAGGATGCCCCGGCCGTCTACAGCATGGTCACCGATGCGCAGCCCACCACCGTCTACGGCATGACGTATCACCCGCTGGACGAACGGAAGATCGCGACCATCCCGGCTACCGACCAGCAAAAACTCACGGAAATCCGCGGCGCCACCAAGCAGGGGACGCTCAAGACCGTGGCGATCCTGCCCTGCATCATGCTGGTGGGTTACCTGGTCCTGATCTTCTACTTCCTGTCAAAGGGCGGATACAAAGCCCAGCAACTGGAAGTCCCCGGCGAAGTAGCCACCGGCGGGGTACCCGCGGCGGTGAGATAGCGATTTGCCCAAATGAGCATGTGAAGCGAATCGGGCGGCGCGGCCAGCGCCGCCCGATTTGCGTCAGGCCGCCCGCTGGGGTCTGTAGTGGAGCACCATCAGTTGGCTTTCCGGAATTGCGAGCTGTGCGAACGTCTTCCCCTCCCCATCACAGAACTCGATCTCGAACACACCCGGCGCCAGCAACTCGACGACGATGTTGGCGAACGTTCGGTTCACAAGGTCGAAACTACTGCCCCAGCTCCTTGATCTTGATGTCCTTGAACTGAATGGTCATGACAAACCCCTGGTGCAGTTGCAGGGCGAGCAGGCCGGTGTGCAGGGCTTTGGGGCTGTTGTCGGTGAGGTCGGTCATGAGGTGGCCATTGATGGTGTAGGTGATGTGCGGGCCGTCGGCGACGAGCACCACGTCGTTCCAGTCGTTGTGCTTGATGAAATTCTTGAGCTCCTGGTTGGACTCCGGCAACGGCTGGGTTTCGCGTTTGTTCTCGGCGGTCCAGACGGTTTTTTCGCCGCGGTTGCTCATGGTGTTGCGGCCGCCGGCAACGCCGGCTTCGTCGTAAATGGTTCCGTCGTACCCGCGTTTGCCGTCCATGTCGGCCTGGTACCCGCCGACGCGGAAGTTCTTGGGAATGAGCATCTTCGATCGGAACTGAACGCCCGAGTTGCCGTCCGGCGTGCCGAACTTGTACTTGAAGTGCAGCTCGAAATTCCCGAACTGACGCTTGCAGACCAGGAACGTCTGCGGAGCGGCGTGCTGCTTGTTTTCGCTGCCGGTGATGGCCCCGTCCTGCACCGACCAGAACCCGGGCAAGCCTTCCCAACCGTCGAGCGTCTGGCCGTCGAAGAGGCTGACGAACCCTTCGGAATCCGGCTGCCCTGATTGCAGCCGCGATGCGGCGGGCCGGTCGGCCCCGATCAGCATTGCCGCCAATCCCGCCGCCACAATCCCCTTCACCAAAGCGCGCCGATTCATGCGATCCTCCGAATTGTCTCACGTTTCACGTCTTCACGTTTCACGCGTGCCAGTGCCCGTGAAACGGGAAGAGTGAAACGTGAGGCTTGTGTCGATCACGTTTCACTCGCCTTGATACTCCGGAAACGTCAAAACGTGAAAAGCCGTCGCTGCTCAATACTTGAACCTGACGAACGCCCCAATACGGAAATCCTGGGCCCAGTGCCCCAGCCCGCCGAAGTCGCCCCAGGCGGCCATGTACGAGACTTCGCCCCCGGCTGACCAGGCGCCCCAGGAGTACCCGACCTGCAACGCCGGGCGAATCTCGAAGGCCGCGCCGGTGAAATACTCGGTGAAATTGATCCGGTCGATCGCGTAGTCGTCGATCAGCAGCCCGGCCCCGATCCGCGGCATGATGAACCATCCCGGGGCGTTCCGCAGCGCGATCGGCAGCGAGGCGCGGGCTTCGAGCGAAACGAGGCTCACGTCGGAATAGAGGCGATAGTTGCTGAAGAACCCCGCCCCGCTGATCGGCACGTCCTGCCAATCGTAATGCCCCGAGGCGGAGACGCCGGCCCCGATCAGCAGCGGGACCGACGTGTTGGGAACGCGCCAGGCGAAATCCGCGTCGACGTACCCGCCGCTGTGGGCGTAGAACAGCCCCTCGCGGTGTTCGAACTGGACGTTGGAATACCCGCCGGAAAAGCTGAATGACCAGACCTGTGCACTTGCTGCCGACGCACAGATCATCCACGCAAACGCGAACGCGACAAGTCGCATGGGTTCTGCCTCCATCCCAAATTATTGTGGTACAGGCTTTCCAGCCTGCTTCTCTGAGCCAACGCAGGCTGGAAATCCTGCACCACAATACACGACGCTTCTAGCGTAACGCGACCGCATCCCGTGTCCATTGTCCGTCGATCAGCCGCCAGATCTGTCGCGGGTTGTCGTCGCGCAGCTCGGGCGGCAGGGCGTCCTGGGGGAAGTTCTGCAAACAGATCGGCCGGGCGAACCGCTCGATGGCGGCGGTGCCGACGGAGGTGGACCGTGGGTCGGTCGTGGCGGGGTACGGCCCGCCGTGATGCATGGAGGGGCATACTTCCACGCCGGTCGGGAAGCCGTTGAAAATCAGGCGGCCCACCCGCTGTTGGAGCAGGTCAACCAGCTCGGCGTAGTCCCGCAGATCGTCCGCCGTGCCATGGATCGTCGCGGTGAGATGGCCCTCCATTTTTCGGGCGACGTCCAGCAGTTGATCGCGGGACAAAGCGACGACCAGAACGGTCGAAGGCCCGAAGAGTTCCTCAGCCAGGCGAGGCTGTTTCAGGAACGTCTGTCCATCGGTGGTGAACAGCGTCGGCACGGCCTGCGCTCCCGCGGGTTCCGCCGCCGCAGCGACGTTTACCCCGGGGATGGACGCCACCTGCTTCGCCCCATTCAGGTAAGAAGTATGAATCCCCGCGTGCAACATCACGCCCGGCGGAGCGGATTGCATGAGCTGCGAGAACCGCCCTGCAAACCGCCCGGTTTCTTCATCATCCAGGCCAACCACAATCCCGGGTTTCGTGCAGAACTGGCCGACGCCGACAGTGACGGACTGCTTGAGCCCTTGTGCGATCAGCTCGCCGCGCTCGTGCAGCGCGCCCGGCAGCAGAAACAGCGGGTTGGCGCTTCCCATCTCAGCATAGACCGGGATCGGCCTGGGCCGGGCCGCGGCCGCATCGAACAGCGCCCGGCCTGCGTGCAGCGAGCCGGTAAATCCAACCGCGGTTGCTTTCGGATGCTTCACCAGCGCGATGCTGATCTCCGGCCCGCGGCCGTGCAGCATTGAAAAGACGCCGTTGGGCATTCCGCATGTCTGGGCGGCCCGGATGATCGCTCCCCCAACCAGCTCCGATGTTCCCGGATGTGCCGGATGCACCTTCACCACCACCGGGCATCCCGCCGCAAGGGCCGAAGCCGTGTCTCCGCCCGCGACAGAAAACGCCAGGGGGAAGTTGCTGGCTCCGAAGACGACGACCGGCCCCATCGGGATCAACATCCGCCGCACGTCGGGCTTCGGCAGCGGCTTGCGATCCGGGATGGCCCGATCGATCCGCGCGCCGACCCACGAGCCCTCTTCGATCAGATCGGCAAACATCCGAAGCTGCGTAACCGTCCGCCCGCGTTCCCCGCGCAAACGCTCGACACCGAGCGCGGTTTCACGGTTGGCCCGATCGATCAGCTCATCGCCCAGCTTGTCGATCTCGATGGCGATCTCGCGCAGGAACCTTGCGCGATCTGCCGGGGTGAGTCGACGATAAGCATCGAACGCCTCCGCAGCGAGATCCATCGCGCGATTGACGTCAGATTCCGCAGCTTCGAAGAACGCCGGCTCCAGATCTGTCCCGGTCGTCGGATCGACGCCGCGGTAGGCGGCGCCCGTGCCCTTCGAGAGCGAGTTGCCGATGAGGTTTTGGCCGTGCAGTTGCATGGGATTCAGGCCACGGTGTTCGTGAGCGTTCCGATCGGCTCAATTGTGATGCGGATCTCGTCGCCGCGTTCAAGCGTGAACGAGTCCGGCGGAACAATGCCGGTGCCGGTCAGCAGGTAACATCCGTTGGGAAAACTCGTTTCGCGATACAAGTAGTCCACCAGCTCCTGCGGCTTGCGTTTCATCTGCGCCATCGACGTCGATCCCACAAAAGCTGCCTTCCCGCCTCGCAGAATCTCCAGCCGAATCTGCGTCGCATTCGGCAGCGGCTCCGAACCAACCAGCACCCCCGGCCCGATCGCGCAGCTCCCGTCATACGTCTTGGCCTGCGGCAGATACAGCGGATTTTCCCCCTCGATGTCCCGCGAGCTCATGTCGTTGCCGATTGTGTACCCAATGATCTTCCCGCGCGGGCTGACCACCAGCGTCAACTCCGGCTCCGGCACGTTCCACCGCGAATCTTTCCGGATCCGCACCGCTCCCCCGGGTGCGACCACGCGATACGGCGTGGCCTTGAAGAACAATTCCGGCCGATCCGCCGCATACACCCGGTCATAAAAATCCCCGCCCCCGGCCGACTTCGATTCCTCCATCCGCGCCTGCCGGCTCCGCAAATAAGTCACCCCCGCCGCCCAAACCTCCTGCGAGCCGATGGGAGCAAGCAACTGCGCCGCGTCCAGACCGGACGACAGAGGCCCCGTCGACCGAACCGCCCGCTGCAACTCGTCGGCGAGGTTCTCGCTCCGCACCAGCGCATCCCATGCCGTCGAGAGCAGATAAAACCGGCTCTCCGATTCCAGAATCGTTCCGTCACGAGTGAGAAAGAGTTTCATATGGCCGGCAAGGAGCGTAATGCCCACGGGGGACCGGGACAAGCGGAGTTGAGGGTAGAGCGGACATTCCTGTCTGCCTGGTAGGACAGACATTCCTGTCTTCACGAGTCTGCGAGTGCGGGATGTACTCATCCCGCCGAGCGGACTCGCATATCGGCGGGTCTGTATCAAATCGCTTCGGCGGACAAACCGCGGCAGGCAGGAATGCCTGCCCTACCGCCGATTCGAGACAGACAAGAATGTCTGTCCCACCAGAGAATCAAGCGACAGTTATAACCGACGAGTCCGATGTGCCGGCGTCGTCCGGTTTGGGTTCATTGGCTTGCGCGCCCGCCTTACGCCGCGGTCGCGGGCCAGGGCTTGAGTAACTCCGTGCGGAGGAACGCGCAGCCGATGGTGTGGACGCCGTCGGGGTCGGGTTCGCAGTGGATGACCTTCAGGCGGGTGGTCCAGCGCAGGGGGCCGGCTTCGAGGCGGATCTGGCCCTTGTCGCCCATGTCCAGCGGCTGGTTGCTGCGGAAGCGGACGCCGGCCACGGAGATGTCGGTCAGCGTGACGCGTGCCGGCGGGCCGTGGAACGTGTCCATGCGGACCAGGGCCTGTGTGGCGATGCCGTCGCGGCGGAATTTCCGCCGCTCGATCAGCCGGGGCGCCTGTGGCGCGGGTGGGGCGATCAACGCGGGCGGAGGAGCTGGGACTGGCTCCGGTTCTGGAGCGTATTCGGGCGCGGAGGCTTCGATCGGCTGCACGCGTTCGGGTTGCGCCTGAACTGGCGCAAGCTGCTCACATCGTGGCTGCTCGACGACCGGCTCAGCCGCCACCGGCTCCGGGTCCGGCGCGGCCGGTCTCCTCACAAAAGGAAATTCCGGCGGGAACGACAACATATTCCCCGTATCGGTCGCATCCCCCGCAGGCATTACCGCGCGGGGTGTGCAATTTCGTCCCGTTTACCCGCGGATCGTTTCGCCGCGACCCGGAGGGGAGCGCTTTTCTGCCCATCTGCAAAGCGCTCCCCTCCGGATCGCGGCGAAACGATCCGCAGAGCGCGATTCCAAATTGGTCGCATCTTTCCACCCGTGGATCATCCACCTCAAAGCCCATAACATTGAGCGGGACTCAATTGGAAAGGAATCACTATGGGAAGTTATCCGAACCCGTTTCAACCCTCGCGCCCGTACGGGCTCGATTACGAGCAGCGGCTGGACGTCGGGGTGGTGACGCGGTTTTTCAACTCGGTTTACGCCTGGATGGCGGCGGGGCTGGCGCTGACGGCGGCGGTCGCGTGGTGGACCTCGACCCGGCCCGACGTGATGGCCCGCATCGGGCCGCTCATCTGGCTGCTGTTTATCGTCGAGATCGTCCTCGTTATGGTCGTTGCCGGTGCGGTTAATCGCATCTCCGCGTCTGTGGCGACGGTGCTTTTCCTGGTCTTTTCCGCTCTGAACGGCCTGACGCTCTCGGGGATATTCCTGATCTATGCGCAGGCCACCATCGCGTCGGCGTTCGTGGTGGCCGCGGCGACGTTCGCGGCAACCAGCTTTTTCGGTTTTGTCACCCGAACCGATCTGACTCGATTTCGGTCACTCTTTTTTATGGGTTTGATCGGGCTCGTGATCGCGTCGATCGTCAGCATCTTCTGGCACCCGACGTTGCTGGTGGTGGCGATCAACTACCTGGGCGTGCTCCTCTTCGTTGGCCTGACCGCCTATGACACGCAGCGGCTGAAGCTGATCGCGCTTCAGACGCAAAACAACCCGGCCCTGGCCGCCCGGCTGTCGATCAGCGGCGCGCTGGCACTCTATCTCGACTTCCTGAACCTGTTCCTGTTCATCCTGAGCATCATGGGCGGGAACGACCGCCGTCGGTAATCAGACGACACGAAACGAACCGCAGGGCCCCGGATGCAGGTCCGGGGCCTCTCTATTTGGCGGAGATCCCATAGGTGATCTTCGTCTGGCGGTGAATGTTCATCTCGGCGGTGCCGGTTTCATTCTGCCGCGATTGAACTTTCCGGACCATATGAAGATCCATGGATTCCGTGGACTGGATCGGGCGTTTGCCGGAATCGACGGGGAAGAGTCCGCCGTACTCGCCCGTCAGGTTCCCGCTTTGCAGCTCGGTCCCATCGGGTAACACGGCGGCAAGCCGATCGACGCGGACGGTCGATTCGATCTTCATGGCCGGGCCCTGATCGGTCTTGGTGATCGCGACCAGCTTGGTCTGGCCGGTGACATCGTCTTTGTTGATGGGCAGCCCGCCGCTGGCGAACCCGCGGGCGGCCTGCTCGCGGTTGATGGGCCACTGGTCGCCCACCTTTCGCGGCTGATCGGTGCCGAAAACCATCTGGTCGTTCGGCTCGCCGGGGCCGTGGGCGCTGAGCACCATTTGCAGGGCCTGGGCCGTCGGCACGGCGACCGGCGCTCCGTTGGCCAGGAACTCGGTGTGGCCGCTTTTGTTCTCGGCGGTGATGACCGTCCCGGGTTCGAGCAGCGGCTGGCCGTCCTTGAGACACTTGGAGACGACGCAGTCGAGCCGGCTCGCTTCGCCTTTCTCATCGACCACCGCTATCTTGATCGTACCTTCGAGCTGAACGGTGAACGCGTTCTCCTGTTTTTGCTCGGGTTTTCCGGGAAAGTTGACGGTGAGGGCCTGCTTGAACTGGCCCGTGACGGAGATGGGGTAAGTGTCGCCGCGGTGCTGGGGCCGGCTGAGCTGAACGTGATATTCCCGCGAGTCGCCGGCGCCGCAGAGCAGCAGCAGGGCCAAGACCGGCGCCAGCGGGCGTGAGAGCGATCGAATTCGCATTGAAAGTCCTTTCCGTGAATGGAACACCCCCGGACATTCCCGCGCGGCACTTTAGCGGGCGTGGGGGGATCGGTACAGTGGCCGCCAATTCATGGCACGACCTGTTTTGCAACGAGAGCCAAAGACGCGAGGGCCGGGGCTGAACCGCCGGGGATGGGTGTTTGTTTCGGGAGTGGTCATCTGGCTGGTCCTGGTCATGGCGTACGCGGGGACCGCCTGGCCGATGGCGGCATATCGCCTGATCGTCGACGGCGGGGTGCTGGTGATCTGGCTCGTCGCCGTCTTCGGTTTTGGGACGTGGCTATCTCGGCTCTTTCTGATCAAAGCCGAATCGGGCGAATCGCTGCTGATGTTCGTCAGCCAGACGGCACTGGGACTGGGCGCGATCAGCCTTGTCGTGCTCGGATTGGGGCTGGCGGGAGTGTTGAATCAGGGCGTGGCGATTGCGCTGGTTGGGGTTGGCGTCGTGCTGGGACTGGTGCGCGTCATTCGCGAGAAAGCGGCCGCCAATCGCATTCGCGGCTGGTTCGCCGAATCGGCCGGATGGGAATGGCTCGGGCTGCTGGCGGTGCCGTTCGCCGCGGTGATGACGGTGGGGGCGATGCTGCCGCCGTACCTGCTCTGGACGCCGCAGGAGCCGCATGGGTACGACGTGGTCGAGTATCATCTGGAGGTGCCGCGCGAGTGGTTCGAGGCGGGCCGCATCTTCCCGCTGCACCACAACGTCTTTTCCTTCTTCCCGTTCAACGTCGAGATGCATTACCTGCTGGCGATGCACCTTCGCGGCGGGCCTTGGGCGGGAATGTATCTGGCCCAATTCATGCACGGGGCGTTCATCGCCCTGACCGTTCTGGCCGTCTGCTCGCTGGCGGCCAATGGCCGGGTCGGAACGGTGGTGGCATTCGTGGCGGTTGCGACAACGCCGTGGCTGGCGCAGTTGGGCGCGATCGCTTACGACGAAGGCGGCTTCCTGCTCTTCGGCATCCTCGCGATCGGATGGGCATTGCGCGCGCTTCGCAACCCCGATCAACGCATCCGGCAATTCGTCCTGGCCGGCATCTTCGCCGGCCTTGCGTGCGGCGCGAAACTGACCGCCGTCCCCGAAACGCTGGTGGCGATTTTTGTCGTCAGCGCCGTCTTCCTGCTCGCGATTCCTTCCTTCAGACGCACGTCGCTTGCGCGTCGCCTGTCGGCGGTGATCCTCTTCGGCCTGGCGGGCACGCTTACATTTGCTCCCTGGCTGATTCGCACCTGGGCCTGGTCCGGCAACCCGGTCTTTCCCGAGCTTCCCGCACTGGGCCACGGCGATTTCAGCCCGGTCCAGGTCGAGCGATGGAGGCGCGCCCATGCCGCGCAGCCCGAGCAGCGAACGATTGCCGGCCGGCTGCGGGCGGGCTGGTCCGAGATCCTGATCGATTGGCAATTCGGCTTCCTGCTGATCCCGACCGCCCTGATCGCCATCGCCCTGAATCATCGCAAGCCGGAGGTCTGGTTCCTGGGAGCGATGCTCTTTCTGCTGGCGGTCTTCTGGCTCGGATTCACCCACCTCCAGGGCCGCTTCTTCATCCTGGCGATCCCGATCTGTGGATTGCTGGTCGCAGAGCTTGGCTGGCGCGCGGCCCCGGTCTTTGTCATTCAGGCGGTGGCAGGCATCATCCTGCTCAACAGTCACTTTCTGACGGCCGAACGTACGAAGCAGATCGATCACACGACACTGATGGAGGCTGCCCTCGGGAAGGAAGATCTGGGATGGCTCACGCCGTCGCTCGACGATGTTCCGAAGGACCAGCCCCTGATTCTCGTTGGCGACGCGAAGGCGTTTCTTTATCAACGACCAATGTCGCTCTTGAGCTATCGCACGATCTTCGACGCCGACACCAGCGACGGCCGCGGCATCCTCGACGCCTGGGCCGGCCCGCCCCCCAAACCCGGCACCCAATGGCTCCTGATCGACCCGGCCGAACTGGAACGTTTCGAGAAATACTATCAACCCTTCCCCGCCGTCCCGCCCGAAATTGCCCGGTACCAGCAGCCGTATGTGACGACTCGCTGAGTCGTTTCACGACTCGGCGACTGGCGGGGCCCGGCATCGCGAGCGTGATGCCTGTCTGTGCCATGCTGCCCGGTGGCATGGGCGTCTCGCCCATGCTGACGACTCTCGCGCTAGAATATCGCTAACACGGGCGAGACGGTGAGTGCCACGACGTGCCGTGAGCGCTACAAACAAGCGTCACACCCGACGTCGCATGCGGCGAGCGCGAGATCAGCTTAAGCCTGAGATCTTAGAGGCTGGGGAACCCACCCCGGAGCCGGCCTATTCTCATGCACAATGACCAACAGGGTTCGGCCGATCAGCCGCAACGTCATCGTCCTGGGGTGGGTGAGCTTCTTCAACGATGTGGCGTCGGAGATGCTCTATCCGATCATCCCGCTGTTTCTGGTGGGGACTCTAGGGGCTTCGCCGGCGATCCTCGGGCTTGTCGAGGGAATCGCGGAAGGGGGGAGCAGCGTATTGCGGTGGGTGGCCGGGGCGCTGTCGGACCGATTTCGACGGCGAAAGCCGTTTGTCGTCATCGGGTACGCCCTTTCGGCGATCAGCAAGCCGGTGATGGGGCTGTCGGCAACGGCGATCGGGTGGCCGCTGTTTCTTCTGGGCCGGTCGACGGACCGGCTGGGCAAGTCGATCCGGACTTCCGCCCGCGACGCGCTGATCGCCGACTCGACCGAGCCGCAGTACCGCGGGCGCGCGTTCGGGCTGCATCGCGCGATGGACACGTGCGGGGCGATTGTCGGCCCGCTGGTCGCACTCGGGTTCATCGCAGCCGCTCAATCGCGTTCGCTCGCGTGGCTCTTTGTCGTTGCACTGGCTCCAGGGATCCTCAGCGCGATCGTGGCGCTGGTTGCAGTGCGGGACATTCCGCATGAGGCGCATCCCGGCGCCAGGCCGCCGCCGATTTTTCAGCGCTTTTCCCGCCGTTTCTGGCATCTGATTGCGGCCGTCACATTGTTCTCGCTGGGGAACAGCAGTGACTCGTTCCTTCTGCTCCGATCCAGGCAAGTGGGGCTTTCGCTGTCGAGCGTGATCCTGGCTTACGTTCTTTACAACGTGGTGTACGCACTGGGGGCGCTTCCGCTGGGGCGGCTGTCGGATCGGATCGGGCGCAAGCCGGTGGTCGTGGCCGGGTGGGTCGTGTATGCCGCGGTTTACCTTGGGTTTGGCGCGGCAAGATCGGTGCTCGCGCCGTGGCTGCTTCTGGCCGCCTATGGCATTTACCAGGCGATGACGGACGGCGTCACGAAGGCCCTCGTTGCCGACATCGTGCCCAAATCGCAGCGGGCCGGTGCGATCGGGTTGTTCTACACCGCAACTGGAGTTGCGCAACTGGCGGCAAGCCTCGCCGCGGGGGTGTTGTGGAACGTGCGGCTCTTCCACGGAACCATTATGGCCACGTTCTTGATGGGCACACTCTGCTCCGTCGCGGCGGTGCCGCTGATGCTGGGATTGCGAGTTGCTGAGGTTTCGTCTGAGGGTGACTGAACGCGTATGACTCAGACCAGCCGCACCTCAATCGACCCCTGTTTGGCCGCACCGATGCGTTGCAGGGCGATGTTGTGGGCCTCGTCGTAGTGGCGGATGAGGGCGGACCAGTCGAACAGCTCCCCGAGACGCTCGACGCGGTTTCGTAACTCGATGCGCTCGCGTCGCTGCAACTGCACGAACCGCATCAGGTGATTCATCAGTTGATCGGCGGCCTGGTCGAACCCCGCCGTGCGGCGGTTGAGGACCAGGATGCCGGGGATGCCGCGCTTGTGCTGGCCCGGCACGTGCCGCTCGACGTAGGCGCCAAAGCCGCTCAGGTCCGTCGTCACGGCCGGCACGCCCAGCGCCACGCACTCCATCGGCGTGTAGCCCCATGGCTCGTAATAGCTGGGGAAAATCCCCATGTGACACCCGCGGACGAACTGCTCGTAATCGAGGCTGATCAGCGGGCTGGTGGCCGTCACGAACTCGGGATGGAAGACGATCTTCACCGGATCGTCGGCGGCGTTGAACAACCCGCGATAGCGGATGTGCTTGAGCACCGGATCGCCCAGGTCATCCCACAAGTCATGCGTCACGATCAACGGCTGGCGGTGCGACCGCCAGGCGTGCAGGGCGCGCTTCAATCGCACCTGCGAATCTTCCGGCAGCAGCTCGGCGTACGTCGGCAGCCGTCCCGCGGCGGCGGAGCGGAACAGGCGGCCTCCCATCTGTTCCTGAAGCTCCACACACGTGTGCCGCAGGTCGTCGAACATCGACTGGTTCTGCAACACCGCCACGTTCAGGTTCTTCACCGCCGCCTTGGTGATGATGAATGCGACGATCGTCGGCGGGTCCTGGATCTGCTTGAGCTGCTGGTTCAATCGCCACAGCGCTTCCAGGTACAGGTCCATCCCCTTGTTGCGGTACTCGTAACGGCCGCTGGTAAACAAATAGAGCGTGTTGTCCAAATCGAACGTATAGCTCGGGAAGAAATGCCCCATCACGAACTCGTGGATCCGCTCCTTGTACTTCTGGTGCAAATACTGGAACTCGTGCGGGGCGGCGAACTTTTGGATGTTCAAGCCATTCGGCAATATCGCGTCGGGCGTGCGGCCCAGAAGCTTTTCCGCCTCAGTGGAGGTCACCTCGCTGACGGTCGTGAAAACGGTTGACGCATGTGCCGCGGTCTTCTCAATCTGAAACCGCGGCAGGATCGCATACCTCTCCGCCTCGGCTTCCGGATTCAGGAACGGCAGGTGGTCGTAGAAATACGGGTTGTCACTGGCCAGATAGCGGCCGAGCAGCGTCGCGTGCGTGGTGAAGACCGTTCCGACCGGGAGCTTTAGATGTGCGATCCGCGGCACCGCCACGCCGCCCATCCATTCGTGGAACTGGGCGAGGATCGGGCGGTCCTTGACGATCTCCGTAAAGACGCGGAAGAACTCCGTCACCGCGAACCCGAACGCCACAACCTCGTTCACCTCGCCGTCGGAGGAGTAGGTGGAGATGCCGTGGTCTTTCCAGAGCAGGTATTTGTCGGTGTCGAGGCTGCCGTATCGCGAGCGATAGTCCAGCAGGATGACGCGCGGGCGGCCCGGGATGAGCCAGCGGCCGAAATAGCAGGACATGCCGCTGTCGCGCAGCCGCTGGAGGGTTTCGCGGATGGAGCCGTAGGTCGGCTGCTCTTCGAATTCGAGTGGGGCGGTGTTGGGGTTGTAGGGGCCAATGAGGCAATAGCGATCGCCCCATCGCTCAATCATCGCGGCGGCTTTGGTGCGGAGGACGGTATAGATCCCGCCGAGCTGCCAGCAGACTTCCCAGGCGCATTCGAAGAGCAAAGGCGGCTGGGCAGCAGGCGGGGCGGGGGGCTCGATCGGATCGGTCAGGCGCTGGTCCTGACCGCCAAGCCGGCTCGATTCGGCCGCCTGTTCCACCTTCCGCCCGTCGCCAGAGGAGGACGCGGGGTTCCTCGTTCGCTTGGCCATCAACCGCCATTATGCTCGCGCGCGGGCGGTTGTGGCAATTTGGTTGTGAGATGGATACATCCCTGCAACCTTGCGGCCGGTGGCTGGCGGGGCGGGAGGGCGAGGCTCCCGCCGAGCCGGGTCTTTCGAGCGGGCCTCGGCTCGGCAGGAGCCTCGCCCTCCCGTATGTAATCCTGTCGAAAGGTCCAATAACACTCGCATATCGCCATTGAGTCGGTAAGATGGAGCAAACTCCAACGAAAGGAAGCGGGCATGGCGAAGAAGGCTGCCAAGCGACCGGCCAAGGGCAAGAGCAAACCGGCCCCGAAGCGGGCCTCGGCCGGCAGGCGCGGCTCGAGGAAGTCGGCCGGCACCAAGTCGTCGGCGAAGCGGAGTTCCGCCCGCAAGACCAGTCGCGCCGCCGCGAGCAAGTCAAAGAAAGCGTCCAAGCCCAGCGCCAAGACGCGTTCAGCCGCCCGGCGTCCGGCGACCACCGCAAAGAAAGCGGGCAAATCGAAGAAAGCCGCCCGCTCGAAATCGACCCGCTCGAAAGCCGCCCGTCCCGCGGCACGACGCACGGCGCAATCTGCTCCTCCGACTCCCGTGCAGACCACCGAGCAGATGGTCCAGACGCCCGCGGTTGCCACGCCCGAAGCCGGCCGCGGAATGGAAGCGGCGATCGAGCCGCCAAGCATCGCGCAGATGTCTCAGCCCACTGCTGAATCGACACCCCCCGACGAATTCGACGACAACGAGTTCGAAGACGGGATGCCCGGTGAAGAACCGTCGGATATGTCTGCGTAGCGGAGCATTTCCCCCTCTCCCGGAGGGAGAGGGGGTAAGAGGGTCCGTGCCACTTTGGTCACCCAGCGGTTGCCATCACCATCAGTCACTCCCCGTGCGGCATGCTAAGATCGCCGCCGATGGCATCGAAGCAACAGCGTCGCCCCGATCGTCCCCGTCCGCAGTCCGGCCCCCGCACCGACTGGGGCGACGTCAGCCAATGGTACGACCAACTCGTCGGCGAATCCGGAAGCGAGTATCACCGCGAAGTGGTGCTGCCGGGCACGGTCCGTTTGCTCGCGCTTCAGCCGGGTGAATCCGCCATCGACGTCGCCTGCGGCCAGGGCGTGCTCTGCCGGGTGCTAAACGAGAGACAGGTGAACGTGACCGGAGTCGATGCCGCGACGGAGCTGATCCGCGCCGCTCGCGAGCGCAGCGGCGAGGCCATCCGCTACTTCGTGGGCGACGCCCGCAATCTCTCCTTCCTCCCGCCTGCGCAGTTCACCGCCGCCGCATGCGTGCTTGCGATCCAGAACATCCATCCGATTCAGCCGGTGTTCAACGAAGTCTCGCGATTGCTCCTGCCCGGCGGCCGGTTCGTAATGGTCATGATGCATCCCTGCTTCCGCGGGAGCAAAGAGACAAGCTGGGGATGGGACGAGCCGAACAAGGTGCAATACCGCCGGGTCGACCGATATTTGACGCCGCGGAAGGCGCCGATCGTCACGCATCCCGGCAAGGACCCGCACCAGTACACCTGGACGTTTCACAAGCCGCTGGAGGCGTACGTCAAATCACTCCGCAACGCGGGGTTATTGATCGACGCGATCGAGGAATGGCCCAGCCACAAAACCAGCGCCAGCGGCCCGCGAGCCGCGGCCGAAAACCTGGCCCGCAAAGAGATTCCGATGTTTATGGCGATTCGGGCGGTGAACGCGTCCCCAATTCCGTAACAGCGGGCGTGCCGCATTCAGGACATCGATCCGGCGTGGCGCGGAGGTCGTAGTCGCACATGCGGCATCGATTGGGGCCGAATGGGCGGAATCGGCGTCGCAGCAGCCAGAGCAGAAGCGCTGCGACGGCAAATGCGAGCGTGGGGCACCAGATGGGGGCGCCGATCTCCAGCGTCGAGATCTTCATTACCGCAGAATCAGCTACTTTATGGTTGTAGATCCATGGGGGCGGAGGCGCCGGCAGCGAGTTGGTATCCTCAATCCGGGTTGCGACCCACAGCCTTCCGCCGTTCACTTGTCCGTTGTCGCTCAAGATCATCGAGCGAACGTGCTGATATTCCTGCAGCCCCTGTTCCTGTTGCAACTGCGCCCGCCGAAGGATCGACCATCTCTCGCGCAAGCTCAGAGAAGAGTTAACGGACGGTGACCGGAAGATGGGAACCCGCACATGCAAGAATTCCATCCGCAGGACCGCTTTGCCGCGGAAACTGGTGACCCGAACCAGAAGATCCTTGAAGTCATTGGATGTGGCCGGGGAGGTCCACTGATGGGTGATCAAATCGGCGTAGAAAAAGCTTCGTGCCCACATCAGTGCCGAGCCGACGCACATCAGAAGGGATGGCGCAAGTGCGATGGTGAGCAGCTTGCGGATCATGCGACTGCCTCGACTTTACCGCGAGTCGGCGTTCCGCATTCCGGGCAGATGCCGCTGGTGTTGCCGGTCAGGTCGTAATCGCAGGCGGCGCAGCGGCCGCGATGGCGCCGAAGGGCGCGGCGGCCGAGGGCGAGCAGCCAGAGGGCCGGGAGAATCGCGAAAAGGACATGGATCGGCCAGAGCGGGAAGACGACCTGCCAGTAGGTCGGCAGCGAATTCCGCAGGAAAAAGTCGGTCCTGATCTGCATCATCATTCTTCGCGATTCGGCTGCGTCCTGGGCGGCGCGTTCGGTCGGGCTGAGGCGCAACGCGGGGCGGGTCGTCGGGCGCGAATGTACATTATTTTGTCGCACGATCTGGCGGGCGTTGCGCACCACATCGGGAGAAGGCCCCGGCCGATTGAAATACCGGATTCCGAGCCACCACGTCTCCATGCCGCGCACCCGCCACACGTCTGGCGGGAGCGATTCGACGCGGTCGCTGCGATGCGAGATGCGGATTGGGTGCCCGCGAACTCCCTCGTCCGGGCGGTTGTGCTGCAACAACAGTTGGCCCTGCATACAACTGAGCCGCTCGGACCCGTCGACGGAGTAGATCAGGAACAGGTCGTCCAGCGTCGACCGGCTGCGGAGCCGCAGGGCGAGGCTCAGGAGGAGCAGGACAAATGAGAGGGCCGAAAGGATCACCAAGCCGCGCTTCATGGCGGCGGCATTTTACCTGAGTTTGCGGTAGAACGAGACGGAACACGGACGCACGCGTTTCCCTCCCCCGGTACTCCGGGGGAGGGTAGGGAGGGGGCTCGATCAAGCGACGTCCCTCGTTAAAGCCCCCTCCCCAGCCCTCCCCCGGAGTACCGGGGGGAGGGAGAAAAAAGGCGACTACTTCTCCGCCTGCGCCACTCCGGGCACTTGTTCCTGCTGATTGGGGATCGCCGCCTTGATGAAGGCGGCGACGTTTGCGACCAGCTTTTCGCGGTCGGGGCGGTGGTGGTAGATCATGTGGCCCGAGTCATAGAACGCCTGGGTGATGTCGCGGCGCTCGGCGGGGTTCACATCCAGATGACTCACCGTGTATTTGGTAGCAAGGAAGGGAGTCGCCAGGTCGAAGTAGCCGCTGTTGAACAGGACGCGCAGGTTGGGCGATTCGATCAGAGAAGTATTGAGCCGCTCGGCGACGTTCAGGTAGCCGCTGCCGGCCGGGCCCATGTTCCAGGGGCGGACGTTCGATGAGAGCACCTCATACGGCAGATCGCTTTCGAATTTCAGCACGCGGCGAACGTAATCGTTGAACACGGCGCTATAGGCCCCCAGGTAGGGCTCATAGCTTGGATCGTACTCCGGTCGCGTTGCGGTCGGGTCCTGGTCATAGCCGGTGATGCGGGCGTCATAGCGGCCGAGCACTTTTCGGTCGTCTGCCAGCAGTTCCTTTCGGAACTCGCTCGGATCGACACGCAGGTTGGCGCGATCGATCAGCTTCTCCGGGAGCGCAGTCAAACGGGCCAGTTCCTTCACCGCCTTTTCCCGCTCTTTGGGATCAATCTGCACGCCGGCGGCCAAGTCCGTCATGTAATCGTGCAGGGCGAACTGCTCGGATTCTTCGATCGCCTTTTGCAGGTTGCTCTGAAGGTCGCCCGCAAGCTTCTTGTGATACCAGGCGACGGCGGTGTAGGTCGGCAGATACAGGACGTAGGAGATGTCGTTGCCCTTGGCGAAGCTGAGGGTTTGGAAGTTGAGCACACAGGAGATCAGGATGACCCCGTTCAGGCTGATGCCTTCTTCGAGCAGGACGTTGGAGAGGGCCGAGGCGCGGGTGGTGCCGTAGCTTTCGCCGCCAACGAACTTGGGCGAGAGCCAGCGGTTGTAGCGGGTGGTGTAGAGGCGGATGAACTGGGCGACGGAGCGGAGGTCGTTCTCGACGCCGAAGAACTCCTGCGGGTTGACGCCCGGGGCGGCCCGGCTGTAGCCGGTGCCGACCGGGTCGATGAAGACCAGGTCCGTGTACGGGAGCCATGTCTGCTCGTTGTCGACCAGGTGATAGGGAGGTTGTGGCGCGCTGCCATTGTCGTCCAGAGCGACTCGCTTGGGCCCGGCCGCGCCCATGTGCAGCCAGACGGATGAGGAGCCGGGGCCGCCATTGAAGAGAAACGTGATCGGGCGCCTGGACAGGTCCTCCGACGCCGGCTCCTTCTGGTAGGCGACGAAAAACATCTCGGCCCGGGCCTTGCCGGAATCATCCCGCAGCACCAGCCGGCCGGCGGTGGCTGTGTACTTGAGTGCCTGGCCCTGGATGGTGACCTGCCCGTCGGTGGTGGAGAGTTTGTCCGCCACGTCCTTCTGCGGCTCCCCCTGTTTGAAGCCGGATTCCTGGGTCGTGGGGGCTTGTTCCTGCGGCCGCTCGCCGCTTCTATTCCGGCCGCGCTGGGCCATGGCTGGAACGTTCATCAGAGCCAGCAGAACCACAAATCCGAGAGTTGGTTTGGATCGCATGTGAATCCCGGGTTGCAAAACCTTCCTCTGTGGCACGGGCGTCTCGCCCGTGCTGGAGGCGCTCGATTGCGAAGACCGCCAGCATGGGCGAGGCGCCCATGCCACAGGGCAGCAGTCTCCGCATTCGTTACACCAGCCGGATCGGCGTGATCTTAAACACAGCGGTTCACTTGCGAAACACTGACTGCCAGAATTTCAGCCAGCCGATCGGCTCTCTGCGGTTTCGGCAGTCGGCTGAAATGCACCCGGAACCCCTTAGAATCCGCTGCTTGTAAGCACCGCAATTTCCATGGTTTACAGCCGCTCTTTTGGCGCGATAGCGTAGCGGTCTGGCCCCGGCTTTGCCTTAGCACCTGGTGGGACTGGGCTCCAGTGCGCGGTCCCGGAGGACCCTATCCATGCGATTCGATAAATTCACGGTGAAAGCACAAGAGGCTGTTGCGCGGGCGCAGGAACTCGCCCAGCAGCGCAACCATGCCGAGATCCTGCCTGTCCACCTGCTGGCGTCGCTGCTGCAGGAGACCGACGGCGTCGTTCACCCGTTGCTCGAGAAGTTGGGGGCCAATGTGGCCGGGATCCAGGAGCGGCTCGCCACCGAGCTCGATCGCCTCCCCAGCGCCACCGGCACCCAGCTGGGAATGAACCGCGCGACCCAGGACGTCTTTACCGATGCCCAGAAGGAAGCCGACCGGCTCAAGGACGAGTACGTCTCGACCGAGCACCTGCTCCTGGCCCTGCCGAAAGTCCGCAGCGACGCGAGAGACATCCTTTCAGGCGCAGGCGTAACCCACGATGCGATTCTCAATGCCCTGAAAGACATTCGCGGAGGCCAACGCGTCACCGACCAGAACCCGGAAGACAAGTATCAAGCCCTGCAACGCTACGGCCGCGACTTGGTCGAACTGGCGCGGCAGGGCAAGCTCGACCCGGTGATCGGGCGGGATGAGGAAGTCCGCCGGACCATGCAGGTGCTGGCCCGCCGGACGAAGAACAACCCCGTCCTGATCGGCGAACCGGGTGTCGGCAAGACCGCCATCGTCGAAGGCCTGGCCATCCGCATCGTCAACAGCGACGTGCCGGATGTGCTGAAGAACAAGAAGATCATCGCGCTCGACATGGGCGCTCTGATCGCGGGCGCCAAATTCCGCGGCGAGTTTGAAGACCGGCTCAAAGCGGTCATCAAGGAAGTCACGCAGAGCGAAGGCCGGATCATCCTGTTCATCGACGAGCTGCACACGGTCGTGGGCGCTGGCAAGGCGGAAGGCTCGATGGACGCCGGCAACCTGCTCAAGCCGGCGCTCGCCCGCGGCGAGCTGCGGACGATCGGCGCCACCACGCTCGATGAATACCGCAAGCACATCGAGAAGGACGCGGCCCTCGAACGTCGCTTCCAGCCGATCTACATCGGCCAGCCGAGCGTCGAGGACACGATTGCCATCCTTCGCGGCCTCAAGGAACGCTACGAGATGCACCACGGCGTGCGCATCACCGACGGCGCAATCGTCTCCGCTGCGGTGCTCAGCGATCGGTACATCACCGACCGCTTCCTCCCCGACAAGGCGATCGACCTGATTGACGAGGCCGCCAGCCGGCTGCGGATCGAGAACGATTCGCTCCCCGCCGAGCTGGACGAAATCCGCCGGCGGATGATGCAGCTTCAAATCGAAATCGAGGCGCTCCGCCGCGAGAAAGATTCCGCTTCCAAAACGCAGATGGAACGGGCCCAGCGCGATCTGGCCGAGCTTCAGGAGAAGAACTCGCAGTTCACCGCCCGCTGGGAAAACGAAGTCGGCGCGATGCGGAAGATCCGCTCGCTCCAGGAGCAGATCGATCAGAAGAAAGTCGAGCTGGAGCAGGCGCAGCGGCAGGGGAACTGGGAAGTCGCCGCCCGTATTCAATATGGCGAGCTGCGCGATCTCACCCGTCAGCTCGAAGAAGCCAATGCCAAGCTGCACCAGTTGACCCGCGACGGCAAGTCGCTGGTGAAGGAGGAAGTCACCGCCGACGAGATTGCGCACGTCGTCAGCCGCTGGACCGGCGTGCCGGTCACCCGCATGCTCGAGACCGAGCGCGAAAAACTCCTCAAGATGGAAGAGCGACTCGCCAATCGCGTCATCGGCCAGGAAGCGGCTGTCCGCGCCGTATCCGATGCCGTGCGCCGCAGCCGAGCCGGGCTGGGCGATCCCAACCGCCCGATCGGCTCGTTCATGTTCCTTGGTCCGACCGGCGTCGGGAAGACGGAATTGTGCAAGGCCTTGGCCGAGTTCCTGTTCGACGACGAGAACGCCATGATCCGCATCGATATGAGCGAGTTCATGGAGCAGCATTCAGTGGCCCGCCTGATCGGCGCGCCTCCGGGGTACGTCGGGTACGAAGAGGGTGGCCGGTTGACCGAAGCCGTACGGCGTCGGCCGTATTCGGTGATCCTCTTTGACGAGATCGAAAAGGCCCACCGCGACGTGTTCAACGTGCTGCTCCAGGTGCTCGACGATGGCCGACTGACCGACGGCCAGGGCCGCACGGTCAACTTCAAGAACACCGTCATCGTCATGACCAGCAACATTGGCTCCCAGGAGATCCAGAAGCTGGCCGACAACTCGGCCCCCGAATGGGAAGTCGAGGCGGCGGTCAAGGACCTGCTCAAGGGCCACTTCCGGCCCGAGTTCCTCAACCGCGTGGACGAGGTGATCATCTTCCACACGCTCACCCGCCAGCAGCTCAACAAGATTGTCGAGGTGCAGCTCCGGAACCTGGAGAAGCGCCTCGCCGGCCGCGGCATCAAACTCGTCGTGAGCGACGCCGCCAAGGACTTGCTCGGCGAAGAGGGCTACGACCCGACCTACGGCGCCCGCCCGCTCAAGCGTGTCATCCAGCAGCGGGTCGAAAACCCGCTATCCACTCGGATCCTTCAAGGCGATTTTGGAGAAGGCGATACCGTCCGCATCGATGTTGACGTGAAGCGGTACGGGTTCCTGTTCGAGAAAACGTCACCGCCGGTGGAGGCGGAATTGGAGGCGGTGCATTGAGGTAACGTCGCCGCCGACCGGGAGGGCGAGGCTCCTGCCGAGCCGGATCGTTCGAACTGGCTTCGGCTCGGCGGGAGCCTCGCCCTCCCGTAATGCTGCTGCCGAGTCTCACCGACTGATCGGTTTCAGAATCAACGTCTGCAGGTTCATCACCCCCAGCCCGGGTTTGCTGAGCGGTTTGACTTGCAGCGTCACGTCGCCGGCGTGGTCGATTTGGATTTGGCCGACCTTGACAGCGCGGAACTTTCGCCAGCTTCCGGTGGACGCGATCTTTCCGTCGAGCTTCTGGTCGCCGACGATGATCTGGTACTCGCTTCCCTCGCTGCCGGGCTCGCAGGCGTAATCGAGGCTAACCTGAAACGTGCCGGGGTGGCTGACCTTCAGCTTCCATTGCACGTAGTCGCTGGTGGTGATCCAGTAGCCGATGTTCTCGCCCTCGAGCTGGGCGGTTGAGCCGACGATCTCGGCGTCAGGTGCGTCGAGGCGGAAGGAGCCGCTCTTGTCCTGACCGATCGTCGTGTCGGTCGCCAGCGGCTGGACCGGGCCTTCCACTTCAGCGACGACGACGCTCACGATCGGATCCGGCGCTGTCGACGGCACCTCGATCTGCGCGCCTTCCGGCGAGCTGCCGGTCTGGAGCGTCTTGTCCGGCCCCGCCAGCAGATACGCCTTGCTGATCTTGTTGCTCATCGGAACGTTCAGCTTCCCATCCTTCGGCCAGTCGAACGCCATCAGGTACAGCTTGTCCCCCTTGCGGGTGCAGCGGCCGAAATCGAGCTTTCGGAACGGGCTGGCGGAGGTGCCGTAGATCGCTTCGCCGTTCTTTTTGAGCCACTGGCCGATCGCTTCGAGGCGGTCGACTTCGGGCTGAGGGATGACGCCCTGCGACGTCGGCCCGACGTTCAGCAGGTAATTCCCGCCCTTGCTGGCGATGTCGCACAGGTTGTGCAGCAGCGTTTCGACGCTTTTGA
>Ga0134125_10002408_pt1 | contig 22234 bp, 20 predicted proteins | sample KB31751_FD_96464 | JGI IMG/M metagenome (GOLD analysis project Ga0134125, IMG submission 96464) | Terrestrial soil microbial communities with excess Nitrogen fertilizer from Kellogg Biological Station, Michigan, USA - KB3-175-1 | ecosystem: Environmental > Terrestrial > Soil > Unclassified ... | reverse complement strand
CGCCGAGATCCGCCGCGTGCTCAAGTCGCTGAGCCCCCGGGAAGCGGAAATCGTCAACGCCTACTTTGGCCTGGATGGCGAAAATGGGGTAACCATCGAGCAGATCGGCCAAAAGTACGACCTGACCAAAGAGCGCATCCGCCAGATCAAGGAGCGGGCGATCAAGCGCCTTCAAAAAGCGCGCTACAGCAATGCACTGAAAGCGTACCTGGGTTAATCCCGGCACCATAACACTCCGGCCCCGGCTCGTACAGCCGGGGTCTTTTATTTCCCTGGCGTCGTCCGCGCGACATTCAGGTTTCACATTTCCGCTTATCTTTGTCAGCTTATGACCGAAAAAGTACATTGTCTCATTATCGGTTCGGGACCAGCCGGTTACACTGCTGCCGTCTACGCCGCCCGCGCCAACCTTAAACCCGTTCTGTACCAGGGGATACAGCCTGGCGGCCAGCTCACGATCACCACCGAGGTGGAAAATTACCCTGGGTATCCCGACGGCGTTCAAGGCCCCGAAATGATGGTGCATTTTGAAAAACAGGCGTCGCGGATGGGCGCCGACCTGAGGTTTGGCATCGCTACCAAGGTTGACTTCTCGGTTACCCCCCGCAAGGTCTGGATCGACGACGAGAAACAGATCGAAGCCGACGCTGTCATCATCGCCACCGGTGCATCGGCCAAATGGCTGGGGCTCGACAGCGAACAGCGGCTGAACGGGTATGGCGTAAGCGCCTGCGCAGTCTGCGACGGATTCTTTTTCCGGAACAAGGAGGTCGCGATCGTAGGCGCCGGCGATACGGCCGCGGAAGAAGCGCTGTATCTTTCCAAATTGTGCACGACGGTGCACATGCTTATCCGCAGCGAGAAAATGCGCGCTTCCCGCATCATGCAGGAGCGCGTGCAACAAACGCCTAATATTAAGGTATACTGGAACAGCGAGACCGACGAGGTCCTTGGCGAAAGCCGGGTGGAGGGTTTGAGGATCCGCAACAAAAAGACCGGTGAATTGCAGGTCATCCCGATCAGCGGCTTCTTTGTCGCCATCGGCCATCAGCCGAATTCGGAAATCTTCAGGGGTTTCGTGGAGATGGACGAGGCAGGGTATATCAGGACCGTACCGGGCACTTCGCGGACCAATGTCGAAGGCGTTTTCGCGGCCGGGGACGTGCAGGATAAGATCTACCGTCAGGCGGTGACCGCGGCCGGCAGTGGCTGTATGGCCGCACTGGACGCAGAAAGATATCTCTCGGCCAAAGGTTTGGCATAAAACATCTCCAATGGTCACCGTCCAATTGCACAAGCTCATCTTTTCCGGCCGCCACGGCGTCTTTAAGGAAGAGCTTGCGACAGGGAATACCTTTGAGGTGAACCTGGATGTCCTTTATGACGAAACCGAGCGCCCGTTCGGCGGTCTGGACAGTATCGTCAACTATGTCAACCTCTTCGGGATCATCAAGGAAAGAATGCACCAACCCTCCCCGCTGCTCGAAAAGATCGCCGACGAGATCATCCAAAAGATCCGGGATCAATATCCGTTCATCAAAGAGATCGTATTAGCGATTTACAAGCTGCAGGCGCCCATCGGTAATTTCCAGGGCAAGGCGGGCATCACCCTTCACAAAAGATTCTAAATCACCTTCCCTTTCCATTTCCCGCTCCCGATATACCAATAGGACAAGCTGAAAATGCAGCCCCAGTACAGCCATTCGGACATCCAGCCGAACACCAGCGATCCATGCTGCCATTCGAGCACAAGGTAAACGTATAGGGAATAGAACAGGATCGTAACGACCTCGATCGCGAGGTTGACGCGCGTATTGCCGGTTCCGGTCACCGCATTAAGCCAGATCGTGGAAAAAGACATCAGCACCAGGGCGGTCGAAACGACGCGCAGCACGGGGATCGCGGCCCTGATGAAGGTCCTGTCCTGCCCGTAGATAGACAGCAGGATATCCGGAAAGAGATTCAGGAACGCGGCGATCACCAACGCGAAACCCACACTCCAGGCCATGATCCGACGGATCAATTCCCGGACCCGGTCTTCCATTCCCTGGCCGATAATGTTGCTTACCATTGCATTGGTCGTCGACGCGAATGCCCAAACGAAGACGCCGAAGAGGCCGAAGATATTCCGCATGGTGTTGCTGATCGCCAGGGCCTGCAGACCGTGGTGCTCTACCAGCACATAGAAGAAATTCCAGGCTGCGATCGAGATGGTGAACTGAAAGATCAGCGGCGAGGATTGTTCGAGGATCAGGCGGGTCAGCCTGCGATCCGGTTTCCAGTGCCGGGTCAGTTGCAGGTCCTGTCCGATCCCTCGGTAACTGATGACGCCATAGACCACGGCCAGACCGGCTGCTTCGGCGCAGATCGATGAATAGGCGGCGCCGTTGAATCCGACGGCGGGCAAGCCGAAATGCCCGAAAATCAACCCGTAGTCCAACAGGATATTTACCAGGGCCTCGGCCATCGTACCGTAAACGAGGAACCTGCTCTGGTTGGTGCCGACCAGCAAAGCATTGCGCATTTGATAGACATAGAGGAACGGCAGGCCCCAGATGCGGATGCGAAGGAACGACAGCGCCTGGTCCCGAAGTGCGGCCGAATGCAGCGACCAGGAAAGGACGACCGGCGCCAGCGTCTCCGTCAGCAGGATGCCTGTGGCTGCAAGGAGAAAGGCGATCAGCAGCCCATGAAAAAACAACTTGCCGATCTCGCCGATGCGGCCTTCCCCGGCTCGCCGGGCGATCAACGCCTGTAGCCCATTATTCAGCCCCAGACCGATCACGGCGAACAGCAGATAGTATACGCCGGTGATGCCCGCGGTCGACAAAGCATAGCCGTTCTCATCCAGGTGACCGAGGAAAATATTGTTGGTGATGAAATTGATCTGCGGGACGAGGATCGCGAGGCTGATGGGCATGGCCATGCGCAGGATGTCCCGGTTGCCGATCGCAACTGTGTATGTTTTGGTGGGTGCCTGCATGGGCGAAAAAGAGCTCAATTTACGTCGATTTGTAGTATTATTGCACAACTGTCAATCATGCACAAACCCGCCTTCCAGATCGAAATATCAGCCATCTCGGACGAGGAGCTGCTGCAGTCGCGGTTGCTCGTGGAGGTGAATTCGCATGCTTTTACCTATGTGTTGCTCAATCAGCGGAATATGAGTCCGCTCACCGTCAAGCATTTCCAGCTGGATCTGACCCGCGATCACCCTCTTTCGGAAGCGATGCGCGAGATCCTGGAATCGGATGAATTGTTACGCCGGCCGGTTAGGGAAACGCTCGTTATTTACAATTTTCCCGAAAGCAGCCTGGTCCCGGAACCGTTGTTCTCGATGGAGAATAACCGCGAGATCATCGACACGCTTCACGGCAATCTGCAAAAAGGCCTGATCCTGACGGAAAAGATCCCTTGGTGGGAGTTGTTCAATGTGTACCGGATCTCGCCGGACATTCATCAGTTGCTGCAACAAAGCTTCACGGCCGGTAAGTACTGGCATTATTACAGCTTGCTGTTGAAGAGCTTTAAGATGTTTGACTCCACCGATCCGGAGGACTGCATGAAGGTCATTTTCTATTCGGATAAAATGGTCGTGCTGGTGGTGAAAGGCGGGAAGGTGCAATTGGTGCAGACCTTTTTGTACCAGGATGCGCACGATGTCGTCTATCACCTGCTCAATTGTTGCCGGCAGCTCGAACTCAACCCGGAAAAGGTCAAATTGCTTGTAGGCGGCCTGATCGACCGGCAGTCTTCGCTCAGCAGCGAACTGCACAAGTATTTTTTGCGGGTGCAGTTCGAAGAGATCGATGAAAGCATCAAGATAACGGACGAGTTGAAAGAATTGCCTCTTCATTATTTCTCGTCGATCCTGAAAATTGCGGTATGCGCTTAGTCGATACGACCTCAAACTCCTGCGTATGCGCATAATCGGCGGCGACCTTGGCGGACGCCGGATACACCCGCCGGCCAGCATGCCTTATACGCGGCCGACCACCGACATCGCCAAAGAAGGCCTCTTCAATATCCTTGGGAACAACCTCGATTTTCCGGCGCTGAGAACCCTGGATCTTTTTGGCGGAACGGGCAGCATCAGTTATGAACTGGCTTCCCGCGGCGTCCCGGACCTCACCGTTGTCGAAAAGGATCCGGCCATGTTCGCCTTCATCAGGAAGACCGCGGCCGGGCTGGGACTGGGTGACAGGTACCGGGCGGTCCGGATGGACGTCTTCAGATTCCTGGCGCAATGCACCGAGACCTTCGACCTGATCTTCGCCGGGCCGCCCTACGCGCTGACGGCGATCGACGAATTGCCGGCCCTCGCTATCCCGTTATTGCGCGATAACGGCTGGTTCATACTCGAGCATACGCCGCGCAACGATTACAAAACCCGGCCATTTTTTGTGACCGAACGGCGCTATGGCACCACGATCTTCTCTATTTTTGTAAAGAAACCCTAACGGCCATACATATGCAGCCCATTTTTATTACCGGTATCGGCACGGGAATTGGCAAAACACTTGCTGCGGCAATCGTCACCGAAGCCATTGGAGCCTGTTACTGGAAACCTGTCCAGGCCGGCTTTGAGGACGGGACGGACAGCGAATGGGTCGCTGCCAGGATCAGCCGGCCGGAAGAAAGGGTCTTTCCCGAAGCGTACAAACTGATCATGCCGGCATCGCCGCATATCGCAGCCAGAGAAGAGGGCGTGGTTATCGACACCGATAAGGTCGTCCGGTATTTCGAACGGCTTTGCGGGGCAACCGCCGGCCGATCGCGCGCCTCGCCCGGAGACCGGCTAACGAGTCCATCAGGTGCTTCGCGCGGAGACCGGCCAACGAGTCCATCCGCCGGAGGGAATGCATCGGGTCGCGTGCAACCCGTCGTCATAGAGGGAGCGGGCGGCCTCCTGGTCCCGCTCAATGACCACGAATTTTTTCCCGATCTCATTCGAAAGCTGGACGCGACCGTCCTGCTGGTCAGCCGAAATTATCTCGGCAGTATCAACCATTCGTTGCTGACCGCCAACGTTTGCCGTAACATGGGTCTGCATGTTGCGGGCTGGCTCTTCAACGACCACTACCTGCATTATGAACAGGAGATCGCTCAATGGACCGGATATCCCGTGATCGGTTCGGTCCCGTTTACCCCCGATCCTGATGCGGCATTTATCAGGAGCGAGGCGGAGCGCCTGCGGCCGGCATTACTCGCAGCCCTTGGAGTGCCCGCGTGAGGGAGTGGGCGCGTGGCAGCAGCCGCGCGGCGGGCACGGGCCGGTGTCGCGGACATGCGCGGCCGCTTTTCGCCGGATTTACCGTAACTTTGGTGCGCCGCCCGCACAGCTACCTTGAAATAGCGTTATGAATGTTAACTCATTTCTCCTAAAACCTATCCGGCTTTTATTGTTCCCCTTCTCCCTGGTCTATGCGCTGGCCGTCAAGATCCGGAATTGGTTGTTCGATAAGCAGATCCTGCCCTCGGCATCGTTCAACCTGCCGATCATTTGCGTGGGCAATCTCGCTGTAGGAGGCACCGGGAAATCGCCGATGGTGGAATGGATGGTGCGTTGTTTGAAGGACAGGTTCGAGATCGCCATTCTCAGCAGGGGCTATAAGCGCAAGACGCGCGGCTATGCCTTGGCCGGGGCATCGACGACTGCGCTCGATATCGGCGACGAACCCATGCTCTTTCACAGCAAGTTTCCGGATGTCGCGGTCGCCGTGGGGGAGGAGCGGATGGTCGCCATCCCCCAGCTGCTGCACGACCGGCCCGGCACGCGGGTCGTCATCCTTGACGACGCATTTCAGCACCGCGCCGTCAGGGCGGGGCTGAACATTTTGCTGACCGATTATTCGAACCTGTTCACCCGCGACTGGTGGCTGCCGAGCGGAGACCTCCGGGACGCGCCTTCCAGTTATCGGCGTGCGGATGTCATCGTCGTTACGAAATGCAGGGAGGATTTGTCGGGGGAGGAACGGCGCATGATCGAGGCGGAGATCAGGCCCCTGGAGAACCAGCGGATCTTTTACACAGCCATCCGGTATGGCACCCCGTATCATATCACCGGTCACGAGCCGGTGACGATCGATGAGGCGACGGAGGTGCTGCTGGTGACGGGTATCGCCAATCCGGCGCCGCTGAAGAGGTTCCTGGACGAGCGGACAAAGGCCTATTACGAGATGGCTTACAGCGATCACCATATCTTCACCATTGACGACCTGCGATCGGTCATCCGCCGGTATGAAGGGATATCGGCAGCCAGGAAACTCATCCTGACTACGGAGAAAGACGCCGTCCGCCTGATCAAATTCAGGCAGGAACTGCAAGACAAGCCCATATTTGTCCTGCCGATTACGCCGCGGTTTTTGTTCGGAGAGGAGCGGCTCTTTACTGATTTAATCATTACATTCATCACAGAATTCCAGAAGAATGAAGCAAAAAAAGAAGAAAGGAAATAAACAGCACAGACACGATCAGGGCTCATCCCATCAATATACCGGCACGCTGGACGTCACCCGCTCGGGTATGGGCTTTGTCGTCGTCGAAGGCCGGGAACAGGACATCCTTGTCCGTCCAAACGACTTCAACACAGCACTCCACGGCGATACGGTCCGCGTACGGGTCACCGGTTTGCCAGGCCGAAGCGGTCGTGTCACCGGCGAAGTGGCCGAAGTCCTCGAACGGAAGCAACTCGAGTTCCTGGGGCATATCGAGATCAGTCAGTCCTTCGCATTCTTTATCGCCGAAATGGACAAGCCGATGCCGGATATCTATGTCCCCCTGTCGCAATTGAACGGAGCGGTAGACCGGGACAAGGTCATCGTACGGATCACGGAATGGGAAATGAACAAGAAACCGCAGGGTACTGTCATCCAGGTCATCGATGCGACGGACGAAAATGACCAGAGCATGAAAGAGATCTTGCTGGAAAACGGTTTTCCGATCTTTTTTCCGGAAAATGTGCTCGAGGAATCGGAAAGGCTCCCGGACCTTATCCCGGCCGACGAGATATCGAGGCGCAGGGACATGCGCGACGTGCTGACCTTCACCATCGACCCGATCGATGCGAAGGATTTTGACGATGCGATTTCAATCAGGATGCTCGATCAGGGCCAGTTGGAGATCGGGGTCCATATTGCCGACGTCAGCTATTTTGTAGAGCCTGGGACGGCCTTGGACAAGGAAGCCTATGGCAGGGCTACCTCTGTCTATCTTCCGGACCGGGTCAACCCCATGCTGCCCGAGCGCATTTCCAACGAACTTTGTTCACTCCGGCCGCACGAAGACAAACTTACCTTCTCGGCAATCTTCCGGATGACGCCGAAAGGGGAGGTCAAACAACGCTGGATCGGAAGAACGGTCATCCACTCCAATCATCGCTTCACCTATGAAGAGGTGCAGGAGATCATCGAACAGGGAACAGGCCTCTATCAGCCGGAGATAGAGACGCTTCACGCCCTGGCGCAGCGTTTCCGGCGCCAGCGCTTCAAGAAAGGCGCGATCAATTTCAGTTCGACTGAAGTGAGGTTCAAGCTGGATCCGGCCGGTAAACCCATTGGCATTGTCGTCAAGGAAAATAAAGAATCACACCAGCTGATCGAGGAGTTCATGCTCCTCGCCAACCGGGAAGTGGCGGAATATGTGGGGAAGGTCACCGTCAATAAGAAACCGGTTCCATTTCCTTACCGCGTGCATGACGAGCCGGACAAGGAGAAGCTGCTTCCCTTTGTCGAATTCGCCAGGAAATACGGACACCATTTCGATATGAAATCGCCGGAGGCCATCGCGTCGTCGTTCAATCAGATGCTTCTGGATGTGAAAGGCAAACCGGAGCAGCATGTGCTCGAGCAGCTGGGGATCCGGACGATGGCGAAGGCCGTGTATACCACCGGGAATATCGGGCATTACGGGTTGGGATTCGAACACTACTGCCATTTCACGTCGCCGATCCGCAGGTATCCCGATGTGCTGGTCCATCGCATCCTGCAGGAATGTCTCGACCAAAAGATTGAGCCGGACAAGAATCTGGAGGCAAAGTGCAAACACTCGAGCGAAAGGGAGCGGGCCGCAATGGACAGCGAACGGGCGGCCAACAAGTATAAGCAAGTCGAATACATGCAGAATTTCCTGGGCGAGGAATTTGAAGGCGTCATCAGCGGTGTCGCCTCGTTCGGCTTCTGGGTCGAAACGGTAGAGCACAAATGCGAAGGATTGGTGAGCATCAATAGCCTGCTGGATTACGATGACTACCAATATGTCGAAAGCGACTACGCGCTGGTCGGCCGCCGGAGCGGCCGCCGTTTCGGAATGGGAGACCGGCTGACGATCCGCGTCGTGTCGGCCAACCTGGATAAACGCCAAATGGATTATGAATGGGTCATCACAGCGGCCGAGACCCTTGCGGCGATCCATGAGCCGCCGCAGTCCGGAAGGAGCGACGACGGTAAGTCGGCCCGGGAACGGGGCCTTCACGGCAAATCCGCAAAACCCGGCCATGCCAGGGGCGGTCAAGGGAAATCGAAACACGGCAAGCCGGCTTACGGGAAGCCGGCTCATGGAAAAGGCGACAAGTCCAGCCATGGCAAGCCGGGCCATGGGAAGGGTAACAAATCCAGCTACGGAAAGCCGGAACATGCCAGAAAGAAAAAGAAATAAAGTGGTGTCAACAATCGGGAATATGCAGAGTTTCGAAGAATTGTCCGCTGCGTTTGCGCTGCGATTCGGGGCCCGGCATTTTCCCGCCGAGCCGGCCAGCCTCTACGAACCGGCGGCCTATTTCCTGGGAATCGGCGGAAAAAGAGTCAGACCTGTGCTTTGTCTGATGGCAAATGAGCTGTTTGCGCCGATCGGAGAGGATGCCTGGCAGATGGCGATCGCCATCGAACTCTTCCACAATTTTACGCTGATCCACGATGATATTATGGATCGTGCGCCGCTGCGCCGGGGTATGGCCACCGTCCACGAAAAATTCGGTACGCCGACCGCGATCCTGACCGGAGACGTGATGATGGTAGTCGGATATGACTGCATCAGCCGGATCGGCTCGCCGCACATTCGCCGCATCCTGCATTTGTATAACGAAACAGCCAGCCAGGTTTGCGAAGGTCAGCAACTGGATATGGATTTCGAGGCCCGTCCAACGGTCCGGATGGCCGAATACCTGCACATGATCGGTCTCAAAACCTCTGTCCTGCTGGCATCCAGCCTCCGGATCGGCGCAATCCTGGGGGGCGCAGGTTTCGGTAACCAGGATAAACTCTACCAGTTTGGAAAGGACCTCGGGCTCGCTTTCCAGGTCCAGGACGATTATCTCGACTGCTATGGCGATGCCGCCAAGGTCGGGAAAAGAACGGGCGGCGATATCCTCGCCGGCAAAAAGACCTTTTTGCTGGTAAAGACCCTGGAGACGGCCACAGATGGACAGCGGCGGCGGATCAGGGAGCTTGAAGATGCCCCACCCGACGAAAGGATCGCGGGGATGCTGGAGGTTTTCCACGAGTGCGGCGCGGATGTTTGGGTCCGTGATCTCAAAGAACAGTACCGCCATGCGGCGCTCCAATCCCTCGAAGACGTGGCCGTTCTGAGCAGTCGGAAGGATCAGCTTCGCAGGCTGACCGATTCCCTGCTGCAAAGGGAATATTGACCTTTTTTCCCTAATTTACCCGCTTAATATTCAACCTGAATGCCCAAGTCACTATTCCGGAAGAAATCTTTGGACAGGATAATGCGGGAAGCGGCCGACGGTATGTCTGACGGTCATGGAGGCAGTCTTAAGAAAGTACTGAATGTCAAGGATCTGACCCTTATGGGCATTGCGGCGGTGGTAGGCGCCGGTATCTTTTCTACGATTGGCAGCGCCGCCTTTGACGGCGGCCCGGGCATTTCTCTTCTGTTCATCCTGACAGCCATTACCTGCGGTTTCTCTGCACTTTGCTATGCCGAATTTGCGAGCAGGGTGCCGATCGCCGGCAGCGCCTACACCTATGCCTATGTTTCTTTCGGCGAAATCGTCGCCTGGATCATCGGCTGGGCCCTGATCCTTGAATACGCGATCGGGAATATCGTCGTCGCGATCTCATGGAGCGGGTATTTCAACAACCTGTTGTTGGGTTTCAATATTCACCTGCCGCGATGGCTGATCACCGACCCGGGCACCGCCGGCGACGCATTTACGGCTGCAACCGCCACGCTCGCAAAGAACCCGCATCTTGGCGCTGCGGCCAGGGCTCCGTTGGTCGATGCCATCAATGTGTGGAATTCGTCGCCGACCGTCTTTGGCCATCACGTCTTCCTGAACCTGCCCGGTTTCTTCATCGTTGGCCTCATTTCCTATATCACCTATGTGGGTATCCGGGAAAGCAAGAAGACCACCAATGCCATGGTTATTTTCAAACTGTCGGTTGTCGTCCTCGTGATTATCCTCGGGGCGTTCTTCGTGAACACCGCCAATTGGAGTCCATTCCTGCCAAACGGGGTTGGGGGGGTTCTGAAGGGCGTGTCCGCGGTCTTCTACGCCTATATCGGCTTCGATGCCATTTCGACAACAGCAGAGGAGTGTACCAACGCGCAGCGCGATCTGCCAAAGGGAATGATCTACTCGCTGGTGATCTGTACTGTCCTGTATATTCTGATCGCGCTCGTACTCACCGGGATGGTCCCTTATACGAAGCTGAATTTGCCTGACCCGCTGGCCTTTGTATTCAATGAGGTGCACCAGAAATGGATCGGATATTTTATTTCGGTCAGCGCGGTGGTTGCGACAACCAGCGTTTTGCTGGTCTTTCAACTGGGCCAGCCCAGGATATGGATGAGCATGTCCCGTGATGGTTTGCTGCCGAAGAAGTTTGGCAAGATCCATCCCAAATTCCACACCCCCTGGTTCTCCACCATTATCACGGGTCTCCTCGTCGGGATCCCCACGTTATTTATGGGGAGCGGCCTGATGACCCAGTTGACCAGCATCGGGACGCTTTTCGCGTTCGTGCTGGTATCTTACGGCGTGTTGGTGCTGCCGAAGAGCAACCGGGAACGCGGGTTTCGCTTGCCCTATATCGACGGCCGCATCATCGTCCCGGTCCTGTACGCGACATTCGTCTTACTGATGCGGAACCGGATCGGTGACAGCTTTCGGGAAATCCGGGCAAAAGGGCTCCACGACTTTTTTTTCCGCGCGAATGGGGACGGGGTGATGGTCTTTTCCAACGACGCCCTTCAGCAAGTGCTGTTTATGTTATATGTGACGCTGGCCGGGGCGCTGGCTGTTGCCACGATCGTAAAGAAATATTCCCTCATCCCTGTGCTGGGCGTGCTTTTCTGCGCATACCTGCTGATAGAGATCCCGGCGATAGCCTGGGAATGGTTCTTTGTCTGGATGGGCATCGGCCTTATCATCTATTTCATTTACGGATACCGCAAGAGCCGGTTAACCGGGGCGGAGGTAGCGTCGCCGGCGCCCCTGTCGTCAGCACAGCCGCTTCGCACCGGAGAGACGCCGGAATAACGTAATTTTGTCGGATGACAGGAGCCGGCGACTGCATCCCTGCCATTGAAAAGACAAATAATTCCCGATGAAATTCGAGGTCGGCGACAAGGTGGTCGTGAAGCATTCCAATGACGATGGCGAAGTCGTGGAGATCATCAATGACAAGATGGTCCTGGTGAACGTCCGCGGAGTCAAATTTCCGGTTTACACCGATCAGCTCGACTTTCCTTACTTCCGGCAATTCACGGAAAAAAAGCTCTTCCCGTCGGACAAAAAGCCAAAGAAACACATCGATCAGCTTCCGCCCGAAAAAGTGCAGCCCGGAAAGAAAAAGGAGCGGATCGCCCAGCTCGACTCCGGCGTGTGGCTGACGTTCCTTCCCGTCTTCGGCCGGGACGAATTCGACGACGATGTCGTCGAAAGCCTCAAGATATACCTGGTCAATAACAGCAATCTTGGATACCAGTTTTCCTATCGGTTAAATTATTTTGGCCGGGCTGATTTTGAGCTGGACAACCAGATCTTTGCCGGGCAGGACTTTTATCTCCACGACATCCTCTTTTCCAATCTTAACGACAACCCGGCTTTTGAGTGGGATTTCTCGCTGCTGTCGCCCGATAAGGCTCGTGTGGAGCATTTCGAGAGTAGTTTTAAGCCCCGCGCCAGGCAGGTGTTCAGCCGGATCGAAGAGATCCGCAAAAAAGGGACTGCGACGTTTTCGTTCAAACTTTTCGACGAATATCCCTTCAGGCCGGTGGAAGAACCCGTCGATGCCCGCGGCCTGCTGGCCGGTTCCGGGTTTCGCATCTACGACGCCTCCCGTGCCGGACAACACCTCGAATCCGCCCGATCGGAATTGGACCTGCACGCCGAAAAACTGACGGATAACCCGGACACTATGGACAGTTTCGAGATCCTCACGTTACAACTCCAGACTTTTGAAAAATATTTCGATCTGGCCATCGCGCATCACCTTCCTTCGATGGTCGTTATCCACGGTGTGGGTACCGGAAAGCTTCGGGACGAGATCCATGAGATCCTTCGAACAAAGCGGCAGGTGAAGTCCTTTGTCAACCGGTACGACCCGCGCTACGGGTATGGCGCCACGGAGGTCTTTTTCCAATACAAAAAATAAATCCGCCCGGCGGCCGATGGCCGCGATGGCGCGGTTGCAAAAATCGGGTTTTGACGTTATCTTTAGCGACATGATCGCCCTGTACCTGTTCAACACCGTCCTTCCCATCCTGCTGCTCCTGTTACTGAGTTCCTTTATTCACGTTCTTGTCCACGAGTTGGGACATGCCGCGCCTGTCCTGGCGGTTAACCAAACCTGGGCGACCGTTTATGTCGGTTCCTACGGCGATTCCGGACGGTCATTCGGTTTCCGTGCGGGGCGGCTTAATATTTGGATCAAATACAATCCCTTTCTGTGGTTCCGCGGGATGTGCCTTTATGGTGGCAATCATCTGTCCACCAACCGGCAAATCGGGTGTGTGCTGGCTGGTCCGCTGGCTTCGATCTTGCTGGGTATCGTATCCTGCCTGCTCCTGCAGATCGGGGAGATCCCCGGCTTCTTCAAGCTCTGGCTGGGCTTCACAGCTTTGTTTGCCATATTGGGTCTGCTCGGGTCCACGTTTCCGGCGGGCCGGCGGCGGCATACCAGGGACGGCATCCCGGTGCATCCCGATCTCATGCTGGCCTACCGGTTGTGGAGATCGAAAAGATTGGCTTAAATTGTTGCCATGAAACGCAAAACTTTCCTGCAAAGCGGATTGCTGGCAAGCGCCGCAATGTTGACAGGGCAGGCCGTCAATGCGGCCGCCGGTAAAAAGAGCGACAAGAGCGCCGGCGCGGGCGACCCCTTCCACCTCAACTACGCTACCCATGACGGGATGTTCAGAAATAGCGCCGGTCCCGACTTTACCGACCAGATCAAATTTGCCTACGACCGCGGCTTTCGCTCCATAGAGGACAACGGGATGGCGCAGCGGCCGCCGCAGCAACAGCAACAAATTGGCGATGCACTGGCGAAACTGGGCATGTCGATGGGTGTCTTCGTGCTGGATAAAGGTGGTAACGGCGCCAATTCGACTGCCACCGGTAAACCCGAAAATCTTGAGATCTTTTTGAAAGGCTGCCGCCAGGCGGTCGAGGTCTCGAAGCGATGCAATGGCAAGCTCACCACGGTCGTTCCGGGTGACTTCGAGCGCCATCTGCCGATCGGCATCCAGACCGCCAATGTGATCGACGCACTGCGCCGCGGGGCCGAGATCCTCGAGCCGCATGGCATCGTGATGGTGCTCGAGCCGCTGAGCGATACGCCGGACCTGTTCCTGAGGGATTCCGACCAGGCGTTTGCGATCTGTCGTGCGGTTAACAGCCCGTCCTGCAAGATCCTCTTTGACATGTATCACATCCAGCGCAACCAGGGCAATCTCATCCGCCATATCGACTGGACCTGGACGGAGATCGCCTATTTCCAGATCGGTAACAATCCCGGGCGCAACGAACCCGGCACGGGCGAGATGGACTATCACAACATTTTCAAACATATCTACGGCAAGGGGTATAAGGGCATGCTGGGGATGGAACACGGGAATGCTTTACCAGGCAGGGAAGGGGAGGAGGCCCTGATCAGGGCCTACCGCGAAGCGGACGATTTCGCGTGACCCTACGGCCGCCCACGGAATTCCTGTATCTTTACGCCGCTACCAACCGGGTCATCGCTCCTTGTTTTTGCAGGGGGAGGAAAGTCCGGACAGCACAGGGCAATGCACCGGTTAAGCGCCGGGGGGCGGGCAAGCGTCCGGCGACGCGCAAGCGTCATCGACCACCCAACCGCTCACAGATAGTGCCACAGAAAATAACAGCCGCCCGGCGGAAGCGCCCGGCGGTCAGGTTGAAAACGTGGGGTAAGAGCCCACGGCGCCGGCGGGTAACTGACGGCGCGGGTAAACCTTGCAGGCTGAAATGCCACGTATACCGGCGATCGAGGGCGGCCCGCCCAATGCCGGAGGGTAGGCAGCTAGATCTCTGCAGTAATGCAGGGGCCAGATAAATGATGACCGCCTGTGATCGTTGCGCAGCGCATGACGCGGGAACAGGATCCGGCTTACAGGTTGGTAGCTTTTTTTAACAAGCCTGGCGTCGCCTTCGGGCTCCGGCGTCAGTTCAACACCAATTCGATGACCGGGATATCGTAAGGCGGCTGTTTTGCCGGCAGCGTCAGTTCCAGGTCATTCGTTCCCGCGGGCGCAAATTTCAACTCCGAATCGTCGTTCAGGAACTGGGCATACCTGACCTTGCCCTGGTATCCCGGCAAGATGAGTTTGCCGGACGGGTAGTCGAATACATGAATGTACAATCGCCGTGTACTCTTGTTATACGTCAACTTGCAACCGGGAGGCGCCTGGAAGTCCGGGGGCGCGTACGTGCAGTTGTAGATCGCCTTGCTGTTGGCATGCATCCAATAGCCAAGACTGTCGAGGGCCCTGGTGGCCCGGTAATCAAACTCTCCCCGCGCCGTAGGCCCGACGTTCAGGATGAGGTTTCCGCCGTTGGCGACAGAGGTGATCAGCAGGTCGAGCAGTTGCCTGTGCGTTTTCCAGGTGTTCTCATCGCGGTAATAGCCCCAGGAGCCCGAGAACGTCTGACAGGTTTCCCAGGTCTTGCCCTTATAGGCGGCCAATGCCGACGTGCTTACCTGTTCCGGCGTTTCGAAATCTCCCCCGTCCGCGTAGTCGCCCAGCCCGAGCCGGTTATTGACAATGATCCCGGGTTGGAGTTTCCTGACCATGCGCAACAGGTTCACGGCGTCCCAGTCTTTGGCGCTTTTCCCCCGCATGCTGCTTTTTTCCCAGGACCAGTCCAGCCAGAGGATATCGATCTTGCCATAATTCGTCATTAACTCGGTGATTTGGTCCTTTAGATATTGCCGGTATTTGTTCATATCCCGGCCTTTATTCAACCGCTCGTAATTGGCGGTGCTGGTATCGACCTGTACAAGCGGGTGGGCATCATCCATGGTATAGTCCGGATGATGCCAGTCCAGCAGGGAATAGTAGAAACCGACCTTGATCCCTTCCGCACGGAACGCGTCTACAAATTCGCGCACCAGGTCTCGTTTTGCGGGTGTATTTGTCGCTTTATAATCGGTGTATTTTGAATCGAACAGGCAAAAGCCTTCATGATGTTTAGTCGTCAGTACTGCATACTTCATCCCGGCGGCCTTTGCTTCCCGGGCCCATTTCCGCGGGTCCCACAGATCGGGGTTGAAGAGATCGAAATAGATCTGGTACTGCTCGTTGGTCATGTGCTCGTTGTGCTTCACCCACTCATGACGTGCCGCTTCGGAGTAAAGACCCCAGTGGATGAACATGCCGAACCGGGCGTCCGTCCACCATTTCATCCTTTCCTGTTTCTGTTGGGCTGTTTCATTGCCGATCCGCGGTTTCTGGGCAATTGCCGGGGTCGAAAGGAGGGCTACGGTGCAAAGCACCAGAAGATTTCTGTTTGTCATGGAGAAGCTTTTTAAGCCTGATGATGGATAAAAATAGACAAAAAAGCCATACCCTCCATCAACCATGCGAGACCTAGATGGACGATCAGTCCGCCGACGATCGACCGGGTGCGACAGGCAAGAACACCCAGCACGAGGCCGCCGAAGAATGAACTGATGCATTCACCCATCGGCTTGCCGAAATGAATGGTGCAATAAAATGCAGCCATCGGGATGATCGCCTTTTCCCCCGCATAGCGCACGATGCCAATGACCAGCAGTCCGCGGAAAAAGAGTTCGATCGACATGAAATCGATCCCGTACGCCAGTTCGTACCCGGCTTTCCAGGGCCATGCCGGTCCGGGATACCCGTTCATGTACGCAACGGTCTTGAGCTTGGGATAAACGAGGAGGAAATCGGGCTGTGTAGAGGCCAGTGCGACCAGCGGGACAAGCATCAACAGGATGAGGAAATACGGTCTTGCGGAAAAACCCCTTGTGGTGATGCCGAGCGTCCGCGCGAAGTCCCGGCGGCCGGTTGCGTCTTTCAACCAGCCGGCTTTCCGGCAAGCCAACAGGATCAGGACCAGAAGCAGGAACTTTGCCGGAAGCTGCGTTACGGTTGCCCAATACCGGTTGAGCAATGAGCCGGGCGCCCCGGGCAGGATCGGCGAAAGATCCCAGTGCACCATCTTGGCCGCAAAATACAGCGGCGCGATTATCAATACCCGGAGAAGGCCCGCGCTGATCACCGGTCGGTCCGGGCCGCTCCATTCGTATTGCAGCCCCCAACTCAAAAAAATGACCGCCGAATAAAAAGCCGCGAGACATCCGAATTCGGCATACCAGCTGCCGAGCGACAGGAACCGGCGTTCGATCCCGAAGCGGTAGTTGACGACGATCAGCGCGGCGAGCATGAAAAGTGTAAGGAAAAAGGCGGTTCGCGAACTACGGCGTCCGAACGCCATCAGGTAGTCGAGAAACGCGCGCATCAGGAATGAAAACTTTCTTTCATTTTTGCGAGAAGGTCTGTCTCCAGCATCTTTTGCGCGAGTTTCAACATGTTCAGGAAAGCCTTGCCATGGGAGATGCCATGACCGATGATCACCGGCTTGTCCACCCCCAGCAGCGGGGTGCCGCCGTAATATTCAAAATCGAAACGATCGAAAAATTCGCTGTCGATCAGTTGCCGCCGGGATACATCATAGAGCGATTCGGCAAGTTTCAGGATGATATTCCCGGTAAAACCTTCGCAAACCATCACGTCCGCCTTGTCGAGCAAAAGGTCGCGTCCTTCGATGTTTCCGACAAAATTGATCTGGGCGTTTTCTTTCAGCAGGGGATAAGTGGCCTGGGTAAGGATATTCCCCTTCCCCTCCTCTTCGCCGATATTCAGCAAGCCGACGCGTGGGCGGTCGATGCCGAGGATATGGCGGGCATACAGCGAGCCGAGGATCGCAAACTGGTTCAGGTTTTCCGGTTTACAATCGGCATTGAGGCCCACATCGAGAAGAACACCGGTCTGGCCGTTCTCTTTGGGAATGACGGTGGAAATCGTGGGCCTGTGGATACCTTCGATGGGTTTGAGTGAGTAGTGGGCGCCTACCAGCATGGCGCCGGTATTTCCGGCGCTGATAAAAGCATCCATTTTGCCGGTCGCCAGCAGATGGAATCCAACGGCTATGGATGATTGTTGCTTCTCCTTCAACGCCCGGGTCGGGTGTTCGTGCATCTCGATCGCCTGGGGTGCATGGATCATGCGAACGGCCGTCCCGGGAATTGCATATTCCTGAAGCAGCGGCCGGACCCTGGCTTCGTCCCCCACCAGCCAGAGCACCGCGGGCGTCCTGGATTCCTTCAGGTACAGTTGAATGCCTTTCACCGCCTCGAGCGGTGAAAAGTCTCCTCCCATCATGTCCAAACCAATGTTCATTGACACCTTCGGGGATTTATCGGAACCTTACTTGATCGGAGAGGTCTCGGCGACAACCTTACCCTTGTAATACAGTTTCCCCTCGCTGGTGTGCGCGCGATGGCGAACATGCATTTCACCCGTGGTGCTGTCTTTGCTCAACGTTACCTTCTCAGCCTTGTAATGCGTCCTTCTTTTGGCGCTGCGTTGCTGGGAGTGTCTCCTTTTCGGATTTGGCATATCACATCAATTTTAAATAACCAATAATATCATGTAGGGTCCTGCTAATTTCCTTCCGGCAGATCCCTGAATTTCTCCAACCCCTTCCAAACCGGGTTGCCTGACGGTCCTTTTTCCTTTTCCAGCTGCTCGAGCATCTTCAGCACTTCCTTGTTGCAATGAGGACCGCCCATCTCCTCCGGCTTGCACATCCGCTGCATCGGAATGCTGAGGTTGATAAACTCATACACCCAGTCCGACAGGTAGAGGTGACTCTCTCCCTTTGAAATGTAGTATACATCAGGATCCTCTTCCTGCTGGTTCATGACGTCCGGGTCCTCCACAAGCTTGACGAGGATGTTGAACTCATCCCACAGTTCAAGCGGCAGGGCATTTCCGCAGCGGTCACAGTCGATCTCGATCCGGCCGGTGATCTCGAACTTCAGCAACATGAAGCTGTTCTTCTTATCAAGCGACAGCTTTACCTGTGCGTCGCAGTGCCGGAAATCCTGTTGCTGGTAAGCCTCGAAGAACCGGTCCGTGATCCTGTAACTGAACTCATGGATACCGGGTTTAAGGCCCACAAACGCTATTTCAAATTCCCTGCGGCTGCTCATGAGTGCTTTTTTTTCAAAGAGTTTGCAAAGTTACGGATAAATTACTAGAAGTCAGCTTTGTCGCCCGGAAAATTTACCCATCGGCCGACGGTCGGCCGGAAACCGGAACCTCCGGGAAGCGTTCAGCGGCTAACTTTTTTTGAATCGTATTTCCCGTAATTTACTGAAGATGAATAGAAAAAATAAGGTAAATTTAGTTAAATAAAAAGACAGCCCCAGAATGACTCCTTGACGGTCAGCCGTTTGAAGCGCTGGTCGATCGGTTTTTCGGGAATTGTTGTCGCTTTCACCGGGGTCCAGTTGGCGGTTGCACTACTGGTGCTGACCGGCTGGCAATGGGATATCGGTGCGCTGCAGCATCCCTGGCCGGGTCTGGCAGTCATGAATCCCGTCACCGCCGGCACCTTTATGCTTTCGGGGCTTTCCCTCTTCCTCCAGACGCCCCGCCGGCGTCAGGCCTATTGGGCCAACGCAGGCTTTCTGCTGGCGGTATTGGTCCTGCTGATTGCGGTACTCCGGATGATCTCTGTCCTGTGGCCGGATATCTGGCGGGTGGATTTCCTCTTATTTTCCGGTCGTATCTTATCGGACATGCGGGAGCATTCGATTTCCCCCCGGACCATGTCGCCCAGTTCGGCCATCACTTTCTCTTTTTCGGGCTTTGCCCTGCTTTTGCTGGCTTTCCGCCGGCGCTCAGCCACCATTGCCGCCCAATCCCTCGCAATCGCCGTCGGCCTGATCGGCCTTTTCACCCTGATCTGCTATGTATATGGCGTCAAAGAATTGGATATCCCGAGCGTCACGCTCCCGATGGCCCTGCACAGCACGGTTTGCTTCGTACTTCTTTCGTTGGGTATCTTGTTCGCGACTCCTGGAAAAGGGATCATGCGGCCGGTTACGGGTCCGTACACGGGAAGCGTAATGTCGCGGCGATTCATTCCATTCGCGCTATTGGTGCCCGCCGTATTCGGCTGGGCAGCCTTGTTCAGTCCCTGGCGGGACGCGGTCAGCATTCAGCTTTCGGCCGCGGTGCTGGTCATCGGGATCACCCTTTTTTCCCTGGCCTTTATCGGGTATAATACCATTTTGCTGAACCATCGCGACTTTGCGGCGCGGCAGGCGCTCCAGGATTTCCGGGCGGGTGAGCAGCGTTTTCGCATGCTGATCAACGGCGTCAGGGATTATGCGATCGTCATGATCGACCCCGGAGGACGGGTTCGGACCTGGAATGAAGGTGCACAGGCGATAACCGGGTACACGGCCAGGGAGGTCATGGGTCAAAAAATGGCCGTATTCTATGACCGGCGGGATGCGGAAGCAGGTATTCCCGAATCCAACCTCCGGCAGGCGAAGGAAATAGGGCAGTTCCACCGGGAGGGATGGCGGCCCCGGAAAGACGGGTCCCGCTACTGGGCGGAAGTGACATGGACAGCTGTCCGGGATGACTTTGGCCGGTTGCAGGCATATACGGTGATCGTCCGCGACGCCACGGAACGGAAACGCGCCCAGGAAAAGATCGCCTACCAGGCCAGGCTGATGGAAGACTCGAGCGACGCCGTCTTTTCGGTGGATCCGGAATTCCGGATCGTCAGCTTCAATAAGGCTGCCGAGGCGCTGTACGGCTATACGGTTGCGGAAGTGATCGGAAAGCCGCTGAATGACGTACTCCGCAATCAACTGCATGATGCGGGCCGGGCGGGGATCCGGCGGGAACTGCTGGAATACGGTTACTGGAAAGGAGTGGTGGTTTTCCAAACCCGCGACAGGGGTGTACTCGATATCTCGATCTCGGTCTCCCGGACCAGTGACGAACAGGGCCGGATAGACGGATATATCATGGTTTGCCGTGACATGACCGAACGGCTAAAGGCGGAGGCGCGACTTCGGAAATTCAACGAGGAACTCGAGCACCAGGTCCAGGAGAAGACTGCGGCGCTGGTCCGTTCGAACACCGAACTCCGCGCGCTGACCACCAGGCTGCAGCTCGTCCGGGAAGAGGAACGGGCCGTCATGGCCAGAGAGATCCATGACGAGCTTGGACAGCAGCTGACGGGCCTAAAGATGGACCTGTTCTGGGTCGCCCGAAAACTGGATGCACAGGCTATGAAAGAGGCCCGGGAGAAATTGCACGGGACCATCGGTTTGCTGGATGATACTATCCGAATCGTCCGGCGTATCGCCACGGATCTGCGGCCCAGCATCCTCGACGACCTCGGGTTGATCGCGGCTATCGAATGGCAAAGCCAGGAATTTGAAAAGCGCTCGGGGATCAGGACCGCCTTCCGGTCCTCGGTTAACGGGATGGATTTTCCGCCGGAGATGGCCATCGGGATGTTCCGCATCTGTCAGGAATCGCTGACCAACGTTGCCCGGCATGCCGGCGCGTCCCAGGTCCGGATCACCCTTGACAGGGTTGGCGGAGAGGTCCGGATGGTTGTTGCGGATAACGGCAAAGGTATCGAGTCCGAAAAGGCCGACAAGGCGAGAACGCTCGGCCTGCTGGGGATGAAGGAGAGAGCGCTGATGATGGGCGGGCGGCTCGAAATCGGGAATGGAGAAATAAACGGACTGCAACTTGTATTGACTGTACCTTTGCCCTCCGTTGTAACCTAAATCAACTGTCGACGCACATGCTTAGGATCCTTATCGCCGACGACCACGCTGTGGTCCGAAAAGGCCTCCGCCAGATCCTGTTGGAAGAGTTTCCGACAGCGGAGATCGTAGAGACTCCCGACGCCGCCACCCTCTTCCTAAAAGTGTTGCGGGAGGAATGGGACGTCGTCATTACGGATATCTCGATGCCGGATAAAAGCGGTCTTGAAGTGCTGCAGCAGATCCGGCGCGATTACCCGCGGCTCCCTGTCCTGATCCTCAGTGCCCACTCGGAAGATCAATACGCTATTCGTTCGCTAAAGGCCGGCGCTTCGGGGTATCTCTGCAAGGATTCCGCGTCCGAAGAATTGGTCGGCGCCATGCGCCGTATCCTTTTGGGCAAACGCTATATTACCGCCTCGCTCGCGGAGAAACTGGCGTTTCAGCTGGACCAGGACGCCGACCGGCTTCCACATGAATCGCTGTCCGATAGGGAATTCGAGGTGCTGAAATTCCTTGCGGCGGGAAAGTCCGTATCGGAAATCGCAGGCCAGCTTTGCCTCAGCGTGACGACGATCAGCACCTACCGGGCCCGCATTCTCGCCAAGATGGATCTCAAAACGAATTACGATCTTACCCGCTACGCGATGGAGAACAAGTTGCTGTAGCGTATGTACTACACCGTACCCCGCCAACTTTCTACCGAAAACCTGTTGCCGCTTCTACGCACGGACTGCGCGCTCATTCGTAGCTTCATGGACGTGGCACCGACAGCTCCCGACACGAAGAACCTGCTTATAGTGGATGATTCCCCGCTCATCATCGAGCGGTTGCGGGCGATGCTCGACGGCATCCTGCCGCCGGCGCAGATCCGTCATGCCGGCAGTTACGTGGAAGCATTGTCGTTGATCCTG
>Ga0134125_10002407_pt1 | contig 22240 bp, 29 predicted proteins | sample KB31751_FD_96464 | JGI IMG/M metagenome (GOLD analysis project Ga0134125, IMG submission 96464) | Terrestrial soil microbial communities with excess Nitrogen fertilizer from Kellogg Biological Station, Michigan, USA - KB3-175-1 | ecosystem: Environmental > Terrestrial > Soil > Unclassified ... | reverse complement strand
GCCTTTAGTTTCTCCGAGTGCCACGTATACGACGGATCTCGAGAGCGTTTTACAGATTGTTAAAAAGGGTAACCCAACGCTACCAATGGCATGGCGTTACTGGAGCGGATGCTGAACCGCCGAGCGCGGACGCGGCATCCACAAGACGATCAAGAAGGGGGACGCACCCAATGTTTATCTCGTCACCTGAAGTCGCCACCTCAGCCTCCAGGGCAGTCCCATCGGCTGATGCGGAAAAGAGGCACTCGGGTAGCGCTTCGGCGGGGATCTTGGGACGCCAAGAACGGACCCGGCGTCCCACAAGACGATCTAGAAAGAGATACGCCCATATGTATCTCGTTAGCTGAAGTCACCACCTCAACCTTCGGGCTGGCGCTATCGGAAAGTTGCTGCGCCGATGGCAAGAGTTCTCAATCATCTGACGTAAGCGGTACAGCAACGGGCCAGTGCTGCTCCTCGCAAGCCATCGCCGAGCTGCGTGTTCTTAATCTCTCCACCCCAGCCACGCCTGCGATAGCGCGTATCACGGCGTAATGTGGCCGCTGGAATGGCCACGATCGAGCAAGACACGAATGCGACGCGCAGCAGCCATCGTAGCCGTCATATTAGCGCCGAACGCGCTCCACGTCCGTGCGGATGTTCCAAGCATTCGAGAAGTGACAACCCTTACCGTGCATGTAATAACCGCATGTAACGGCGGCCCCGATGGCGGCTGTGATCGTCCAATCCACTGAAAGGTGCCGGGAGGAGGAGCATCGATGACGACACCAGCACAGTTGAAACCGCACCCCACTCAACACAGCGGGAAGGTCGTGCTAGCGGACGCCAGGGCAGTGCCGCCAGCAGGGCTCATCTCGCGGCTTTCGCCACCTCCAGCGCCCGTGTCCCCTTTCGACCCCTTCGCCGATGGCCAAAGAACAGCATCTCCGGCGCGTGGGCGGGCGCTCGCATCGGCCGTCGGGACGGTGGAAACCGTGCGCTCACCGGCACAGCGGACCGGTCGAGGAGCACGGCTGGTAGCCGCCGTTACCGTAACGCTGGCCGTGGTCGGCGGCTTGGGCTGGATCGGGCAGGGCACCCATCCCCGGTTCCCGACCAACACGGTAGTAGTCCAAGTGGGAGCAGGGGAAACCATATGGGACGTCGCGCGGCGGGTCGCACCACGGTCTGACCAGCGCGCCGTGGTGGAGCGGATTCGACAGCTGAACCAGATCGTGGGTTCTGCCGTTTCTCCGGGTCAGCAGCTACAGGTGCCTGACGGCCGATAGCCAGACTCTTGCCTGGGGTAGGACCGCTGGCCACCATGATCCGCTCCGCAGCGCGGCGAAAGGGTTTCACCACGCGACGAACGCGAGCCAATCACCCTCTGGTGTTAGCCCAACGGCATCCGGGTCGTACAGCCGAAACGCTTGACGCACTAGAGCCACCAACCAGCGACGTCAAACGGATGTGCGCTACCCGGGCGGTCTGGGTGAGGTGTTCAGTGACGTTGCAACGGTCACGACGATGGAGGCGAGATGGACTGGACGGACGCCTGGCGGGACGCCTTTCGCACCGAACTGCGGGCAGAAGCTATCACCTTCGCCGACCACGGCTGGCCGGTAGTCCCGGGCAGCTACCCCCGCGATAGCCGCTGGGTCAATATCCCTTCCTCCCTTCGCACCGGTGCCGGACAGCGCGGCTGCGTGCCGGTGCACCCGGACTGGGCGCAACTGGCCGGCTGCGGCCCTGAACGCGTCGCGAAGCTGTGGTCGGGTCATCCGTTCAGCGTGCTGCTAGCCACCGGTATGGGCATAAACGCGCTCGACGTGCCCGCCGAGCTCGGACGGGCCACCGCAATCGGACTGCGGGTTGCCGACGTCCCGGTCCCCATCGCAGCCACACCAACCGGACGGTGGCTGTTGCCGGTACTGGGCGGTGACGTGCTGCACCATGAGCTAGCTGACCACCCCGACGTCGTGCTGCACGCCCACGGCAGCTGGATACCGCTGCCGCCCTCACCCTACCTACCAGGCGTCGTGCACTGGCGGGTCAAGCCCGGCATGTGTGGCTGGAAGCTGCCCAGGTTGCACGAGGTAACCGACGCCGTGCTCGCCGCACTCCACGAACTGCGCCCGCTGGCAGCAAGGTGAACACCGCATTCGAGCACGGTCATCGCTACCACCCGTTTTGCCCCAGCAGGTCGTTGCCGTACTGATCTGTCGGATGCATGGGTTCACGATGGGTTCACGCGTGAACAGACCGAGGTCCACCTGACCTGGTCTTAACCAACCGGATTTCTCTGTTGGGCAACGGTCGGTCCGGCGAACCACCCGAGCGTTCGCACGGCGTGGAATTGGAGAAACGCTCGATCTCGATATGGTCATGCCGCGGAACCGGGATTTCATCGCGGCGGGTTACGGGGTTTGCCGCGGTCCCCAACCCTAGCTCGTCGGTAACCTGCTGCGCGGAAAGCATCATGATGCGTAGCGTCTGCCACCGGTCCGCCAACCATCCGATACGCAGCGGTTCAGGTCGGGCATTCTGATCCGTCAAAGTGGTGCACAGCTCTACCAATTGGCTTAATCCGCCGAACAGGTCACCCAGCGCGACACCAGTGGCGGCCACGTCGCGTTGCTCGAGCACGGACCCGCGCCGGATCCGATGCACGGCCTCAGTGATCGCCTCGGTAGCTTCGTCGATCAGCAGCACCGGCACAGCAGCCTTGCCGTCCGCCCAATACCTTTCATCAAAACCTGCAACAACCTCGTTGGGGCAAATGCTCATCGTCGGGCCTTTCTGGTCAGCATGCAGTCGGGTCGGTTCGCCCGCCAGCAGCGACCGTGCCCCCAGCCGACGCCAGCGTTGGGGCCACCATTACCCCGAAGTGTGCTCTGCCAAACATCCATCCTGGCCGCAGCTCACCGTCGTGGCTGCCCGCCAACACCGACACGTGGGGGCCAGGGGCGACCGTGGCAGTCACCGCCGCGCGCACCAACGTGGGCAAGCCGGTCGAGGATGGTGTGCGCGGCCGGCGGGCGCGCCTCGCCGGCGCCGCAGAACTCCTCGGCCTCGGTCACCGACATCGCGAGCACCTCGGTGTGTCGCGGCCGCCGAGGTGGTGGTCCAGCACCGATGCCTGGAACCGCTTCCCCGCTGCTGCGGCAGCGCGTCGATCTCGAGAACCTCGACTTCGCCCTCGATTATGGATACGTCGCGGGTGTGGCCCAGCCCCAGCCGAACGGCCCGGGTGGCAGCCAGGTTCCTGCCGGTCGGGCTGTCCGTCGGCGTGGCCACCAGCAGCGCCTCGCCGTCCCAGTCGAAAGACAGCGGCACCAGATATGGCGCACCGTCCGCCGAGGCACTGGCCACCCAGACATCGATGTCGTGGGGAGCCGATGCTCGGTGTCGCGACGACGCTGAGCGCGGGAGCGGGGGGGTCGGCACTCATCGGTCCTGAAGCAGCCCGAGGACGTTGCCATCGGGGTCGGTGACGGTGGCCACCAGGCGGCCGCCACCGACGTCGTGCGCGGGCTCCTTCACGGTGGCACCCACGGCGGTCACCTCGGCTAGCTTCGCCTCGAGGTCCGGCACGTGCCAGTAGGCCACCGGTGAGGTCATGCCCTGCGGTCTACCGCCCGGCACCAGGCCGATGTGCTGGCCCGCGGCCTCGAAGCCGACGTAGTAAGACTCGTCGGTCTGCGGCGGTACGCCGAGGAGGGCGGCGTACATCTCCTTGGCCGTCGCCAGGTCGGAAACGGGATGCAGCACGGTCTTGATTCCCTGGGTTGAAGAGCCGGTCATGGTCACTCCTGAAGTCGTGGGTCTGTGGGGATTGTCTGGCTTAAAGACGAACGGAAAGTCCGGAAATCGACAGCCCGATCGCCCCGGCGGAGGACCACCGGGACCACCTCCGGGCAGTCGCGATAGAAGGCCAGGGATGCGTCCGGGTCGTCGTGCGGGAGAAAGCTCGCGTGAATGGCGATGTCCATGACGGTCACGCTAGCTGCGGCTCGGGGGTCCGCCCGTGCTTCTCGATTTCTGCTCGGTCTGGTCACCTGTTTCGCGCTGAAGGTGCCCAGCGATGAGCAACCGACCGCGAAGCACACCTCGGTGACGCTGAGGTCGCCCCGACGCCGCAGCGCCACCGCGCATTCGATGCGCCGTGTCATCAGGTAGCCGTACGGCGGCTCGTCGTAGGCGAACCGGAACTGGCGGCTGAAGTGGCCGGCCGACATGTGCGCGCCGTGGGCGAGCGCCTCGAGGTCCAGCGGCTGCGCGTACTCGCGGTCGGTCCGGTCGCGGACGCGGCGCAGCCGCCACTCACTCACTCCGCCAGCTGGCTCAACCGCATCGAGGCCCAGTTCACGCGCTGCGCCACTTCAGCCTCGACAGCACGGACCACGAGAGCCACCTGGCCCAGGCCTTCTTGATCCGGCACTCCATCGCCTGGCACAACCGGCACGCGCAGGATCGAATGCAGCGTGAGGTGGTCAAGCGCGCAAACGTTGCCTGATGCGGCACTAGACAGCCCCGTAGCACACGCCGTTGATTCAACAGCCTCAGTGTCTATATAGGGCAGCGCCTATACAGGGCAGCGCGATCCACTCCATACGGTGGGTCTACCGGGCCCGCCACCAAGCGCACGGCCAAGTTCGAGCCCACTGTGCGCACCCGCGTCGTGGCGAACTTGCGGTCTTTCCGAGTTACGAAGACGGCAGATGACGCCGTGCTGTGTCAGTGATCGGCTTCCGATCTCCTAGTCACGAAGCAGCAGGTGTCGTCAACCCCTTTGCGGCCGCGTTGACCTGCACTCCGACCTGGCTACACGCGCCACCGAGGTTCAGCAAACTGGACTTCGTAGCAATATCGATGATCCCGTTTGTTATCGAGACCCCGATTCGGCATGGGCACCTGTCCCGGAGGTCGCAAAGCTCGGCCGGGTGCGCATCGGGGTGCCTGGTGCACTGGATCCGGACCCGTTCAGCTCTCGCAGCTGTGCAGCCAGGTAGGTTTTTAAGCGGGTGCGGTATTCCCGCTCCCATGCCCGCAGGTTCTCGATCGTTGTCTCCAGAGTGCTCTTCTCGTGGTTGAGCGCACTCATAATCTCGGTGTGTCTGCGTGTCGCCTCGCGCTCCAGCGACGCAGCCTTGTCCTGAGACTGCTGCTGCACAGTCTCAGCCCTGCTACGGGCATCAGTGAGCATTGTCTCGGCCCGGGTCCTGGCCTCCTTGACCAGACCATCGGCCTTCACCCGCGCATCAGCAAGCAGCTGCTCTGCTTGAGTGCGAGCCGCGCCCACCATCCCGCCGGCTTCGGCCTTGGCCTCACCGGTCAATTGGTCGGCCATCGCCTGAGCCAGACCCAACACCCTGGCGGCGTGAGCATTGGGATCACCACCGGGCGAAGTCTGTTCCACCATCGGCGGCAGCGCCGGGGTCATCACCGGTCCAGGCGGCTCTACCGGGAAAAGATGAGACCCAGTGTTCACCGGCGCGACGCGTTGTTGCTGATCGAGCTGCTCAACCTGGTTGCGGAGGTCGTTGTTCTCCTCGATCAACCGAGCCAGCTCGGTCTCCACCAGGTCAAGGAAGGCATCCACCTCGTCCTCGTGGTAACCCCGCTTGCCGATCGGCGGCCTACTGAACGCGACGTTGGCAACGTCGGCGGGGGTCAACGGCATCGGATCACCTCACGCACTCCTTGACGACTCTGCACACGCTGGTAGGCCTCCCTGGGACATCGGCGCCGAGCCTGGAGGCAGCGACGGTCTCGAATCGACCACCAGCATCCGGATCAACACCACAAGGGGCAGCACCCTACAAGTCCACGTCTCACCTCTCCGATGCGGATCGGTCCCCGCTCGGCCAGGCTCCCTCCTCTGATCCGCTCGAGACACGCTCGCCAACGCGACGAAGGCGTGCTCAAGGAGACTGCCGAGTGGCCTAGCCCGGCCAGAAAAACACCTGACCACTGATCCTCCATTGCATTTTGGCATGGTGCACTAATGTTGACTGTAATCCTTCTCGTGGACCGCCGATACCGACACAATCCGTCAAAGCCCGTGGGATCGAGTCAGAAGTCCGCAAGCTTATGAGACCTAGCCGTAAGACCGCTGTCATAGTACATTGAACCGATGGATGTTGTGGTGGTGAAAAATGCTCTTCTTTCCGCGGCTGTCACCAAACTTCGCGACAGCAGCACCGACGCGCAGGGTTTCCGATCGGTGTTGTCAGCTATTTCAACGATTGTGATCTTTGAAGCAGGGCGGCATACGCCGGTTATCGAGGCGCCAATAGCGACGCCGGTATCGCGAGCTGTCGGTGTCGAGCTAATCAACCCGCCTCTGCTGGTGCCGATACTCAGGGCGGGACTTGGAATGTTGTACGCAGGGCTGTCGCTGATGCCAATGGCGACAGTTGGGTTTGTTGGCCTATCACGAGACGAGAAAACCCTGGTTCCTTCCTGCTATATGGCGTCACTGCCCGAATCAATCGCAGGCCGGCCCGCATATATTCTGGACCCGATGCTCGCCACGGGTGGTTCGGCGGCGTATACAGCCCACTTGCTCGTCGAGCGCGGCGCTGCACATATAACGATCGTCTGTGCGATAGCTTCTCCCGAAGGGCTGCGTTTCATTCAGGACTCCAAGCTTCCGATAGAGCGAGTTGTAACGGCGAATGTGGACGATCGTCTAAATGATGCGGGGTTCATTGTTCCCGGGCTTGGCGATGCGGGAGATCGACAGTTTGGCACGGTATAGGTAACCTTAGCCACCGCATGCGGGTACGCTGTCGACGCATTCCCGAAACCTGTTAATAATCCGGCAGTAAAGACGGCCAGATGGCGACCCGGACTGTGCTCGCGTAGTTGCTGATCGGGGCTGCGATAGCGGCCACCTGCTTCACTCGGGGGTGAACTCAACGGCCACAATGCCTCCAGTCAACCCAGGGTGAAGGGGTCGCGGGTTTGCCCGGACAGCTCAACCCAGATGGCCTTGGTCTCGGTGTATTCCCGGATGGCATCGGCGCCGTTCTCCCGACCGATGCCACTGGCACCGAAGCCACCGAAGGGCACGTGCGGGCCCACGACGCGGTAGGCGTTGATCCAGACGGTGCCCGCGCGGAGTTTCGCGGCCACCCGATGGGCCCGGTGCACATCCGTGGTCCATACCGCAGCGGCCAGCCCGTACGGGGTGTCGTTGGCGATCTCGACGGCTTCGCTCTCGTCGTAGAACCGGATCACCGCGAGTACCGGCCCGAAGACCTCCTCCTGGACTACCCGCATCGAGGGGGTGACGTCGGTCAACACAGTCGGCGTCACGAAGAAGCCACCCAGGTCCTCGACCCGCTCACCACCACAGGCGATGGTGGCGCCCTGCTCGCGAGCGGAATGGAAATGGCTCAACACCTTGTCGAACTGCTGGCTGGTGGCCAGCGGACCCATTTCGGTCTCGGCGGCCTTCGGATCACCGATCTTGATCGTCCTTGCTCGGGAGACGATCTTGTCGACCAGTGCATTCGCGATACTGTCGTGCACAACCAGCCGTGACCCGGCCATACAGGTCTGGCCGGTCGCAGCGAAGACCCCGGCGATCACCCCATTAGCGACCGCATCCAGATCAGCGTCCGGAAACACGACCTGCGCCGACTTGCCGCCCAGCTCCAGGGTTACTCGGGTGAGGTTATCCGCGGCCGCGTGCGCGACCGCGATACCGGTTGCCGTCGAGCCGGTGAAGGCGACCTTGTCAACATCGGTATGCGCCGACAATGCGCTTCCTGTTGCTGAACCCCATCCGGTGATGACGTTGACCACGCCCGGAGGGAAGCCGGCCTCCCCGACCAGGGACGCCAATTCCAGAGCACTGACCGGAGTGTGCTCACTCGGCTTGACCACCACGGTGCATCCCGCGGCCAGCGCCGGTGCCAGCTTCCACATCAACAACAACAGCGGTGAATTCCACGGCGTAATCGTGGCGACCACGCCGACTGGTTCGTGCCGGGTGTAGACGAGGTAATTGGGCTTGTCGCTGGGAATCACACTTCCCTCGACCTTGTCAGCCAGTCCCGCGTAGTAGTAGCACCATTCCGGCACGGCAGCGAGCTGGCCGGCCATCTCGCGAAGCAGCTTTCCCGAGTCACGAGTTTCGATCTCGGCCAACCGCTGGGCGTCACGGGCGATCAGATCACCGAGCCGGTGCAGCAACTTTCCACGCTGGGTTGGGGTCAACGCAGCCCAGGGCCCGGACAGCGCCCGGCGAGCGGCCGACACCGCGCGGTCCACATCGCTTCGATCACCGTCGGGTACTACCGCCCACGGCTGCCCGGTGAACGGGTCGATGGTCTGGTAGGTACGGCCGCAACAGGCAGGCTGCCACTCCCCATCGATGTACAGCCGGTACTCCGCCCGGTGCACCCCCGTTGCGGTCATGCTGGTGGCTGCCACTGCTGCTCCTCCACTGTTCTCCAGACCAGGATCGGCTCCGAAAGCCCGGCAGCGCCCGGTTCACGACTCGCGCCGGCGTCGTAAACCGAGCAACTGATCACAACACAGTATGTGCTGCCCCGGTCCGTCGCTGCACAATGCTCAGCGCGCTCCCCCGGCCGCACGATGGGTGCTGCCGCCCTTGCCGCTAAAGGCGTCTCGCTAGCATCTTGATCTTAGTCTTGGTCTATGCGTACGAATGCCGCACGCGCAGAATATGCCCTTGTTGAAATCCATCCGGGGCCTTCGCTTCCGGGTCGTCACCGTGCTGTGGATCGTCGCCGGAGGGATGAGCGTTGACGAGATCGTCGATGGGCATCCCGACCTGCAACCTGAGGACATTCCCGCAGCGCTGAACTACGCCGTGGAGGTGCTTGCCGAGTTACCCGCTGAGGCCGCCTGCGTGAGGTTCCTGATTGATGAGAACTTCCTTCTTCACCGCTCCCGTGTCAGCGGAGGTTGCTCGGCGCCGTGGCAGCGCGTAACTGCGGGAGGCGATGGCGCTGCGCGGGCACATGGACTTGGCCAGCTACGACCGGCCGTACCCGTCGCAAGATGTACTCCGACCGGTGGGGTAGGAGATCTCATCGCCGCGCCGCTGCACGGCAAGGCGCGCCGCGACGGGGTGAATGGCCGCCGGTCACATCGCGCTCGGCAGCGCCGCAATTCGGTGTAAAAGCCCTCCAGCATCCGAGTGGTGGGCTTGTTGATTGACACCTCACCAAGGCGGGCGGATCGCCGCGTGATGTAACCGCGGTAACCCTCGCACGTGCTGTCCTCATGCTCAGAGGTCCGCATCCACTCCTCGATGGCATAGCCGAGGTTCATCAGGGAGGCGTCGATCGCTGCTTGTTCACCTGTGTGCGGAAGTCAGCGAGCTTGTCCTCAGCCTTTTTGTGCGCCTTCTTGTCGGTACCGGGATGGAGGCGGCGAGGTAGACGTCCCGGCCGGTCACCGGATCCTTGCCAGCGAACGGCCGGACACGCAACGAGCTGCCCCGCTGCTCCCTCGCTGCTCCCTCGCTGCTCCCTCGCTGACGTCCGGGTCATCTCGCCATCTCTGCTGGTAGAACGGTGGACCTAACGCATCAGCATACGAATCACACCGTGCTAGTCGAAGGACCTGAGATCGCGATTGGCCTGGTCGGTAGGCGGCCAGTGGTGAAACGGCACGAGTGATGAACTCGGTTTGAAACGCCTGCTGTCGATGCCGGCGTGCTCGCCTCGTCGCTGGCCAAGCACGCGCGATGATCTATTCCGATATGAAATCTGCCCGTATTGAGTCGTCATCTCTGATCACGAAAATGCTGTCACGTCCTGGTTGCCAGCCCCCAGGAAGGAGTAAAAATTTATCGTTGCATCGTGCTAGTAACCGTATACCACTGTACTGGTAGTGGTACGGCGATTTGAGTGCCAAGATGGTTGGCATGCTTACAGTCCACAAACTGGCCAACAGGCCAAGGGTGAGCAATACCGTCCTGTGAAGCCGAAAACTCACGTTTTGCGGGCCCATGCGAATCCTGCCGAGTAGTCCAGGGTAGTGCGACTGTAGATACGCCGTATAGCCGAGCATAATCGTCGCAGCGATCAGCAACAACGGGAGCACTATCCCCAGCGGGACGCCGACCTGGTCCGGAAACAATACTCCCCCGTGATCCCTACCGCGATCAGCGCAGCTGCCAGAACTTGCGCTGCGAGTACAATCCACCTAATTACATTTCGAGCTCGACCACGTTTCATCCGATCCAACATTGGCGAGATGGCAAAGTGATGAACTCCGAACAAGATGAGAGCGGCACACGCCCCACCAATCAGCGGCGGGAAAAGCAACGTTAACACTGCGCAGCATGTAATCGATTGGGCTGTAGCTAATCAGAGTGGGGTCGATCCCAAAGTAATCTAAGATGGCATGTGTGCGCAGCCAGCCGAAATAGAAGAGCACGGCTCCGATCGCCGCAGTATGAGAGGTGATCTTTCCTATGATCGCGAATGCGCTGGGGCTACTTGACGCCGGACGCCGGTGCTCACCGACGACTCCGCGGGGGCGGTGCTCACCGACAATCCCGCGGATCCGGCGGTACCAGCAGAGCTCTCTTGAGGGCCGGAGCCCCGACTGGTTAAGTACGTTGAGCATGGTTCAGGGCACCGGTGCTGGTCGATGGAGCTGTCACCTCTAAATGCAGGGGGACCACCCCCAACTTGGTTGGTAGGGTAAACTCCAGCACCCTGTTGATTCGGAACCGACGTGAACCACTTTTGGGGGTCAAACCGCTGATGTACCAGTTACTGGTGGCTCTGTAACCGATAATCTCACCGACAATGCACTTTCTGGGCCATCACCAGGATCGGCACAAGCAGCAGCGATCCAGCCGGACCATGGGCGGGATTTGAACCCACGGCCTCTTCGTCCCATAGCAACAAGGTCACTTTCGGATTGTCTCAATCGCATATAGCGACGACATGTATGTCAACGATCCTGCTGGCTGAACTTGACGCCTTGCGCTAGCGGCAATTCGGCAGAAAAGTTGATCGTGGCCGTTGACCGTCGCATGTACGAGCGCCAGGAGTCAGACCCCGACTCCCGGCCACCACCAGTTTCCTTCTCACCGCCGAAAGCCCCACCGACCTCGGCACCGGAGGGCCCGATGTTCACATTGGCGATGCCGCAGTCCGACCCCGCGGCCGCCAGGAACTGCTCGGCTTCCCTTAGGTCGTTGGTAAAGATGCCCGACGACAATCCCTGGGTGACATCGTTGTGCATGGCGATGGCCTTGTCGAGCTCGTCGTAGCGCAACACGTAGAGGATCGGAGCGAAGGTCTCACGTCGCACGATCTCCGTCTGGGCCGGCATCTCTACCAAGGCTGGCTGGGCGTAGCAGGCTCCCGGGAATTCATCTGCCAGAATCTCGCCCCCGCCATGGACGATGCCACCATCGATTCGGGCAACCTCCAGGGCCTTGTTCATCGCTTCCAACGCTGCAGCGTCGATCAGCGGACCAACCATGGTGGCGGGATCGAACGGGTCGCCGATGGGCAGGGTGTTGTAGCGCCGTCGCAGGCTGGTGACGAGATCGTCAGCAATCGACTCGTGGACGATCAGCCGGCGCAGGGTGGTGCAGCGCTGGCCCGCGGTGCCGACCGCGGCGAACAAGATGGCCTGGATCGCGAGATCGAGATCGGCCGACGGAGCCACGATCACGGCATTGTTGCCGCCCAGTTCGAGCAGCACCCGACCGAACCGTTCGGCCACGACGGGGCCCACCTGCCTGCCCATGGGCACCGACCCAGTTGCCGAAACCAGGGCGACCCGATGATCGGAGACCAACGCAGCGCCGGTATCCCGGCCGCCAAGCACAACGGTGGATAATCCGCTCCAGTCCTCGTCACTGCCGCTACCTGCGGTGTACGCGCGCAGGGCACGCTTGAAGATCTCTTGGCAGGCCAGCGCGGATAACGGCGCCTTCTCCGACGGCTTCCACACCACCGGATCGCCGCAGACCAGCGCCACCGCGATGTTCCATGACCACACCGCCACCGGGAAGTTAAACGCCGAAATGATGCCCACCACGCCGAGCGGGTGCCAAGTCTCCATCATGCGGTGCCCTGGCCGCTCCGAGGCGATGGTCTTGCCGTAGAGCTGCCGGGACAACCCGACGGCGAAGTCACAGATGTCGATCATCTCCTGTACCTCGCCAGCGGCCTCGGTCAGGATCTTGCCGGTCTCCAGCGTCACCATGGCGGCCAAGGCATCCTTATGAGCCCGCAACTGCTCCCCCAACAGGCGGACCAGCTCGCCTCGCTTCGGTGCCGGCACCAAGCGCCAACGAACGAACGTGCTGGCCGCCCGGCCGACAGCGGCGTGGATTCCTTCGCGGGAGGTGGGTATCAGCCGGCCGATCACCGCTCCGTCGATGGGGCTGCGGGTAGCCAACTCGCCTATCTCGCCGCTAGCCAGATCGGCCGGGTCGAGCCCGACTGCCCGCAGGATCTTGTCGCGGACACTGGTGGTGGTCGCCGGGCTCATGTCACGCCCACCTCCCTACCTTGCAGGTAAAGCGACCCGAACCGGTTAGCCAGGAACTCCTCCAGCGCGCACTCCTCCTGCCGGACGAACCCTGACGTTGACAGCTTCTCCTCCCGGACCAGATCGGCCATGGCGCAGATCCCCGCCGCGGTGGTGAGCTGGATGGCCGAAAGCCGCCGCCCACCCACGTCCGCGGCATAAACCTTGCGCGCGAAGACCTGCTGGGTGAGCACCCCATCACGGGTTCCTGACACATTCACCAAGACCAACACCACATCCTGGTCGGTCGCTGGGATGGCAGTCTCGAGCACATCCTTGAACACGTCACGCCGGCGAGCCAGGCGCAAGTCCCGGACCAGCAGCTTCACGATCTCACAGTGACCGGGGTAACGCACCGTCTTGTAGTTGAGCGCCTCCACCCGGCCACGGAAGGTCTCACACAAGGTGCCCAGCCCACCCGAGGTGTTGAACGCCTCGTAGGCGATGCCATCCAGGGAGAACGTCTCCAGCTCTTCGAGCGGCGACACTTCGCGCAGCTCGCCGTCGACGATGGCCTGGCAGGGATTGCAATACTCGTTGATAAGCCCGTCGGTAGACCAAGTCAAGTTGTACTTCAGCGCGTTGGTCGAGAACTGGGGCAGGGCACCGACCCGCATAGACACTGAACGCAACTCGTCGAACGAACTGGCCAGCGCAGCAGCGGCCACCGACACGAAACCCGGCGCGAGGCCACACTGGGGCATGAGCACCGCTGGCGCGTCGATGGCCATGGCGGCGACCGCACGAGCCGATGCCCGATCTTCGGTGAGGTCGAAGTAGTGGACGCCAGCATCACACGCGGCCCGCGCGACGCTTGTGGTCAAGTGGAACGGGGCAGCGCTGAGCACCATGTCGTTGCTGGCGGCCAGCCGCCCGAGCATGGCGGCATCGGCAATATCGCCCCGCACCGTGCGTACCCCCAGACTCTCGGCCCTCCGCAGCGCCTGCTCAGTACGATCGAGCACGGTCACGTCGTAGTCAGGTGCTGAGGCCAGCAGAGCAGCGATGGCCGTGCCGATCTTGCCAGCGCCGACCACAAGCGCCCGGGTTCGGTTACCGGGCATCATCGGGCCGATCCTGTCTCGGCTACCACTGCGGAGGATCTCATAGGGTGAATGTACGACCAGCGGCCCTCACATTGACCGGTCGATCGATCGATTCGGCTTCCAGATCCGGCATAATGGCAGCCGACGAGATTCTTCGCCGGAGTCATCCGCTCTGCCTCGGCGGCCCGTTTCGACGGCGAGGCAACTAACACCCCACTGACCCCACGCGTCGCGTGCTCAACTTGCATAATCGCTCTCCTCCAGTCGGCCGTCCACGGCATAACCATGCCCCGGAGGCGATCTACCTGGTCGGGCGGTTGACACACACTCACTCGGCTACGCCGTCAAAAAATCTACACAGGATCAAGCTCGGTACGTACAACGTGTCGAGAATTAAGTAGTCCAACGAGTTCTTTACGTAGTTTGATGCCGAAACGTCTACACCTGACAAATAGGCGCGCAGGGCTTCAAAACCTCAAGCAACATATAACGGACATCGAGAACGACTAGAACGATCACTGTGGGACTCGTTAATTCCACTAGAACACGCGATACGGCCAGACCATACAGATCTCCCCTTTTCGGGCCAGTATTCCTGCTTAAAAAGAGCCTGTGATCGAATCCTGAAAGCCCTCACAAGGGGGGCAGACCTCTGTGCTCGCCAGCCATCTGACCGATATCTCCAATCAGCAAGAAGTCAGCAAAGGCTGGTAGCTCAACCAATTACGACAGCCGCATGTCGAGATCAGATCGAGCAAACCAAAATGCGGCGTGGGCTCGATGGGTTGCTTGTGCGGTCAGGTCCTGCACGTCGTGATCCTGCTCCAACGCGTCGACCGCGTCTGGACCTAATCTGCTGGTACCGACACCGAGCCGATCATGCTGATCTCTGCCACGCAACTTCGGGCTAGTTCGCGTGATGGTCCGTCGTGACGATGATCGCGTGGTCGCGTTGCGCGGGCTCGGCGCGGAGGTGGTCATCGGTGATCTGACCCGGCCCGAGAGCGTCGCAGCAGCGCTCAGGGGTGTCGGGCGGATGCCGTTGCGGCGCCGGCCCGCGCTGATCAGGGATGCCTGCTCCCATGGGATATGTGGCTCGTCAACTGTCCGGCAGCAGGGAGGTGAAGGGCATGGCGGCGATGTCCGTCGATGGGCGGGACAGGTAGAGGTTGGTGTGGTACGCGCCGTCGGTCTCCTTCCCGGACGGGTCATACCCGGTGGCGATGACGGCGTCGATCGCGTAGCGCTGCTCGGCGGGGCTGGTGAACCGGCGTTGGGGGAAGGTGCAGGTGGAGGTCTCGGTGACCAACCCGTACCCGGCTAATGCGTCGGCGATGGGCTGGTAGCTGCCGGTGCGCAGGACGAACGCTGCCACCCACACCGGGCGCTCGGCGTTGTCGAGCAGGGGCTGGAACGTGCGCGGGGACAGGAAACTGACTCCGCCGGTGATCGTGATCAGCCGCACATCCCGTACCGCGGCGAGCAGAGCGGCACTGGCGGATGTGGTTTCCAGGTTCTCGGCGAAGCCGGCATCCACCAGCCCCACGGCACGGGCGTAGTCGATGGCGTTGCGGGCCGGGTCCAGACCGACCACTCGCGCCAGCTGGCCCGTCGGGTGACGGTGGGCGGAATAGAAGACCTGGTCAGCGCTGACCAGTTCCTCGACCGAGAGAGTCGTGGTCTCCGGCCCGGTGTATCGGGCCCACAGGTCGGCCAGCCTCAGGTCGTGGTTGAGCAGCGCGGCGTTGATCCCGTACGAACAGCAGATGTCCAGCACCGTTACCCGCTGCCCGGCATTGTTCGGTTTGAGCGCGGCGACCAAACGTCGGAACACCTCTTGGGCGTGGTGTGGGATCTGGTACCCGAACGGCCCTAACGCCTGGAAATACCCACGCAAGTCCGGTTGGTCATAGACGTGGTCGAACCCCGTGCGCGCCTCCCACCCGGGGCTTCCCGTGTCAGCGCCAGGTCTGCCGGAGCTGGCCGGGCGGGGGTTAGTCGAAGCTGACGGTGTGGTCGGCGTCATTGCGTGATCTTCCAGTCCCTGGCGGTTGGCTCTGGCCGCCGACGGCCCCCGTTTGTCGCTGTAGAGGAGAGATGCGTCGCCCGAAAGGTCATCTGGGTCCTTGATCGTCCCAAGTTTGTCCGTCATGCCTCTCTCCTTCGTTCTCGGCCCAGTCCGTTCCGCGACCAGCTCCGCCATCGGCGGAGGGCTCACCCGCCGCGTACCCGAGTTCCCAACTCATTCGGGTGTGACACGTAACTCAGTCCACCCACGTACCACCCCCGGCAATGGCCTTTCTCGGCCAGCAGCGCCCGCGGGCTGGTGCGACAAAGCACGAGGAGCACGGCTGACTGACATACCGGGACGGGTTTGAGCGGTCGGCAGGCACGAGACAGATCGGCAAGCGGCCTCACAACACGAATCAGACCTATCCGCAAAATGCGGAGCGTACGGGGGCTCGCCAAGGCGGTCCCGAGGCAGATAGGGGCTACCCCGCCTAGACCGCGGAAAGCGCCTGTTTTCGGCATGGTCAACCCTAATCTGCCTCGCCAGGTCGTCTGCCTCGCCGCCGCTCAGGCACGCAGGTGACCGAGTGCGGGGGCGAGGCAGTGCCCTAGCAAAAAGGCGGTGCCTCACCGCTGCCTTACTCCCACAATCGTCGTCCGGGGAGATCACTGCGCGGGAAACACCGGCCTTCGGTAGCCCCGTGGGCGAGCCGCGCACAAGGGATCTACCCCCCCCGCTAGCGTGCTGGCCAGGAGCCACTACCCGGGCCTCTACCGGGGTAGAGGCCCTCCGCGATGCGACGCTACCAGTAGCGGACCTGATTGGCGCTTTGTACCGCCTAGAGCGCCACTTAATTGAGGAGAAAGGGTAAGGCGTCAGCCGCGTCTAACGAGGACACCCTATGTACAGCCCTATCGGTGTTTGGCTCCACCTGGATAGACCTGAGGCACGCCAAACTCAGAAGCACAGCACGACTAACTGCACAGATAGGCCACAAGGAGGCCGCTGTCGTATCGGGCGGCAAACGGCTCCCAGGCGCCACTCTGCTTCGTTGTCGAGGAACTCACGCGCAGCAACCACCGCGCGGTATGGGCCCAGGCGTTGGGCGACCTGACTTCGGCCAAATTAGTGCGCACCTGCGGTCGGATGATCTGAGCGAGGGCATCGCGTAGCTCTGCGAGGATCGGGTCGGCGGCGGTGAGTAACTGGTTCCCGGCGCGGATTTGGATGGTCCGGTAGCGCCGCGCGGTCTGGATGAACTTCTTGATGGACCAGCCGGTGCGGGCCTCGATCAGGCGGGTGATCGCGAGCGCGGCGAACACGATGGTCAGGTGCGCGTCGATCGACTCGCGTTTGTGGTGGTAGATCGGCCGGGCGCGCAGGTCGTGCTTGGACATGCGGAACGACTTCTCGAGACGCCACAACGCGGCGTATGAGTCGATCACGAATTCCGGCATCGGGCTCGTGATGTTGGTGGGGTAGCCCTTGTTATCCCGACCTCGGGATAACAAGGGTTATGCCGATGTCGGGGTTATGCTGACCGGTGGTTTGTTTTGCCTGGTGGGGGCCGTGCTAGGGCTGGATTTGTCGGCATAATCACTGCTGTCTGAGCGGGATGCTGGCCTTCCTTGGTTGCGAAAGGAAGGGATTGTCAGCATGGGCAGTAGTGATGGTTCTGGAGGGTGCCGGGTCCGTCTGGAGGTCGCCGTCGGTGATTTCGAGCGCTTCTTGGTTGCTGGTAAGGGTGTCCCGGCGGCCACGAGGGAGTGTTATGTGCGGCATGTCCGGCCGTTTCTGGCTGAGGTGGTCGACACGGCTGGCGTGGTTGATCTTGGAGGTGTGTCGGCTCAGCAGGTGCGTTCGTATGTGACGCAGCTTGGCTATCGATATGCGTCGGAGTCATTGAAGCTGATCGCCACGGCGTTGAGGGTATTCCTGGGATTTGCGTGGATGTCGGGTTGGACCCGCTGCGATCTGACGGCTGCGGTTGGAACGGTGGTGACTCACCGATCGGGTCGGCTTCCCCGAGCGTTGCCTGCTGAGGATCTTCAGCGGCTGTTGGCCGTTCCCGATCGTGGCACGAGGATGGGGACTCGGGACTACGCGCTGCTGATGGTGTTGTCTCGATGGGGCCTGAGGGCGGGAGGTCGCCGGACTGTGCCTGGGTGACTTCGACTGGCGCGCCGCGACGGTGACCCCGAGAGTCAAGGGCGGGCGCAGGCTGTGTCTGCCGATTCCTCATGATGTGGGGCAGGCGGTCGTGGCCTACCTGGGTCGACGCCCGGTGGGTGTCGTATGCCGCGAGGTATTTCTGCAGGCCCGGGGCGGACCGGAGCCGATGACAGGCCGGGCCGTGACCCAGGTCGTGGCCAGACATGCTGCCCGGGCAGGGCTGGGGACGGTGCGTGCGCACCGGCTGCGCCATTCCGCAGCTCGGGCCGTTCTGGCCGCTGGCGGCAGCCTGACCGAGGTTGGCGAACTGCTCGGCCACTCCACTGACGCGGTGACCATGATGTATGCCTCCTTTGACCTGCAGTCGTTGACCGCTCTTGCACGCCCCTGGCCAGCGCAGGCCGTCCATGGGTGAGCTATTGGTCTTGATCAGTGAGTACATGGCCTTCCGTGCTGCGCGCGGGTTCCAACCGAACCGGAAGACGGAACGCCTGCTCACCCAGTTCGTCGGTTCTCTTCCTGCCGAACGCGACGATGGCCTGTTGTTCTCCCAGGGGGAGGCGTTGGCGTGGGCGCACGCCTCCGTCGGCGGACGTCCGGCATGGCTGTCTGCTCGGTTGTCCACCGTCAGACAGTTCAGCAATCTATCTCGCCGGCTCCGGCCTGCCAGTAGGCGTGCCCGCAACCCGCCAAGGAGTCAGCGGAAGCCGCCGAGCTATCCCGTATCTGTACTCGACCGACAACATCCGGGCTCTTATGAGGGCGGCTGAGCAGCTGTTCACCCCGCTGCGTGCGGCGACGATGAAGACCTTGATCGGACTGCTCACGGTCGCGGGGATACGCATCGGAGAGGCCGTCCGGCTTACCGTCGGCGATGTCGATCTGGACCACGGAGTCATCCTGATCGCTGACGCGAAGTTCGGCCGTCAACGCGTGGTCCGGCTCGATCGGAGCTCGTGCGACGCGCTGGCCGGTTATCTCAGCGACCCGGTCCGGCACCGCCTCGGCACCGGAGGCGACCACGCGGTGTTCGTCACAAGGCAAGGCACTGCCGTCAACGAGCACACCGCTCAAGGCGCGTTCCACCAGATGGTCCGTCACGCTGGTCTGCCGGTTCGTGCGGGCACCCGTCCGCGCCTGCACGACTTCCGCCATTAGGCACAGCCCGCCACCCAAACCATGATCGATGCCTACCGATCAGGACGGGACCCGGCCCGAGCGCTGACCCTGCTGTCGATCTGGCTTGGCCATTCCAACCCCGCAGACACCTATTGGTATCTGCAAGCCGCGCCGGAGATCGCCGCCGTCGCGGCCCAGCGGCTCGAACCGAGCAAGGAGTCGTGATGCCGCTCCTGGCTCCGGTCCTGCAGGAGTACTTCACCGCGCACCTGGTCGCACAGCGGGCTATGAGCCCGGCGACGATCCGGACCTATCGCGACACCTGGAGACTATTCCTGATCTTCCTGTCCGACAAGACACGCGTGCCAGCCCCCCGGCTCGAAACCACACACGTCGACGAAGCACAGGTAAATGCGTTTCTCGAGCACCTCGAGCACGAACGCGGCAACAGCGTCGCGACCAGGAATCTCCGGCTGGCCGCCATCAAAGCGATGATGGCCTTCCAGGCCACCAAGGCACCCGAGCAGCTGGACACCGTCGCGCGAATCCATGCCATCCCCACCAAGAAACACGCCAAATCGCAGGTCACGTTCCTCACCCCTGCGGAGGTCCAGGCGCTGCTGGACACCATCGACACCGGCACCTGGACCGGCAAACGCGACCGAGCCATGTTTATCCTGGCGGCCCAAACCGGGTTGCGGCTCAGCGAGATCACCACCCTGACCATCGCCAGCCTCCACCTCAGCACAGCTGCTCACGTGGCCTGCACCGGCAAAGGACGCAAGAACCGCACCACACCGCTGACCTCAGCCACAGCATCGGTGCTGAAGACCTATCTCGAGAACGGACTGCCCGCCCTGGCCAGGCGCTCTTCCCGAACCCACGACGGACATGCACTGTCCGCTGACGCGGTGCAGCGACGTCTCGCCATCCACCTCGCCAAAGCCGCCACAATTTGCCCCGAACTCGCCGGCAAACATGTCACCGTGCACACGCTGCGCCACACAGCGATGCGCTTCCTCGACGCCGGCATCGACGCCGCTGTCATCGCTCTCTGGCTGGGCCACGAATCAACAGCAACGACCAGCATCTACCTCCACGCCGACATGAGTATCAAACGCGCGGCTCTCGACCGGAGCCGCCAACCAGACACCCCCGCCGGCGACTACCACCCCGCCGATCCACTGCTCACCTGGCTGCGGAGCCTGTAATTATGCCGACAAACCCAGCCCTAGCACGGCCCCCACCAGGCAAAACAAACCACCGGTCGGCATAACCCCGACATCGGCATAACCCTTGATCCCGGCCAGGGCGCGGGCCTTGGCCTCCAGGCCCAGATTCACGCCGTTGGTGGCCCCGTCGAGTGCGATGAACCGGTTGCGTTACTGCCGATGCGCGGTCTCAAACAGCTCGGTTCAGTACGGGCGATCAGCGTCGGCCATGCCTTTGTCCAGAATGTAGAATGTCCGCCGCGGCCACCACGAACTTGCCACCGACGTTGAGCCTCGACCCCGACTCGCACCTGCCTTTGCCGAACTCGCGCTCGCCATCTGATCAGGCGCAGTCGACGGTGACGCTTGCACCATCCCCGTCAAAGCAACTGTGAGGATTCGGCGTGTTTCCGCTCCAAAGCTTGGTCGGATTGTGAAGATCGTCGGCGTGCCATCCCGGGTCGTGGTCTGACCCGCAACGCAAGCGGCTGACATGCCTTGGGTCTGATCTGTCGGCTACGGCTTGGGATGGTGCTTGCCGCCGCCGGACGGGTGGGCGTGTCCCGATCGGGGCCTTGTCGTCAACAGGCACCGTCACAGTTTTGACCACCCGCACCGGTCCGGCGACGGCCATCGGTTCCCGTGGCGATCAGGAGATATGACCATGCCCAGCATGCCCCAACCAATTCCGAACGAACAGGACGACAACAGCATGGCCGCGGAGATCGTGCTCACCGCGGCGGCGCTGAGCACGCTGGGTGTGCTGCTCACCAGCGACGACTTCCCGGCCACCGCGGCAGGATGACTCCGGCGCTGAGCCAGCCGAAGACGAGCAACGTGTCGGTCGGCCATCCCCACCACCGGCACTGTGCCAAGAAACCCACCACGTGGCCCACCACTGCCAGCACCCCGGGCCTTGAGTGACTAGTTATCCGATGCGCGGGGCGGGGAAGCTCACCGACGGTTCCAGTGGTCGCCATCCCAACGGTCGTGCACCCAGCGGTGATGGGCCGCGTCCCAGGTCCAGCGGTCCCCACGACAGTGCGGATCGCCGCGGTGGTTCCAGTCATCGCAGTATGCCGACCAGAAGTCGCCCCGACGGTTCCACCGCTGACCATCCCAACGGTCGTGGATCCAGTTGTGGCCATCCCACGTCCACCGGTCCCCACGACAGGACCCCTCGCCGCGATGGTTCCAGTCATCGCAGTAGTCCCAGTCCGCGAGAGACACTTGGCCCGAGCTGACGTCGGCCGTCTGCGGAGCCGGGGTGAACGTGCTGGCCGGCGCTGAGCCCATTCCGAACACCAGAGCGCCCGCGGCAAACAGCGCGGTCCGGCCTAGATGCATGGTGAACCCTCCTCGATCGAGTGCGTAAGGACCTCAGAAGGGACGTTCGGACACGAAATCTCGTTGCGAGAAGTAACTGGGAGTTCGCTGGGAGTCACTGAAAAGTTCGCTGGGAAAGATCCCATCACTGCTACGCCTAGCCGGACTCACGGTCATGGACGCCGCGGTGAACGCGCTGGTCCGCGGCCGATACGGGGCCGTCTACCCCCGTGCCACGGCCGGGCGCGAAGGCAACGACACGACATCACGGTGGCGCATCGCTGCCCCCGTTGCGGCGTTGGTGCCGGCATGACATTGCACAAGAGCTGCCTGGTGGTGGTCAGCGGTTTGGTTGTGCTCCTCGCCGGTTGCAACAACGCCACCTCCGCCCCGGCCACGCCCTCGCCCACGCCTACCGCTTCTCCCGCGCCGACGGCGCGGACCTCATCGGACTCGAACGGCGGCACTGACTCTTCCCCAAACGGCGGCACTGACTCGTCCCCAAACAGCGGCACCGACTCGTCCGGGGCCGACACATCCAACTCGGGTTCCTCGCCCGCTCCCGCGAACGCCCCAACTCCCGCGAACGGGCCGGCTAGGGAAGCGCTGGGGATGGCGGGGACTTCTCCCTTCCACCTCTCTGATGCCTCCTCTCCAACCTGACCTGCCTGTATGCTCGGTGGGGACCCAATTCTTGGTTTCCACTAAGGACTCGCGACAAAATAACGTAGGTTTTTGGGTTCGGGTCATCTACCGTCTGTGATAGGGCGAGCGATGCGCGGGTCGGGGAGTCGGTGGCACGCAGGTACGCAGTGCTGCGTCCGCATCTG
>Ga0134125_10002406_pt1 | contig 22245 bp, 21 predicted proteins | sample KB31751_FD_96464 | JGI IMG/M metagenome (GOLD analysis project Ga0134125, IMG submission 96464) | Terrestrial soil microbial communities with excess Nitrogen fertilizer from Kellogg Biological Station, Michigan, USA - KB3-175-1 | ecosystem: Environmental > Terrestrial > Soil > Unclassified ... | reverse complement strand
CCGGATCGATCTCGGCCTGCCGCTTGGTAACCCGGCGGGCGATCGCCAGGGCCAGTTGAACGACTTCGGTCAACGCCGCCGCCTCCAGGTCGGCCCGTTGTGCTTCGATGGCTGCCATTGCGATCGAGAGAGACTGCATCGCCTGCTGGAGCTGAGCACGGGATTCATTGAGTGCCTGCTGCTGGCCCGCCTGACGGCCCTGTTCCAGTCCCTGAGCCGTCCCCTCGCGACGGCCTTCGATCAGTCCCTGCTGCCTGGCCTGCTGCTTGAGCTGCTCGGCTTCGGTTTGCGCCGCCGCCAGGAGCTGCTCCGCCTGCTGCTGCGCGCGCAGCAGCAGCATCTTCGCGTGCCGCTCGATGTCCGCCATCGAGAACGGGACGAGGGGAGACGTCGGCGTGTTGGTTGATTTGATGAGGCCCATGCAAAATTCCATCACGTTTCACGTCTTCACTCCTCACTCGCATCGCAGCACGTGAAACGTGAAAACCTGAAACGTGAGGCTAGACGACCATCTCCTTCTCCCCGCCTCTTCCGGCGATGATGATTTCGCCGGCGTCTTCGAGGCGGCGGACGACGTCCACGATCTTCTGCTGTGCGGCCTCCACGTCGCTGACCCGGACCGGGCCCATGTACTGCATGTCCTCGGAGATGAGCTGGGCCGCACGCTCGGACATGTTCTTGAAAATCTTGTCCTTGAGCTCCTGGCTGGCGGTCTTGAGGGCCAGGGCCAGCTCCTCGTTCTCGACTTCCTTGAGCACCGACTGGATTCCCTTGTCGTTGACCAGCAGGATGTCCTCGAAGACGAACATGAGCCGGCGGATCTGCTCGACCAGGTCCGGGTCCTCGGCTTCCAGCCCTTCCATGATCCCCTTCTCGGTGGACCGGTCAGCCAGATTGAGGATCTCGGCGACGGTGTCGACGCCGCCGGCTTTCTCGAACGTCTGGCTCACAATGTCGCTGAGCCGGTGCTCCAGGCCGCGCTCGACCTCTTTGATCACCTCGGGGCTGGTCTGCTCCATGTTGGCGATGCGCTTCACGACTTCGATCTGCTTCTGCGCGGGCAGGCCCACGAGGATTTCAGATGCCTTTTGCGCCGGGAGGTGAGCCAGGATGAGCGCGATCGTCTGCGGGTGCTCGTCCTGGATGAACGTCAGGAGGTTTTCGCTTTCCGCCTTTTGCAAAAACGAGAACGGAGTGGTTTGTACCTGCTGCGTGACCTGCTTGATGATGCGGGTCGCCTCGTCGTCTTTGAGGGACTTGCGGAGCAGCGCCTTGGCGTATTCGAGCCCGCCCTCGGTCAGATAGGAGTTGGCCAGGGCGAGGTTGTAGAACTCGCCGAACACGTTGGCGCGAGTCGGCAGGGAGATCTCGCCCATGGAGGCGATCTCGCGGCTGACTTCCTCGACCGCCTCGCCCGGAAGCCGCTTGAGGATCTCGGCCGCCTCGTCCTGGCTCAGCGAGAGCAACAGGACCGCGGCTTTGCGAACACCATTGAGATCAGCGGTGGCTGCCATGTGTCATGTGCGATTTGCGATGGGGATCATTCGCAGATCGGCATTTCCTACGATCGGTTCAGCCACCGCTTGACCAGCGAAGCGGCGGCGTCGGGGTTTTCACGGACCATGGTCGAAACCTGATCGACCATCTGCTGCGCCTTGATGGCGTCGTCGTTGAGTTCCATTCCGTCGAGCAATGCGTCGCCGCTGCCGACCTCTCCGGCGAGCGGTTCGCCGCCGATCAGCACCGGCGGCGTCTGCGGCGCGGCCGGAGCGGCGGCCACGGGCATCGGCGTCGGGGCGCTCTTGCGCACCATCATCGACGCCATGAAAAGGCTCATCAGCGCCAGCGTGCCCAGGGCGATTTCCTTCGCGTGCCCGCCGACCATCGCCGAGACCGCATACGGCCTCGACGCCGACGCGAACTGCTGCGCCGTGTCGGGAACGATATCGGTGTACTCATGGACCGTCACCTTCGTGTCGGGCAGTTGCAGGATGGTCGCCACCGTCTGCTTCATCTGCGCCAGTTCACGGGTGACGATCGGTTGCAGGTCCTGCGGGGTGGGGTCTTTGCTCGAGGTGTATTGCGTCTTGTACTCACCGACGAAGTAGCTGTACGGCACGGAGATGGCGGCGCTGACGGGAGTGGCGTCGCCGGCGGGCGTGTGGCTGATGGTGTGCGTCGTCGGCACGTGGTTTTCCATCTGCGTTTCAGTCTGGGATCGGGTCTGGCTCGGCCCGCTCGATGCGCCCCCCGCCGCCGGCAGTGACAATCCGGTGTTGGGCACGGCGCCGGCCTCTCCACCGCCCTGGCCGGACCCACCGGTGGTTTCCTCGTTGGTTTCTGAGATCTTGGTTTCCTTCGAAACCGTTCCCTTGGCGTCGAAGTCCTGTTTGTCGACCTGCATGTCGGTCGTGTTCAGCTTGATGGTGACGACGACCGACAGGTGCGAAATGGGCGGAAGCGCGCCGCGAACCAGCTCCGCCTTGGCCTGCTCCCACTCCTTTTGAATCTTGAGTTGATCGGTTCCGGCATAGAGCGAATCCGTGGAAGGGTCGCGAACCGGGATGGCCTCACCATTCACGATGACGGTGATGTGCTTGTAATCGAGGCCCGACTGCGCGCCGACGAGCAGGGCCGCCGCGGCTTCGACGACCTTCTGCGGGTCCTTCTGGGTCCCATCCAGGACGATGTTGGCCGTCGCGCGGGGCTGGGTGTCGCCATCGAGGCTGCGGGTCATGGTCGGATCGATGACCACCCGCGCCTGCGTCACACCGGGCATGTACCCGATGATCTGCGAAAGCACGTCCTCCTTGTGCCCGTTCCACATCTTGTCGGTTTTGCTGGCCGAATCGAACGGGTTCATCTTGCTGATAATGTCGTCGATGCCGCTCTGCGTGTTCTGGGGGAGCAGGCGCGAGAAGGTTAGATCGGAAAGGATGGCAATCCGCTGTTGGGCGGGCACCAGAATGCGGTCGCCCGAGGGGGTGTACTTGATCTGCTTCATCTCCAGCCGCTCCTGGATGCGTCCCAGGTCGTTGGTTGAGAGCGACTGGTTGAGCAGCGGCACCATCTCGGCTTCGCTGGCGTATTTCCCCCACCAGATGACGGTGATGACCATGATCGCCGCGAGGGCGGCGGTGAGCATCTTCTGGGTGGCGTTGAGCCCGGCGAGCTGCTGCTGAATGCGATCGAGCTGCGACTTGATGAAGTCCATGATGCGGCCCTCCTTGGCCGATCAAGCCTGCGTCGTTTCGAGGACGCTTCGTCCTCACCCGCCGGCCTCCTGCCCGCGAGTCCTCGGTGTGGGCGTGGGTCGCGCCTAGACCGAGATGTTTTTGATTTCGTCGTAGGCGTCCATCAGCTTGTTGCGAATGGCAAGCAGCGTCTGGAACGCCAGGTCCGATTTTTCGACGGCGCTCATCACCCCGCCGACGTCGTCTTTTTTGCCGACCGCGAGGTCCTCCACCGCCTTGCTCGCATCCTGCTGCAGGCGGGAGACTTCGTCAATGCTGTTTTTCAGCGCGTCGGCAAAACTGGACGATCCCGGCGCGGGCGCGCTCGTCGGCCGGGAGGCGGAATTACCGCCGCCGACTTTCGAGATCAGGTTGGGATCAATGCCGTTGATCATCGTCTGAGATCTCTGATCTCACATCTCACATCACAAATTTCGAATTGCAATTGCCTCACGCCAGGATTCTCAGGGAGGCACTGATCATCTGCTTGGTCACGTCCATCATGGTCACGTTCGCCTCGTACGCCCGCGACGCCTCGATCGCATTCACAAACTCCACCGTGGGATCGACGTTCGGATGCATGATCCACTGCTTCGAGCCTTCATCCCATTTTGGAATGAAGGGCGACATGTCCTGGCGGATCTCCTGAACGTGCGCTCCCGGAAGCGATGCGTTGGGCCCGGAACCGGATGCGACGATCGCAAACCTGCGCCGATACGGATTGGGCCGGCCCTGGGCATCGTGCGTGGTGTTCACGTTCGCCAGATTGGCGGCGATCACGTCCAGCCGCGTGCGCTGCACCAGCAATCCGCTCGCCCCCACGTCCAGTGCGTCGAACATCTCTTACTCTCCCATTACGGCTGAAGCTTGATGGCCATCTGCAACACCTGGAACTGCTGGCGAAGCAGCTCGATCGCCACGTTGTGCATCAACGCGTTTTTCGCCTGGTCACTCATCAGCTCTTCCATCGACCGGGTCTGGCCGTCGTGAAACAGGATGCCGCGGTGCGGGTTGGAGATCTCACTTTCGATGTCGTCGAACCGCACCGATCCGGGAGCCGCGTCCTGCGACTTCTCCACCCGATCGGCGAGCATCTGCTGAAACTTCTCGACCGACAAATCCTTCTGCCGGTAGCCCGGCGTGCTGATGTTCACCACGTTCTGGGCGATGAGCTCGTGCCGGGCCTCCGTGAACCGCAGCATCTGCTCCAGCAGCGGGCTGCTGCCCTGATTCAGCAACCGATCAATCAACATAGCCCGTGCTCCTTCATCAAACGTCGTGCCAAATGTCGGCGCGACGAACGTCCGTGCGATTCTGTCATGTGAGTTGTCGCGCGTCGCGCAATTTCTGCGCGTCTGGCGCAGGACTCACACGCTCTCAACCAGTTCTCCCTCGTCCTTCCAGCGTTTGAGTTTCATGCCCAGGGTTCGAACGCCGATCCCCAGCGCGCCGGCGGTTTTCTGGCGATGTCCCTTGAACTGCTGAAGCGTGCTGAGAATCACCTGCTTCTCGATGTCGGCCAGCGGCTTGCCCGCCAGATCCTGGATCGCCGAGCCGCGCGGCTCGCCGATGCGAAGCCACGGCTCCAGAGTTCCTGCACGAATGACGCCCGGCTCCATCTCCAGCACGCACGCCCGCTCGATGATGTTCTGCAACTCGCGCACGTTTCCGGGCCAGGAATACCGCTGCAACAGCCGCAGCGCCTCGGGTTCCACGTGCCGGAACACGGCGTTGTCCCGCCGGGCGATCTGGTGCAGGAAATGCCGGCACAGTTCGGGAATATCCAGCGCCCGCTGCCGCAATGGAGGCAGATCGATTGGGACCACATTCAAGCGGTAAAACAAATCCTGCCGGAACCGCCCTTCCTCGACTTCCCCTTCCAGATCGCGGTTGGAGGTGGCGATCACGCGCACGTCCACCTGCTGACTGACGCTGCTGCCGACGCGCTCGAAGGTGTTTTCCTGAAGGACGCGGAGCAGCTTGGCCTGGAGCGACGCCGCGATCTCACTGATTTCGTCGAGCAGAAGCGTGCCGCCATCGGCTAATTCAAAACGGCCGCGGCGCAATCGATCCGCGCCCGTGAACGCCCCTTTCTCATGGCCGAACAATTCGGATTCGAGAAGATTCTCCGAAAGCGCCGCACAGTTCACCGCCAGCATCGGCCGCTCGCGGCGGGCAGAGGCATTGTGAATCGCCCGGGCCACGACTTCTTTTCCCGTGCCGCTTTCGCCGCGAATCAGCACCGTCGCGCTGCTTTTGGCGACCTGCTCGATCCGGGCGCGGACGTCGTTCATCGCATCCGAGCTTCCGATCAGCGGCCGGGGGGCGAGCGACTCCGTGATGCTCTTGAGCGCCTGGTTTTCCCGAACAAGCCGCCCGTACTCGAGCGTCCGCTCGATCATCAGCTTGATCGCGTCGGCATCGAACGGTTTTTGAATGTAGTCATACGCGCCGAGCTTCATCGCCTCGACGGCATTGTTGACAGTGGCGAACGCGGTCATCAGCACGACCGGCATCTCGGGCCGCAGGCGCTTGGCCTCGGCCAGCAGCTCGATGCCGGTCATCTTGGGCATTTTCAGGTCGGTGATGAGCAGGTCGAAGCGGCCGGACTGAAGCCGCGCGACCGCCGCCGGGCCGTCCGTGCAGGCCACCACCTCGTGGCCCTCGCGGACCAGCGTGCCGGCCAGCGAGTCCCGCATCATTTCCTGGTCATCCACGACGAGTATCTTCGCCATCAGATCTCCCGCTTCACACCCGAATTTCAAAACGCGCCCCGCCCTCTTGCGCATTGCCGGCCACAATCGATCCCTCGTGCGCCTCGACGATGCGATGAACGATCGCCAATCCCAAGCCCGTTCCCGAGTCCTTGGTCGTAAAGAACGGGTTGAAGATCCGATCCATGATTTCCGGGGCAATCCCGGGGCCGGTGTCGCGCACGGTCAGATGGAATTGCCTGGCCTCGGCGCCGGGCGGCGGCTTGCCGTACGAGACGAACACCTTCCCGCCCTGCTCCATCGCCTGTGCGGCGTTCAGCAACAGGTTCAGGACCACCTGGCCGATCAGCACCGGGTCCATGAGGACCGGCAGTGACGCGGGGCCGTCCACCGCACATTCGACTGCATTTTCTTCAAACGTCCTGGATGCGTACTCCACCGATTGGTGAACCACGACTGCCAGATCACAGGGTTGAGGCTGCACCACGATCTCGCGGGTGAACTGGAGCACCTGTCCGACCAGCGCTTCCAGCCGCTTCACACCGGCCGAGATTTTCTGCACGGTCCGCAGCGGTTCCTGACGATCGGCCACGTCGCGGGCGAGCATCGAGGCATAAAGCTGGATGCCGCCGAGCGGGTTTCGGATTTCATGCGCCAGCCCGGCGGCCATTTCGCCCAATGCGGCCAGGCGGTTCTTGCGCTCGAGCAGCCGGTTTTTCTCGCTCAACTCGCGACGAAGCGAATCGACGGTCTGCGTGAGTTGCTCGTGAGACTTCTGCAGCCGGTCCGTCACCTCGCTGTAGGCCAGGATGATGCGGCCAAGCTCCTCGATCCGTCGGGGCATGTCGGTAGACGTGGGCCGGACGGCGGGTTGCGGGGCCCGCGTCACCGACAGAGGTTGTTCCGCTTCAGCGATCATTGCCTCAGGTCCATGCGCGAGGGCTTCTGCCCGTAAGCCGCGATCCCGTACGTTCGGTTGATCTGCCGGGCCGACGCGGTCTTGTTGATCTGCCGGCCAATGTTGAGCTTCTGCTGCTGGAGCACCAGCGCGTCGTCTCGATCGGCCGAGGTAATCTGCTCCAGGAGCGAACGCGTCTCGCTCAAGAGCGACTCCGCCTTCGCCCGGTTGTCCGGATCCAGCTCGGCCAGATACTCGTTCCACCGCTGGCGCGCCGGGGCCACAATCCGGTCGTACTGCGACATCTGCTCGATGACCTGCTCCCGCCTTTGCAGGACGTGAATCAGTTGGTCCATGCGGCTCTGGCGGACGTGCTCGTGTTGGATCTGCGCCAGCTTGGCGAGGCGTCGATAGCAGCCGACCTGTTCGCCCAGCGCCTCCAGAACGCGATCGTTGTTCTTCATTGTCCCCCTCCGGTATTGGCGAACCGCTCGGCCGCCTGCTTCTCGTCTTCCAGCCCGTTCCACAGGCCCGCGTCGTTGGTCCACTTGAGCCACTGCTGCCAGTACTGCTTGGGCATGGAGAACGACCCGTCGTTGAACGCCTCCTGCGGCATGCGGTTCAGCAGCGTCATCGCCCGCTCATTGGCGTGCTTGGCTTCGGGAAACCTTCGCTGCTCGCAGTAAGCGTTCACGATCTGAACATAAGCGGAGAGTGCCGACGGATCATCGTGATACCGCGTCGCGGCGGCGTCGTAAGCGGCGATGGCGCGATCAAAATCGCGAACATCGTAAAGGCAATCGCCCTTGTAGAAATACGCAAGCTTCAGATACAACTTGTCGAGCTCCGCGGTCGGCTCGCGGTTGGCGAACATCTCGATCAGCTTGTCATACAGCTTGCCGGCCTGATCGAGCCGGTCCTTCCGCGAGGCCGCGATCTGGGCCACGCTCGCCTGCGGGCTATTGGGCTTCTGCGTCGCCAGAGCCACCGCGCTCTTGCGATAGCTGTCGGCCATGAGGAAGACCAACTGCGGCATGCGCGGGTCGTTTGGATATCGCTGGGTAATCTCCCGCAGCCGGACGACCGCCTCCTCGTATCGCCCCGTTCGATAGTAAAGCTGCGCCAGTTCGAACAGCGCCTGCCCGAATTCCTCGGCGTCCGGCCCGAGCACGGGACTTTGCAAGACACCTTTGAGAATGTTCTCGGCCCGGCCATTAAACTCCTGTCCCTTGGCCATGTACGCCTGCGCCAGCGGCACGCCGGATTTGGAGGCGGCCAGACTTTGCGGATACCGAAGCTGATTGCGTTCGAACGCCTTGATCGCCTTGTCGAAGAGCCCCATCGCCTGATACGCCCGCCCGAGCCGCAGCAATGCGTCCGGCGTCTGCCCGTCTTCGGGCCGCTCCGCGGCGAACAGCTCAAGCGTCGACGTGACCATCGGCAAATCGCCCGCCCGATCGTACAGATCGACGCCCTTCCACATCGCCTCGGCGTGAGCCTTGTCGTCGGTGAGCGTGCTGGCACGGGAATAGGCGATGTACGCGTCGGCCGCGAGCGTGCGGTACTTGCGGGCCTGCTGCTGGCGATCAATCTTGTCGACGGGCGTGGTCGCGGAATCGACGGTTTTGCTCACCTGCTCGGCGAGCCGCTCGTAGACGGATGCCAATCGATCGAAGAACTCGGCCGGCGGATTGGCTTCGAGCATCTTTTCATACCCGAGCACCTCCAGCGCGCTGCGATACTTCTCCTGCCCCGCCAGCACGTCCGCCGCCTTGTGGAACCCGGCGACGACTTCGGGCGTGTCCGTCGCATCGGACGGATTGGCGCCCAATTCATTCACCAGTTCGTGCATGTCGCCCAAGGCCGGCGCATCCTGCCCGAGGATCACGCGGGTAATCGCCCGGCCCAGGCGGGCCAGCGGCGCGACCTGCGATTCCGGATGACTCACCAGCACCGACTGAAAGAACGCCATCGCCTCTTTCGGATCGTTCTGCTCCTGGCGGAGCTTTCCAAGCAGATAAGCCGCATCGGCGTCGAGCGGCTGGGCGACCTTGAGCTGGTTCCTGGCAAGTCTGAGCAGCCGCTCGGCCTCAGGCGAGTCGCCGAGCTTCCACATGCAGTAGCCGAGCCAGTAGTTCGACTCGCCCTGCGACGCGCCGTCCTGGCTCAGGCGAAGCGAATCGTCGAGCAACGCTTTGGCGTCAATGAAACTGCCCCGCTGGATGAGCAGCCGGGCCTTCTGCCGCAGGCCCCACGCCCGCTCGCTGTCTGCAAGTTTCGCGTCCTTAAGATAATCATCGATCGACGCTTCCGCCGGCGCGGTGTCCGGCTGGGTCAGTTGCAGCTCGATGACCTTGCGCTGCAGGTGCGGAAACCGCCGGGGATCCATCGCGATCGCCCGGCGATAGCTTTCCAGCGCCTCGCCATTTTGATGCAGGGCCTCGTAGCTCTCGCCCAGCCGGCGGTACACATCCGAATCCGGCTTCGCCCCCTGGGCCATCGCCAGCCGGGTCTGCTCCACGATCTGCTCGTGATTCGTCGCGATCGACACGTGGTGCAGCTTCTGCGCCTGCTCCAGCGACCCGGCCAGCATCAGATGAATGCGGGCTTCGTCAGCGGGCTTGAGCTTTTCGGTGTTCAGCAGCTTGTTGAGCTGGTCAATCGCCGCTTCCGGCCGGCTGTAGTTAAGGTATGCATGGGCGATCTGGATTTTCTGATCCAGCGTCATCCCGTGGCCGGGATTGATGAACAGGTACGCGGCCGTGCCGAACAGGCCGACCGAAATGAGCAGCAGCGGGAGTTGCCAGAGCTGAGCGAGTCGTGGGTTGGCGCCGCCGGACATTGGCTTCCCTGCCGCAAAGTTTCCCGCGTCGTGTTGACGCGCCCCGTCGCCTGCAAGAAAGGCAATCCGTTGCCCCGGCCGACGGGAATCGGGTCCGATAATAATCGGCAAATCACTAAACGCAAGAGCCTCAGCAGATGGAGGCGGACCGCAATCAGGGCGATACACCTGTCTCTCGGGATGTCGCATCGAGTGCAATCGCGCCACACTCCGGACACTCATGCAGCGCGCGCAGACCAGCACCGATCAACTCGGTTGTGTCGGGAGACTCGTCCAGATGGGCGTAGTCGACATCCGGCCGAATCTCGCAAGAGATCAACGGTCCGCGTGGGAGTGGCCGTCCAGCCGGCACCCGCGACACCGGATATCTGATCTCAGGGAACAGTGTCCAGATCAAATCGCCATTGCGAAAATGTGCCGCGATCCGACTAATCGAGGCCAGTTTTCCGGGATCTGACTCGCGCGGCCGCCCCACACTCACTTTCCCCCGCGCGATCCAGATCAGATAGCTGGATTCCCGGTGGAAGATGTAAAACGCGATCGGGTTGCGGAAGCTCTGAGCGCCGACGGTCACAGACAGAATGATCAGCACGATGACGCCAATCCGGCCGACCAGCACCATGCGGCCACCGGCACTCGTGCTCATCCTTTGACTGCGGCTGCTCATCCACGCCAGAGGAAGCATCAGCGCCAGGAGCACAATCCAAATCAAGTCGATGTGATATTCGGCCGCAGGTGTGGCGGGTACTTCGGCGACGCCGCCAGCCCAGCGAATGCCGTGCGAGCGTTCCCATGCGTCCAATCTGATTCGAGCCGCAGTGTATTCGGGACCAAACGGCGCGCGCTCCATCGACCCTCGAAGCGCATCGTGTTGGGCCTCCCACTGCCTGCGCGACTCGCGATTGAGCGCCGCGATCCGGGCGACCTCAAATTCTCGCTGAGGCACGTTGTCGATCAACAACACGCCCCCGCGGCAGCCAATCTCCCACAGATGACCTGTCAGATGAAATGCCCCGGACAAGTCGTGCGAGAAAACGGTGATGCCACACACCCACGCACTGCAGCAGAAGATCAGCAGTGAAAGCAGGGCCGCCATGCTGAACAGGCGCGTCATTTGACCTTCGTCACGGGTTGGTCGGGATGCGCCGGGTTGGGGATCAGCCGGCGGTTGGCGCAGTCGGCCAGAAGGTCGAGCTTTTCGAGCACGGTTTGGCCGATCAGGACCTCGTCGCCGAGGACAAGGGCATCTTCCAACGTGTCGCGGCGGAGGCACTCGATGATGAGGGGCTCCGTCACGCCGACCGGCTCTTTTCGGCCATCCGCGGACCCGGCGACGCGCTGCCCGCGAAGTTGAAGTCCGAGTTCCTGAACGACCTGGGGCGGAATCACGGTGCGGACGGCGCCGGTATCAACCACCGCATCTACTTCGGTTGACCGCACCTGGTCCGGCGAGAGCTGACCCCGACGGGCCAGCGCCTCATCCACCGCGTTTGTCAATTTCGCCCTGACGCGTATCTCGCCCATGGCATGAATTCTAACGCCAATCGGTTCCGGCGTTCCAGTTGCACCTGCCTGGGGCTGACATGGCACACAGCGCGTGACTGAGAGCGGTTCCCGTTTCCGTATACCCCGATCGGAGGCGGCAGCGGCGGTAGGGAAGGCGAGGCTCCCGCCGAGCCGGATCGTTCGAACAGGCCGCGGCTCGGCAGGAGCCTCGCCCTCCCGGCATGACCAGTCCACGATTCCGGGGGTGGGTGCGTCCAATCGGGAACCGATCTAACGGCCCGCCACGTGCGCCCAAAGATCCCCGAGATTAATGGAGACGTGAACGGTGACCGCGCCGCGATCGTCGTAGTCCACCTGATAGGGCCTGGCGTGCTTCATCGCGCGAATGACGGCCTGCTCGATGCGCGGGTCCTGCTTCTGGGCCTGGGCGAGCGTCGCGTTGGGATCCAATGGCAACGCATCCACTTTGCGGCGGAGCGCGGCCATGGCCATGGCCTCGGCGGCGCGGGCGGTTTTGAGCTGGTTGCCGCCGCGGATCGCGGGGGAAGTGGCCTCGGCGTCGAGATACTGATTGGCCCAGCCGGGCGGTTGCAACGGCAACCCAAATCGCGGCTTGACGAGGGCGCCGGGATTCTGCGGCTGGACCGTGCCAACCCCCACCGCCGGCGCCAGGCGCGTCGTCACCTGACCTTCCAGCATGTCCCAGCCCGCCTGATTGTTCGGCAGGGGAACTTGTTTCTGCTGCGACAGCGCCGACTTGAGCGCCTGCCACAGTTCATCGGGCGGGGTGGCGAGGGTGATTCGCACCGTCAGGTCATCCTGAAACTCAACAGCCTTCACTGGGCGGCTGGCCAGCCAGCCGCGGATCGCCTGGTTCACTTCCGGGACGTTCAGGGCCTGGTCCAACGTCGTGTCGGGTGCCAGCGAAATGGCGCCAAGCGAATCGAGCACGCGTTCGACGGCGTGATCGCGGGCGGCGGAAAGCGCGTCACGCCGCGCCTGATCGCTGACGCCCGCCCAGGCCCGATCGGCGGCCGGCGCCTGGAGCTGCGCGATCTCGCCCGAAGAGCTGCTCAACCCGGTGGCCGCGAAGCTTCGTTCGGACCAACTGCTCAGATCCTTTTCCAGAGACTTGGGTTCAATGGGCGAACGTGTCGGGTTCTTGCGCGCGATGTCGAGAAGGGTTCGTGCCACGCGACCGCCGTCAATCTCGATGCGGATTTGAACGGTCTGGTCGTCCAGCCAGCGTGGGCCGCCAACCTGTTGGGCGGATCGCAGTGTTTTGAGGAGTTCATCCCGGCCGCCGGCCCGGTCCACCAGGTCTTGAACCGTGGCCGCCGGAGAAATCGTGGCGGCCAGCACGCGACGATCAAGCTTGTCGAATGCGTCCGCCAGCGCGGCAGTGACCTGTGGATTCTGGCGCGGCGGCTCCTGCGCGAGCAGCGGCACGCAACAGACGATCACCAAAATCACAAGCGCCGGTTTCGGCATGAACTCCCGAAGATATCGCGTGCCCCTTGTTTTCTCCCGCCCCCGGTACGCCGGGGGAGGGTTGGGGAGCGGGACCGGTCGAGAGACGTCACCGGGGAGAGCCCCCTCACTGACCCTCCCCCGGAGTACCGGGGGCGGGAAAATGGGAACGAGGGCTGCCACAGAATCCTAGACAGCCTTTCATAGATCGGGGTTAGCCGGGCGGGAAATTGATTTCGCGGGGCCGAATTCTTACGATTTGGCCTTTCCGGCTCGTTTTTGGCTTCCAAAGCCATGGTCCAGGGAAGGATTTCCAGGAGATCGAATGTCCGTTCGCCGTAAAACGCGCAAAGTCATTGTGGGCGACAAGTTACACGGATTCGTCGGGATCGGGGGGGATGCCCCCGTCGCCCTTCAGACGATGACCAGCACCTACACGTATGACATTGACGCCACGGTGGCGCAAATCAACGCGCTGCACCGCGCGGGTGCCGACCTGGTACGGGTGGCCGTGCCGGACAAGCGCGACACCGCGGCTCTGAAGGAAATCCTCAACCAGGTGCGCGTTCCGCTGATCGCCGACGTCCATTTTCATTTCGAGCGGGCGCTGGAAGCGATCGAAGCCGGGATTCACAAGATCCGGCTAAACCCGGGCAACATCAAGGACCGGCCGAAGGTTGAAAAGGTGATCGCCGCCTGTAGGGAACGCAAGATCCCGATTCGCGTGGGCGCCAATGAAGGCGGCATCGTCGAACGGCAGGACAAGAGCCAGCGGGCGGAGGAAAAGGCGGCGCTCGAAAAAGATTATCGCGGCCACATGACCGCCATCATGGTCGAGAAGCTGGAAGAGTACCTCCGGATTTTCGCGGACAACGACTTTTACGACGTGGTGCTGTCGGCCAAGAGCGTGGACCCGCAGATCGTGCTGTCGGCGTACAGCGAGATCAGCCGCCGGTTCGATTATCCGCTGCACTTGGGCGTGACGCACGCAGGGCCGCCGGAGACGGGGCGGATTCGGTCCGTCGTGGCACTGGGCGCCCTGCTGGCCCAGGGCATCGGCGATACGATCCGCATCAGCTACGCCGCCGACCCGGTTTACGAGGTCGAGGACGGCAAGGAATTACTTCAGGTTCTCGGACTTCGGCTGCGCACCGAGCCGGAGCTGATAGCCTGTCCGACCTGCGGGCGCATTGAGATCGATCTGATTTCGATGATGGCCGAGGTCCGCAAACGGCTGGCGGAAATCCCGGTGCCGGTGAAGGTGGCGGTGATGGGCTGCGTGGTGAACGGCCCGGGCGAAGCCGAGGGAAGCGACGTGGCGGTCTTTGCCGGCAAGCATCGCGGCGTGATTTACGTTCAGGGGGAGCAGGTCGCCACCGTGACCGAAGATCAGATGCTCGATCGCCTGTTCGAGGAGGTCCGCAAATTCGCGTCAAAGGTCGAGCGAGGCGAGGCGCAGCTCCGCAATCAGAAGGTCGAAATCAAGCCGCCCGATCCGATCGGCGAACTGGGCAGCGGGTGGGAGAAGATCCGCCAGGAAAAGGGAACTCCCCTGCCCGTTTTGCGTTGACCCCGAACTTATCGTTCCAATACTCCCGCTTTGCGCAATTTTCCACCTCAGGTAAGGAAAATGCGAAGTGTGAAGATTTTGTAGGCTTTTTTCCCCGCCGTTTCGTAGAATAATTTCGACACCGAAACGTTTGGTTCCTCGGGCGCTACATTCGTATGGAGTAGGGCGTTAAAATGAGTGGGGAGATTCCACGGGTTTTGGATCGTCTGGACCGGTTGGGCTGCCGCCCCATTGTGGTGGCCAGCCACCCGCGCAGCGGGACGCACCTTTGCATTGATACGCTGCGTCTGAATTTCCCTGACTGCTCGGCCCGGAAATCCTGGTTCGAGCGGGTGGACCGTTTATATCTCGATTTGGATCTATTGTCCCGCACTCCCAAATCGCGGCAGGCGGATCTGATTTGGAACGTTCTCCGCCGCACACCCCGGCCGGTCATCAAGACCCATGCGCTTCCCAGCTTCTCGTCCGCATTCTGGGACCATACCGTCGGCTACGATCAGGAGTTCATCGATTGGCTGCGCCAGCGCGCCGCATGGTTGTACGTGTATCGTGACGGCCGTCCGGCGATCTGCTCGTGGCAGCATTTCCTGCTGAAATTCGACTCGGACGCCAGCGCGCCGATCTCCGAGTTCCTGCGCCAGCGAAGGGACGGGTTCAGCCGGGTTGGCGGATGGGCGCTTCACGTGAACCGGTGGATGGCCGATGGCCGCGCCCATTGTCTTTCGATGAGAGACCTGCTGTCCCGCAGCACCGAAACCGTTCATCAAATGGCGCTTCACATTGGCCTGCGATGGGATGGTGAAAGGCTCCAACGACCGCCCAAGGCGGGCACATCGCTCTGGTGCCGGCTGAAGCGGCGGATTGTTCCCTGCCCGCCGAGCACCGCGATTTCCGCCGGCCCGGGAAGCGAGCAGCCGGTCAATTGGCGCGAGGCCTTCAGCCGGGCCGATCGCGAGTTTTTCGAAGAGGAGTCCGGCGGACTGCTGGTGAAGCTCGGATATGAGCAATCAAACAATTGGATGATGCGGAGCGCGCCATCCGTTCCCGCACACGCGCGCATCCGTCAACCACTTCCTGCCGAGTCGCTGGCCGAAGTGCCCGCGATGTAAGCGCCTCGGGCAATCAAATTGTTCAGATCGCATGAAGACGGCTCGCATGGTGTTGCCGCTTTGCGCGCCGGCGTGTATTGGAAGCGGCTTCCATGCAGATTGTCATCATCAGGCACGCCATTGCTGAGGAACGTGAGTCAATCGCCACGGGAGGCCGGGAGGACGCGACGCGCCCACTCACGAAGGAGGGGCGCAAAAAAATGCGCAAGGCCGCCCGCGGCCTGAAGCAACTCGTCCCCGGGCTCACACTGCTGGCCACCAGCGCGCTGACCCGCGCCGTCGAGACCGGCCAGATCATCGTTGAAGAATATCAGGATCTGCGAATGGTCCAGATCGCGCCGCTTTCGCCCCGCAAGCCGCCGGGCGCGCTGCTGGATTGGCTCAACGCCCTGCCGCCGGATTCGACGGTCGGCCTGGTGGGACACGAGCCGCACCTGAGCACATTCCTCTGCTGGCTGCTGACCGGGCTCCAGGAATCATTCGTCCAGCTCAAGAAAGGCGGGGCGGCGATGATCGAGGCGCCAACACCCGTGACGGCAGGTCGGGCCAGGCTGCTCTGGCTGCTCAAACCCTCGCAGCTTCGAGAAGCCTGATTCTGATGGGATCTCACGCCAACGACTTGGCGTCGATGGTCGAGTGCTCTTCCCAGTCGCGCGATCGACTGAGCGCTTCGGTCCAACGGCGGCGGCGGTGGGCCGCCTCGTCGCGAGCCATGGCCGGCTCGAACGTGCGCTCGATCGCCCATTTTGCGCTGACGTCGGCTTCACTCTTCCAGTAGCCGACTGCAAGGCCGGCGAGGTAGGCGGCCCCGAGGGCCGTGGTTTCCGTGATCCGCGGGCGCACGACCGGCACGCCAAGCAGGTCGGCCTGGAACTGCAGGAGCAGGTTGTTGGCCGCGGCCCCGCCGTCGACGCGCAGTTCCTTGATCTTCACGCCAGAGTCCTGCTGCATCACATCGAGGATGTCGGCGACCTGGAAGGCGATGCTCTCCAGCGCCGCCCGTGCAAAATGGGCGCTGGTGGTGCCGCGGGTGATGCCGGTGACCGTGCCGCGGGCGTACTGGTCCCAGTGCGGCGCGCCCAGCCCGGCGAACGCCGGCACCATGTACACGCCCCCGCTGTTCGGCACGCTGGCGGCCAGCTTCTCAATCTCCGCGGCCGATTTGACGATCCCCAGCCCGTCGCGGAGCCACTGCACCACCGCCCCGCCGATAAAGACGCTGCCTTCCAGCGCGTAATCCGTCTTCCCGCCCAGTTGCCAGCCGACCGTGGTCAGGAGCTTGTGCTTGGATGGCATCGGCTCCGTGCCGATGTTCATCAGCATGAAACATCCGGTCCCATACGTGTTCTTGGCCAGCCCGCGGGAGAAGCAGGTCTGCCCGAACAGCGCCGCCTGCTGGTCGCCGGCAATGCCGGCGATCTTGAGCGGCCGGTCGAACACGCCCGCGGCGGTTTCGCCATAAATCTCGCTGGAGCCTTTGACCTCCGGCAAAAGCGATCGCGGCACGCCGATCAGCTTCAGCAAATCGTCGTCCCACTGCCGGGTGTGAATGTTGTAGAGCATCGTCCGCGAGGCATTTGAAGCATCAGTTGCGTGAACCTTTCCACCGGTCAGCTTCCACAGCAGCCATGAATCGATGGTGCCGAATGCCAGCTCCCCGCGCTCGGCCCGCTGCCGCGCGCCGGGAACATTGTCCAGCAACCACCGCACCTTGCTCCCGGAGAAGTACGCATCAATCACCAGCCCCGTCTTCTGCTGAATCAAACCCAGGCGCCCGTCGCGCTTAAGCTGATCGCAAAACCCGGCGGTCCGCCGGTCCTGCCAGACGATCGCGTGATGGATCGGCTGCCCCGTCTTGCGGTCCCAGATGACCGCCGTCTCGCGCTGGTTGGTGATCCCGATTGCCGCGACGTCGGCTGCCAAAACACTCCCCTTCTTCAACACTTCTTGCGCGACGGCGTGCTGCGTCTGCCAGATCTCGTTGGCATCGTGCTCGACCCACCCCGCCTGCGGATAGATCTGCCGAAACTCCCGTTGGGCGACAGCCCGAATGTTGCCCCCCTCGTCAAACAGAATCGCCCGCGAGCTGGTCGTCCCCTGATCCAACGCCAAGATCAACGCCACGCGAAACCTCCTTCAGGTCCACCGGAATGGATCTGAAGAATAGCAACTTGGATCAGCAGGGCAAAGATGTGGCGAAACCGCGGGGACACCGAGACACCGCGAATGCCTGGCTTGCATGCGCGCCATCCGTGTGATCCACGGTTATATTGTTGGCCGATACGAGTGTTGCCCTTATGTCCAACCACATCACCATCAACGGCCAGACCTTCGCCAGCGTCGAGGAGATGCCACCGGACGTTCGACGGCAGTACGAATCCGCGATGCAACTGCTCGCCAGGAATGCCGCCGCGGCAGGCGACGGCTCCGACGCCGACGTGAACATCTCCACCGATAACAGCGACCCGACTCATCGCAGTTTCAAGACCGTCACGCGAATGACCTCCAGCCGGATCATCGTGAACGGCAAGGAGTATCATCATCTGGAAGACGTTCCCGCCCAAATCCGCGCCGCATTCCGCGACGCCGCACTCACGGAAGCCCGCGGTCAGCAGGATGCCACCCTCAGCCCGGCCTCCGCGCTGCCCTCGCCTCGGAGCCCGAACCCAACCCAAATCAGCCGCACTCCGGCCGGTGGCTCGCTCCAAGACACAACGTTCGATTCCTCAAGCAGCGTCACGCTGCGCCGCATCACACTGCTCGTTCTCCTCCTGTTGACGTTTCTTGCCGGCGCACTGATCGGCGCCCTTGCAGACGCATTCATTGCCGGCAAATTCCTCCACTGACCCGGCGGCCCCGACTCTCCGAGCCGCGCCGATGGTCGCCCTCCGGGTTATGCCCACCCATCTCATCCGCTCGCCATTCATCCGGGTGCGCCTGCATGAACTTCATTCTCGAGTTGTACGCTTGGACGAACGCCTGATTCGCAAATCTGTTGTTGCGGCCGAGATCGGGGTAGTAGGTCCACCGCCAGATCTGAAACGGCCCATCGCGACGCCCGGTGAAATCGCTATGGCCGCCCGCGGAAAGCTCGTACTCCCGCAGCACGCCATTGCAGTAATCGGCATGGGCCTGCATGGACCCGGCGTACGTCGCAAACCCATACAGCTCGTCCCGGGCGATCCACCCGTCAAACCAAGTGTGAGCGAAGAGCGATGCCGTCGCCAGGTTGGTGATCGCAAGCAGGATGACCAGAAGGCCACGGCGGCGAGGCGCGATCGACCATTGACGCTGGGCTGTTGGCATGTTGAGCAGACATTATCAAATTGGGGGCGCTCAGGAGATTATTGGTTCCGGCCCGGCTTCTAACGTCGCTTCCACGGAGTCCGATGTATCGTTGCGAGCTGGGACACGAGCAGCCCCATGGAAACGCGACGGACCGAACCCGAACCTCGCGACTTGACCCGCCGGGTGCTGCGGTTCATCTGCCTCGCGGCGGCATTGATTTCAGCGATCTTCGCTGGTTCCGGCGTACAGATGGCCGGGCAGATTGTGAATGACGAAATTCCGCCGGGGCGGATCGTGGCCATTCTGGGACAGACGAAGGGCGGGACGCGCGTCAGGCTGGATTCGGGTCAGGAGGTCCTGTTCTCGAACCTCGCCCTCTTTCGCGGACCCAAGCCGATCGAGCTGGCGGTGGGCGACCGCGTGGAGAAAGAGTATCAATCGTGCGTGTACTTGCTGAACGGAAAGGCACTCACCGACTTTTGGTGGGTGTTTCACGAGTACCTCCTTCCAGCAAGAGTGTTCATTCCGCTTGGCCTGTACCTGCTGGGCGGAACGGTCTTCATGCTGAAGTACCGTCGCACGCCACACGGCGACTGGATCTGGTCCGATCCCGAGCGCCCGCGTCGGCCGAGAACCCGCTGGGGATTATTCGCCATGCTCCTGGTGAACTGGCTGTTGCTCTACACCGTTTTCATCTTTTTCTGGGGCTGCCTCTTCGCCGTGTTCTCGGGTATTGGAAAGGTAATCTTCGGATAATGGTCAACCTCACCCGGCGTGGGTCCACCTGGCCTTGCTCGATTTCGTTCGCCGCGCGGCCGGTCTGATAATCCAGCCCAGGCGACATATCGGCGGTCTGGCGATATCGTCGATCCAGGAGAATGAAACCGATGGTGATCGTGCCGCCCGAGATGCTTGCATCCCAGACGCTGCGGGCTCTGATCGAGGAGTTCGTGACGCGTGACGGTGCCGTGCATGGGCACACGGATGTTCCAGTGGAGCAGCAGATCGCGACCGTTCAACGGCAGCTTCGGGATGGCACAGTAATTATCGTGTTCGATGAGGCCAGTGAGAGTTGTTCGATCCTGCCGAAGGAATACGCGAAAAATGCGGACGTCTCCGAACGGAGAATTGTTGTGGATGAGTAAGCCGCCAGCACGGGTTGAAAAACCCGTGTCACAGGGCAGACGTTCATCGGCCGGAATGGGGGCGAACGGGGGTCGGGCGTTTGGGTGGGGAGGCGGCCTTTCGGGCCGCGGCCGCCTCTTCAACAGCCGATTGGTATTCCTCTTTTGACATCAGCCCGGCTTCGAGCAGGAACCGGCTGGGGGCGCTGGGGAGGAATCTCGCCGTTTTGCCGCGGGAGAAGGTGTCCTGGCGTTTTTGGCACCAGGTGACCCGCAGGAGCTTTCGGGCGCGGGTGAAGCCGACATAGCAGAGGCGGCGTTCTTCCTCGACGCCGCGGTCGGCGCGGTCTTTGATCGCCTTTTCATGGGGGAGGATGCCGTGCTCGACGCCGATCATGTAGACCACGTCGAATTCCAGGCCCTTGGAGGCGTGCAGTGACATCAGGCGGATGGCGTTGTCGTCCTGGTACGACTCGCCGCCGGTGTAGAGGGCGATGCTTTGAAGGTAATCGGCGATCGTCGCGCGGCGATTGGCCCGGCTGAACTCGACGATGCTGTTGGTCAGCTCATTAACATTTCGCCGGCGCGTTTCGTACTCGTCGGCCTCGTACTTGTCTTTGAGCCACTGGTCGTACTGGCTGCGGTCGAGCACCTCGTTGGCGATGTCGCCGACGCTTTTTGCCGTCAGGTCGAGGCCGAAGATCCGCCGCACCTCGCGGCAGGCCTTGAGTGCGGCGTCGCCGAGCGGCTTGTCGTTCTCGTCGCGGATGCGGGCGAGCATCTGCTCATCCAGAACGCTCAGCAGATCCAGATCATGCTTCTCCGCAAATGATTCGAGCTTGCCGATCAGCGCATCACCCATGCCGCGGGCGGGCTTGTTGGCGATGCGATGAAATGCAATCCCATCCTTCGGGTTGCACAGGAAGTGGAGCATGGAGAGAACGTCCTTCACTTCCATGCGGTCGTAGTAGCTTCCGCCGCCGACGACCAGATACGGGAGCTGCCGCTTGGCCAGGGCCTGCTCGACCAGGCGGCTCATGTCGTTGGCGCGGTAAAAGACCGCGATCTCCCGCGGCGGAACGCCGTCCTGCCGCACGAGTGAGGCAATGCTGGTCGCGATCCCTTCCGCTTCCTCTTCCGGATTCGCGCAGCGGGCACATTTTGCAGGATCTCCCGGCTTTCGCGTGGTGCTGAAATCGACGGCGATGCGGTCGCTGCAATGGCGGATCAGTGCGTCGGCTACCTGCACGATCTGAGGCGTCGAGCGGTAATTGACCCCGAGCTTGACGATCCTGCACCTGCCGGTCTTGGCTTCGCCCCTGCGGCTGAACTGCTTCATCGCATCGGGGCTGGCCCCCCGCCACTCGTAGATGCTCTGATCGGCGTCGCCGACGGCCAGCACGTTGTCCTCGGCATCGGCCAGCAGCTCGACGATTTCGTTCTGTGCCCGATTCGTGTCCTGATACTCGTCCACCTGGATGAAGCGAAATCGCGACTGGAGCTTGAGACGAACGTCGTCCCGCTGGCGGAGCAGCCGAACCGTTTCGGACAAAAGGCCGCTGAAATCGCACTGGTTCCGTTGGCGCAGGGTTCGAACGTATTCCAGAAGAACGCGAGCCTCCGGCCCGCTGATCTTGCCGTTGCCGGCGGCTTCAAGGTCCGCCTCGTCGGCCAGGTTCTCGCGGCAGTCGTTGACGATCATGGCCAGAAACCGCGCCTGCGGCCGCGTCGGTTCCATCCCCTTCTTGCGAGCGACCTGCATGATCAGATCGACCTGATCGTCGCTGTCGCAAACCGTCATGCGCGTCGTGTAGCCCAGCGGCGCCCCCATCTTTCGCAGGACCGCGCCGCACAGGCCGTGAAAGTTGCTGACGAAAACCTTCTGCGTGGCCGTGCCGTACGAAGCCGCCAGCCGTTCCTGCATTTCGTCGCGCGCTTTGTTGGTGAAGGTGAGGCAGAGGATGTTAGCGGGATTGATCCCGCCGCGGACCAGGCGGCCGGTGCGCTCGGTCAATGTCCGCGTCTTGCCCGACCCCGGCCCGGCGATCGTGAGGATCCGGCCGTGCACGTGACTGGCGACTTCTTCCTGCTGGCAATTGAGCTGCATTCAACGACTTCCCGCCCAAATCGGCGTGGGTTGGCAGGGTAACGGATGGAAATGCGAAGTCCAGCGATTCTGAAATACTTCACAGTTGCACCGGCGCAGGCTCGCACGATTGGAGGTCGGCTGAATCGTTGACCTCATCGGCCGCCTTGGGATCGGGCCAGACGCCCGGGCCGTCAACCGAGTACCACTCGTCCAGCACGCTGGTCCAGTCGCGCAAGCTGTGAACGGATATAAAGCCGGACTTGACCTTCTGCGCCTCGGGGTGGAAGCGGCTGTACTTGATGCCCATCTTGCGCATGCGCCGCCCGGCGAGCTGCTCGCCGTGGATCTGCATGGCGATTGAGAAATGCTCGGCCAACGCCTCGCGCTGCTCACCAATGGTGG
>Ga0134125_10002405_pt1 | contig 22265 bp, 24 predicted proteins | sample KB31751_FD_96464 | JGI IMG/M metagenome (GOLD analysis project Ga0134125, IMG submission 96464) | Terrestrial soil microbial communities with excess Nitrogen fertilizer from Kellogg Biological Station, Michigan, USA - KB3-175-1 | ecosystem: Environmental > Terrestrial > Soil > Unclassified ... | reverse complement strand
CGGGGCGAGGCCGGTGCCGGAGAGGGCGCCTTCGATCCGCGCCCGCGGCACCCAGGCCTGGACGATGCCGGAGATCGCGAAGCCGATCACCAGCGCCCACCAGACCTCGTAGGCCATCAGGAAGGACTGTTCGATCCCTTCCCAGATCTTTTCGAGAACGGGCATCGGTAGCTCCTGAGGTGGGTCAGCGCCCGACGAAGCGGCCCAGTGCGGCGACCAGCTCGTCGACTTTCTCGGTCCGGTCCTCGCCCTCGGCGTGGATCACGCAGTGGCGGGTGTGATCGTCGATCAGGCCGAGCGCGACCTTGTCGAGCGCCGCCTCGATCGCCCCGATCTGGGTGAGGACGTCGATGCAGTAACGCTCCTCCTCGACCATCCGCGAGACCCCGCGGACCTGTCCCTCGATCCGCGCGAGGCGTTTGAGCAGCGCGTCCTTGTCGGTTTTGTAGCCAACGGTCATTGGGAAAACCGTAGCATACCCCCAGGGGGTATATCTGGGCGGTTCAGAGGCCGAGGCGGGCGGCGCGCTCGGCCGCTCGGGCGACGACTTCGGCGCGCTCCGGCTGGACGCCGCCGCGCATCAGCACGCGGCCCGCGACGACCACGGTGTCGACGGCGGTGCGGTCGGCGGCGTAGACCAGGTCGGCGGTCAGCTCGCCGACCGCCAACTCCGGCGCTGTCGGGTCGAGCAGGAGGAAATCGGCGGCCTCGCCGACCGCCAGCGGGGTGGCGCCGAGCAGCGGCGCCTTGGCCCCGGTGGCGATCGCCCAGGCATCGTCGACGGCGATCGCGGTCGCGTCGGCCGCCGCGTGGCGCTGGGCGAGCGCGAACAGCTTCAGGTCGGCGAGCAGGTCGAGCGAGTCGTTGGACCCGGCGCCGTCGGTGCCGAGCGCGACCCGCACCCCGGCGGCCCGCGCCGAGGGCCAGTCGAAGACCTTGCCCACGGCCAGCTTCATGTTCGCCGCCGGGTTGGAGACGACGGTAGCGCCGCGCGCGGCGATCAGATCGAGCTCTTCGTCGTCGAGCCAGACGCCATGGGCGAGCACCGCCCGCTCGCTCAGCAGGCCGAGGTCGTCGAGGTAGGCGGCGGGGCGGCGACCGTGCTCGCCGATGCAGTCGTCGACCTCCGGCTTCGTCTCGGAGAGGTGGATCTGGACCGGAGCACCGGTCTCCGCCGAGAGCTCGGCGAGGAAGGCGAGCGACCCTTCGCTGACCATGTAGATCGAATGGGGTGCGAGGGCGGCGGTGACCGCGCCACCGGTCGCGGCCAGCGTCTCGAGGCTCTCGCGCGCCTGCTCCTGCGCCTCCTTCGGGTCGCGGCCCTGGTCGAACATCGGCGCTCCGATCGCCGCCCGCAGCCCGGCGTCGGCCACCGCCCGCGCGGTCGCCTCCGGGTGCCAGTACATGTCCCAGAAACGGGTGGTCCCGGAGCGGATCATCTCCAGGCAGGCGAGCCGCGCCCCCCAGTAGACGTCCTCGGGCTCGAGCTTCGCCTCGACCGGCCAGATCCGCTCTTCCAGCCACGGCATCAGCGGCAGGTCGCCGCCGCTGCCGCGGAAGAGCGTCATCGCCGCGTGGGTGTGCCCGTTGACCAGCGGCGGGACCAGGATCGCCCCGGCCGCATCCAGCGTCTCCTCGCCCTGCCCGGCGACGACCTCGGGACCGAGCGCCGCGATCGTCCCGTCCTCGCCGCAGCGCAGCCCGACCCGCTCGCCGTCGAGCCTCGCATCGGTGACGACCAGAGCGCTCAACGGCCGACCGCGCCGAGGCGCGGCAGGACGGCGGCCAGCCCGTCGCGCAGGCGGGTCGCGTTGATCAGGCGGTCGGCTTCCATCTCGTCGACCGACAGCGTGCCCTCGGCGAGCCCGTTGGCGAGGTTGTCGACGACGCAGATCGCCGCGTACTCGAGTCCCAGCTCGGCGGCGATGACGCACTCGGAGGCGATCGTCATCCCGACCAGGTCGGCATGCGGGGCCATCATCCGGATCTCCGCCGGGGTCTCGAAGCGCGGGCCGATCGTCTGCCAGTAGACGCCCCCGTCGACCGCCGCCTCGCCATCGGCTCCCCAGGCCGCGACCAGTTCGCGGCGCCAGCGCGGTGCGAAGCCGGGGGCCGTGTGGGCGCGGTGGTCGGCGAAGATCGACAGCCCGACGTGGAGGGCGATGAAGTCGTCCGGGCAGACGAAGCTGCCGACCGGCAGGTCGGCGCGCAGGCTGCCGACCGAGGCGATCGCGAGCACCCGGTCGCAGCCCTGCTCGACCAGCGGCCGCAGGATGGCGGGGTAGTCGATCTCGTGGGGGAGGACGAAGGCGTCGGCGCCGCCGTGCCGCTGGACAACCGCGGCGCCGTGCTCGGCCGCCGCCGCGGCGATCTCGCCGCCGCCCGGGCCGAGCGCGTTGGAGCCGAGGATGACGGCGAGCCGTCCCATCGGCGGATCCTCTCAGGATTCGCGGCGGGCGCGGAACGCGGCGACGGCGTCGTCGTGGTCGACGATCGGCTCGGGGTAGTCGAGATCCTCGAAGCCTTCCATCAGCCAGGGCCGGAAGATCGCCTTGCCGCGCACGCCGGCCAGCTCCGGCACCCAGCGGCGCACGTAGATGCCGTCGGGGTCGAATCGTTCCGCCTGGCGCACCGGGTTGAGCACCCGCTGCGGGCGGGTGTCGTTGCCGGTCCCGGCGACCCACTGCCAGTTGCCGGAGTTGTTGGCGATCTCGCCGTCGGCGAGCAGGTCCCAGAAGTGCCAGGCGCCCTTGCGCCAGTCGACGTAGAGGTCCTTGGTGAGGAAGGAGCCGACGGTGAGCCGGGCGCGGTTGTGCATGTAGCCCTCGGCGGCCAGCTGGCGCATCCCGGCGTCGACCAGCGGGTAGCCGGTGCGGCCTTGGCGCCAGGCCTCGAAGACCTTCTCCGAGCGGCTCCAGCGGTCGCCGCGCGAGCGGTAGTCGCGGCGGGGGAGGGAGGGGAAGGCCGCCAGCACCTGGTGGTGGAAGTCGCGCCAGCAGAGCTGCCGCACGAAGGGTCCGCCGCCACGTGCCTCGCGCGCCCGCGCCGCGAGCTCGAGCGGGCTCACGCACCCCCAGCGGATGTCGGCGCTGAGGTGCGAGGTGCCCTTGCTCGCCAGGTCGTCGTGGCCCTCTTCATAGCTTGCGATCCGGTCGCGGAGGAAGGCCTGCATGCGCTTGCGGCCTTCGGTCTCCCCGCCCGGTCGGCGGTCGGGGGAGGGCGTGCCGTCGGTGAGTTCGTCCAGGGCCGGCAGCTCGCCCGCGGCGAGGTTCGGCGGCACGCTCAACTTGCGCGGCGCGCCGAGGACCTCGCGCCAGGGCGCCGTGCCCCAGGCCCGGTGATAGGGGCTGAAGACCTTGAAGTGGTCGCCGCCGGTGGGGGTCACCGCGCCGGGGTCGAGGATCGTCACCCCGGGGTGGGCGGTGAGGTCGATCCCGGCCGCGGCGCACGCCTCACGCAGGCGTCGCTCCCGCCCGCGCGCGTAGGAACTCCAGTCGGCGGCCAGGTGGAGCTCCTCGGCGCCGCACTCCCGCGCCACCTTCATCGCCTCCTCGACCACCTGCCCGCGACGGATGAACAGCCGCCCGTCCATCGCCTTCAGCCGGCCGTCGAGGTCGATGAGCGCCTCGCGCATGTAGGCCACCCGGTTCGGCGCCGCGAACCGCGACCGGAGGATCTTCTCGTCGAGGACGAACAGCGGCACCGTCCGCTCCGCCCGCGAGGCGGCCCAGAGCGCCGGGTTGTCGGTGACCCGCAGGTCCCGGGTGAAGAGCACGACGGCGGTCTTGCCGGACATGCCGAACTCGTACCCCAGATCCACCTCAACCTGAACAACGGCTTACGTGTCTAGCCCGTGGCGCAGACTTCGGCTTCGGCCGCGAACCCGTCCAGGGCTTCGATGTCTTCCTCCAGTATCCGCGGGAGGTTCCTCTCCAGCTCCGGGGTCATGCTCCGCGGGAGCCTGGCGCTGCCGCCGGCGAATCCGCTCACCCGGCCCTGTCCTTCTTCCTGGACCGCCTGGCATCCATCCGGCGGGTCCAGCTTCCTGATCAGGTCGGCCTTGAACGCCGGCGCCAGCTGTGTCCGATCGCTCGCGCAGCCGCCGGCGATAACGGTCAGCAAGATCAATGCCAAGGCGACCCCCGCGCGTCTCATATGGTCAACATGTGCCCGATTCAGAGCGCGCCGAAAACGAACACGAGCAGAGCGGGTCCGACCAGGACGAGGGGCGTCCCTCGGGTCGCGACGAGACCGAGGAGGAACGGCTCGACCGCAACCTCAGCGAGCTGCTGCAGGAGCTCCGCGTCGCGCTGCCCGGCGTCCAGGTGCTGTTCGCGTTCCTGCTCGCGGTCCCGTTCCAGCAGAACTTCACCAAAACCAGCGAATTCGACAAAAAGATCTACTTCGTCACCCTGCTGTTGACGGCGCTTGCGGCGGGGCTCCTGATCGCCCCCTCCGCCTATCACCGGCTGACCTTCCGTTATCAGCAGAAGCACCGCCTCGTCTTCGTCTCCAACCGACTGGCGATCGCCGGGCTCGCCACCTTGGCACTGGCGATGACCTGCGCGGTCATGCTGATCACCAACGTCCTCTTCGGCACCGTCGCGACCACCGTGGTCACCACGGTGCTGGTGCTGACGATGTTCGTCGTGCTCTGGGCGGTGCTGCCGCTGAAGCGGCGGCTCAGGTACAGGGACGAGGGGCTGCCGCTCCTAGATCCGCCGCGAGACGGCTGATCGCCGCGTCGAGCGGGTCGAGCAGGCTCAGGTCCGGGGCCGCGTCGCGCAGCATCGCGGCGTCCGCTGCCCAGACTTCGAGCTTCAACCCGATCGGCACGTTGTACTCGTCGGCGACCCGCATCCCTTCGGCTTCGATTGCGGCGTGGAGCGTGGTCATGTTCGTCAGCTTGTCGGCGGCGTAGATCGCCAGCGCGTCGCCGTCGACCGCTGCCACGCGGCCGCGGTGCTCGTCCTTGCGGTCGCGGTAGGAATCGATCGATTCATCGTCGGAGAGGGCGGCGACGAGGTCGGCGACCTGGTCGCCGAATTCGCCGCGCAGGTCCTCGACCGTGGCGTCGGAGTCCTCGATCACGTCGTGGAGGAGCGCCGCCGCGAGCGTCGTCTCGTCGTAGTCGCGGGCCGCGAGGGTGGCGGCGACCATCCGCGGGTGCTCGATGTACGGGAGCCCGCCGCTGCCGTTGCGGACCTGGCCGGCGTGCGCCGCGGTGGCCCTGGCGAGCGCGCGGGCGATCAGCTCCGAGCGCGCTGCCGCCGCGTCGATCGGAGCGGTGTCGATCGGGCTCATGCGCCCGCCGCCACCGGCTCTTCCGCGAGGGCGAATTCGCCCGTCGCCGGGTCGACCTCGTACCTGGTTGCCTCGCGGCCGACCTCGATCGCTCCGGCGGCGCCACCACGCGCCTCCCAGTCGGCGGCCGCCCGGGCGGCGTGCGCGTCGAGCCACTTGTCCGAGTGCATCGGGTCGTGGTGGGTCAGGACGGTGCGCCGCGCGTCGGTCCGCCGGGCGAAGGCGAGCGAGTGGGAGAGCGCCGAGTGGCCCCAGCCGAGGTGCGCGGCGTACTCGTCGTCGGCGTATTGGCCGTCGTGGATCAACAGGTCGGCGCCTTGGGCGAGGGCGAAGCCGGAGATCCACTCCGGCTCGAGCGCCTCCAGGTCGGCGCCGAGCGCCGGCTCGTGGTCGGGGATGTAGGCGAGCGCCGCGCCCGCGTCCTCGATCCGGTAGCCGAGCGTCGGCCCGCGGTGGGCGACCGAGGCGGCGGTGATCCGCGCCGAGCCGATCTCCAGCTCCTCCGGGCAGGCGCGGAAGGTGACGTCGCAGGGCAGCTCGCGCACCTCGACCGGGGAGAGCGGCGCCGAGATGTAGCGGGCGATCCGGTCGCGGAGGCTGGCCTCGGGCGAGGCCGGGCCCCAGATCACGACCTCCGCCTGGGAACGGAACAGTGGCTCGAAGAAGACGAGGCCCTGGATGTGGTCGAGGTGAAGGTGGGTGAGAAGGATGTGAAGGCGGGTGATGTCGGTCGGCAGCGCCAGGCCCAGGTTGCGGATCCCGGTGCCGGCGTCGAGGGCGAGCAGCGAGCCGTCGGAGAGGGTGACGCCGACGCATGACGTGTTGCCGCCATAGCGGATCGTCTCCGGGCCGGGGGAGGGGACCGAACCGCGCGTTCCCCAGAGGTCGACCTTCACGCGCCGGCCCCGTTCGGCTCGGCGTTGGCGGCCGCGGCGGCGATCGCCTCGGTCGGAAGGTCCTCCTCGACCGGCCAGAAGATCGCGATCGCCCCTTGCGAGCCGTGCGCGGTGAGGATCGGGAAGGCCGTGCATTCCACCGCGTGCAGCCGGCCGTCGAAGGCGCGGACGCCGAAGCTGGCGTGGGCAGGGCGTCCGGCGCGGACCGCGCAGACCACCGGTAGCTCCTCGTAGGGGATCGTCTCGCCCGCCGCGTCATAGGGGCCGAAGAGGCCGCCCCACTCTTCCGGGCCGACGTGGCCGACCTCCTCGAAGCCCTTGCCGAGCAGCGTCCCGGCGGCCTCGTTGAAGAACACGAGCAGGCCGCCCTCGTCGACCAGGAAGGCCGGGGTGGAGAGCGCCGACATCAGGTTCCTGGCAAGGATCAACTCGAGCGGCTTTTGCGACACGCTAGACACTTTAGTTCGTAATTTGCGGATTCAGAGGGGGAACTTCGAGCCGGCGGCTCAACCACTACGCTTGCCGCCCCCGGCATGCGCGAGCCCACCCGCACCTACCGCATTGCAATGGCCGTAAACCTCCCGGTCGCCCGTTGGGCACGGCTGGAGGTCAGCGGGGTCGAGACCCTACCCGCGAGCGGCCCGCTGCTGATCGTCGGTAACCACGACAGCCATTGGGACCCGGTGATGATCGGCGTCGCGGCGCGCAAGCGGCGGATGATCCGGGCGCTGGCGAAATCCACCCTGTGGGACGTGAAGGGGTTGCACTGGGTGCTCGACGGGATGGGGCAGATCCCGATCGTGCGCGGCGCGGGCGACGCCCAGGCGCTCGCCAACGCGGTGACGGCGCTTTGCGAAGGCGCCTGCGTCGGGGTCTTTCCCGAGGGCACTCGCTCGAAAGGCCGCGAGATGCGGGCGCGCAGCGGCGTCGGCCGCCTGGCGCTGGAAGTGCCCGAGGCGCACGTCACCTGTGTCGCCATCACCGGCACCGCCGATCTCACCGGCTTCCCCCGCCGCCCCCACGTCAAGGTCCGCTTCTTCGATCCCGCGGGCGGTCAGCCGCGGCCCGACGAGGATCCCGGCGAGCTCTCCGCCCGTCTGCTGGCCGAGATCCGCGCGATCGCCCCACCGATGCTCGCCTACCGCAAGCGCGCCCAGGGCACTCCCGAAGACGCCTAGTTCGGCGGGACCCCCTCGCTGGGCGCCCAGTCAACCCTGCCTTTCGGCGGGACGGGGAGGGACGGTGCCGCCTTGGCGGGACGGGTAAGGGACGCGGCCATCTCGGAGGCGGCCCGGGCAGGCTGAGGCCGCCTCCGAGATGGCCGGGTCCGTGGGGGGAGTGAGGGTGCGGGTTCCTTGCGGGTCCCGTCGGGAAGCGCGTGGAGAGGTGCGCGAGACGCGCGGAACGTCACGTCTACCCAGGAGGGACGCGACAGGTGGGGCCGCGCCCCGGCCAGCGTCCGACTTTACCTGCCATATATGGCGGGTAAAGTCGGACGCCGCCGGAGGGGTCATGGGGATGTGTGGCGTCTCCGTGGCGTTCCCGACATCCCTGCAACGTGCCGTCCCTGCGACGTCTCCCCGCAGGGACACCGTCCCTGCGCCAGTCCCCCCCGAAAACCTCCCGACCCGGGCGTCTCGGAGGCGGCCTCAGCCTGCCCGGGTCGCCTCCGGGACGCCCGGGCCCGCCGTCCCCGCCGCAGGGGCCCGGACCCTCGCCGTCCCCGGTCGCAGGAGCCCGGACCCTTCCCCCTCCCCCCGGCCGCACACCCGAGTTTCGCCATTCCTCCTAGCCCGCCGGGGCGCCGGAGCCTTTGAGGGGGGTCCAGGTGCCGCCGAACGCGGTGGAGCCGGCGCCGCTCGCTTCGCCTGGCTGCTGGTCGCCGCTGTAGGTGTAGAGCGGGTGACCGGCGTAGGTGACCTGGCGGGTGCCGTCGGCGCGATCGATCGTGCCGAGGTGGGAGGCGCCGGCGCCGTTCGAGGGGTGCGGCTCGCCGTGCGCGACCAGCAGCGGGGGCCAAGCCTGCGCACAGGCCCCTTCGCAGGTCGCTTTCGTGGCGCTGTCGCTGCTGAAGGCATAGAGGGTGTGGCCTTCGGAGTCGACCAGCACCTGACCGAGTCCGGCGACGCTGCCGAGCGAGACGAAGACGGTCCCTTCTTCGGCGTTCGGCGGCGGTTTGGCCACCGGCGGGAGGGAGGTGGTCGTCGACTTGGTCGGCGAGCTGCCGGCGGTGCTCGAAGAACCACCGCCGCAGCCGGCCACGCCCGCCCCGAGAAGCGCCACGGCCAGCGCCACCCCCAGTGCGTTCGCACTTCTCCGGCGCATGTACGGGAGAGTGCGAACGCGTGTGAGCGGCCTCACGTCAGATCGATGCCCGCCCCACCGGCCAGCGCGGTCGCCGAGCTGATCGGCGCCACGAAGGTACGACCGCCTGCGTGGACACCGAGCGCCGCTGCCTGGGAGAGATCGAGCGCCGAGGAGAGCTCGGCCTCGGAGTCGTCTCCCCAGCGGTAGCGGAAGCTCCCGGCCGGGTACGTGCGGCCGCTGTCGTCCTTGAGGAAGACGCGGCAGAGCGTGCCGGAGCGGACGCCCTTCACGTACATGTGGATCTCGGTGCCGAAGGCGTGGGGTTCGAGGGTTGCGTGGATGCTCACCCCATTCGGCACGGAGGCGAATCTGACCTGCTGGGCGGGCGAATTTTCCCCGCCGACCGGCAGCACGACCAGCGCCAGGATCGCCGCGACGGCGGCGGTGGCGGCGGCGCCGCCCACCCAGAGGCGGACCCGACGGCGCCGCCGCTCGCGCCCCTCCCTGGAGCTTTCGGCGGCGATCTGCGCCTCGATCCGGGCACCGAGGTCGGCGGGCGGGCGCACCGTCGGCTGCTCGATCCGGGCCGGGTCGGCGAGCGGCAGCAGCGCCGCGACGCCCTCCAGCTCGCGCAGCTCGGCGCGGCACTCGGCGCAGCCCTCGAGATGCGCGGAGATCGCCGCCCGCTCGTCGGCGGGGAGGTCGCCGAGCGCGTAGGCGCCCAGCGAGAGCTTCCAGTCGCGGTGGTCGTCAGCCCTCATAGCCCATCTCCTCCAATGCCACCCGCAGTGCCTTCAGGCCGTAATAGACGCGGCTCTTGATCGTCCCCTCGGGGACGCCGAGCTCGGCGGCGACCTCGGAGTAGGGACGGGCGCGGAAGTGGGTCTCCAGCAGCACCCGGCGGTGGTCCTCGCCGATCCGCCGCATCGCCTCCTCGACCTGCCAGGCGAGCAGTGCCTGCTCCAGCGGTTCGACCGACGGCTCGACCCCGCCCTCGGCGACCCGTGGTCGGGAGGCGCGGGCGCGGCCGAGATCGATCACCACGTTGCGGAGGATCGCGAAGAGCCAGGTGCGGAGGCTGCCGATCTCGGGATCGAAGCGCTCGCCCGCTTTCCAGGCGCGCAGGAAGGTCTCCTGCACCGCCTCTTCGGCCAGTCCGGCGTCGCCGAGCGAGCGCACGGCGAAGCCGTACAGCTCGCCCGAATGGGCGGCGTAGGCCTCGCGCACATCACGCTCACGGGTCATACCGGTCATCGCTGGATTGTCTACGGGAGAGGCATCGAGAAGGTTCACGCTTCCCCGATCGGCCGGGCGAGGATATTTTTCCGTCGGTGTCCGTCTCCCTTGCCGAGTTGATCGGCAACGCTCACGCCTTCGAGAATCTCGACGATTTTCGCCACGGGATCCCGGTCCTGCTGCGCGAATTCGTCCCCGCCGACGTCGTCTCCTATAACGAGATGGACGATGACCCGCTCGGTTCCTGGTGGACGACCGACCCGGTCCTGGAGGTCAGCCCGGAGCTGGTCGAGGTCTTCCGGGAGCTGGCCGTGGAAAACCCGGTGCTCGCCTACATGCGCCGCACCCGCGACGGCCGACCCTGGCGGATCTCCGACTTCCTCACCCGCGCCGAGTACCACCGGCTGCCGCTCTACCGCGAGTTCTACGGCAAGATCGAGGCCGAGTACCAGTGCGCGTTCAGTCTCCCGTCGCGGCCGCCGGTGGTGATCGGCCTCGCCCTCACCCGGGCCCGCTCCGACTTCACCGACCGCGAGGTCGCCGGGCTCGCCACCGCCCGCCCGCACCTGATCCAGGCCTATCGCAACGCCGAGCTGGCGGCGGCGCGCGAGGCGACGATCGCGGCGCTGGAGGCGAACCTCGAGCAGGTCGGCACGGCGGTGATCGTGGTCGACCGCTACGGGCGCGTCGACCTCGCCACCCCCGCCGGGCGTCGCCTGCTCGGCGGCCCGCTGGGCGGCGAGAGCCGGCAGCGGCTGGACCCCGAGCTGACCGCGGCGCTCGCCGCCCGTCGCGAGGCGGGCACCGCGGCGACCGAGCCGCTGGTCGTCGACAGCGCCGACGGGCCGCTCTCGCTGCGCGTCCTGCGCGGCCCGGAAGGAGGGAGTGAGATGCTGGTGATCGAGCCCGACGTCAGCGGGCTGAGCGTGCCCTCGCTGGAAGGGCTGGGGCTCACCCGCCGCCAGGCGGAGGCGGTGCGCTGGCTCGCGCTCGGTCGGCGCGGCCCGGACATCGCCCGGGTGATGGGCCTCTCACCCCGAACCGTCGAGAAGCACCTGCAAGGCGCCTACGCGAAGCTCGGGGTGAGCGGGGCGTCGGAGGCTGCCGCGACCGCCTGGGCCGCCGTCGGAGTGCGCCTCCCCTCGTAGGACTCTGTCCCGGGTGCGCCCAGCGTGCGCGGCTAGACCTCGAGTTTGCCGATCTTGAAGATTTTCGTCCCGCAGTCAGGGCAGACGCCCTGGATCGCCGGACGACCGTTCTTCATCGTCACCTGTTTGGCGTCTTTGATCTCGACCTTCTTGCGCTCTTTCACGCAGTAGCCCTCAGGCATGTCGAGGCCTCCTTTCCGTGCCGCTTGGCGGCGTCTGCCCGCATTCCCAGGCGGGTTGGATCTGCCGAATGTACCCGAGATCGTGGATGCTGACGCCTGGGAGGTGACAAATGTCACAATAGATTGACCGACCAGTCAATCAGCCCGACCTCGCGTTCCACTACGCTGCCGGTCGGTTAAAGACCCAGCACCATTCGCCCAAGGAGGCGCCAGAGATGCCCGAAGCAGTAATCGTCGACACCATCCGCACGCCGATCGGCCGCGCCTTCAAGGGCTCGCTGGCCTCGCTGCGTCCCGAGGAGATGGGCGCCTTCGTGGTCGACCAGCTGCTCGAGCGCAATCCCGACGTCGATCCCGCCCTGATCGAGGACGTCTTCTGCGGCGTCGGCATGCCGCAGGGCCTGCAGGCCTTCAACATGGGCCGGATCATCTCCCTGCTCTCGGAGAAGTTGCCGCAGACCGTCAACGGCGTCACCGTCTCCCGGTACTGCTCCTCCAGCCTCGACGCGATCCGCCACGCCGGCAACGCGATCAAGGCCGGCGAGGGCGACGCCTACCTGGCGGTCGGGGTGGAGTGGGTGAGCCGCTTCAACGAAGCATCGGAGCCGGTGCGCGTCGACGACCGTGACCAGAACCTGATCGGCGAGAACGGCCAGCCGAACGCCTACATCGACATGGGCATCACCGCGGTCAACGTCGCCAACAAGTACGGCGTCAAGCGCGAGGACATGGACAGGTTCGCCCAGCGCTCGCAGGAACTGGCGGTCAAATCGCAGGAGGACGGCTTCTTCGACCGCGAGATCGTGCCGGTCACCCTGGCCGACGGCACCGTCGTCGCCAAGGACGATGGCCCCCGCGCCTCGTCGACCCTGGAGAAGCTCGCCGAACTGCCCGAGGCATTCGGCGGCGGCGGGGTCACCGCCGGCAACTCCTGCCCGCTGAACGACGGCGCCGCCGCGGTGCTGCTCATGAGCGACACCAAGGCCAAGGAGCTGGGCCTGAAGCCGCGCGCCCGGATCATCACCGCCGCCACCTACGGCAACGAGCCGGAGCTGATGGGCGTCGCCCCGATCGGGGCGGTGAAGAAGGTCCTCGACCGTGCCGGGATGACGATCGGCGACGTCGAAAAGGTCGAGCTCAACGAGGCCTTCGCGGCCCAGGTGATCCCGATCATGGACGAGTGCGGGATCGACGAGGACAAGCTGAACACGCATGGCGGCGCGATCGCCCTCGGTCACCCCTTCGGGATGACCGGTGCGCGCATCATGGGCACGCTGCTGAACGGCCTGGAGACCGACGACAAGCAGGTCGGCCTGGAGACGATGTGCGTCGCCGGCGGTCAGGGCAAGGCGATGATCGTCGAACGCGTCTGAGCGTTCGGCGAATCGGGACTGTGTGACGAAGTGGCCCCCGCTGGGGGTCACTTCTTGTTTACATACCGACCAATGGCCGATCTCTCCCAGGTCAAGCCCGAGGACATCCGCGAGTTCGCGGTGGGCAGCTTCCCTGCCGATCTCGGCATCGAGCCGCTGGAGATCGAGGACGAGCACGCCCGCGGGCGGATCATCGTCGAGAGCCGCCATCTGCACCCCGGTGGCTTCGTCCACGGCGGCGTCTGGACCGCCCTCGGCGACACCGTCGCCGCCTGGGCCACCTTCCGTGCGATCCCGCCCGGCTTCGACTTCACCACGATCGAGCTGAAGCTCAACGTCTTCGGCGCCGGCCGGCTCGGCGACGAAATCGTCGCCGACGCCCGCCCGCTTCACGCCGGCCGCAGCACCGCGGTGATCGAGGTCCGGATCGACCGGATCCGCGACGGCGTCTCGAAACTCTGCGCGAACCTGGTCGTCAGCCAGTTCGTGATCGCGCCCGCCGACTTCGGCGCCCTCGATATTTAGCGCTGTCCAGTTCACCTTGCCCTGGCAAGGTGAAAGTCGACTACGCGCCGGCGAGAAAGTCGTCGGCGAGGACGGCGACGACGCGGGGGAGGGAGCCGAGGCTGCGGCTCAGCTCGAGTTGGCGGCGGGCGCCGGTGCGCTCGGCGAGGCGGGCGACGGAGTCGAGCTCGGTTGCGCAGCCGAGGTCTTCGGCGTGCGGGCGGCAGAGCACCAGCAGGTCTTCGAGCAGCGCCCTGGCGGGCAGCCGCTGGTCGAGCTCGTGGGCGATCAGCTCGGCGTCCATGCCGTCGCGGGCGGCGAGGAAGCGGTTCTCGTCGAGCACCTCGGGCGGGACCCCGCAGTCGTAGGTCTTCGCTCCTTCCTCGACCTCGAGCCGCACGATCGACTGGACCAGGGCGGCGATCGCGGCGGTGTCGGCGAGGGTCGTCTGCGCGTCCATGATCCGCACCTCGATCGTGCCGAAGCGCGGCTGCGGCCGCACGTCCCACCAGAGGAAGGTCGGCTCCGGTACCGCGTCGGAGCGGATCAGCACGTCGACCGACTCGACGTACTCCTCGTAGCTCTGGAAGGCGCGCGGCACGCCGACCCGGGGGAAGGCCTGGAAGAGCGGCGTCCGCGCCGAGGCGAGGCCGGTGTCGCGGCCCTGCCAGAACGGTGAGTTGACCGAGAGCGCCAGCAGCAGCGGCAGCTCGGTGCGCAGGCGGTTGGCGGCGTGGATCGCCTGCTCGGCGTCGGGCACGCCGACGTGGACGTGGAGGCCGAAGGTCGGCTCGCGGCGGGCCAGCTCGCGCATCGAGCCGTAGACGAACTGGTAGCGCTCGCCCGCCGAGACGACGATCTCCTGCCAGACCGCGAAGGGGTGGGTTCCGGCACTCGCCGCCCGCATCGAGAGCGGCTTCAGGGTGTCGTCGAGCTCCTTCCGCAGCGCTCCCAGTTCTTCCACCGCGGACTCGATCGAGCCGTGCACGCCGGTCTGGATCTCGAGCGCCGAGCCGTGCGTCTCGGCGGTGAAGCTGTTGGTGCGGCCGTGCGGGAGCCGCGGCAGGACCGAGTCGATCCGGTGGGCGAGCGCCCAGGTCAGCTGGTCGAGGAGCATCACCTCCTCCTCGATCCCGACCGTGTATCCGCCCTGCTCGTCTGGTTCGGCCCAGGTCGCCCAGGCCGGCAACGTCGCCCCGGAGGACTCCGTCGTCACGCGACCTCGCGCCGCGCCGCGGCCCGCTCGTACTCGGCGCCGTCGTCGCGGCAGGCCTCGACGAAGCGACGGAAGAGATCCGCCTCGGCCGCCCGGTGGACGAGCGTCTCGGCGTGCCACTGGACGCCGATCAGAAAGCGCCGGCTCGGGTCCTCGATCGCCTCGATCGTCCCGTCCGGGGCGCGGGCGCTGACCCGCAGTCCGTCGCCGAGCCGGTCGATGGCCTGGTGGTGGAAGGAGTTGACGTCGTCGAGCTCCAGCGCGTCGCCGCCGAGCACGGCGGCCAGCTTCGAGTCGGGGTCGACCGCGATCGGGTGGCTGGGCTCGCTGCCGGGGTTGGTCTGCCGGTGGGCGAGCTCGGTCGAGAGGTCGGGCAGGTGCTGGTGGAGCGCCCCGCCGCGGACGATGTTGAGCGCCTGGGTGCCCCGGCAGATCGCCAGTATCGGCATCTCGCGGGCGTCGGCACGGGCGGCGACGGCGAGCTCGAAACGGTCGAGCTCGGGCTCGGTCGGGCCCAGCTCCGGGTGCGGTTCGGCCGCGTAGAGCGCCGGGTCGATGTCGGGGCCGCCGGAGAGGCAGATCCCGTCGAGCCGGTCGAGCAGCGGCTCGATCGCCTCGCTGCCCAGCGGCGGCATCACCATCGGCAGCCCGCCCGCCTCCTCGATCGCCTTCAGGTAGGTGATCCCGAGCGCCATCTCTTTGCCGGTCGGGTCGCCCTCGGGGACGGGCTCGACCCGCTCTTTGGGGCGCACCTCAGAGGTGGTGACCCCGATCAGAGGACGTTGTTGCCGGGATGCCAAGGAGCGTCGCTTCATACCACGTCCGCAGGAGGGCCGAGCACCCAGGTGTCCTTGCTGCCGCCGCCCTGGGAGCTGTTGACCACCATCTCGTCGGCCGCCTTGGCGTAGCGGGTGAGCCCGCCCTGCATCACCGACGCCTCGCCCGCCGCGGGGCTGACCACGTAGGGCCGCAGGTCGACCCGGCGCGGGGCGATCCCGGCGCCGACCACGGTCGGGTGGGTGGAGAGCGGCACCAGCTCCTGGGCGACGAAGCGCTCCGGCCGGCGCCGCACGAGTCCGATCGTCTTGCGGCGGTCGCCCTCGGTGGCGAGCGGCATGATCGTCACCCCGTGCCCGCCGAAGCCGTCGCGCGGCTTGATCACCAGCTCGTCGAGCCGCCCCATCACCTCCTCGCGCGCCTCCGGGTCGGAGAGGTCGTAGCTGGGGACCGAGCGCAGCAGCGGTTCCTCGCCGAGGTAGAAGCGGATCATCTCGGCGACGTAGGCGTGGGCGAGCTTGTCGTCGGCGAGGCCGGTGCCGATCGCGTTGACGCAGCGCAGGCGCCCGGACCGGAGGGCCGGGGCGAGGAGCTTGCCCAGCTCGGTCAGGGCGCCGCCGCGGTCGCTGAGGCGATCCTCGTCGAGCCGCCGGTAGATGACGTCGATCTGGACCTGCTTGCGACCGATCTGGGCATGCAGCCGGCCGCGGGTGCAGGAGAGCCGGCCGGGGGTGACGACCGGCAGCCCGAGTTCGCGGGCGAGTCGCTCGTGCTCGTAGTAGGCGCCGCTTTCGGGGCCGTCGGAGAGGATCGCGGCCGCCGGTTCGGCGGCGTGCTGGGAGGGCGCGGCGGCGCGGATCGCCTCGCCGAGGCGGGCGACGTAGCCATCGGGGCGGCGCAGCCCGGCGGTCGCCTCCGGACCGAACTCCGGCCCGACGACTTCGCGCACGGCGATCGCGTAGGCCGCCCCGGAAGGCATCCTCAGGTTGTCCTCGAGCACCATCAACTCGCCCTCGGCATCGCGGATCAGATCCATCCCCGCGACCGTCGCGGGCGGGACGCCCGGGTCGAGCAGTCCTCTCATGAGCGGCTCGTACCCCTGCGAGGTCTCCAGCAAGCGGCGCGGGACGATCCCCTCCTCGAAGATCCGCTGGTCGCCGTAGGCGTCGAGCAGGAACGCGTTGAGGGCCCGCGCCCGCTGCAGCAGGCCCGCTTCGAGCGCCTCCCATTCGGTCGCGTCGATCACCCGGGGGACGGGGTCGACCACCATCGGGTTGCCGGGGCCGAAGGAGAGGCCGATCTCCTCGATGTTCGACCGGACGCGCTCGCGCAGCTCCACCAGGTCATGCCGCGCGAGCGCGTCGATCACCGTCGCGTAGGGAGGGCGCGCGGTGCCGGTCTTGGCGAACGCCTCGTCGAAGTGCCCCGAATCGAGCGGGTACACGCCGGCGCCGGGAAAGGGACGGGCCGGATTCAAGGTCGTCGCCATGCTCTCACGCTAAGGACGACTACCCGCTCCGGGCATGGCCCAAAGTCAAGAAAAACCCGCTCCCGACTATCCCGATGGACGGTCCGGATGGACGGCGTGCCCGTGAGGGAGATGCCGGGAACGAGGGAGACGCCCGAAGCTGTGACGCCTCCGGGCAGGGCCCACGCCGACTGTGCACTTGTCCACACCAGGGTGTGGACAAGTGCACAGTCGACCGCCGGGGCGTTGCGGAACCGTGACGGCGCCCGCGGCGCCGGTGCACTTATGCCGCCTATGACCGGCTCGATCGCACCGGCGTCGGGACGACCGGTCTGGGACCGTGGCGGCCTTCCGGAGAACCTCACATCCCCGTGACAGACGGCCCGTCCCTGTAGCGGACCTCCCCGAAATTCGCCGTCCCGGGCGTCTCGTGGGCGGCCTCAGCCTGCCGGGTCGCCTCCGAGACGCCCGGGCCTGCCACCCCCGACCGCAGAGGCACGGGCCGTCACCGTCCCGACGCCGACGCGTCCCTACGCAGCCTGCCGGGACTCCTCCATCGGACTCTTCGGCTCCTCGGGTTCGTCGATCTCGGCTTCCCAGCGCACGATCACCGGCAGGCGCCAGACCAGCGCGGCGATCGTCAGGCCGATCGCGGCGGCGAGCAGGGAGAGGAACCAGTCGGTTGCGTCGAGGATTTCCAGTTCGAAGAATTCACGCACCGGGGCGGCGGCCAGGATCAGCGCGTAGAGGGCGCCGAGCCCGGCGACCATCGCCAGCATGTAGCTCTGCACCGCGTTGCCCTCGCGGCCGGGGCCGCGCTCCAGCAGCAGGACGAAGGCGAGCCCGAGGACGATCAGCGTCGTCGTCGCCGCCGTCCGCCCGGCGGCCAGGCCGCCCCCGGCGACGGTGTTGACGAGGAAGCAGGAGATGATCGAGGCGATCCCCGTCGCCACCCCGGCCGGGATCGCGAAGGCGGCCAGGGCGCGGATCAGCCGACCGCGGTAGAGCGGCCCGTCGGAGGGCGCCAGGGCGAGCACGAAGGAGGGGATGCCGATCGTCAGGAAGGCGGCCATGGTGAGGTGGCGGGGGAGGAAGGGGAAGGCGAAGCCGGGCACGGCGACGAGCACGATCAAGGTCGCCGCGTAGACCGACTTGGTCATGTAGAGACGGCCGAGGCGGTGGATGTTGCGGGCGATCCGGCGCCCCTCGCCGACCGCCTCGGGCAGGCGTTTGAACTGGTCCTTGAGCAGGACTACGTCGGCGACGCCTTTGGTCACCTGCGTCCCCGAGCCCATCGCCACCGCCATACGCGCCCGCTTCAGCGCCGGCACGTCGTTGACCCCGTCGCCGATCATCGCCACATAGCGGCCGGCGGCCACCAGCGCCGCGACCAGCGCTTTCTTCTGGTCCGGCTTGATCCGGCAGAAGATCGTGTTGGCGAGCGCCACCTCCTGCAGGGCGTCGGCGTCGGTCGGCAGGTCCGGTCCCTCGACCACACCCGCGTCGCGCGGCACCCCGACCGCGTAGGCGACCGCCGTCACCGTCGCCGCCGCGTCACCGGAGATCAGCTTCAGGTCGACTTCCTCCTCGCGCATGAAGGCGATCGTCTCGGCGGCGTCCTCGCGCAGCGTCTCCTCGAGCACGATCAGGGCGACCGGCCGTAGTCGCGGCGCCGGGGCGGCCGCGGCGTCGGCGGGGAGGGCCTCGGCGCTCTGCCCGAAGGCGACCACGCGACGCCCGGCGGAGGTCTCCTCGGCCAGCTTCGCCGCCAGCCCCGGGGGCAGCACCAGGGCGCCCGTCTCTTCGAGGATGTCGGGAGCTCCGAGCACGAAGGTCCCGGCCCCGGCCCCGTTGCCGTCGAGCGAGAGGCCCGACCACTTCCACTCGGAGGAGAAGGGGACCTCGGCGCTCACCGACCCGGGGTCGCCGGGATAGCGCTCGGCGATCGTCTCCAGGGTCTGGTTGCGGTTGCCGGCGCTGGCCGCGAAGCGACCGAGCACCGCCGCGCCGACGGCCGGGTCGACATCGTCGGCGAACTCGACCTCGGCCAGTCGCAGTTTCCCTTCGGTCAGGGTGCCGGTCTTGTCGACGCAGATCGTGTCGACCGAGGCGAGGCTCTCGGTCGCGCTCATCTGCTGGATCAGGGTGTCGCGACGGGCCAGTCGCACCGCGGCGACCGCGAAGGTGACGCTCATCAGCAGCACCAGGCCCTCGGGGATCAGGGTCACCAGGCCCGCGGTCGCGGTCTCGGCGGCGCTCTGCAGGCCGACGCTGCGGATCTTCAGGCTCGCCAGCAGGAGGACCGCGAGCGGGAGCATCGCGTAGGTGGAGACGACGATCACCCGGTTCACCTCCTGCTGCAGGGGTGAGAGCGGGTGGCGGAAGGCTTTCGCCTCGCCGGCGAGGCGGCCCGCGTAGCTCTCCTCGCGCACCGCGTCGATCTCGTAGTGGCCGGAGCCGGAGATCACGAAGGACCCGGACAGCACCTCTTCGCCCGGATCCTTGCGGATGCCGTCGGCCTCGCCGGTCAGCAGCGACTCGTCGACGGTGAGCCCGCGGCTCGCGGTGACGCGGCCGTCGGCGACCAGTTGGTCGCCCGGGCTGAGCGCGACCAGGTCCCCGGGCACGACCTCCTCGGCGAGCAGCTCGACCGTCTGGCCGTCGCGGATCGTCTGCGCGCGCGGCGCGACCAGCACCGCGACTTCGTCGAGCGTCTTCTTCGCATTCAGCTCCTGGCGGATGCCGATGTAGGAGTTGATGATCGCGATCAGTCCGAACAGCGAGTCGGCGTAGAGCCCGAGCCCCAGATCGAGGACGAAGAAGACCGCGATGATCGCGTTGAAGAGGGTGAAGACGTTGCCCGCGATGATGCTCGAGGTCGAGCGCGAGGAGGTCTCCGGCGGCGGCCCCAGCTTGCGCAGGCGGGACGCCGCCTCCTGCTTGGAGAGACCGGCGTCCGAAGTCGGTTCGTGGGACGACACTGGCCTATTCAATACAGTGGCGACGGGATGGCGCTGAAGCTGGGGGTGAATCTGGGCTATTGGGGGATCGGGCCTGCCGGTGAGGAGGCACTCGAGGCCGTGCTCGCCGCCGAGAAGCTCGGCTATGAGTCGATCTGGGTGGCGGAGTCATATGGCTCGGATGTGGTCAGTGTGCTTGCCTGGCTGGCGGGGCAGACGACGACCGTCAATCTGGGCGCCGCGATCCTGCAGGTACCCGCTCGCCCACCCGCCGCCGCGGCGATGGCCGGGGCGACGATCGACAAACTCTCCGGCGGGCGCTTCCTCTTCGGCTTCGGACCGTCCGGTCCGCAGGTCTCCGAAGGCTGGTACGGGGTGCCCTACGCGAAGCCCTGGGGACGGACCCGCGAGTACATCGAGGTGGTGCGCGAGATCATCGCCCGCGAAGGCCCGCTCGAGCACCACGGCCCCCACTACGACCTGCCGTTGCCGGGCGGCGAGGGCAAGGCGCTGAAGCTGAACTTCCACCCGCTGCGGAACTCGATCCCGGTGTTCATCGGGGCGATCGGGCGCAAATCGGTGCAGATGACCGCCGAAGTCGCCGACGGCTGGATCCCGATCTTCTTCTCCGTCGACCACTTCGAGGAGAGCTGGGGCGAGCACCTCGAGGCAGGGTTCGCGGCGACCGGGCGCACCCGCGCCGACCTCGAGGTCTCACCCTCGCTGTCCTGCGCGATCGACGGCGATCTGGACGCGGCCCGCAACCTGGTCAAAGCGAGCCTGCTGCTTTATCTGGGGGGGATGGGGTCGCGGAAGACGAACTTCTACGTCGACCTGGCGCATCGCTTCGGCTTCGGCGAGGTCGCCGACGAGGTCCAGCGGCGCTTCCAGGCCGACGACCGCGGTGGCGCCTTCGAGGCGATCCCGGACGAGCTCGTCCACACCACTTCGTTGGTCGGGACCGAGGCCGAAGTCGCCGAACGGGTGGAGCGCTTCGTCGGCGCCGGGGTCGATCGGCTGATCGTCTCACCGGCCCATCTGGAGCGGGATCAGCAGCTTCACACGCTGGAGCGGTTGGCGGCGATGGCCGGCGTCAAACCGTCTGGGTGACAGATCGCATAAGGTTCCGCGCCGCTGTGAAGATCGGAGTGCCGAAAGAGACCGCCGAAGGGGAGCGCCGGGTCGCGCTCGTGCCCGACGTCGTCCGCTCGTTGAAGAAAAACGAGAAAGTCGACGTGCTGATCGAGTCCGGGGCCGGCGAGGCCGCCGGGCATCCTGACGCGCAGTACACCGACGCGGGGGCCGAGATCGCCGCCGCGGATGCGATCTGGGGCGCCGACATCGTTCTCAAGGTCGCGATCCCGAGCGCCGAGGACGTCGGCCGGCTGAGCTCCTCCCAGATCTACATCTCGCACCTGAACCCCTGGGTCGCCGCCGACACCAACAAAGGTCTTGCCGCATCCGGCGTCACCTCCTTCGCGATGGAGGCGATCCCGCGGACCACCCGCGCCCAGGCGATGGACGCGCTCTCCTCGCAGGCCGCCGCCGCCGGGTACGCGGCGATGCTGATCGCCGCCCGTGAGTCGGGCCGCTTCTTCGGCATGATGACCACCGCCGCGGGTACCGTGCCGCCGGCGAAAGTCCTCGTCCTCGGCGCCGGCGTCGCCGGTCTGCAGGCCGTCGCCACGGCGAAGCGCCTGGGGGCGATCGTCACCGGCTTCGACATCCGCCGCGCCGCCTGGGAGCAGATCGCCTCGCTCGGCGGTCGCCCGCTGGAACTCGACTTCATCCCCGACGCGGAGGGCGAGGGCGGCTACGCCCGCCCGCTTACCGACGAGGAGAACGCGCAGGTGCGCGACGCGCTCGCCGAGAACGCGAAGAAACAGGACATCATCGTCACCACCGCCGCGATCCCGGGCCGCCCGGCGCCGTTGCTGATCACCGCCGACGCGGTGCGCGGCATGCAGCCGGGCTCGGTGATCGTCGACCTCGCCGCCGAGACCGGTGGCAACTGCGAGCTCACCAAACCGGGTGAGACGGTGGTCGAGAACGGCGTCAAAGTGATCGGCCCGCGCAACCTGCCGAGCCTGATGCCGGTCCCCGCCTCGCAGCTCTACGCGAAAAACCTGGAGAACCTGCTCGGCCTGCTGATCGACGAGGAGGGCGCGGTCACCGTCGACCTCGAGGACGACATCCTCGCCGCCGCGCTGATCACCCAGGGCGGGGAGATCAAGAACGAGAGGGCGGCAGGGAGGGAGTCCGCATGAGCCTGTTCACCGAGCTCACCATCTTCGTGCTGGCGATCTTCGTCGGCTTCGAGGTCATCTCGAAGGTCCCGACCACGCTGCACACGCCGCTGATGTCGCAGACCAACGCGATCCACGGCATCGTCATGCTCGGCGGCCTGATCGTCCTCGGCTACGCCGGCGACGGGCTCGAGTACGTGATCGGCACGATCGCCGTCGCCTTCGGCGCGATCAACATCGTCGGCGGCTTCCTGGTCACCGACCGGATGCTCGGCATGTTCGCCAAAAAACCGAAACCCAAAGCCGATGCGAAAGCCGGCGACGGTAAAGGCGGCGCCGGGAAATGAACCCTCTTGCGGTGATCCCGCCGGGTGGCGACGTCGCCACGGCGCTCTACATCGTCTCCTTCTCGCTCTTCATCCTCGGCCTGAAACAGGGCACGCACCCGACCACGGCCAAGCGCGGCAACATGATCGCCGCCGCCGGTATGGCGGTAGCGGTGGTCACCACCCTGCTGCTCGACGGGATGGGCAACTGGGGCCTGATCATCGTCGGCCTCGCCGCCGGCTCGGCGGTCGGCTTCATCGCCTCGGTGCGGGTGCAGATGACCGAGATGCCGCAGATGGTCGCCCTCTACAACGGCGTCGG
>Ga0134125_10002404_pt1 | contig 22269 bp, 27 predicted proteins | sample KB31751_FD_96464 | JGI IMG/M metagenome (GOLD analysis project Ga0134125, IMG submission 96464) | Terrestrial soil microbial communities with excess Nitrogen fertilizer from Kellogg Biological Station, Michigan, USA - KB3-175-1 | ecosystem: Environmental > Terrestrial > Soil > Unclassified ... | reverse complement strand
GGGTCACGTGCATCGTGCAGATCGGACCACCGCACTTCATCCCATGGACTGACATGGGGCTCATGCTCCGTGATTGCAAGCCTGGTGCGGATATACCAATTCATCTGTGCGTCGGCCAGATGATGAACCACCTGTCGAACTGTCCAGCCACCGGGCCGATACGACGTATTCAGCTGATCTTCAGAAAGGCCCGTAACGGCGCTGCGCAACCCGTTTGGCGCCTCTGCAAGTTGGGACAGCAATGCGCTCCGGGTCTTCGCGTCTGGTGGTGGCCCGGCCTGGAACGGTCCAATCGGATATTGCAGATCCTGTCCGTGGGATGCAGGCATGCCAGTCATCTATCGTAACTGGGCCGACACAAAAAAGCCGCGGCGGAACGAGCCCGCCGCGGCGAGTGGAGGGGGGTCACAAATCGGGATTAGAGTAAGGTGAAGCTGACCTTCACTTCCGCGCGAACGGCTACTGGAATGCCCTTGACGAGGCCGGGCTTGAAGATCCACTTCTGAACCGCTTCGATAGCTTTCTCATCGAGGCCGTCACCGAGGCTCTTGACGACCTTAATGTCAGTCGCCTTACCGGTCTGGTTAACCACGATGGCGAGGGTTACGAAGCCCGTGAGCCGGTCCTTGCGCGCTGCATCGGAGTATTCCGGCGGAACAGAAGTAACCAGGGTGGGGTTGCTGACACCGCTGCCGGGGTTGTAAACCTGACCGCCCGTGCCTGCGGCATTGCCGTTACCATTCCCCGTGCCCGTGCCCTTGCCCGTGCCGCCTGAACCGGAACCAAGTCCCGAGCCTCCGCCGATTGCGCCCAGCGGATTGCCAATGGCGCCCGACGGGGCGGACCAGGCATCCGGGGCGGCAACGAGCGAAGCATCCATCGTAAGGGCCGGATGGTCAATATGCACGAGCGGCGGCGTAAAGGCTTTGGGCGCTGCTTTCGGCGCCGCGGCTTTCAATTCGGGCATAGCAGAGCGCGGAGCCCCGCCCGCGGCGGGCTGGACCTTCACTTCCACCACATGCCTCGGGGGAGGCGGCGGCGCGAAAATCACCACGTGCTGGACAGCCTTCTGAACCACCGGATTGGTCCCGATCATAATCAGCGCGGCGAATACGCCAACGTGGATCAATACCGATGCCAACACGCGCTTCGGATTCGTACCCTGTCCCCAGAGATCTTTCACTTCCACCGGCTTCGAGGTGAGCTCGAGCGGCGGCAGTTCCTGCGGATGGAGCATCTCGCGGAAGTTCTGGATGATGGACTTGAACCACGGAATATCGGTATCGGGCGCGAGCAGGCGGCCGAGGTGGTCGTCAGCCTCAAGGCTCAGCTTCACGTTCCCGTTTGCGTCGTGAGCGGCCAGGTCGGCGTTAAAGCGATGATGCATCTGCGTAGTGGACATAAAAGATGTAAACCCTCCTTTACAAGTTCCGTCCTGTCTGTGAGGACGAGTGGGGTACCGCAGGCGTTACTAGCGTTTTAGTAACTTTACAAAGTAAAGCCCGTTTACACAATGGTTTACGCATGGCAATGTAAAGAACTGTGAATGCCGGGCCAATCAAAATGGGCGACCGGGCCATCGGCTTTCGAAATCGCGCCGTTATGACATGTTCCAGCGTTAATTCGGAGTGGGTGGATCGATGCTGTCGACCACGAGGATTTCAACCGGGCCTTTGCTCGCCTCAAGACGAAGCCCCACTTGTTCCTGCAGCGCCGAAAAGATGGATGGCAATGTGGCTTCGCCCCCCTCCTGAGAAGACCAGTCGAGCTTCACGTCATACCTTCCGGAAATTCCGGTGCGGTCGATGACGGGACGATCCAGATGTCCCGCGAGGAAACTCGAAAAGCCAGCCATCGTGAGATCTGAACCCGTCATATGGAAGACGCCATTACGCCCCTGAGAACTGGTCCCTTCTCTGTCATTAGCGTGCGGCGTCAGTTTGGGCCCGTTTTTCGCTACCAGGAGATCGTAGGCCGGGTGTTCCTTCGTTTCGCGGTGATAAACAAGATGAAACCGATCGGTCAGGAGAGATTGCAGATATTGCCCCAGCAGGGCATTGGTCAGGGACTTCCCCTCGCCTGTGGTGGCAACGATCGTGTAGTTATTTTCGTCGAGCCAACCCGGCCCTCCCGAGACCTGAAATGATTTGATCTGAAACGCCATCAGGATCAGAGCTTTCGCCGTCATACTGGCTTCCAGCCGTCCATTTGACGAATTGGAGTTACTGTGGCTGCCGCCCAAATCATTGGGCTTGATGGAAACAGCCTCGAATACGCGGCGCGCGGGTTGCGATTGAGCCAGAACGCCCCATGCGCCCAGGCCGAGCAGGACCGCGGCGGCCACGGCGGCGCCCGATCGCGGACGGGCGCGGCGGACCGGCTGATTCAGGAGCCGCCCGATACGTTCCGGCAAAGATCCGCCATCGGCCGCGAGCGCCACGTTCATGAATGCCGGACGCCGCGATTCCAGATCGGCAAGCGCGCAGGCGTAGGTGAAGGCATCGCCGCCGATCGAGACAGCGACGTCGTCGCAGCAGACTTCGCGCTCGGCGCGAAGATGGCCGGAGATCCACCATACCGCCGGGTGATAGAAGAGCAGCGCTTCCGCGATCCCCTGCAAAACGTTCACCAGATAATCCTGCCGGCGGATGTGCGCGAGTTCGTGGGCCAGCAACATTTCGACGTGCTCAGCCGGCAATCCGGCGAGCGCACCGACAGGCATCAGCACGAGAGGACGAAGCCAGCCGATGACGGTTGGCACCTGCACAAGCGCTGAGACGACCAACCGCACCGGCCGCGAAACGCCGATGCGCGATTTGATGCGGTTGAGGGTATGCTGCCATTCAGCCGGCCCTGGCCGGATCGAGATTCGCCGCATTCGCGCGGCAATCAGCCAGCCACCGGTCAGCCGCACCCAGAAAAGAATCGCGCCCGCGAACCAGAGGGCGACAACCCAGGGCATCAGGGCATTGCGCCGTGTGTAGTGTGCGATGGCTGTGGCGCCATCGCCAGAGTTCGCGGCGGGAGCCGCGGCGGCTGATGAAACAGGAACGCGCCCCATGTAGGGATACGGCGACGCCGCTTCGGTTCGGGTGAGAATGCGGAAGGTCACAATCGGCGCGGCAATCATCACAGCCAAAGCGACGCACGCGAGGACGTATCGAGGCTCAGGGCGGCGCAGCGTTCTCCGCACCGCGGCGTACAGGATCGCGATGAGCATTCCCTGCCAGAGAAAATGCACCAGCGTCCAGCCGAGGCGTTCCACCCAGGGCTGATCCGATAAAAAATGTAGGGCGTTCATGATCTGCTCTCCGGGCGGCTAATTTCCGTGGGGCACTTTTTCAGCATGGTCCACAACGAGAACCTCAAGCGGAATCTTTCGCGCCTCGAGTTTGAGGCCGAGTTGTTCCTGAACCGCTGTAAACAATGACGCGGACAGCGCATCCGGCTCACCCGGCTTCCAGTCGAACGTGATGTCGTACGTTCCGGTGAGACCGGTTTGACACCACCGGACGGTCGAGGCCAAAATCCGGGCGCGAAAGACGGTCGCCGAGCATCCCCATGGTGATGGCGGAGCCGACAGCGTGACCGTTCTGAAAACTGAAGCGGTACGCGCCGCCCGGCCGGGTTGTGGTGCGGAACTTCGGGCTGTCTTTCGTGAGCACGAGCGCGTAGGCGGAAAATTCCTTCTTCTCCCGGTGAAGGCGAAGCGAGGAGCGCTCTTCGAGCTCGCGCTGGAGCATCTGGAGAACCTGCGCGTTCGACGTGTCCGCGGGATATTTCGTCAGCACATCGAAATTCTCGGAATCGAGCCAGTCCGGACCGGAGAAAAGATAACTGCGGCCTTCCTGTACCCCGTGAGCCATGCCGATCAGACGCTTCAGCGAAACATTCTGGATGGTGACACTGCCGCCTCCGATCCGAATGTGATCGACCCCGGTGCCTGAGTTGTCCGGTTTCACGCTGGCAGCGTCAAAACGCGGTCCTGCCTGAGCCCAGAGTCCGGCGGCCGCGAACGCGGCGAGGATGACACCGGCGGCCAACCCTGAGCCCGAAAGATCGCCGGGCCGCGCATCGGTCTGCCCCAAAAGGCGCGCGATCCGGCGGCGCAGAACACCACCATTTGCGGCTACGGCGAAAGGGAGGGGCATTCCGCGTTCGCGTTCGAGTGTGGCGAGGGTTCGCGCGTAGAGGATCGCTTCCCCGGGAACACTCACGGCGATATCGTCACAGCAATGCTCGCGCTCTTCGCGAATGTGGCGTGAGATCCACCAGACCGCGGGATGGTAGAACAGCAACGCTTCGGCGGCTTTCTGGGCAATGTTGACGAGGTAATCATGGCGGCGGACGTGCGCCAGTTCGTGAGCCAGTAAAGCGTCGATCCATTCGGGCGGAAGACCAGTCAGCGCGCCAACCGGAATCAGAATGGCCGGGCGAAGCCAGCCGAGAACGACGGGGACCTGGACCGCGGCCGATACACGGAGTTCCACGAACCGTGCTACGCGCAACCGGGACCGCAGATGATCCAGACGCAATTGCCACTGGCGCGGCGCGGGGCGCGTGAAGACGGATGGGAGGCGCCGCCCCATTTTCCATCCCAACAGGAGCCGCAGGCTGAGGATGAGAGCGCCCGCAAACCAGAACGCGACAACCGCCTGCATTACGGTCTCGTGCCAGGCGGGAGCCGCGGACGCAGGAACGGAATCAAACGGGCGTGTCTGCGGCGGCGCGAACGGCGTTGCATGTAGAGCGATAGCGGGAACGTCCATTCCGAGCGTCGCCGGTTGGTCGCCCAGCACCAGATAAGTAGCCGCGACAGTCGAAAGCATCGCCGCTATCGCCACACAGCCAAGGACGTAGCGCGGCTGAGGCGATTTCGACCGCTGGAGAAGCCTCCTCGCCAAACCATACAAAATCGCAATCAGCGTCCCCTGCCAGAGAAAATGCAGGAGTGTCCAGCCGATCCGATTAACCCAGAAGGGAGTCATGACTTTCGTCTTCCCTTCTTGGCTGCCTCGATCATGCGCTTGATTTCATCCAGGTCTTCGCGGGAAACAGGCCTGGCGGCGAGCGCTCCCATCACGAGCGTGCGCGCGGAGCCTTCGAAGGCACGGGTCATCAGGTCACCGGCGATCTGGATCTGCGTCTGCTCTTTGGGGACTCCAGCTTCGTACACGTGAACACCAAAACGTTCCGTGCGAATCAGCAGCCCTTTGCCGAGCATGAGCTGCATCTGCTTGAGGGTTGTGGTGTAGCCGCTGTCTTTGTTCAGGTCGTCATGCACTTCGCGGACTGTCGCCGCGCCGAGACGCCAGAGCACGGCGAGAATGTCGAGCTCGGCGGCGGTGGGAAGCGGCGTGTCGGAAGGCTTGGGGGGCATCTGAGGCGACTCTAGTACGACTTGTCTTCCTATGTCAACGATTTTTTTCGTACGGCAAGCCGATGTCATCCGCCGCAAATGGCCGAGATGGTACCATTACTTCATAAATGGTGTAATTCTTTATGGCCCTTAATATCAAGAATGCCGAAGTGGAATCTCTCGCGAGCGAGGTTGCGAAGCTCAGCGGGACGACGAAGACGGAAGCCATCCGCCAATCACTGTTGGATCGAAAAGCGAGTCTGGCAACCATTCCTCAATCCTCTCGACGAGAGCGCCTGCAAAGATTTCTGGAATTGCGCGTCTGGCCTACCGTGCCCCAAAAGGCCCGAAAGCGCTGGAGCAGAGACGAGGAAGACCGCCGCCTCGGCTATGGCGAATGGGGTGAGCCGGTTTGATTCTGGATTCTTCCGCAATTGTCGCTGTGATTTGCCGGGAGCCGGGGTACGAGAAATTACTCGATAAGATCGCGGCAGCAAAGAACCTCTTTATCGGCGCACCATCGATGGCAGAAACCGAACTCGCGTTAACAATTAAGTTGCAACGTGACGCCGGCGCCGTGGTCGAGCAATTTCTCGCCGAAAGCGGCGTCACCGTACTTCCCTTCTCGCGGGAACACGTTTCGATCTTTCTGGAGGCATTCCTTCGCTATGGAAAAGGGCGCCACGCCGCACGTCTTAACATGGGCGATTGTTTTTCGTATGCCACCACAAAGCTGGCGGGGCAGCCTCTTCTTTTTGTGGGCGACGACTTCACTCGCACCGATCTTCCCGCTGCATAGACATTTATCCTCTGAACTTCGCGCTACGATAGTCGCCGGAGGGCTCTCATGCGTCTGTCACGCTTTGCTTTGAACCTCATACTTCTCGCGGCATTGACCGCCGGCGCTTTCGCGCAGGAGCCGGAAACGCACCGGTACACCAGCCCCGAGGCGACCTCATCCGGCCTCATCGGCGGTAAAAAGATCACGATCGATTACTACACGCCCTCCATGCACGGGCGGAAAATCTTCGGCGCGCTGGTTCCGTTCGGTAAGGTCTGGGCAACGGGCGCCAACTATGCCACGAAAATCACCACGGAGGCGCCTCTGCGCGTCGGCGATCTCGAACTTCCGAAAGGCGCGTACAGCATCTGGACCATTCCTGGCGAAAAGGAATGGACCCTCATCATCAACAGGGAAACCGGCCAGTTCCATCTGAACTACAACGCGAGTCTCGATTTCGGCAGGACGAAGATGAAGCTCTCTACGCTGCCTTCACCAGTCGACACGCTGCATATCGGCGTACGTTCGGAAGGCGGGAACAAGGGAACGTTGTTTATCGACTGGGAGACAACGGAAGCCTCGGTTCCTCTCGCCGTGCAGTAGCGCGGATATAATTTTCGAGTGACCACAAACCAAAATCGGCGTGACTTTTTCCAGACGGGAGCCGCGCTCGCCGCGCTGGCCGCATCCGAATCTTCACTGAATGCCGCGCCCGCCGCGATGCAGATCGTCGACTGCCACATCCACTTCTACGACCCGCGCCGAAAGGACGGCATTCCCTGGCCACCGAGCACGGATAAAGTGCTCTACAAGCCCGTACTGCCGGCCCTGTTCGAATCAACGGCGAAGCCGGTGGGCGTGACTGGCGCGGTCGTGGTGGAAGCGAGCCCCCGCGTCGAAGACAATCAGTGGGTTCTGGATCTGGTGAAGGGTCATCCGATGATCCTCGCCTTCGTCGCCAATCTCGAAGCGGGCAAGCCGGAGTTCCGCACGAACCTCGCGCGCTTCCACAAGAACCCGCTCGTGCGCGGCATTCGGATCTTCGATGAGAAGTTTATCGCGGGGGCATCGAATCCCGCATTCATAGACGATCTGAAGCGGCTGGCGGACGCCGACCTTTCGCTCGACGCTATCGGTGAAACCGACACGAAGTGGCTGCCATCGCTTCTGACCGTGATCGAAAAAGTGCCGAACCTGCGGGTCATCATCAACCACATGCCCGAAATGCCGCCGCACTGGAAGGCGGAGCAGATTCGTCCGATTGCGAGCCATCCGAATGTGTACAGCAAAGTCTCGGGCGTGATTCAGAAAATCGGCGATAAGATCCCCACGGACGTTGCGCCCTATCGCGCATCGCTCGATCAGCTCTGGGAGATGTTCGGTCCGGACCGCGTCGTGTACGCCAGCAACTGGCCGAAGAGCGACCACATGGCGCCCTACGCGAAAATTCTCGGCGTCGTCAGGCAATATGTCGAGCCGAAGGGCCCCGCCATCGCGGAGAAGTTTTTCTCGAAGAACGGCAAAGCGTGCTACAAGTGGGCGTGATTACTTCGGACGAAACAGCAGTAAGTCCAGACTGAACGTGACCCGCGCGGCTTCCGGCGCGCGCGGCTGCAGCGGGCGGTAGATCGAATGAAGCACATCATCGACCGAGGCAGCATCGAGATCGGCACGCGTCTCTACCCGGGTCTGGCGCTCCAGACGGAATAAATTCGCAAACTCGTCGATCGTTCTCAGAGTGCGGTCACGCCCGGAGCCACGCAGTTCGATCAGGTCATCGGGCGAGGGTAACGCAATCAGCAGCCTGCCATCGTCGCGCAGCGTACGGCGGAACTCCGGCGCATTCATGCGCGCGGTGATGGAGACGATCACGGAAAACGTGCCATCGCTATATGGCACGAAGCGGTCGGCGTTCGCCACCACCCACTCACAGCGCGGATATCGGCGGGCGGCCGCTTCCACCGCCGGGATCGAAATGTCGGTCCCATGCGCCTCGCAACCGCTCGCTGCCGCCAGACCTCCGAGATAGAAACCGTCGCCGCAACCCGCGTCGAGCACTGTATCACCCGGCGACAGCGACACGAACTCCGCAATACCGGCCAGCAGCGGCGCTGTGACTCCGCGTTCATGCAGACGCCGCCGGGCAGCCACCGCCGCGGCGCTGTCACCCGGATTCTTCGATCGGCGGTCCTGAGGCTGCAGCAGGTTGATATAGCCGCTGCGAGCGACATCAAACGAGTGCCCGGCCGCGCAGAAAAGCCGATTGCCATCCCGTTCGAGCGGCTGGCGGCAGCCGCGGACGGTGCAGAGGAGCATGGGTCGAGTGTAGCGGAGCCAGCCGCGCCAACCCATGGAATCCGGATTGCTCCACAGTGTATCGATGCGAGCAACAGCCCTCACGGACGCCCCCGGTGAAGGAACCTGGGTGCTGATTTTTGATACCGGCGACGAAGTTGTTGCCACCCTGACCAAATTCGCCGACGAGCAGAGGATTACCGCCGCGAGCTTTACCGCGATCGGCGCTTTCTCCAGCGCCACCCTGGGCTATTTCGATTGGGAGACGAAGAAATACGAGCCGGTCTCCGTCGCCGAGCAGGCGGAGGTCGTGACCCTGCTGGGCGATATCGCACTGCAGGACGGTAAGCCGAAAGTGCATGCCCACGCATCGCTCGCGCGGCGCGGCGGGGCGATGGTTGGCGGGCACCTCATCAAGGGGTACGTCCGCCCGACGCTTGAAGTGGTGCTGACCAGATCGCCGAAGCATCTGGAGCGGCAGTTCGATCCGGCATCCGGCATCGCGCTCATTCGCCCGTGAAACCGGACTCCAAAGCGCCCCCCTCCAGGGCGGCCCTGCTTCTGATCGATGTCATCAATCATTTCGAATTTCCCGATGGCGGGCGGACCCTGCGGCAGGCGACGCCCATCGCACCGCGTATCGCGCGCCTGAAGTCTCGCGCCCGTGAAGCTGGTATCCCGGCGATCTACGTCAATGATAACTTCGGGCACTGGCGATCCGAGGCATCGAAGCTGGTCGCATACTGCACGCGCGAAGGCGCGCCAGGCCGGAAATTCGTCGAGCAGCTTCGGCCCGATCCCGAAGACTACTTCGTCCTGAAGCCGATGCACTCCGCGTTTTACCAGACGCCCCTCGAACTATTGCTGCAAAAGCTCGGCGCAACTACGCTCATCGTGTGCGGTCTGGCGACAAATAGCTGCGTTGTCTGCACGGCGCATGATGCGCGCATGCGCAATTTCAGGCTTTTTGTCCCCTCTGACTGTACGGCGGCGCGCTCGAAACGTGAGCATGCGCAGGCGATCGCCCATATTGCTTCCATGACGGACGCAGATACATCAGCCTCTGCTTCACTCAAGGTGAAGGAACTCGCTAAGGCCTGAATTTGAACACCGCGTACGGCATCGTGCGGGTGCTCCTCCCCTTGTTGTACTGCGGGGCGTCATTGATGTGAGACGCGGTGATGTAGATGCTGCCATCCGGGCCCTGCGAAAACGTATCCGGCCAGACGAGACGTTTATCGCTCAGCAGTTTTTCCAGCTTGCCGTTCTTCGGCATGCGGTACACCGCGCTCTCATTGATGTTGCTGAGATAGAGGGTGTCCTGCGCGTCCATCCAGAAGCCGTCCGTCGGGAACGCATCCGCAACCTTCTCGACCGCACTCCCGGCGGATGCGCCCCCCTCGCGCAACGCACTCGTCTTCACGCGATATACCACCGCGCCGGTCAGCGGCTTGTAATACAGATACTCGCCATCATGTGAAAGCGCGATGCTGTCAGCCGCGATCTGGGGCGGTTTTCCATTCGCCGCGACCACTGGCTTTCCGTTTACCCCGATCGCGATTCCCTGCTCGGGCTTCGTCGATTGGTGTCCCTCGAGTACCCGATGCGCTTTGCCGGATCCGATATCCAGAACGATGATGGCGCCCACTCCGCTATCCGTCAGATAGGCGACATTGTTCTTCGTGTCGATTCGAATGTCGTTCAGATACGACCCCGGCTTCACCACGTCCGCGCCTAATGGAAACACGTGGACAACCTGATTTTTCGAAAGGCTGATCTGAACAATTTTCGGTCCGCCAGGCACCACAGCCGCCATCATCGGCGCGGCGGGATCCACCGCCCAAAGCGAATCCTGATCGTCCGCCACCACGCTTTGCACGCAGACGAACTGTTTCCCCGCGCTGTCCGGTTTGCGATCCCAACGGTTCCAGAACTCATCGGGGTACGGCTTCACGGAACCGTCTTCCAGGACTTCCACGACAGCGTTCAGGTATTTGTCCGACCAGCGTGGAAAATTCACGAAGAGCCGGCCTGATTTCGAGACCGTCACGCCGGTGATCTGAAAGTCGTTATTTTCGTAAACGGAAGTCAGAGTTTTCCCGTTCTGTGTCTGCGCGCTCATCAACCAGACTCCCGCGCCGGTCAAAGCGCCCGCCAGAACTGCTTTGGTGAATCTACCCATAGCCGGCGCTCCAGGACGTGCACGCCTCAGACCATCGGGAGCCCCAATACGCCCGGCCGGTGGACATCCAATTGCATCCCCGTGCAAAATATTGCGCCCGCTCGCCACACTTATCGGGCTCGCTACCCTGGCGCTCGTGCTCGTCGATGCGTTCAATACCATCGTGCTTGCGCGGCGTACGCGCCATATCTTTCGCATTGGAAAGCTGGGAGCAATGGGCGGCGCCAGGCGGAGTTCACGCTGCCATGGGGCCACGCTTTGAGACCCACAAGCAGCACGGCAAGAAGCGAATGTCATCCGCCGATGTTGCCGGCCTGGTAAAAATCCTGGGGGGCCAGCCGGACTTTGACGTTTCGCGCCTCACCGAGGTGAAGCTTCGCGAAGTGTCCGGGCTTTATGAGGCGGAGGCCGCCGCGCTTGGCGACTATTTCCTGATGACGCTGCCCTCCTGATTTCCCCTCAAAGAAAGCCGGCGCGATTGGCGCGCGTCGGTTACTGGCCGCGAAGATATGCCGGTGGCCGTCTCCGATCCTTTCAGCGACAAACCACAGCCAACGGATTCAGGAAGATACGGAGTCGGGCGCGCCCCTCTTCCCCATTCCGGCGGCAGGCGGTAAAATTAACATATTCATCCCTTTAGCCGCTTCGACTTTTTCCGCCTGTCGCGCGTCTTCATGCAAGGAGCCGGAATTTGATATTTCGGGCCGTCGAAGACGCCGACCTGATAGCGCGCACCCGGAAGGGGGAGATCGAGGGGTTCAACCTCCTTGTTTCCCGCTGGGAAAAGCGTGTCTTCAATTACCTTCTGCGTCTGACCGGCGATCCGGACGACTCCATGGATCTGAGTCAGGACGTTTTTTTGAAGGCTTATCAGAACATCCGGAAGCTGGATGACACGGCGCGATTCGGCCCGTGGCTGTTCCGTATCGCGCATAACGAGGCTTACTCCGCGTTCCGGAAGAAGCGTCCGGAAACCGCACCCGAAGAGAATTTCTTCGAGCGGCAGACGGCGCCCGGTATGGCGATCGATCTTTCGCTCGCGGTGCGCGGCGCGCTCGACCGTCTGAGCCCGGAGCAGCGCGAGGCCGTTGTCCTGAAGGTCTACGAAGGCTTCAAGTTTGAAGAAATGGCGGACATCCTGGAGTGCCCGGTTTCCACGGTCAAGTCGCGGCTCTATACCGCGCTCGATTTGCTGAAGACTGAGTTGGCTCCGGCCAATGCAAGAGGTGGGCGATGAGTACAAGTGACAATCCAGCGTGTGAGCGCGCGGATCTGATCCGCGATTATGCTTTCGATGAGCTGACGCCGGCGGAGCGTCAGTCGATGGAGCAGCATTTTGCCTCCTGCAGCGGCTGCGCGGCGGAGCTTGACCGTCTGCGGCTGACGACGGCGGCGCTGCGCGTTCTGCCGGATGTGGAAGTGCCGCGGCGTATCGCTTTTGTTTCGGATAAAGTGCTGGAGCCGAAGCAGGGCTGGTGGAGGGCGTTCTGGAATTCGGGTCCTCGCCTTGGTTTCGCTTCGGCGTGCGTGCTGGCAGGTGGGCTCATCTTCGCCTCGGCGCATCGGCAGCCGGAAGTTCGTACGATTGTGCAGACGGCAAGCGCCTCGCAGGCGCGGATCGATGCGGCGGTTTCCAAAGCTGTATCGGAAGCGGTGGAGAAGACTCACGCTGACGATGCCCGGCTCACGCAGGCCGCGCTCGACGCGGTGGATGCGAAATATGAGGCGAAGCAGCAGGAGTTACTGGTCAACCTGCAGCAGAGCTACGAATACATGCAGAAACAAACGCAGCGTATAGTTCGGTCCGCCTATGTTCAGTAGCACTGGGAAAGTCGCTTTGTTCCTGCTGATAGCCATGGTTTTACCGGCGCAAACGCCCAAACCCGTGGTTCCGGTCACTACGGTCAAAGAAGTCGAGAAGGCGACCGACACGCGTCTCCTGTCCCCTCCGGCCGATCCCTGGAGCGTGCTGGGTAATGCACGCGGTACGTATCTGCCGGGCTACGGCGCGGTCGTCACTTTCGAGCTGACGCTGGCCAATCTGACGCCGATTTCTCCGTTCAATCCCACGGTGACACCGCAGCAAAAGCGTTCCGGGCATGATCGGAAGGTAAAGAACCTGGTCGCGCTGAAGGCGGCGATGCGGGAGATGGTTGAGCACGCCGCTACCGCGCTTGCGACAATGCCTGGCAACGAGGAGATTACCTTCGAGGCCTTCCTGTTCCACTTCAACTGGGAGGACCACACCGGCCTTCCGGACCGGCTCACCGTCTGCGCCAACCGCCAGAAGATTGCTGACGCTGTCGCGCACCACGCCAGTGCCAAAGAAATGGCTTCGTTGTTCGAGGAGCGTTCCGAATAGTGACTCCCCAATCCAGTTCCGCGCCGGGCGCCGGTGCGAACATCCCCATGCGGCTCGGCGAACTGCTGATCGAGCGTGGACTCATTGCCCCGGAGGATCTCGACCGCGCCCTCGAACTCCAGCGTGAACGCGGCGATAAACTCGGCCGCATTCTGGTCGATATGGGCTACCTGGCCCAGCGCGATCTGCTGAGCGCGCTTTCGGCGCAGCTTGGCTTGCCGATTGCCACCCTGACCACGTCGCCCTCCCTCCCCGAGCTCGAGGGGCTGTCGCCACGTTTTCTGCGCCAGTCGCTGATTTTTCCCGTGTCGGTCGATGAAGGCGTGCTCACGCTCGCGATGGCCGATCCGCTCGATTTCGAAGCGATCAATGCCGTCCAGACATTTTCGAAGCTCGAAGTCCGGCCACAGCTCGCTTCCGAACAGGATATTCTCGATGCGCTCGATCGCAACTTCAGCGATGCCGGCGGACAGACCGCCGCCATTGGCGCCGCCACGGGCGATGAGGACGATCTCGAACATCTGCGCGACATGGCTAGCGAAGCGCCGGTCATCCGCCTGGTGAATGCCATGATCGCGCACGCTATCGAAAAACGCGCGAGCGACATCCATATCGAGCCCTTCGAAAAAGAATTCCGCGTGCGCTTCCGTGTGGATGGCGTCCTCTTCAATCAGGAGCAGCCGCCACGTGAGCTGAAGGCCGCGATCATCTCGCGCCTGAAACTGATGGCGAAGCTCAACATCGCCGAGCGCCGTCTCCCGCAGGACGGCCGCATCAAACTGCGCATCCTGGGGCGCGAAGTCGATCTCCGCGTTTCCACGCTGCCTACGCTCTATGGCGAAAGCGTCGTGATGCGCCTGCTGGACCGCTCAGCCGGGGACTTTTACGATCTCCGCCGCCTCGGTTTCGACGATTACATGCTGGCCCGCATGGAGCATTTCACATCGCTTCCGCACGGCATCTTTCTGGTTACCGGCCCCACCGGCAGCGGCAAATCGACCACGCTCTACTCGGCGCTGAAGCGCATCAATCTGCCGGACAAGAAGATCATCACGATCGAAGACCCCGTCGAATACCAGATGGACGGCATCAATCAGATCCACGTGAATCCGGCCATCGGGCTGACGTTTGCGTCCGGCATTCGCCACATCGTGCGTCAGGATCCGGACGTCATCATGATCGGCGAAATCCGCGACCGCGAGACGGCGGATATCGCGATTCGCTCCGCGCTCACCGGCCACTTCGTCTTTTCGACTCTCCACACGAATGACGCGCCGAGCGCCGTCACGCGGCTTACCGATATGGGCGTGGAGAATTATCTGATCAACTCGTCGGTCGTCGCCGTACTGGCGCAGCGCCTGGTCCGTCTGATCTGCACCGGCTGCCGCGAGAGCGCCGGCCGCGTGCTCAACCCCTGGGCCGAGCATGTTGACGCATTCCGCGGCCGCGGGTGCGAAATCTGCAACGGTTCCGGATATAAAGGCCGGGCCGGTATCTTCGAGCTGATGGAATTGAACGAAGAACTCCGCGAGCTGATCATGGCGGGTGCGGATGCCAGCCGCCTCACGGAAGCCGCGAAGCGCAATGGCATGCGCCAGCTCCGCGAAGACGGGTGGGCGAAAGTGAAGCTCGGCGTCACAACGGCCGAAGAAGTCACGAGAGTCACGCAGGAATTCTGATGGCGGCCACCGCTTTCCACTATCGCGCCGTCGGTTCGGACGGCAAGCTGCGCACGGGCATGATCACGGCGGACAGCACCACGCTCGTTGCGCGTGAACTGCGCCGCCAGGGGCTCACGCCGGTCTATGTCGGCGCTCAGGAGAAAAAGGGGCTCAGTTTCAATCTCCCCTCATTCGGCGGCTCGCGGCGCAAAGACGTTCTGTTCTTCACCCAGGAGCTTTCCACGCTCCTCAACTCCGGGGTGCCGCTCGATCGGGCCCTCGGCATCACCACCGAGCTCACGTCGAACGCGGGGTTTCGTACCATCGTTTCCGAAATCCTGCGCTCCATCAAAGGCGGCAAATCGCTGGCCGACGCGCTGGCGATGCATCCCACGTTCTTCTCCGATCTCTACATCAATATGGTGCGGGCCGGTGAAGCGTCCGGCAACCTCGGCGGTATTTTCGAGCGACTGGCCGATTTTGAGCGCGCCCGCGATGAGTTGCGCGGCTACATCGTTTCATCGATGATTTATCCGGCGCTGCTGGCCGCGGTTGGGGCGGGCTCGGTCCTGGTGCTGCTCGATTACGTCGTGCCCCGCTTCGCCAGTATCTTTGACGACGGCCACATGCAGATTCCCACGCCCACGAAGATCATGCTCGAGCTGAGCAAGATCGTGCAGAACTGGACCTGGCTCGTTGCACTCATCCTCGTGGGCGGGTTCGTCGCGTTCCGGCTCTATCGGAAAACGCCCGCCGGCCGCGCCTGGTGGGATGGCGCGCGCCTGCGTATCCCGCTGCTCGGCGAAGCGCTGCGCAAGGCCGAAACTTCCCGTTTCGCGCGCGCCATGGCGACTCTGGTCGGAAATTCCGTGCCGCTCGTGCAGTCGCTCCACATTTCCGCCGGCATTCTTTACAACAGCCGCATGGCGAACGCTTTGAAAGATGTCGCGCAGGGCGTCAAGCGCGGCGAAGGTCTTTCGCAGCCGCTTACCCGGACGAAGATGTTTCCACCGCTCGCCTCACATCTGCTGACCGTCGGCGAAGAGACCGGCAAGCTGGACGTGATGTTCACCCGCATGGCGGAAATCTACGAGGAAGAGACCCGCTCTTCCATCAAACGCTTCACCTCGATTTTCGAGCCTCTGATCATTCTCATCATGGGACTGATCGTGGGGGCCCTCGTGCTCAGCATGCTGATCGCGATCACCAGCATTAACGACGTAGCCATTTAGGAGCCACATGACCAACGACCGATCTGACTTTTATCCTGAACTTGCCGAGCCGATACATCACAATCCACGCGCCGGTGTCACGCTCATTGAAATGCTCGTGGTGGTCACGATCATCGCTCTGTTCGCGGCGATCGTCGGTCCCCGCCTGCTCCATCGCGGCGATCAGGCCCGCGTGGTAGCCGCCAAACAACAGATTGCGGCGTTTCAGCTCGCGCTCGGGCAATATAAGCTCGATACCGGCACATTTCCCACCACCGAACAGGGACTCGCCGCGCTTCGCCAGCAACCGGCGGGAGCCGAGCAATGGCACGGGCCCTATCTGGAGAAAGATCTCGCCAACGATCCCTGGTCGCACCCTTACGTGTACAAATTCCCCGGCGATCACGGCGATGAGCCGGACATTATCAGCTACGGAGGCGACGGTCAGCCCGGCGGCACCGATCTCAACGCGGACGTGGTCAGCTGGAAGTGACCTGCTGTTCCAACCGGCGCGGCGTTACGCTTCTGGAGATGCTGATCGTAGTTGCGATCATCGGCGTCATTGCGGCCATTTCTTTCCCTTCGCTGACGTCGGGCCTGGCCGGAATCCGGCTGCAATCGTCATCGGGTGAGCTCGCGAGCTTTCTGACTGCTTCGATGAACAATGTGGAACGCCATGAAGAAGCGGCGGCCATCGTGATCACCCCGAAATCGAACCGCCTGGATGTGTTCACGGCGGCATCCGGCGAGAAACCCGCGCGTTCCTGGCAGGCTCCCGCGGGCGTCACCGTGGAAGGCGACGATCCGCATCGCTATCTGCTGTTCCCCGGCGGCGCGTTCCCGCGTATTTCGCTCGTTCTTCGCAGTGAAAAAGGCGGGCGGCGCTCCATCGAAGTCGATCCGGTTACAGCAGTGCCGCGCATTCAGCGGCTGGGAGAGGCCGCACAATGACGAGGAGCGCGCGCGGCGGCTTCACCCTGCTCGAAGTTCTCGTCGCCACCGTCATTATGGGAATCGCCGTCACGGCGATCATCTCGGGTCTTTCGCAGTCGGTCAAAAACGCAGGCCGCCTGAGGGACTACGACCGCGCCTCCATGCTCGCCCGCGCAAAAATGAACGATCTGCTGCTCGATCCCGCCCTGCCCTTCGAAGGCAGCGTGGAGGGTACATTCCCGGCCGATCAGTCGGGCGGAATCCCCAGCGGATGGAAAGTTTCGCTTCGGCCATTCGAGGCGCCGCCGAATGCCGGTCCCGGCATCGTCATTCTTCAGGAGGTCGCGCTCGATGTCTGGTGGGCGCCGGTTTCCGGCGGCCGCCGGGATCTGCTGCTCCAGAGCTACCGGCCTCAGAGAATCCCCATTCCGGTGACTCCGCGATGACACAGCGCTCCCACCCCGAAGCGGGCGTAACGCTGATCGAAATACTGATCGCTGTTTCGCTGCTGAGCCTGCTCTCGATCGGCGTTCTGATCTCGATGCGAATCGGCTTTAACACTCTGGACAAGGTCGACTCGCGTCTGCTCGCCGATCGCCGTATTTCTTATGCGCGCCGAATTCTCGAAAGTGAAGTCGCCGGCTTCACGTATGCGTCCGCCGACTGGCATCCGGGCACCCCCACTTATCAGATCGTTCCCTTCACTGAGTGGGAACCGCAGACCATGCGCTTCGTGACTTCGTATTCGCTGCAGGATAGCTGGCGCGGAAGGCCGCAGATCGCGGCCCTGCAGGTCATCCCCGGCGAGGAAGGCCAGGGCGTGCGCCTCATCGTCAATGAAACACCTTACACCGGAGCACCGCAGGCAGGCAATATGATCAGCTCGATCGATACCGTGGGCACAGTGCGCTTCGTGCCCGTTATCGCAGGTCCGCAATCGTTCGTCCTCGCCGATCATCTGGCATACTGCCGCTTCTCTTATCTGGTGCCGACCCCCGAAGCTCCGTTCGAGGCCTGGATGCCGGAGTGGATCACCAGAGATCGCTTGCCCCTGGGCGTTCGGATCGAAATGGCGCCTCTCGACGAAAACGCAACCGGCCTGCATCCTTCAACCATGGTCGCGGCCCTTCACATCGATCGAACACCAGGATATTCCTATGCGGACCAGTACTGAACGAGGCTCGGCGCTCCTTACCGTTCTCTGGCTGACCGCGGCGCTTTCGGCCATCGGCGTCGCCGTCGCGACCAATGTCCGTGGAGAGACGGAGCGGACTTCCACGGCTCTGGATGACGCGAAATCGTACTTCATCGCACGCGGCGCCATCGAACGGGCGGCGCTGCACCTACTGTGGCGCGGCTACACCGACGACGCGGGCCGCCCCCTTTATTTTCAAACCGGCCAGCCACGCATCGATCTGGATTTCCCGGAAGCGCAGGCGACGGTAGAAATCATTCCCGCCACCTCGAAACTCAGCGTCAACGCTATTCGGCCGGAGGATTTGCTGCGGCTTTTGACGGCCCTGCAGGTGCCTCTTGCGGATGCAACTGAAATTACCTCGGCCATCCTGGACTGGCGCACTCCGCCTGACCCGCTGCACCCCAGTCTCTTCGACTCTTTTTATCTGGGGCAATCTCCGTCTTTTTTGCCCCGGCACACGTCTTACCAGGAAGACGACGAACTTTTGCTGACCAAAGGCATGACTCCGGAAATCTACTACGGCGATTCACTCGGCAACTCCCACAGCGGGTTGCGTGATTGCCTCTCCGTTTACGGCACGGATTACGGGATTGACATCAATACCGCTCAGCCGGCCACGCTGCTGGCCATCGGAATCAGTCCGGAAGATGTGAAGGCCATTGTGGATCGTCGTGCCGCCCGCCCGTATCTTGACTACCGTGAGCTCGAGCCGGTGATTCAGGCACTGGGACCCAGCGGACAGCGTCTCGGAATCGGCGGCCGCTCGATTTACACGCTGCGCGCTACCGCCCGGCTGAAGCATCCGGACGGAACGCTTTCCGATATGCGACGCACCGTCGCCGCCCTCCTGCAGTTCAACATGCCCGGCAACAGCCGCAAACGGCCCACGGGATTTCAGGTTCTTCGGTGGTTTGATCGCAGATGACGACGCCCGAAACGATCGTTACCGAACAGACGGCTCTCGTGCCGTCCGTTGCATCCGCCGCATCTACTCCCGCAATTCGTCGTGTACGGATCTTCGGCACCGGCTTCGGAATTGCCATTGCGGGCGGCAATCTGGAAGCCGCAATCGTTCGTTCGCGGCCATCGGCTTCGGTAGTGGTCGCATCGACTGTAATCACGGGTTTCTCCTCGCGCCCCGCCGCGCAGTGGGGCTCGGAGTTGCTGCGCTTTCTCGCCGCAGCGGGCGAGCCGCAACTGGCCGCGACCGTTATTATGCCGCGCGAAGAAGTCATCGTCCGTACCGTGCGCCTCGCGGGCGTAGCGGAAAAGGATACCGCCTCCGCGATTGAGCTGCAGCTCGACACCATCCACCCCTGGGAAGATGAACCCGTGGAATGGGCGTGGTGGCGCGTGACGCCCAATGACGTGGTTGTCGGCGTCGTGCGGCAATCGGTTCTCAGTCATTACGAAACGCTCTTTTCGGAAGCGGGTATTCCCATGGCGGCTGCCACTTTCTCCTCAGCCGTCATCTATGCCGCCCTGCGCTTATGGCAGGCGGCGCCCGCTTCCATTTTTTGTTATCTCTCCCCGTCGCCCGGGCGCGTGGAAGTGTACGGCGAAAGCGAAGCGCGTCCCTGTTATTCAGCCGGCTTCGCTCTTGCGCCTGAACGCGCGCTGGCCGTGGCTCGCGCGGAGCTTCGCATCGCTCCGGATCAGCCCGCTCTCGATTTAAGCCAGGCGCTTCCGGTAGCGTCCGGAGCTTCTCCGCTGGCCGCCGCCGCGGCGTTTGCGGCTTCGGCGCCGCTCCTGCTGCGTTTTGCGAACCTGCTCCCTGCCGAACGCCGGGCATCGCACGATCGCGCCCGTTATCTGCTGCCCATCATTCTCGGTGGTTTGCTCGTGATCTGTCTGCTGGGAGTCTTCGTGGTCTTTCCTCTGATTAACGACCACCGCTATACAGCCGACCTCACCGCGGAGTTCAACCGTCTGCAGAAGCCGGCGCTCCGTGTGCAGTCGATCGATAAACAACTGGCTTCCCATCGCGCGCGCATCGCGGCGCTCGACGATTTTCGTAAACGTCCGCAGGCCGATCTCGACCTTCTGAACGAGCTGGTTCGCATTCTCCCCCAGCAGGTCTGGACCAACACAATCGAGATTCACCCCGATTCCGTTACTCTTGCGGGCGAGGCCGATCAGGCTGCGCCGCTTCTGAAACTGCTCGACTCTTCACCCTTTTTCGAGAAATCCGAATTTGTCACCTCCGTGACGCGCAATGGTACGGCTGACCAGTTCCGCATCCAGACCATGCGCCGTGGACGGGCGGGAAGGAGCACCCCGTGAATCTTTCGAAGCGCGATCGCACGGCGCTGATGCTTCTCGGCGGCGCCGTCGGCATCTACCTTCTGCTGCAGTTCGTCGTCCTGCGGGATAACAATGCGCCTGATTCCGCGGCCGTCTCCATGAGCACGGATCAGCTTCGGCAGCGCGTCGCGCGGCTGCGCCAGATCGCGGCAAGCCTGCCCGTACGAGAAGCCCTGCTGAAGCAGACCGACGCCGATCTCGCCGAGCGCGAGCGTGGCGTCATTCAGGCGGCCACGGCCGCCGAAGCACAGTCCGAAGTGGTTCAGACCGCGCAACGCATTGGCAAGGCGAATGAAATCGACGTTCACAGCGGTGACTTCCCTGCCCCGCGCGCATTCGGTGACTACGCGATCGTCTACACCAACATTTCGTTCGATTGCCATATCGAGCAGTTGCTCAATTTTCTGGCCGATCTGACCCGGGAGCCGCAGCTCATCGTTCCGTCCGAAGAGCGCATCACCGCCACGAATCCGAAAGACAAGACGATGACCGTCCGCATGCTGCTGGCTGGTGTCGTAGCAAAGAAGCTGCTTCCGGAAAAGAAGGGGCTCGGCGCGTTCTGATGGCGGGTAAATCCCAATTGATCGTGCTGAACACGGCTCTCGCCGCGGGCCTCGCTCTTGTCATCTGGCAGGGCACGGAAGTCTGGAAAGACGCGCAGGCGCAGCGTAAAGCGACCGTCAACGTTCCGGTGAAGCACATCACGCCACCGCCGATGACGCCCGCGAAGAAGCCGGACACAGTACAGTCCGCAGCCTATGCCGACGTTGCGTCAAAAAATCTTTTCTCCAAAGACCGGAATCCAACGGTGGTGGTGGACCCGCCGAAAGTCGAGCCGCCGAAGGTAATGCCGGCGCTCCCTGTTGTCTACGGTGTTCTCGGGTTGCCGAGCGGCGTGAAGGCCATCATGGCGGAGCATCCCGGAACGCAGAGCAAGCCGGTTCAGGTCGGCGATACGATCGGCGAGTTCAAAGTCGTCGCCCTCGATCTGAGCAAAATCAAATTCGAGTGGGACGGCCGCGAGCTGGAACGCAATCTGGATGAGTTGGTGGACCGCAGTGCAGCCCCGGCGGCAACTGCCTCCGGCAATAAGCTGGCCAGCGGCGGCGCACCAGCCGAATCAAGCGGCCCCGCTGTTCCGCCCCCGCCAGAGCCGGCGAAGGCGCCCGATTCGACGGCGCTTGGCGCGGAATCGGGCACGCCGGATGCGCCGGCGCGTAACTGCGTCGCCGGCGATAAGTCGGCAATAGGAACTGTAGTCGATGGCTACAAGAAGACGGGCGTGGCGTCCCCCTTCGGCACGATGGGCTGCAAATGGGTGAAGCAGTAACAACGAAATTGAATTGCCAGGAGTAAAACGTAATGAGAATAGTATTGACAATCGCGTTGCTCGCCACGCTCGGCCTCGCCGCGCAGGCTCCCGCCAAAACCACCAAAAAAGCGCGCGCGCCTAAGACCTCAAAGGCTACGATCGCGAAGACCTCGACGCCGAAAGCGGTCGAGATCCCGAAAGACGCAGTCGCGAGACCGGACGGCACCTATACGTGGACCGATAAACAGGGGAAGAATTGGGTCTTCGCCCACACACCGTTCGGCGTCATGAAGTCGGCGGTGAGTTCCTCGCCCATTGAAGCATCAACTGCGAACGTCAAAGCGATCGACGCTGGAGACAAAGTTCGCTTCGAAACCGCAACGCCGTTCGGCGTCCTCCGCCGCGAAAACAGCAAAGCCGATCTGACCGACGAAGAGCGCAAACTTTACGACAGCCAGAATCCGGCTCAGGCCGCGAACTAAGCGACGCAGGACGAACCAATGACAGCACACTCCACAACGAAAACTGACAGTCCCCGCGGCAGCCGGGCGGGTATCGCCGCCCTGATGGTCGCAGCAGTCGCGGCTATTCTCGCTTACGCGCAGGCGCCCGCTCCGCAGCAGCAACAACCGCCTGCCGCCCCGGCCCAGGCGCCCGCTGCTGCCGCGCAG
>Ga0134125_10002403_pt1 | contig 22273 bp, 22 predicted proteins | sample KB31751_FD_96464 | JGI IMG/M metagenome (GOLD analysis project Ga0134125, IMG submission 96464) | Terrestrial soil microbial communities with excess Nitrogen fertilizer from Kellogg Biological Station, Michigan, USA - KB3-175-1 | ecosystem: Environmental > Terrestrial > Soil > Unclassified ... | reverse complement strand
GTGAAGGTCGTCGACCACCGCTCGCCGGGCGCGAGCCGCAGCGCGTACGCGAAGCCCTCGCGGGTGATGGTCGCCGAGCGGCTCGCGGCGACCGCGACCGATCGCCGGAAGCTCCCATGCTCGTAGGTCAGCACGAGCGTGCGGTCGTCGTGGTGAAAGGCGATCTCGCGTGCCGCGACCGCCCCCTCCTTGACCTCGAACAGATCGGCGAAGTCGGCGTCGACCTCGACCACCACGGCCAGGTCGCTGACGGTGTGGCGGTGATTGGTCACAGTGACCTCTTCCATCCACACGTGGTCGACGAGCCGCCGCCGCATGACTGAGAACGGCGCCGCGGCGTCGGGGCTCACACCCGGGGCCAAGAAGAAGTGGACAGCGTAGTGCGCGTCCTGGTCGAGCCCGAGCAGCTCCAGCGGCGCTGCGTCGACGCGCAGCACCCAGCGCGAGACGAAGCGCGTGTCCTCCGAGAAGAAGCCGTGCTCGCGCCCCTCCTCGGCGCGCATGTCGCCGAGGCGATCGCCGACGAGGAAGGTACTGCCGTCCAGGACGCTCAGCGTGCGCTCAGACAAGCGCGACAGCGCTCCCTGCGACGTCCGGCTGCATCGCCGAGCGGTACGTCCGCTCGTAGGCGGCGGCGACCACGTCGACGTCGCAGTGCCGCGCGACCCAGGCGCGACAGTCCCGCGCGGCGATCTCCGGCAGCCGGCCGACCGCCGCGGCCATCGCGGCCTCGTCGTCGACGAGGAACCCGGTGGTCCCGTCCACGACGAGCTCGGCGGCAGCGCCCTCCGGAAAGGCGATCACGGGGGTACCGCAGCTCAGCGCCTCGACGATCACCATCCCGAACGGCTCGCACCAGCGGATCGGCATCAGCAGCCCGCGCGCGCCGGCGAACAGCGAGCGCTTGGCCGCCCCGCCGACCTCGCCGGCGAAGCGCACGCGCTCGCCGTCGAGATGCGGGGCGATCTCGCGCTCGAAGAAGGGCTGTTGGCCCGGCTGGACGACGCCCGCCAGCACGAGCGGCGCGCCCGCGGCGCGCGCGGCGGCGATGGCGCGGTGCGGGCCCTTCTCGGGCGTGATCCGCCCGACCCACAGCAGGTAGTCGTCCTTGCGCTCGCGCAGCGGCCAGGCGCCCACGTCGATCGGATTGGGGATCGCCGCCGTCGTGGCAAGCCCCGCCGGCGCCGACGCGAGCTGCGCGCGGCTGATCGGGACGATCGCCGCCTTGCTCCCGTGGCGGGAGTAGAAGGCGGCCGTCGAGGCGGTGAACGGCCCGTGCAGGGTGTGCACCATCGGCACGGCGAGCCGGTCCGCCATCGCGAGCGCCGTGAAGCCGCAGTGGTCGTGGACGACGTCGAAGCCCGGCAGCGCGAGCTCGATCTCCTCGAACGCGCGCGCGACGTGGTCGGCCTCGTAGAGCGCGCGCTCGATCTCGCGCGGATGGGCCTCGGCCAGCAGCGGCACGACGTCTGCGCTCGACATCGACCCCGGCGCGCAGAACAGCGTCACGTCGGCCCCGCGCCGCACGAGCGCGTCGGCGAGCACGCTGACGACCGACTCGACGCCCCCATACCCCGGCGGCGGGACCGCGATCCAGGGCGGAGCCAGCATGGCGACGTTCACAGCGCTCCTCGCGAGCCTCTCAGGGGCTGCGATCGCGAGGCAGAGAGGTCAAGAAGGACCGGGCGAACGCACGGTCGCGACGAGGCGACCGACCACCCCACCGTAGCACCCGACCCCTCGGGCTCAGGACGACACGAGCAGACGCAGCAGGTCGGCGACGCGCTGCTCGCGCACGAGCGGATCGGGCAGCGGCAGGTGCTCGACGACGGTGTAGTGGCTGCGGCGCCCGCGCCGCTCGCGCGTCAGGTAACCGGCCTCGACGAGCTCGTCGACGATGCGGTGCGCGGCGCGCTCGGTGATCCCGACGCGCTCGCCGATGTCGCGCAAGCGACTGCTCGGGTCGTGCGCGATGCAGAGGAGTACCTGCGCGTGGTTGCTGAGGAACGTCCACTGGGCCATCGCGTGGAAGACTATTGAAGTCTGTTTCAAGAAGTTTGTTTCCTGCTACTGTCGGAAGCACATCAACGGAAAGGGCACGTCATGCCCTGGTACAAGTGCACGCACTGCAAGATCCGTCGCTCCGGCTTGGACGTCGCGATCAGCGTCGCGCAGGACAGATGCCCGCTCTGCGGGCGCACGCTGGAGTCCGAGCGTGACCTGACCTCACTGGTCGGACTCCGTGTCCTGACCAACGATCCCTTGCCGGCGACGTCCGGCGGCGAACTGTCGCTCCTTGGTACCACCGCCTCGGACGCGCTCGCCGCCGACCGCTGGCTGGACGAGGGCGGCCGTGGCGCGCGGGAGCCGTGAGGCAGATGGTCTACGACGCCCCGATCGCGACGACGACGCGGGCTCCATTCGCCTGCGCCTGCGGCCACGAGCTGCAGGTCTACGGCCGTGACCGCCACCGGCGCTTCTACGAGCTCGGCGACGCATCCCATCTGGAGCCGGTCATGACGCGCGTCTGTCCGAGCTGCGGGCGCAGGCTGCCGGGAAAGAACCGGCGATGAGTCCCGCAGTGCGCTTCCGGGGGCGACAGGTATGCCCGGCTATCGGCGCGCTGCGCCGGTCTGTTCGGGACGAGCGGGTTCGATTCCCGCCGCCTCCATCCGATGATCAGCTCTGCCACAAACAGAACTGGTTGGTGGAGATCACCGCGGGGATTCTAGGTGGGGCGGCCGTCGGCGCGCTCTCGCGCTCGCAACTCGAGTGCCATCAGAGCGCTGCGAGCCGGCCGTCCCGGCGAGCGACCGTGGCGAGGCCGTTGTCCAGCGTCACGAGTTGCACGTCCAATCGTCGCGCGAGGGCAAGGTAGGCCGCGTCGTAGGCGGTCAAGCGCGGGCGTAGACCCCAGACCTCGTCGACCATCTCGATCACGGGGTAGCGCACTGCGCGCAGGTCGGCCAGCGCGTCAAGCGCAGTGGCCGACCGGCGTTCGTCCAGTTCTCTGCGCAGGGAGTAGCGGCGCAGCACGGACAGCACCTCCACGTGGAAGTGCTCAGGGACATGCAGCTCCGGATGCGGCGCAAGCGCCTGGCGAATCGCCGGCGCCGCCGGCCGCGCCAGCAGCACCTCGGCGATGGCGCTCGCGTCGGCGACGATCACGCGGCGTGACGACCGCGCTCGGCGGCGAGCGCGTCGGCCGGAGACTCACTCACGTTCACGGGCTCCCAGGTCGCGCTCCGCCCGAGCCACTCGCCCATCGTGGGGCGCACCGCAAGAGCCCGCAGCTCGGCGAGCAGGTAGTCCGAGAGTGTCATGCCGGTGCGCGCCGCGCGCGCCTTGAGATCCCGGTGCAGTTCGTCCGGGACGTTGCGGATCTGGATCATCGAAGCCATGTGTATCTGATGATGCCATGCGAATACCATGTTCGCAACGGCTGGTCGAGCTGCTCCACCAGGTGAGGCGACCGCCGTGGATCGCTCCGCGGCGGCCGCCCACATGCGTTCTCGGAGCAAGCTCCTGACAAGCTCCGAGCCTCGCATCATCCCTGCTGGAGCGGGTTTGGCAAATCGCTGATGCGTGGCAGACCACCTTTCGGCGTGCGCCATTGATTGGTCAGGACCCGTAGCCTGCACGGCTGCGTGCACGCACTCCCCCGGCTCTGGCGCGAAACGGACTTCCGCTGGCTCTTCCTCAGCCAGACGATCTCGACGACGGGCGACCGGCTCGTACTCGTCGCGCTTGCGCTGCTCGTGACCGAGCGGACCGGCTCGACGACCGACCTCGGCATCGTCGTCGCCGCGCAGACGACGGCGCTCGTGACGTTCCTCCTGATCGGCGGCGTGTGGGCCGACCGCCTCCCCCGCCACCGCATCATGGTCTCGACCGATCTGGTCCGCGCCGCGCTGCACGGGCTGCTGGCGCTGCTGATCTTCGCCAACGCGCTCGTCCTCTGGCAGCTCGTCGCGATCGAGGTCTGCTTCGGCGCAGCGGAGGCGTTCTTCCGTCCCGCCTACAGCGGCCTCGTCCCGCAGACCGTTCCCGAGGACCTGATCCAGGAAGCGAACGCGGCCAACGGCCTCACGCAGACGCTCGCCGAGTTCGCCGGTCCGGCGCTCGCCACCGCGCTCGTGCTCACGCTCGGCACCGGCGCCGCGTTCGCGATCGACGCGGGCACGTTCCTGCTCAGCGCCTGTCTGCTCGCGCTCGTGCATCCGCGCCCGCGCGGCGAAAAGCCGGCGCGCGCCTCGCTGACCGCCGAGCTGCGCGACGGCTGGCGCGAGGTGCGCTCGCGTGCGTGGGTGTGGGTGACGATCGCCGTCTTCGCCTGCCATCTCGTGCTCGGCTTCGCGCCCTACGTCGTGCTCGGGCCGACCGTCGCAGCCGACCGCTACGGCGACCCGGCGCTGTGGGGCTGGGTCGCCGCGAGCGTCGGGCTCGGCACCGCCGCCGGGGCGTTGATCGCGCTGCGCTGGCGGCCGCGGCTGCCGTTGCGGGCCGGGATCCTCGCGACCGTCCCGTTCGGGCTCGTGCTGCTCGCGTTCGCGCTCGGCGCCCCGCTCGCGCTCGTCGTGCCGTGTGCGGTCCTCGCCGGCAGCGGGCTGGCGCTGTTCGGCGTCTGGTGGGAGACCGCGCTCGCGCAGCGGATCCCGCCGCAGGCGCTCTCGCGCGTGGCCTCCTATGACTGGATGGGCTCGTTCGCGCTGCTGCCACCCGGGCTGGTGCTGATCGGCGTGATCGCCGAAGGGGTCGGAGCGACGACGGTGATGGCGGTCGCCGGGGCCGCCGCCTCGCTGCTCGTCCTGATCGCGCTCGTGCCGCGCGAGACGCGCCACCTGCGCCGCCTCCCCGGAGCGACGGAGCCGGTGCTCCGTTCGGGCGTGACGCCCGGCACGTCGGGCGACGTCGTCCCCTGAGGACGTCAGTCGACCTGCGTGAGGTCCTTCGAGAGCCCGTTCAGGCGCTCGTATCCGTCGGCGGTCACGAGCACGAGGTCCTCGATCCGCACGCCGAGCTCGCCCGGGATGTAGACGCCCGGCTCGACCGTCACGACGTTGCCGGCGGCGAGCGTCGCGTCGGACGCTCTGGAGAGGCGCGGCGCCTCGTGGATCTCCAAGCCGACGCCGTGGCCGAGCCCATGACCGAAGCGCTCCGCGTGCCCGGCCGCGTCGATCACGGCGCGCGCGGCGGCGTCGGCGTCGCGGCCGCTCACGCCGGCGCGCACCGCGTCGAGCCCGGCCTGCTGCGCGCGCAGCACGAGCTCGTAGATCTCGCGTGCGTGCTCGCCGGGCGCTCCGGCCGCGTAGGTGCGCGTGCAGTCCGAGCAGTAGCCGTCGAGCTGCGCGCCCCAGTCGATCGTGACGAGCGATCCGGGCGCGATTGCGATATCGCGCGGGACCGCGTGCGGGAGCGCGCCGTGCGCACCGTGCGCGACGATCGTGTCGAAGCTCGCATGCTCGGCGCCGAGACGGCGCATCTCCTGCTCGAGCGCGAGCGCGACGTCGCGCTCGCTGCGCCCCGCGAGGCCGTCCTGCAGCGTGCGCGTCATCGCCGCGTCGGCCAGCTCGGCGGCAGCGCGGATGCTGGCGACCTCGTCGGCGTCCTTGACCATGCGCAGCCGCTCGATCCCGCCGCCGGCGGAGACCAGCTCCACGCTCGCCGGCAGCGCTTCGCGCAGGCGCTCGTAGGTGCGCACGGACATGTGCTGGTCCTCGATCCCGAGCCGGATGTCGCCGGCCGGCAGCGCGGCGATCGCCTCGTCGAGCAAATCCTGCTCGCCGATCCGCCGCTCGAAGCCGTGCACCTGCTGCTCGGCCTGCGTCACGTAGCGGAAGTCGGTCACGAACGTGCGCAGGTCGTTGACGCCGACGAGCGCGACGCCGTTGGAGCCCGTGTAGCCGGTGAGGTAGCGCACGTTGACGAGGTTCGTGACGAGCAGCGCGTCGACCTCGCGCTCGTCGAGCAGCGCGACGAGGCGATCGGAGCGGGCCGCGGGCGTGCTCATGCGGTCAGCTCCTCGCGCAGGCGCGCGAGCGCGTCGCGGTAGCCGCCCGGCCCCTTGCCAGCGACGGTCGCGATGCAGACGTCGCGGATCACGGAGACGCGCCGCCACGCCTCGCGCGCATCCACATCCGACAGGTGCACCTCGACGGCGGGCAGCGCCGCGATCTCCAGCGCGTCGCGGATCGCCCACGCGTAGTGGGTCCAGGCGCCAGGGTTGACGATCAGCCCGTCGACCGTGTCCTCGAGCCGGTGCAGCTCCTCGACGAACGCACCCTCGTGGTTGGTCTGGAAGAACTGGACGGCGAGCCCCAGCTCGGCCCCCCAGTCGGACACGCGCGCCTCCAGCTGCATCAGCGTGAGCGCCCCGTAATGCGCCGCCGGTCGACGGCCGAGCTGGTCGAGGTTGACGCCGTGCATGACGGCGATGCGGTTGCGGCTGGTGGCCCCCAAACTCATGCCGCGCTCAGCTCCCGCACGGCGGCGCGCAGCTCGCCGTCCTCGACTTGGCAGCCGGGCCGCGCGGCGCCGGGGGCGTCGAGCAGCACGAACGGGACCGCCTCGCCGCTGCGGCGCTTCTTGTCGCGCGCGGTGGCGACGAGGATCGCGTCCGGGTCGACGCCCTCGTCGAGCTGCGTCGGCAGGCCGCGCGCCGCGAGCAGCGTCGCGACTTCCGTGCGCAGCGCGTCCTGGCCAGAGAGCCGCAGCGCCGCCAGCAGCCCGAGCCCGACCGCCTCGCCGTGGCGGTAACGGGAGTACCCGGTCACCGTCTCGATCGCGTGGCCGACCGTGTGGCCGAGGTTCAGCACCTGGCGCAGGCCGCCGTCGCGCTCGTCCAGCGCGACGACCGCGAGCTTCGTGCGCGCGCAGGCGAAGATCACGTCGGGGTCGGGATCGTCACCGCGGCGCACGCGCTCCCACAGGTCCCCGCCGGCGATCAGCGCCGTCTTCAGCACCTCGGCGTAGCCGGCCGCGGCCTCCTCGCGCGGCAGCGTCTCAAGCGTCTCCACGTCGGCGACGACCGACGAGGGCTGGTGGTAGGCGCCGACGTAGTTCTTGCCGTTCGGCAGGTCCACGCCGGTCTTGCCGCCGTAGGCGGAGTCGACCTGCGCGACGAGCGTCGTCGGCAGCTGCACGAACGGCACGCCGCGCTGGTAGGTCGCGGCGACGAAGCCGGCGAGGTCGCCGACGACGCCGCCGCCCAGCGCGACGAGATGATCGCTCTGCGTCATCCCGCGGTCGGCCAGCTCGATCCACACGCGTTCGGCCGTCGCGAGCGACTTGTGCTGCTCGCCGGAGGGGAACTCGATCCGCGCGGCCAGGTCGCCGAGGCGCTCGGCGTAGCGCGGGCCGACCTGGTCGTCGGTGACGAGGAAGCCCTGGCCGGGGACCGGCGAGAGCGCCGCGCCGAGCAGCCCGCGCCCGACGAACACCGGGTAGTCGCCGGAGGCGGAGGTCGCCCACAGCAGGCGGATCCGATCACCGGCGCGGGCGCGCGCATCGGCCAGCGCGAGGATCGACGGCAGCGCGTCGTCGATGCGGCCGCGCTCGTCGGCCGGCAGCACGACGTCGGCGGCCGCCATGTAGAGCGGGCGGCGGCGCACGTAGAGGTCGCGGAACTCCTGCGGGTCGCGCGCGAGCGGCCGGCCGCGGCCGGCGGCGCGCTCCCACGCCTCGTTGACGTCGACGTCGAGCAGGATCGTGATGTGGCGCCTGAGCGCGTCGCGGATGCGCTCGGCGTGCAGCGCGCCGCCGCCGAGCGAGTAGACCCCGCCGTCGGCGCGCTCGAGCAGCTCCCCGACCAGCTCCGCCTCGATCGCGCGGAACGCCGCCTCGCCCTGCTCGGCGAAGCAGCGGTCGATCGGCATGCCGATGTGCTCGGCGATGACGGCGTCGGCGTCGACGACGTCGAGCCCGAACGTTCTCGCCAGCCGGCGCGCCGCAGTGGTCTTGCCGGCGCCCATGAAGCCGACGAACACGAGCGCGCGCCCCGCGGGCGGGCGCAGCACGCCGCCGGGCGCCGGCGTCAGGCCCGCCGCCACCCGATCCGCTCCTCGTAGGCGCGGACGGCCTCGCGGACGTCGTCGATGTGGTCGCCGCCGAACTTGCGGCGGTAGGCGTCGGCGAGCACGTGCGCGAGCATCGCCTCGCCGACGACGCCAGCAGCGGGAACGGTGCACGAGTCGGTCCGCTCGCGCAGCGCCTCGGCCGGCTCCTTCGTGTCGATGTCGACCGAGCGCAGCGGCTTCGTCAGCGTCGGGATCGGCTTCATCGCGACGGTGACGACGAGCGGCGCGCCGGTCGTCATGCCGCCCTCCAGCCCGCCGGCGCGGTTGGTCTCGCGGAAGAAGCCGCGCTCGTCGGTGTAGAAGATCTCGTCGTGGGCCTGCGAGCCGGGGACGGCGGCGAGGTCGAAGCCGTCGCCGATGCCGACGCCCTTCATCGCCTGGATCGACATCATCGCCATCGCGATCCGCCCGTCGAGCCGGTCCTCCCAGCTCACGTGCGAGCCGAGCCCGGGCACGAGCCCGAACGCGATCACCTCGAACGTCCCGCCGAGCGACTCGTTCGCCTTGCGCAGCGTGTTGATCTCGGCGACCATCGCCGCGCTCGCGTCGGGATCGAGGCAGCGCACCGGCGACTCGTCGACGTGCGCGAAGTCCTCGACCGCGAGCGTACGGCCGGGCTCGGGCGCCCTCACGGACGTGATGCGCGTCACGTGCGAGCGGACCTCGACGCCGAGCGTGCGCAGGAACGCCTTCGCGAGCGCGCCGCCCGCGACGCGCGCGGCCGTCTCGCGCGCGCTCGCGCGCTCGAGCACGTTGCGCACGTCGTTCGTGCGGTACTTCCACGTGCCGACGAGGTCGGCGTGGCCCGGACGCGGGAGATGGACCTCGGGCACGGTCGTCTCGACCGGCCAGGGGCTCATGCGCTCCTCCCAGTTGGCGAAGTCTCTGTTGGGGATCTGCAGCGCGACCGGGCCGCCGAGCGTGCGGCCGTGGCGCACGCCGGCTGTCACCTCCGCGCGATCTCTCTCGATCTTCATGCGCCCGCCGCGGCCGTGGCCGAGCTGGCGGCGCGCCATGTCGTCGTTGATCGCGTCGCGGTCCAGCTCCAGGCCGGCCGGGAGCCCCTCGACGATGCACGTGAGGCCGGGGCCGTGCGACTCGCCGGCAGTGATGAGACGGAGCGCCATGAGGCCGTACAGGTTACGTGCGCGTCGGCGCGCACGCGGCGTCGCGACGCGCGCTCACGGCAGCGGCATGAGCACGGGCGGGCGCGCCGCCGCGCCGGCGCTCGCCTGCGGCCCGCGGCGGATCGGCGCCGCGCCGGCGCGCTCCAGCCAGACCGCCGCCGCGGAGGCGCGCGCGATCGCCGCGCTCGCCTTCTCCGGGGACGTCGTCGTGTGCAGCACGACGTCGTCGAGGTCGAGCTCGTACTGGGTGACGAAGCCGTGCGCGTCGGTCACGTCGAGCAGCGCGACGCCGCCTCTTCTCAGCTCGATCGTCTCGCAGGCCTTCGCCGAAGGGAGGCATCTGCCGTCGCCCTGCGCCTTGACGTCGGTGGAGAGCATGAAGACGGCCGTCTCGTTGTCGGCGCGCGTGCCCATGAAGATCACGATCGGATTGCTCGCGCGCGGCAGCGGCGCGAGCCGCGGAACGTCCTTGATCTGCCGCAGCGGGCTGCCGGCGCGGCCGAAGTGGACGTCGACGGACGCGTAGACGTACCTTCTCGGCGCTCGCTTGCGCGCGCCGCCGTTGGAGCCCGCCCCGCCGTTGGAGCCGGAGCCGCCGTTGGAGCCGGAGCCGCCGTTGGAGCCGGAGCCGGTGGAGCCGGTGCCGGCCCCGCCCTGGGACGTGCTGCTCACGACCTTCGGCGTCGGCGGCCGCTTGAACGGGTTCTTCCAACGCCCGAGCATCGGCGCTTCCCCTTCGCCACCCGTCGCGACGCTGACCACGGGCACGCCAGCCGGCGGCGCAGGCGCGGCCGGCGACGTCGCGCTCGCGGCGGGCGCCGGGGGCTGCTCCGACGGCGCCTTCTTCGCGAGCACGACCGGCACCGCGACGAGCGCGACGACGAGCAGCAGCGCGATCGGCCACAGCCGCCGCTCGACCAAGTCGGACCACACGTCGCGAATCGCTCTCATGGCCTCACCGGGATGATCGTCGCCGCAGGGATGTTGCTCGGAGCGGCGCTGGTCGCGCCCGACGCCGCCGCCGGCGTCGCGCCGGCCGGGCCGGACGGCGTCGCACCGTTCGTGAGGCCCTGATTGTCCGGCAGCAGGTATGTCGTCGCCGCGACCGACGCATTGATCTGCGGGAAGCCGTGCGCACCGGCGTCGAGCCCGATCCCGTCGATCGTCATGAAGCGGCCGGAGACCGCGAGCCGACGGTTGCGCACGACGAGGAAGCGCTCGAGCCGCCCGACGAAGCCCGACAGGTGGAAGAAGTTGCCGCTGAACTGGAACGCGAACGGCATCGTCGGGAAGCCCGCCGACCCCACCGCCGCGCCCGGCGGCAGCGTCGCCGTCGTCGCCTGCGTCGCCGCCGCGGCTCCACCGCTGGCCGGCGGAGGCGGCGCGGGCGCCGGGGCGCCGCCGCTCTGGCCGACTCTCAGCGAGACGAACTGCACCCTGCTCGTACTCGCCGCCTGCTGGACCTGCACGAGCAGCGAGGCGACGTTGTCGTCGCTCGGCACGGCAGCGCCGAGCCGTGCGACCGTCGCGTAGTCGCGCGCGTACTCGCGGCGCGCCTGCGCGCCGGCGGCAAGCTCAGACTGGGCGGACGCGAGTGCCTGCTGCTGCGTGGCGAGCTGCCCGTTGAGGGTGCTGGCCTGCTCGCGCACCGGCGCGAGCACGAGGAACCAGCCCGCGCCGGCGAGCGCTGCGAGCGCGAGCCCGAAGATCATCATGCGGTCGCGCAGCGTCATGGCGCGGCGCTCCCGTTGGGGCTCGGCGTCGTGCTCGCCGCGGGCGCCGCGGAGCCGGCAGCCGTGGGCGTGGTCGCGGCGGTGGCTGCGTCGCCCGAGGTGTCCGGCTGCGTCGGGGCCGGCACGGCAGGAAGCGGCTCGAAGAACACGACGATCCCGAAGTCGACCGGGTTCCCGTGCCGGACGTGGCACGCGCCGCTGCCGCCGGACGTCGACGGCGTGCCGCTGCCGGCGCTGCTCGAGTCGCCCTCCTCCGTCGAGCCTGACAGCGAGACGCGGACGACGCCGGTCATCAGCCGCAGCCGCGAGATCAGCCGCGCGACGTCGTCGTGGCCCGCCGTGCAGCCGCTCAGCTCGATCGCCGGGTTCGGCAGCGATGCGCGCACGCTGCTGGTGTCGCCCGAGCCTGCGTTGGCGACGCTGACCCCGGGCGCAACCGTGCCCATCAACGACGACAGCGCGACATCGCCCGGAATCACCTGCGCGAGCTCGGCGAACGCACGATGCCAGTCGAAGCGCGCGGCGCCGAGCTGGCGGATCGTCTCGACGCGCGCCTGCGCGAGCGCCGCGAACTCTCTGAAGGGCCGTGCCGCGTCGGCCCGCGTCTGGATCGCCTGCACCTGCGCCTGGAGCGAGGCGAGCTGCGCCCGCCGATCGACGACCTGGTTGTTCGTGAGCACGTAGGTGACCACGCCGGCGAGCAGCAGCCCGAGCACGCCCAGCACCGCCCACGGGCCGACGCTCGACCCGCCGCGGCTGCCCTGTCCGCCGCCGGCCGGGATCAGGTTGACGGCTCTCACGCCGCCGCCTCCTCGATCGCCAGCCCGGCCGCGACCGCGAGCCGGCCGGCCTCGATCCCGCCGTACGCCCCCGCGCGCGCCTCGCCGACGACGCCGAGATCGACGGGCAGGCCGATCGCCGCGCCGAGCGCGTCGCAGAAGCCGGGGATCGCCGTGGCAGGACCGGTCACGACCGCGCGCTCGGCGGCGAGCGCGCCGGCCTGCGCGCGATAGAAGTCAAGCGAGTTGCGCACCTCGTCGGCGATCCGGCGAACGCCGTCGAGCAGCACGCTGCGCGCCTCCTGGACGATCTCCTGCTCGCCGGAGAGCTCTTCGAGCGACGCTTCGAGCCCGACGTGCACGAGCCACTGGCGCGCGTGTTCGAGCGTCAGCCCGCGCCGCTCCGCCAGCTCGCCCGCGAGCGTCTCGACGCCGCCGGGCGCCACGCGTGTGAAGACGCAGGTCGTGCCCTCGGCCAGCGCGAGGTTGGTGACGCCGCCGATCGAGACGTAGAGCGTCGCGCCCTCCCCGCCCGCGTGCAGCGCGCGGATCATCGCGAAGGCGGCGAGGTCGATCCCGGCCGGGCGCAGGCCGGCCTGCTTGGCCGCCGCGTGCACGCGCTCGACCATGTCGCGTCGCGCGGCGACGAGCACGACGCGCGTGCGCGGTCCGTCGGCGGTGTCGACGACGCCGAGCGACTGGTGCTCCAGCACCGCCTGCTCGAGCGGCATCGGAATGTGCTCCTGCGCTTGGAAGCGGACCGCGGCGGTGATCTCCTTCGCATCGGTCAGCGGCGGCAGCTCGATCGTGCGCACGACGATCCGCTGGTTGGCGACGCCGATCCGCACGCGCTTGTCGAGGCGGTGCTGGCGGAACAGCTCGCGCAGCGCCTCCGCGAGCCCCTCCGGATCGGCGACCTCACCGTCGCGCATGATCCCGGGGCCGAGCGGCAGGCTGGCGGCGCGCTCGATCGTCAGGCCGTCGGCCGTGCGCACCTGCACGGCCGCGACGAAGCCCGGCTCGATGTCGAGGCCGACGACGGTGCGGCCGGATGTCCGTGCACGCGGCATCTGCCCCTACATCGGCGCCACTGGCCGGATGGTTGAGTGTTGACGGATTCCCATCGTCAGACGAGCGCCGGTGTGCGCGCCGGCACCGGGGCGACGGCGCGCGCGGGCACCGCCTCCGGCGCCTCGGCCAGCAGGGACAGGACGACGCACGGCAGCGCCCACGCGAGGTACAGGTAGGTCCAGTAGTTGCCGCACAGCTGCACGCCGAGCAGCACCGCCCCCGCGAGCGCGGCAAGCCGCGCCGGGTCGGCGGCGAAGGCGGGATCGCGACGTGCGCGCACGGTCGCGGCGGCGATCAGCGCGAGCACGCCGGCCTGCGCGAGCGGTTGCAGCCATTCGACCCCCAGCAGCAGCCACGGCGACTCCAGCGAGCGGCGGTCGAGCTGGTAGCCGATCGCGTGCAGCATCCGCGCCGGGGCGTGCGGGCCGCCGAGCGCCACGAGCGCGGCCCACGTCGCGAACGCGGTGGCTGCGAGCAGCGCGAGCGCCGCCGCAAGGCGCCGGCCGCGCAGGCGCGCGAGCCAGACCGGCAGCAGCGCGAACGGCACGAGCTTGAGCCAGCCGGCGGCGATCAGCAGCGCGCTGGAGGCGAACCGGCGGCGCACGAGCACGAGCGATCCCACGAGCAGCGCCGCCAGCAGCAGGTCGGAGGTGCCGCTCGACGCCGCGGCGAACAGCGGCGGGCAGGCGAGCCACGCGAGCGCGGCACGCAGCCCCGCGGCGCTGCCGCCGCGCGCGAGCAGCCACGCGACCAGCACGGCCGCGCCGGCCGCGACGTACAGCGCGCCGTTGGCGACGTCCCAGTTGTCGCGCACCGGCATCAGCGCGGCGAGCGGCATGTACGCGGCGTAGCTGAGCAGCGGGTAGGTGTCGCCGTGGAAGACGTCGCCGGGCATGTGCCCGTACGGGAGCGTGCCGTGCAGCAGCAGCGTTCCGCCCTCCATCACCGCCTGGCCGACGTCGACCGTGTAGGGCGCGCTGATCGCGATCATCGCCACTGCGGCGGCCGCCGCGCTGACCGCGACGCGCAGCACGCGGACGCGCTGAGCGTCGGTCCACTCGGGCGTCAGGGCATCCATGACCGGGCGCGCGGCGACATCACGCGCAGGCCGGCTCGCCCCAAGCGCCCGCCACGCGCAGCGCCCCGTCAGCCATAGCAGGGACGGCAGCGTGCTCAGCGCGCTCGCGCCGGCGACGCGGCCGTCGAGCAGGATCATCGGGACGACGAAGCCCAGCAGGGCGAGCGCGTCGAGGTTGCGCAGCCGCCGCAGCGGCACGACGGCGGTCGCGAGCAGGAACGCGAGACAGCCCAGTGCGATCATCCACGGCTGTTGGCTGAGCGGCGCGCCGTAGGGCGTGAGCAGGCTGCGGAAGTCGATGAAGCGGCCCGCCCGCCCGTTCGGGGAGACCGTGGCCTCGGCGACGATCCGCGGTCCGTCGAAGAAGCTGACGCGCGTCTCGGTGCGGTCGACCGGGGTCACGCGGGCGCTCGTCCAGCGCTCGCCTCTCGCAAGCATGCGCGCGAATGTCGGCCGGGCGAGCACGGCGCGCACCGCGGCGTCGCGCCCGACGCGCGCACTGACGTCGTGGCGAGTGAGGCTCAGGCCGGCGAAGGCGGCGACGAGCACGAGCGCGGCGACGAGCGGCGCGGATGGATGGCGGAGCCGGCGCATCGACACCAGCGGCATCGGCGCTCTGCCGCGCGCGCTTGAGCCGCGACAGGCGTCAGGCGAACGTCGACAGGTACCAGTGCACGACCGCCGGTCCGGCGAGCAGCGCCACGACGCCGCCGAGCGCGAGGAACGGGCCGAACGGGATCGCCGTTTTGCGGCCCTCCGCGGTCCCACGGCGGGCCATGATCGCCACGCCGACGACCGTCCCGCAGAGCAGTGCGACAAGCAAAGCGACCGCCACGTCACGGCCGAGGAACAGGCCGAGCACTCCGGCCAGCTTCACGTCCCCCATCCCCATCCCGCCCGGGCGCACCAGCGCGGCGAGCAGCAGGAAGCCGCCGGCCGCCGCGCCTGCGATCAGCTGCTCCGGCACGCCGGCGGGACGCGTGGCGGCGCCGATCGCGAGCGCAGCGACCGCGCCGAGCGCGGTCAGCAGGTTGGGGATGATGCGGTGGTCGAGGTCGATCAGCGCGATCGGCACGAGCAGCGCGACCAGCGTCAGTCCCAGCGCGAGGTCATGCGTGCCGTGACGGGCCGCCACGACCGCGACCGCCAGCCCCGCCGAGCACGCCTCGACGAGCGGGTAGCGGATCGAGATCGGCGCGCGACAGTCGCGGCAGCGTCCTCGCAGCAGCAGCCACGAGACCACCGGAACGTTGTCGTAGGGGCGAACCGGCGCGTCGCACCCCGGGCAGTGCGAGCCGGGCGCGACGAGCGACTCGCCGCGCGGCAGCCGCCACGCCACGACGTTGAGGAACGAGCCGACGAGCAGTCCGCCGAGGGCCGCGAGCACGACGAGCAGCACGGGCCCAGATTCGACCCTTACGGCGCAGAGACCTGCTCGGGCGGCGGTGGATGCGCCGAAATGCGGCAACTCGCGGTCGACGTGCGGCGCGATTGCTACGGATTCCCGCCGTTGCTGCCGATGAGGGTCTCATGCCGGTCCTCGCGAGACCCGCTGCGGCATCTGTCGGTGCGCGCGCACCGCGGTCGCCCCTGCCTGGCCGCCGGCTGGCCGCACGGATCCGATCGCGCATCTCCGAGCAGGCCGGCTTCACGATCGTCGAGGTGCTCGTCGCGGCCGCGGTGCTCGTCGTGGGGCTCGGCGGCACGTTCGAGATGCTCATCACGGCCGACCACGCGATCTCATCGACGCGCCTGCGACAGCAGGAGACCAGCTTGGCGCGCGAGGTCCTGGAGGACTCGCGCGGGCTCGCCTTCACGCAGCTCACGTCGAGCACGATCGCCTCCGGGCTCCAGTCGGTGGTGCCGCAGGCCACGCTCTCGAGCTCGAACCTCGTCGTCACCCGAGCCGTGTCGAACGACGTTCCGACGAGATTCACCATCTCGTTCAGCGTCTGCGACCTCGACGATCCGAGCGACGGGTACGGCAACCACGACTCGGCTCCCACGAGCGGCGGGGCGTGGTGCCCCGACGTCGCCTCGAACGGCACGCAGGACTCCAACCCGGACGACTACAAGCGCGTCTCGGTGACGGTCACGCCGACCACTCGCAGCACGCCGGTGATCCAGCAGACGATTCTGATCTACAGCCGACCGGTGAACGGGCCGGCGGTCACCTGTCTCAGCACTTCCGCCACCTGTCCCGGCCCGAATGTCACCATCACCAGCGGCTCCTCGCTGACGTTCAACGTCACGACGACGGCGGTCGCCGCCCGCATCCAGTGGCTCGTCAACGGCAACGTGCCGCCGAGCGCACAGATCCCGTCCGCTGCGACGGATCCATATGCGCCGTCAACGACGTCGTCGTCGTTCACCTGGAACTTCCCGACCGCGGACGGCACCTACACGATCGCCGCGGTGGCCTACGACACGAACGGCAGCAGCGGGACGCGCTCGACCGTGGTCGTCAGATTGAACCGTCACCAGGTGATCGCGCCGACGTCGTTCAGCGCCGGATGGAACGACCTCACCGGGGGCGTCGAGATCCAGTGGGTGCCGAGCGTCGATCAGGACGTCCTCTACTACCACGTCTATCGCCAGTACGGCGCCAACGCGGCCCAGCTCGTCTCCACGTGCGGCGCGAGCGGGAACGTCACCGGCACGAGCTGCGCCGACGCGCCCGAGTCGACCTTCGCGCCGCCGCTTCCCGCGGCCCGGCCCAACCCGTGCACGAGCTCCTCGCAGAGCTACACGACCACCGACTACTACTGGGTCGTGGGCGTCGACACCGATCCGAGCACCGGATCGCCGCGCGAGAGCACCGCGCAGTCCCCGCAGGTCGACGCCAACCTGTGTGACCATCAGCCGTACGCGCCGTCCGCCCTCACGGGAACGCTCACCAGCGGGCAGCTCGCGCTGAGCTGGACGGCGCCCTCGCCCGCCGCCCCGGATGGTTGGGACTCGATCCAGGCGTGGCGCGTCTACCGCTGGCCGTCGAACCGCGGCGTGCAGATTCCGGGGGATCGCTACCAGCTCGTCGGCAACTCCCCCGCCGTGACGAGCTACACCGACGGCTCTCCGGATCCGGGCGGCGTGCAGCAGAGCTACTGCGTCACCGCCGTCGACGCCCACCTCAACGAGTCGCCGTGCTCTCCGGTGGTGACCCAATGAGCGCGCTGCGCCGAGACGACGGCTTCACCTTGGTCGAGCTGCTCGTCGCGATGGTGCTGGCGCTCGTCGTGTTCGGCGCCTCGCTGACGCTCCTGGATTCCTACCTGCGCCAGTCCGGCGCCGCCGCCAAGCGACTCGACGCACAGGACCAGGCGCGGCTCGCCGTCGACCGGATCGTGCACGACCTGCGGAACGTTTCGAGTCCGCTGACGACGCCGAAGCTGCTGGAGCGAGCGACGCCCTACGACGTCGTGTTCCAGACCATCGGCACTCCGAGCGGCACCAACGTGAGCGGCATCGAGCGCGTGCGGTACTGCGTCCCGCAGGACTCGACCACCGGCACCGCCAGCCAGGAGGTGCTGGTCGCACAGACGCAGACGTGGACGACCTCGACGCCCTCCGCCGACCCGTGGATCTCCGATCCGTCGCAGACGATCGCGTGCCCCGACCTGACGTTCACTCCGGCGTCCGGTCAAGCGGTGTACGCGGTCATCGCGCAGTCGATCATGAACCGCTACCAGCAGACGTCCAGCTATCCGGCCTTCAGCTTCAACGACGGGCTCGACAGCAACAGCGTCGCAGCGACCGACCTGCCGCAGATCTCGACGATCCAGATCAACCTGCGCGTCAACCCGACGCCGAGCCTGAGCGGCGCGACGACCCAGGTCCAGAGCGCCGCGTACCTCCGCAACAAGCAACACTCCCCGGTCGCGCAGTTCACGTACACCGCGACGGGGGGCGGCGGCGTGATCCTGAACGCGGGGCAGTCGTACAGCCCCGACAACGAGCAGCTCTCCTACGCCTGGGCTTGCACGTCCTCTCCGTGCCCTTCGGCCAGCGCGCTGTCGATCGCGTCGAACGGCCTGGTCAGCTGGAGACCGGGCGCGGGCACCTACACCGTGGCGCTGACCGTTACGGATCAGACCGGGGTGCAAACGACTACGACTCAACAGGTGACGGTGACATGAGGCTCAAGACGCTGTCCGGCGACGAGAGCGGCTTTGCGCTCGTCGCCGCGATCATCATCCTGTTCGTCCTCCTCGGCTTGGGGATCGCCGTCCTGTCGCAGGCGGACGTGCAGAGTCACCAGACCGGCGTCGAGGCGTCGGGCGAGGCGACGTACAACAACGCCGAGGGCGCCCTCGACGCGGCGGCCGACCTCCTGCAGCAGTCCTGGCCCACCGCCGCCACGTCCGCCTGCAACCAGAGCTCGTCGTCGAGCACCTTCTGTCCCGGCAGAGCGCTGACGAACAGCTTCAGCACCACGTACACCGGACACCTCTACACCAGCCCGCAGTGGACCATCCAGATCGTCGACGACAGCGGCGGAGAGAGCTCCAACTACTACAGCGACGCGGCCGCCTCCGCCGCCCCATCCTACGACGCCAACGGCGACGGCAAGGTGTGGATCCGGGCGCAGACGATCATTCAAGGCCAGAAGCGGATCGTCGTCTCGGAGATGGTGCGGCAGACCACGATCGTCTCGCTGCCGCACAACACGATCACGTCCGGCGGAGCGTTCACCAGCAACCGCGGCAACAAGGTGATCATCGAGACGACGGACGCCGCCCCGGGGTCGTCACTGACCGGCTCCGTGAACGTGCGGTGCGGCAGCTCGACCTACACCCCCAGCTACAGCGATCCCTGCGAGGGGTGGGATCCGGGCAAGGGCCAGCTCGATCCGGCGAGCAACTACCAAGGGGGCTACGTCGACCCGAGCGGCAGCTACACGGCGGTCTCGTCATCTGACCTCGCCTCGCTCAAGCAGGCCGCCCAGACGAACGGGACGTATTACAACGGCACGTGCCCGACCAGCCTCACGGGCTTGGTCTACGTCGACAATCCTCCGGGCGGAAACTGCACGTACCTCGGCGGAAACTGGAATCTCAGCAGCTCCCCGCCGGCGACGACCGACGTGCCCGGCATGATCATCATGGGCGACGGCACGCTGACGTTCAACGGGAACATCAGCTATTTCGGCGTCATCTACATGGTCAACGCGTCGGGCACCACACCGGCAAGCGGCGCGTGCACCAGCAGAGAGCAGAACGGCCCCGTCTTCATGGTGCACGGCACCGGCTCGATCTACGGCTCGCTGTTCGTCGACAAATGCGGCACGATCGACGCCGGCAGCAGCGCGTACAACATCATCTTCGATTCCGCCGCGTTCAACGCCGCGACGGCGTACTCGCTGCCCAACCTGGCGAAGAACACCTTCCGGATCATCCCGAACAGCTGACGCGAGCTCAGCGGCCAGCTGAGCCTCCGTCAATCTGCGATCAGGGGCGGACCGGCACGGAGGAGACCCGGCTTTCGCGGCCGTCGGCGGTCACGGCGTAGCCGCGCACGACATCGGGCGGCGCTGAGAAGGAGGCCGGGACCGCGAGGACGAGGTGCTGCGCGCCGAGCGCCCGGATACGGACGCGGCGGCTGGCGACCACGCCATGCCCACGCGTAGTCGATGGAAGCGATGCACCCGGCGCAGACGCGGTCGAGGTCGCGTGCGCCAGAGCGCACGCTGCTGAGGGCGTGCCTGCCTTCAGCGTGGGCCGGGGCGATGTCGCGTGTTGACGACGGCTCGCTCGCCGCCAGCTCGAACACACGAACAGGGCGGCCCGAAGACCGCCCCGTCGCTGTCCGGCTTAAACGCGTGGGTTGCTCGACGCTTGGCGCGCTACCAGCTGCCCCCGCTGTTGCAGCCGCCGGTGCTGACCGGGGCACAGGTGCGGGTGACCGTGGAGTTCGTCTTCGTGACTCTGTAGACCACGCCGGAAGAGCCGGCCGATCTCGCCGAAAGGACGAAGCCCGTCGCCGAACCGGTGGCGGTGACGTCAGCGGCGACGCCGTCCGGATACTGCGACAGCGAGGACTCGACGCCCACGAGCGTCGCGACGTCAGGCGCATACGTGCTGTTATCAGTGAAGTACGTCTCGTCCGCCGTCTGCATATTGCGGAGATAGCTCTTTGCGGCAGCGTCGTTCGCCTTGTCCTTCTGGTTCAGAAACGACGGAATCGCGATCGCGGCGAGAATGCCGATGATCAGGATCACGACGAGCAGCTCGATCAGCGTGAAGCCTCTCTCGTCGTTCAGACGTCTGCGGATGGTGTGAAGCAGCATTGCTCCTCCTTGGAACCGGTGGACCGTTCGTTCTCCGCCAGATCCCTGGGCGAAGCCGCTCGGGCTCTCGGCTCTGGCAAGGGGAGCTATCGGCACCCTATATTCCGGAGTTGAGTCCTGGTGAAAAGGTTGGACGGGATTGGCGCGCGGCCGCGCACGCAGAACGGGGCGGCCGATCGGCCGCCCCGTTCGAGACTGCGAGGAGAGCGCTTCGCGCTACCAGCTGCCCCCGCTGTTGCAGCCACCGGTGCTGACCGGGGCGCATGTGCGGGTGACCGTGGAGTTCGTCTTCGTGATTCTGTAGACCACTCCGGACGAGCCCTTCGATCTCGCCGAGATGACGAAGCCCGTCGCCGAACCGGTGGCGGTGACGTCAGCGGCAACGCCGTCCGGATACTGCGACAGCGAGGACTCGACGCCGACGAGCGTCGCGACGTCAGGCGCATACGTGCTGTTATCAGTGAAGTACGTCTCGTCCGCGGTCTGCATGTTGCGGACATAGGACTTGGCGGCAGCGTCGTTCGCCTTGTCCTTCTGGTTCAAGAACGACGGGATCGCGATCGCGGCGAGAATGCCGATGATCAGGATCACGACGAGCAGCTCGATCAGCGTGAAGCCTCTCTCGTCGTCGATCCGCTTGCGGATGGTCTGCAGCAGCATGATTCCTCCTGGAACCGGTGGTCCGTTCGTGTCACCGCCAGATCCCTGGACGGGGGCCACTCGGGCCTCACGGCTCTGGCACACCAGCTATCGGCACCCCGCAAATGGGGGTTGAGCCCGATGGACATTTGGTTGACGCCTTGCAAGGGGCGCTCAGGCCCGCGGAACGCCTCAGCCGCCGCCGGCCGCGCGCATCGCCGCGCCGGATTCCTGTGCATCGCGCTCGGGATCGCGTACGCCGCTTCCGCCGCACCACGGGCACGCGATGCTGTGCTGCTCGCCGCCGAGCCCGGAGATCACCGTACCCGTGCCGCGGCACGGGCGGCAGGTCGTCTGATCGCGCTCGTCGCTTCTGTCGTTGCGGGCAGCCATGGGTCGGCGCGCGAGGGTAGCGGGTCCGGCGGCGACGCGCTCCGACGCATTTCGGCCTCGGGCCACGCCGCCGCAAACCGACGCATCCGGTTGAGGTTGGCCGCTACGTCGCGCCGTAGCCCAAGGCTCAGTCCAGCTCGACGCGCATCGCGGCGGCCAGGCGGCCGCCGAGCACCTGCCGGCGTCTGCCGAAGCGCACGGTCAGCGGGCCGCCGAACGGCTGGCGGTCGACCACCTCGAGCGCGTCCCCCAGCCGCACACCGCGCTCGGAGAGGTAGCGCAGCATCGCCGGGTCGGAGTCGGAGATGCGCACGAAGCGCCCGCGCGCGCCCGGCTTCAGCTCTGCGAGCCGGTACGTGTGGCCCTCGTCCATCACGAGGTCGGCGTCGGGGATCGGGTCGCCGTGCGGGTCGTGCGTCGGATGGCCGAGCTTCGCGGCGATGCGCGCCTCGAGGTCCTCGGAGATCACGTGCTCGAGCGCCTCCGCCTCCTCGTGGACGCGATCCCACGGCACGCCGAGATGCTCGGCGAGGTAGAGCTCCAGCAGGCGGTGATGGCGCAGCACCTCCAGCGCGACCCGCTCGCCCTCGGGCGTGAGCACGACGCCGCGGTAGCGCTCGTGCACGACGAGGCCTCGCTCGGCGAGCTTCTTCAGCATCGCCGAGACCGACGCCGGCGTCACGCGCAACCGTTCGGCGAGGTCGTTGGTGGAGACGCCGCCCTCGCCGCCGGCGTGCCGCTGGAGGGCGTAGATCGCCTTGGCATAGTCCTCGATCGCCTCCGAGGGCCGATGGAGCGGCTCGGTGCCCATCGTCGGAGCATACGACCGGCCGCGCCGGGCGAGCGTTGCCGCTATCTGATCGCGTCGTAGACCTTGAACAGCGGCATGTACATCGAGATCACGATGAAGCCGACCATCGCACCGACGACGATGATCATGAGCGGCTCCAGCAGCGACGTGAGGCCCTTGATCGCGGTCGCGACCTCGTCCTCGTAGAAGTCGGCGATCTTCGAGAGCATCGTGTCGAGCGCGCCGGTCTCCTCGCCGACGCCGACCATCTGGCAGACCATCGCGGGGAACACGGGCGCCTC
>Ga0134125_10002399_pt1 | contig 22291 bp, 18 predicted proteins | sample KB31751_FD_96464 | JGI IMG/M metagenome (GOLD analysis project Ga0134125, IMG submission 96464) | Terrestrial soil microbial communities with excess Nitrogen fertilizer from Kellogg Biological Station, Michigan, USA - KB3-175-1 | ecosystem: Environmental > Terrestrial > Soil > Unclassified ... | reverse complement strand
TGTTCGGGTCGACACCGACTACTTCGTGGCCGCACTCGGCGAGACAGGCCGCTGATACCGCTCCCACGTATCCCAGGCCGAAAATGCTGACTCTCATCTTGTTCGACTGCACGCTCCGGAAGGGTCTGCGGGGGGTAGTCCGCAAGAAGCATTCCAGAGCGTCTCCTCGGCAGGTGAGGGTGTTGACCGACGGCGACGCTGAAGGTTGGCGCAGCGCTTGCAGTGATGAGCTGAGGCGAATCCGGACTTGTATTCAGATCTCGACAGGGGGCATGATCATCCTGTTGTCACAGTCGCTAGCTATTCTTGCAGTCTGCAATGGAGGGGAATCCAGATGACATCATTACCGCAGACGCACCAGTGCACTTTTACGGCTCAGGACAGTCGCCGTCGCACCTTGCCCGTCGTCCCCGGCACGCCGGAGCTCTCCGGTAACGCCAGGGACCGCGCCAGGCAGGCTCTGCCGGCGGTCGACCCGTCAAGCGCGTTCGGGTGTGTGGACTGGTTCTTGTATCCGGACCAGGTCGTGGGCCGGTCCGCGGCCGAGGTCCAGGTCGCGCGCCGCTGAGGTCAGCGGGCCAAGCTCATCGGGCCAAGCTCATCGGGCCAAGCTCATCGGGCCAAGCTCATCGGGCCAAGCTCATCGGGCCAAGCTCATCGGGCCAAGCTCATCGGGCGAGCGCCCGCAGTCCCAGCACCGTCGCCATTCCAGCAAAAGTCATGAGGAGCGAGGCGGCCACGTGAGTGGCCACCTCCGCTAGCGCCCAGAGCGCTTCACCGCTCTGCAGAAGTCCCACCACCTCGGCGGAGAAGGTCGAGAAGGTGGTGAGCCCGCCGCAGAATCCGGTGATCACCAGCAGCCGCCATTCCGCCGGCACCGCCGGGAAGCTCGCGAAGAACGCCACCGCCGCGCCGATGATGTAGCCGCCGATGAGATTCGCGGCCAGCGTGCCGGGCGGCAGCAGCGGGAAGATCGCGTTCAGCCGATCGCCGAGCCACCAGCGCAGCAGCGCCCCGGCGCTCGCGCCCACACTGATCGCGACGATCGATTTCCACATTGCGCCGACGCTGCCTTTCCGGCGAGTGGCGCCCGAGTGGCGCACCGCCCGCAAAGCGGCAAAGGCTACGCTAACTCTATTGCAGCGACCAGCCGTGGCTGACCACGAGCGACTGGCCGGTGAGCGCGCCGGACTCGAATGAGGCGAAGAAGAGGGCGGCTTGCGCGACATCCTGGGTCGTCGTGAACTCCCCGTCGAGGGTCTCTTTCAGCATCACTTTGCGGACGACGTCTTCCTCGGAAAGGCCGAGCGTTTTGGCCTGCTCCGGAATCTGGCGCTCGACCAGCGGCGTGCGCACGAAGCCGGGGCAGATGACGTTAGCGCGCACCCCGTGCTTCGCGCCTTCTTTCGCAACCACCCGCGCGAGCCCGATGAGCCCATGCTTGGCCGTGACATAAGGGGCCTTGAGGACCGACGCCTCCTTCGAATGGACCGACCCCATATAGATGATGCAGCCGCGTCCCTGGGCGTACATGTGCCGCAGCGCCGCCCGGGTTGCCAGAAAGGCCCCATCCAGGTGTACTGCGAGCACCCGATGCCAGTCGGCGAGCGCCAGCGTCTCGAGCGGGGAGATCACCTGGATGCCGGCATTGCAGACGAGGATGTCGATGCGGCCGAGCGTGGCTACCGTGTGATTGATACCGGCATCAACAGCGTCCTCGCGCGTGACATCCATCGCGATGGGAATCGCCTGTCCGGTGTGGGAGAGCTCCGCGGCGGCCCGCGATGCCGCGCCGCCGTCGAGATCGGCGATCGCGACTCTGGCGCCCTCGTGGAGGAACGTCCGGGCGATCTCGAGCCCGATGCCGCTGCCTGCGCCGGTGATGACCGCGACCTGATCTTTGAGCCGCATGGAGGACTCCCCTGGGGAAACGCCGCCCCCCGGATGGGCGGCGCGAGATGGCCTCATCCGGGGGGCGACGCAGGGAACTCTACAACACCTGCCGACCCTGCGCGATGGCGGCGTTGAGCTGCTGCTCGCCGGTCTGCGCCTCGTGGCTCAGGTCGTCGTAGACCTGATGCTCCGCCGCGGTCGGCATCTCGTAAGCGAGGTCGATGTTCGCGGCGAGGTAGGCGAGGTGGCTGCGCAGCTTGGTCTCGTGCATCAGCGGTCCTTCGCTCGCATGCAGGTTGAGCTGCACGTAGCCGTTGATCGCCTGATCCAGCGCAGCTAGAGCGGCCTGTGCGCGGTCAGCCGTGACCTTGTGGCCCGCCACCGCGGCCTGCAGCTTCTGACGGGTCGCGATGGCCTCGTTCAGTGTCTTGTCCAGCGTATCGAGAGTCGTGTGGATCCGCATCTCGAGCGCCAGGCGCTGCTGCAGCGCGTCAGGCGCCGGGTGCAGCCGGGGGTCGAGAGCCACCTCGAAAGAGCGCTGCGACTTGCGCCCGTTGTAGTCGAGCACCACCGTGTAGCGCCCGGGGATCACCGTCGGACCCTGCGTGGAGTCCTCGAGCCCGCCCGCGGCGGCTGGCGCCTCGAATCCCGTGACCTCGGCCGCTTCCGCGTAACGCAGGTCCCATTGGAAGCTGTTGGAGCCCGCGGTGATCGCGGTCAGCTTCTCATCTGCCTCCTGCTTCGCCTCGATCGGGGTGAAGTTGTCACGCTGCGCCGCCGAGAGCTTCCGTTCCTTCGCTTTCAGGTGCAGCGCAAACGTACGGACTACGTGACCCTGGTCGTCGAGGAAGGTCAGGCTCACCGGGACGTTGCCGTGGTAGGTATCCGGAACATGGAAGAACACGGTGGCCCCGAACGGTGGGTTGGTGCCGACATCGTGCTGAAACTTCGCCCCGGGGCTCGCGCCGTAGGCGTGGCTCAGCCAGGCCGTCTGTGGCGCATAGACCTGCACCTGGTCGGCGCTCACGGACGGCTCCAGCGACAGCTGTTCCAACAGGGCGAGATTGTCCAACACCCAGAACGCACGCCCGTGTGTCGCGATGGTGACCTCTCCCTGACGGGTATTGATGGCGATGTCACGCACCTGCACGTGCGGCAGGTTCAGCGACAGCGGCTGCCAGTGCCCGCCGCCGTCGAAGCTCATGAAGACGGTGCTCTTGGTACCGACGAAGAGGAGCCGCGGATCCGAGGGGTCCTGCCGCACGGCAAGGACGTATTCATCGTCCGGAAGGCCGTTCGTCATGGCCGTCCAGTGCTGGCCATAGTCCGTCGTCTCATAGACGTAGGGATGAAAGTCGTCCCACATGTAGCGCGAGGCCGTCAGGTAAGCCGTCCCCGCGGACTGATGCGAGGGCTCGATGGAGCTGATCTCGGCCCACTGCGGCAGGTCGGGCGGTGTGATCGCCTGCCAGCTCTTGCCGCCGTCGCGCGTGATGTGCACCAGGCCATCGGCCGAGCCGGCCCAGATCTCCTGCTTGTCGAGCGGTGAGACCGCGAGCGCCGAGACATCCGGGAAGACCTCCGCGCTCGACTGGTCGAGATCGATCGGGCCGCCGCTCGGCTGCTCGGTCGTCGGGTCGTTGCGCGTGAGATCGGGGCTGATCTCGCTCCAGGTGTGGCCGTAGTCATCGCTCTTGAGGACGATCTGCGAGCCGATCAGCAGCTCCTTGGGATCGTCCGGGGAGAAGAGGACCGGATGCGTCCAGCCGAAGCGGTATTTCTGCTCCCCGGAGGAGGCCCCCTCCAGGTAGTTTGGCCAGGGACTCACGTCGCGATACTGGCCCGTCTTCTGGTCATAGCTCAGGAAGATGCTGAAGTAGCCGGCGCCGTAAGTGACGTCGGGGTTGCCTGGCTGTGGAGCGATAAAGGTGCTCTCACCGTAGGCTACGCGGTGCCAATCGCCGACGGGAATCATGCCGTCGGAGGTCGCGCTGGGGCCCGCGAAGGAACCTTCGTCCTGCTGCGCGCCGTAGACGTGGAAGGGAAACTGCTCATCGAGCGCCACGTGATAGTACTGGCCCGTGGGCTGGTTGTGATCCCCGCTCCAGGTCTTGCCGCCGTCCGTGGAGACGGTCGCGCCCCCGTCATTACCCTCCAGGAGGATCTGCGGGTCGTTGGGGTTGATCCAGACGATGTGATTGTCGCCGTGCGGCGTATGGAGCTTGGAGAAGTTCTTGCCGCCATCGCGCGAGACCCAGAGGGCTTCGACCTGCGGGACGTAGACGACATCGGCGTTCGTCGGATCGGCGTAGATACTCATGTAGTAGAAGGCGCGCTGGCGCAGGCTTCCCTTGGAGTTGACACGATGCCAACTGCCGCCGCCATCGTCGGAGCGGAAGATGCCGCCGTCCTTCGCCTGCACGATGGCGTACACCACCTGCGGATTCGCCGCCACGACCGAGACGCCGACGCGCCCCAGCATCTCCTGCGGGAAGCCGGCATTGTGGGAGATTTCCTTCCAGCTCGCGCCGCCGTCGGTGCTCTTGTAGAGCCCGCTGCCCGGTCCGCCGTCATCGAGCTTCCACGGGGTGCGATAGGCCTGCCACATCGCCGCGTAGAGGACCTGGCTGTTGTGCGGGTCCATCACGAGGTCGATGGCGCCCGTCTTGTCATCGAGGTAGAGGATCTTCTTCCAGTTCTTGCCGCCGTCCGTGGACTTGAATACGCCGCGCTCCGGGTTGGACTTGAACACGTGGCCCATCGAGGAGGCATACACCACATCGGGGTTGTTGGGATCGACCACGATGGCGCTGATGGTATGAGTGTCTTTCAGTCCCGCGTCGTGCCAGTGCTTGCCGGCATCGTCGGAACGGTAGACGCCATCTCCGGCGATGAAAGTGCCGCGGATGTCGCTCTCGCCCGTGCCGACGTAGATCACCTTGGAGTTGGAGGGCGCCACTGCGATGGCGCCGATGCTGTCGCTGCTGCCGGGGAGCGTCCCGTCCGTGATGTTGGTCCAGCTCACGCCGTAATTGGTGCTCTTCCACACGCCGCCGTCGACGGCCCCCATGTAGAAGAGGTTGCGCTGGGAGGGCACCCCGGTGATCGCCACGACGCGGCCCCCGATGGAGGGACCGATGGAGCGCCACTTGAGCTTGGCATCAGGCCCCTGGGAGGGAGCCGCGGAAGCGCTGGTGAGCGCCGCGATGAGAAGTGCCGTCCCTGTCACGGCGAGCATCCGGAATGCGCGCGAGTCCGCCGAGCCGGTGGTGCCAGTCATGAGCTTGCCTCCCACGGCCGGCCGGTGCGGTCCGTCCGTGTAATTGTTTTTCAGACGTGCCGAATGCGATACAGCATCATAGGGGAAGGCCGGGCGCGGTTTCCAGCCCGCGCCGGCGCTCCTCTCGGGGGCGTCGACGAGCCGTGCTCTTTCTGCGGTGGCGATTGCGGCGCGGCGGAGCCCGAGGCGCGCAACTCAGTACGTTACTTGCGGCGGAGGCAGCGTGACGCCGGATGCAGCATTGCCGTCCGGGTGACAGGCGGCCCGGTCGACGGCGAGCAGCGCCGCGCTGCTGTTGGCTACCAGGGTGCGGGTGCGCACGCCGATGAGGGCAGGATCATACGGCTCGGACACGATGATGTAGGGATACGTGCAGGCCACCGCGCCCCAACTCACCGGCGCGAGCACCGCCGGCCGCCAGTCATGCTGCCGCGGGTCATAGGAGAATCGCCAGCGATAGGCCTGGCCCTGCGTGCGGAAGGTGAACACCACCGCGTGATTCCAGGTCTCCTGCAGGTGGTACCACTCCTCGACCGGGGCATACGGGTAGTGGATGAAGCGGAAGTAGCTCATCGGGTCGCCGAGGTTGCCGGCGAAGAGATAAGGAATGAGACCCTGGCGGTCGAGCAGCACGAAGGCGCTCGCGTGGCCCAGAGGCAGAGTCGTGACGGCCGGCCGGGTGAAGATCGGCAGCACGAGCGCGCCGCGCGGGATCTGCGCCACGACCGTGCGATAGCGCTCCATCCAGACGTTGTCCTTCTCGAGGTGCCAGCCGACATAAGCGAGGTTCACGGCGGCGAGCACCACGGCGGCCGCAAGGGCCGGTGCGCCCGCGAATCCGCTGTCGCTGTCCCGCGCCGCGGCATCGAGGTGCAACACCGCAAAGAAAATGAAGAGCACGATGAGGGGCAGCGCGCGTACATCCACGTACGCCGCCCCGGAGTAGGTCGCGGGCAGGACGAGATAGACACCCAGGAACGCCACCGCGAGGGCGAGCCGCTCGATCACGGCCGGCGCCAGCAGCCGTGGGGAGACGAGCTCGCGGCGCACGGGCCACAGCAGGCAGAAGGCAAGGAGCACGGTCATCGGCCGGTTGACGCGTCCGCCGAAGCGGTAGAGCTCGTCCTGCAGCCCGTGGATCTTCTGCGTCACAGAGCCCCAGTCGAGTGAATAGATGCCTGGCGAGGCGGCGTGATGGGGTCCGGCGAAGACCGCGAAATAGGCCATGAGCAGCATGAGCACCGGCACGGCCAGGCGCATTTCCGTGCGGATGTTGGAGTGGCCGGCGACCGCGCGCACGGCTCCGGAGACGGCGAGGGTCACAGCGAGGAAGACGAGCACCGTGAGGTGATCGAAGTATCCGGCGAGCAGAGCGGCGAGGTATGCGAAGTAGAGGCGCTTCGACCAGCGGTCGCGTAGCGCATCGGCGAGAGCGATACAGACGATGAGGAGCGCAATCGCCAGTCGGAAGGCGGCGAAGCCCACGAGAAAGAACCAGTCCGTGGCCAGGTACAGGCTCACGAGGACCGCCAACGGCCGCGCCTGCGGCGCCAGCTTGTTGACATGAATGTAGTAGAGGAGGGCGCACGGGAGCGCGAGGACCAGGAGGTCGTTGAAGACGACGCCTCCCGCGGTCGTGCCGAGCGCTGCCACCAGGCTCGTCAGGATGAGGTCGTGCAGCAGGTACGGCACCGGCTGCCAGTGAAAGGAGAAGACCGTGCCCCATTGCGCGCCATGGTGGAAGAGCAGGTCCGCGAGCACCTTGGCGCGGGCGAGATGGCTCGGAAAGTCCTCGAACGGAAACGAGGTGAGGCGCGCCAGCAGGGCGAGATAGCCCGCGGCGAGCAGCGTGGCCGCGGGCCAGCCGACGATGTTGACGAATGTCGCGCGTGACCGACGCATCGGCAGCGGCGCCGGCGCGGTCGGCGGAGGGGGGGAAGGCTCCACGGGGGGAGCGGGCCAGCAAGATTCGATTCTCCTCCCGCGCGCCAGGGGGCGGGCATAGCCTTTGCTGCGCTTCCATCCGATGCACGGCGGAGTATCCCAATCGGAACGGGAGGGGCTGAAGCTCGCCCGGGCGCCTCAGGCGTACCTCTGGCCCAGGGGCGCGCCGCCGTCCGACGTGCCCGTGCGGCCGGTCGTCACCGATCTGCCGCCCATCATGGTCCTGGCCGATCACTTCGGTTACGCCGGTGGGGTGCGCCACGGCGTGACCACGTATCTCCTGCACGTGCTGCCGTTACTCGCCGCGGCGGGCATCGACATGACGGTCTGCTTCCTGCGGGCGCCGCACGCGGCGGCTGCAGACCTGTACGCCCGCGGAATCCGTCCGGTCTTCTTCGACGCGCCCAAGTGGGATCCAACAGTGGCCCTGCGCATCGCCGCGCTCGCCCGACGCAAGGGTGTGCGCCTGCTGCATGCAACGGGGGTGAAGGGGACCCTCGCCGCACGGATCGCCGCACGGCTCACGGGCGCGCGAACCCTGTTGCACATGCACGATCTCAACGATCCTGGCGCGCTCAATGTCGTGCAACGGCTCATGGCTCAGCCGACGGACGCCGCCGTGTGTGTTTCGCAGGCCGTGTGCGAGTTGGCCGTGAAACGCTATCACGTGCGCGCCGAGCGCGTGCGCGTAGCGCGCAACGGCATCCCCCTCGAATTGCTGCGCGATGCCGGCGCGGGCGCACGAAGCCGCGTGCGCGCGGAGCTCGGTATCGATGCCGGGCAACCGGTGCTCGCCAGCATCGGACGGATGCACCCGGTGAAGGGCCACCGCGCCCTGCTCGCGATGCTGCCTGCCATCGTGCGCAGTTGCCCGCGGGCACTGCTCCTGGTGATCGGCGACGGACCGGAGCGCGCGGCCTGCGAGGAGCTCGCAGCCCGTCTCGGCATGAGCGCGCACGTGCGGTTTCTCGGCAGACGGAACGACGTTCCGCGTCTGCTCTCGGCCATAGACGTGGTGTTGATGCCCTCGCAGTCCGAAGGACTCGGCCTCGCGGCTATCGAGGGACTTGCAGCCTCGCGTCCGGTGATCGCATTCGCCGTGGGTGGCCTGCCGGAGGTGGTCGTCGATGGGGTGAACGGACGCCTCGTACCGGCTGGCGATGGCCAGGCTTTCACGCAGGCCGTGATCGAGACCGTGCGCGATCCCGCTCGCCGGCTCGACTACGCACGCGGTGCCGCGGCGAGCGCGCAGCGCTTCAGCCTCGAGGCGCACGTGCAGCGGCTCATCGACTGCTACCGGATGGCGCTCGCGCCCTGATCACCCCCCGAAAGGGGAGCCCCCCAAGCCGGCGTGGTAAATTAGGACCCCTGAGAAAAAGGGGAGACCACCGGTGAATGCCTGGGACCAGAGCGTAAAAAGCGCAGTGCAGAGCAAACGGCCGGCGGGACCGCCTCCCGCGGCCCCGCACGACCTCGACGGGGAGCCCTCGTACCCGGCGGGGACTCGCTCCGTGGAGGGGCGGCTCCTGGCGCGTCTGCTCGAATATCTCGGCAATCCGCCGCTCGAGTTCGTCCTCTGGACCGGGGAGCGCATCGCCCCCGCGGGCACGGCCGTCGTCGCGCGGGTGCGCGTCTCCAGCCGCGCGACTTTGCTCGGCATCCTGGCCGACCCCCAGGTGCGGTTTCCGGATGCCTATAGCGAAGGGCGACTCGAGATCGAGGGCGACCTGGTGCAGCTTCTGGAGACGGTCTATCACTCCGGCCGCCGCAGTCCGCAACCCTCGCCGGTGCGGCGCCTGGTGGAGCGCTTGCACCGCCCGCACGTCAACACCCTGACCGGCTCGCGCGAGAACATCCACCACCACTACGACATCGGCAACGATTTCTATTCGCTCTGGCTCGGGGAGACCATGGCGTATACCTGCGCCTACTACCCGACCGCGACGAGCACGCTGGATGAGGCGCAATACGCCAAGATGGATCACGTCTGCCGCAAGCTTCGCCTGCGTGCCGGCGAGACCGTCGTCGAGGCCGGCTGCGGTTGGGGAGCGCTCGGCCTGCACATGGCGCGCCACTACGGCGTCAAGGTGCGTGCCTTCAACATCTCGCACGAGCAGGTGGCCTATGCCCGCTCGCGCGCCGAGAGTCTGGGGATGAGCTCGCAGGTCGAGTACGTCGAGGACGATTACCGCAACATCTCGGGCCGTTATGACGCCTTCGTCTCCGTCGGCATGCTAGAGCACGTCGGCGTCGCCAACTATCCGGCGCTCGGCGAGGTGATCGCGCGCAGCATCGGCCCGCAGGGGCGCGGCCTCATCCACTCCATCGGGCGCAACCGGCCGGCGCCGCTGCAGCCGTGGATCGAGAAGCGGATCTTCCCGGGCGCCTATCCGCCGTCGCTCGCGGAGATGATGCAGATCTTCGAGCCCTACGATTTCTCCGTGCTCGACGTCGAGAACCTGCGCCTGCACTACGCGCAGACGCTGCGCGACTGGCTCGCGCTCTTCGAGACAGCGTGCGGCCGCGTGCGCGAGATGTTCGACGAGAAGTTCGTGCGCATGTGGCGAATGTATCTCGCGGGCTCGATCGCGGGATTCACGACGGGGGCGCTGCAGCTCTTCCAGGTGGTGTTCGCGCCGCGGGACAACAACGATGTCCCGATGACCCGCGAGCACCTCTATCCGCGCTGAGCCGCGATGCGCACCTGTGACGTCCTCATCATCGGCGGCGGGCCGGCCGGCTCGAGCGCCGCCTGGAAGCTGAGGCAGTCGGGCGCCGACGTGCTGGTGCTCGACAAGGAGCGCTTCCCGCGCCTGAAGCTCTGCGCCGGCTGGATCACCCCGGAGGTGGTGCGCGATTTGGACCTGGACATCGGCGCTTATCCGCATCGCTTCCTGACCTTCGACAAGCTGCACATCCACCTGAAGGGCGTGCATCTGCCGGTGCGCTGCGTGCAGCACTCGATCCGCCGGGTGGAGTTCGACGCGTGGCTCCTCGAGCGCTCCGGCGCCGAGGTGTTGGAGCACACGGTGCGCAACATCCGCGAGGAGGGCGGGGTCTATGTCATCGATGACGCGTTCCGCTGCAAATATCTGATCGGAGCGGGTGGCACGCGCTGTCCGGTGTACCGGAATCTCTTTCGCGAGTTGAACCCACGCGCGAGTGAGCTGCAGACCGTCACTCTGGAGCACGAGATCGAGTACGACTGGCGCGAGCCGCACTGCCATCTCTGGTTCTTCGAGCGCGGCCTGCCGGGCTACGCCTGGTATGTGCCGAAGCAGAACGGCTGGCTGAATATCGGCATCGGCGGCATGGCCGAGCGCATCAAGGGCAGCCGCCGCTCCATCCACGACCACTGGGCACTCTTCACCCGGATGCTCGACGGCCGGCTCGCCAAGGGCGCCCATTACGACCCCGCCGGCTACAGCTACTACCTCCGCGGCCGCGTGGATGTGACGCGCCGGGCCAACGCCTTCATCGTCGGCGACGCCGCGGGCCTCGCGACGCGCGACATGGCGGAGGGCATCGGCCCCGCAGTGCGCAGCGGCCTCGAGGCCGCCGCGGCCATCCTGCACGGCAAGGAGTACCGCCTGGACGATGTCACCGGTGCGAGCCTGGGCGGGGGACTCGCGAGCCGGCTGCTCGATTGGGCGATGACCCGGGGAGCGGGACGCGCGGCACCGCCGCTGGCCGCACCCGCCTGAGCGCTCTCAAGAGGCACAGGGATGTGCCCCGCCGCCGCAGGTGGCGGAGGCCGCGGGCAAAAACCGTGCTGTTGCTCGGCCCATCCTGGGCCTCGCCCCTGCGGGGTCGACGCTGCGCGTCGTCCAAAATCGCTCCCGGCGATTTTGTGCCCGCGACCGCGCTGGGCCGGGCAGGAGCCCGGATCCAGCGCTTCGACAAGGAGTTACTGTTGGGCTCCCTATGCTGCTGCTGCTCTCCATTCTCTGGCTCGCCCTGGTCACCTGGCTGATCGCCCGCGCCGTGCGCCAGCGCAATGTCCTCGCGGGGGTGGCCGTCACCGCCCTCGATCCAGGCCGCACTGCGCCCAAGGTCGCCGTCATCGTCCCCGCCCGCAACGAGGCCGCGAACATCGGTCGCTGTGTCGAGTCGCTGTCGGCCCAGGACTATCCGCCGGATCGTCTGGCGCTCATCGTCGTGGACGACGATTCGAGCGATGACACTGCGGCGATCGTCACCACACTGGCGCGGCGCGATCCGCGCATCATCCTGCGGCACACACCGCCGCTGCCCCCCGGTTGGAAGGGGAAGGTGCACGCCTGCTGCGTCGGGACGGCCGCGGCCCCTCCCGATGCGCAGTGGCTTTGCTTCCTGGATGCCGACATGCGAGCGGCGCCACGCGCGATCGCGAGCGCCGTGGCCGCAGCGTCCGATCGCAAGCTCGACCTCCTGACGCTCGCGCCGCGGCACGAGCTCGGAAGTTTCGCCGAGCGGCTGATGCTTCCCTGCGGACTGTATCTGCTCGGGTTCTATCAGAACCTGGAGAAGATCCAGGCGCCGGAGAGCGATGACGTCGTGGCGACGGGCCAGTTCATGTTGTTGCGGCGTGAGGCTTACGACGCCGTTGGCGGCCATGCAGCGGTGTGCGATGCGATCTGCGAGGATTTCGAGCTGGCGCTGCTGCTGAAGCGCCGCGGCTACCGGGTGCTGCTCATGGATGGCAATCTCCTCTTGAGCACCCGGATGTACACGGGCTGGGCGACGCTCTGGCCCGGGTTCGCCAAGAATCTCATCCAACTTCTCGGCGGCTCGGTGCGCACCGTGCTGGCCGCGCCGCTGATCGTGGCGCTCGCCTGGCTCGCCGTATGGTTGCCCCTCCAGGATCTCGCGGCAGTGCTGCAAGGCGTGAGCGGCGCGCCGCTCGCACTGGCTCTCGCGACGCTCGGCACGGCGGCCGTGATCGGGTTGCACGTCGGCGGTGCGGTGCACTTCAAGATCCCATGGTGGTACGGACTTCTCTTCCCGCTTGGCTATACTGCGGGAGGAGTCATGGCGCTCGATAGCGTCCGCTGGCGCGTGACGCGACGCGTCCATTGGAAGGGTCGTGTTTACAGCTCATGAAGCTCGAGAAGCGCACCCAACATCCCGCACCTGACGCCTCGCCGCCTGGCGCGACGCACGGGCGCGTCGAGCGCTTTTCCAACCTGACGACCATCACCGTCGTCGTCGGGATCGTCGTCTTCCTTTATCTGGTCAAGGCGATCCTGCTGCCGTTCGTGGTGGCGGCCATCGTGGCTTTCGTGGCGACGCCGCTGGTCGACTGGCTCGCGGCGCGCACGCGCGTGCCGCGTTGGGTGTATGCGCTCGGCGTCCTCTTCGCGCTCATGGGCCTAGCGGCGCTGCTCGGCCTGCTCGGCGCACCACCGCTGGTGCGGGAGTTGCAGCGGATCGCCGGTGACTTGCAGGGGACCGTGACCGCCTTCGTGCGGGTGCTCCTCGGCAACCATACGTTTGACCTCATGGGCCAGCGGGTCGATGCCCCCGCGCTCGGCGCCATGATCGCCCACGAGGCGCAGGCCTGGATGGCCCAGGACGGGCGCGTCCTCGAGGTGGCCGCGGTGGGCGTCGCCGGCATCTTCGGCGGCATCCTGACCCTGGTCCTGCTCGGCTATTTCCTCCTCGACGCCCACCGCATCGGCCGCGGACTCGCCTGGCTCATCCCGCCGCGCTACCGCTCGTTCACCACCCGTGTGGGGGCCGAGCTCGAGCCGGCGCTGCGCCGCTACTTCATCGGCGTCGGGCTCGTGGTGGTGTACGCCTCGACGGTGGCCTACATCGGGCTCGGCGTCGTGCTCAAGATCCAGCACGCGGTCTTCCTCGCGCTCATCACGGGCCTGCTCGAGCTCATCCCGTTCATCGGGCCGGCCGCCTCGGCGGTCCTCGCGGGGCTCGTCGCCGTGCAGCAGGCGTCCTCCGCCTGGAGCATCATGGCCTACATCATCTATGCCACGGCGCTGCGGATCTCCATCGACCAGTTCGTGGGTCCGCTGGTGCTCGGGCGAGCGGCCTACGTCCCGCCCGTGCTCGTCATCTTCTGCTTTCTCGCCGGCGGGCTCCTCTTCGGCATCGTAGGCGTGGTGTTGTCGGTTCCCGTCGCGCTCAGCATCAAGGTGTTGCTCGGCATCATCTACCAGGAGCCGCAGGACGGGCGCGCCGAGGGAAGCTGAAGTTCAGGCCGGAACTTTTGTGCTCTCCTGGAGTTTGGCTGATGTCGCCGGCCAGCAAGGAGCATCCTTGTCCGTCGAGCTTTCCGAGAAGCGCGGCCTGCGCGCGATTCATCCGGAACAATGGGTTTGGAGCCTCGACCGGTGGTTGCGCCGCTGGCATGGCATCTACGAGTTCACCGCGCACCGGGACTGCCTGTTCCGCGTGGAGCGTGGGCTCGCCGAAGCGAGCGTGTTGCTCTCGGACGGCGTGCGCGTGCGCTGCGGTGACCCGATCCTCAAGATCCACCTGTGGAACGAGCACATGCCCGTCATGCGCGAGGACGGGCCGACGATCGCCTGGGCGCGCCGCGCGAGCCGCGCGATCGAGACGTCCCTGCGCGAGCTCGCCCGCCACGTGGCGCAATGCAGGGAGCTCGATCCGGTCGTGGCCGTGTGTGCCGACATGCGGTTGGCGCCGACCAAGCAATGCGCCCAACTCACGCGGATCGTCGCCCGCTACGGCTTCGAGGCGGCGAAGGACTCGCGTGTCGGCCGCCCGGGACTGCTGCGCCTCATCGGTGAGAACATCCTGATGGTCATGTTAGTGCTGGCGACCAACCCTATTGCGTTTCGCGCAGGCGTCCTGCGGCGCGGTCACGCCCGCGTCATCATCTCGCGCGCCACCCTCCTGCGGCTGTACCGACCCTAGGTCCCCGAAAGCCGCGCTTGCGCCTCCCCGTTGACAGCCGCGCCATCGCGCGGTGATGCTTCGCGCCCATGACCGCCACGCTTTGGATCGGTACCCGCAAGGGCGCCTTCACGCTCCGGCTCAACGGCAGCCGGCGCGGGTGGAAACTGTCAGGACCGCAGTTTCTCGGGCACATCATTCATCACGTCGTCCAGGACCCGCGCGAGCCGAAGGTCCTGCTGATGGCGGCCAAGACGGGGCACCTCGGGCCCACCGTGTACCGCTCCAGCGACCGCGGCCGTACCTGGCGCGAGGCCGCGCAGCCGCCGGCTTTCCGCAAGGCGGCGGAAGGTGAGAAGGCCCGGGCGGTCGACCGGGTGTTCTGGCTGACGCCGGGGCACGCATCCGAGCGCGGCACCTGGTACGCCGGCAGCTCCCCGGCCGGGCTCTTCCGCTCCGAGGACGGCGGTGAGCGCTGGCAACCGGTGGTCGGATTCAACGACAACCCCATGAATCCCCAATGGGCGTCCTTCGGCACGCCGGACGGGCAGCTCACGCATTCGATCCTCATCGATCCGCGGGATCCGCGGCACCTGTACCTCGCGCTCTCCGGCGGCGGAGTATTCGAGTCCACCGATGCCGGCGCCGACTGGCAACCCCTCAACGAGGGGTGCGCGGCCGACTTCCTGCCGGACCCGACCGTGCCCTTCGGACACGATCCGCATTGCGTGGCTCTCCATCCCACCGTCCCGGACCGGCTCTATCAGCAGAACCACTGCGGCATCTACCGCCTGGATCGTCCCGGGCGCCGTTGGGTGCGCATCGGCGCGGCGATGCCGAAGAAGGTGGGCGATGTAGGGTTTCCCATCGTCCTGCATCCGACGGACCCACAGACGGCGTGGGTGTTGCCCATGGATGGCCAGACCGTGTGGCCCCGCACCTCCATCGCGGGCAAGCCTGCGGTGTATCGCACCCGTGACGGCGGCAAGAGCTGGCGGCGTCTGGACCGTGGTCTGCCGCGGTCGCAGGCCTGGCTCACCGTGCTGCGCCAGGCGATGTGCTCGGACGAGCGCGCCGCGCGAGTGGGACTCTACTTCGGGACCACGGGCGGGGAGGTCTGGGCCGGCGCCAATGACGGCGAGAGCTGGCGCTGTATCGCCCGGCACCTGCCCGAGATCTACTCCGTGACCCACGCGGTGTAGGCGCTGCAGGCGCGCACGCCCATGAGCTGCACGGTCCGCATTCCGAGCCCTTTGCGGTCCTATACCGCAGGCGCCGCGACGGTCGCGGCCGACGGCGGCACGGTCGAGGAAGTGTTGGCCAGCCTGGAGAGGCGCTTTGCCGGCATCCGCTTCCGCATGGTGGACGAACAGGCCCGCATCCGGCCGCACATCCGCTTGTACGTCAACACCGAAGAGGTGCGGCAGCTCTCGCAGCCCGTTGGCGCGCGCGATGTCGTCCATGTGATCTGCGCGCTGAGCGGAGGATGAGCCGTGCCGCTATCCGCGTCGGAGCAGTCGCGCTATCACCGGCATCTCGCTCTGCCGGAGCTGGGCAAGGACGGCCAGGAGCGGTTGCAGGCGGCGCGTGTCCTGGTGATCGGCGCTGGCGGACTCGGGTCGCCGGCGGCGCTCTATCTCGCCGCGGCGGGCGTCGGGACGCTCGGACTCGTGGACTGCGATCGCGTGGAGCTTTCCAACCTGCAGCGCCAGGTGTTGTTCGACACCGCCGCCGTCGGACGGCTGAAGACCGAGGCCGCCCGCGAGCGCTTGCTCGCGCTCAACCCTGAGATCAGCGTCATCGCGCACACGCTGACTCTGCGTGCGGAAAATGTGCTCGAGGTGCTGCGAGGCTATGACCTGGTCCTCGACGGCACCGACCGCCTGGCCACGCGCTACCTGGTCAACGACGCCTGTGTGCTTCTCGGTAAGCCGTTGGTGTCCGCAGCGATCCATCGCTTCGAGGGACACGCGATGACGTATCTTCCAGGGCGCGGACCGTGCTACCGATGTTTGTTTCCTGCGGCGGAGGAGGGCGTCGTGGGAAATTGCGCCGAAGCTGGCGTGCTCGGCGTGCTGCCCGGCGTGCTCGGGGCGATCCAGGCCACCGAGGCGATCAAGATCGTGACGGGCGTGGGTGAGCCGATCGTGGGACGTCTCGTGACTTACGACGCCCTGGAGCTGCGCTTCGTCGAATTGCCGGTCACGCATCGAGCGGACTGCGCCGTTTGCGGCGAGCATCCCACCATCACGGCGCCTCGGGATGCGGAGGAGCTCTGCGACACGGTGAATCTCGACCATATACGGCGGCTGACAGCGTTGGCGCTGCAGGACCTTCTGGCATCGGAGCGCGACAGCGCCGGCCTCGTCCTCGTGGACGTGCGCGAGCCGCAGGAATTCAACACCCGGCATTTGCAAGGCGCACGCAACATTCCGCTGGCGGATCTCACGCACCGGCTGGATGAGCTTGTAGGCGAGCGCACGCCTGTGTTCGTGTGCCGCAGCGGCCGTCGCAGCCTGATGGCGTGCGCGCTCGCGCTGCGCGGTGGCATGGCCGCTCCCGCGCATCTCGAAGGCGGGTTGCTCGCCTGGGCGGCCGACGTCGATCCGGCCTTCGAGGTTGCCGCCGGCTGAGACCCCGCGGCTGAGACCCTGGCCCAGGACCTGTCGCGTGGCCGCCGCCAGGCGTTGCGTGGCCGCAACGTAAGCCGCGCCTCACGGCCAGGCGCTATGGCCCCAGTACACGCCTCCCCGAGACGGTGTATGCTTCGCGCCACTAGAGAAGGGCCTGTGACTCGAGACTGCGGGGTTAACCGCGGCCGCAGGACCCGCGGGGAGGGGCGCATGTTGCGGAAGATTGGCATGCTCGGGGCGGCGGTGTCTGCCCTCGTTCTCGCTGGCTGCGGTGGCACCAATAGCCCTACCGCCACGGTGGCGACTTCCACCCAGAGGGGCACCCTCGTCGTCAATCCGGCGTTGCGCATCGCCTCGGTGAATGCGGCGGACTTCGCCGCGCAGCTCAATGCGACCGCCTCGGGACCGCAGCTGCTGCAGCTCGCCGGCACGCCCGCCTGCGGGGTGGACTTCTACTACATCCGCTACATGACAGTGGGGCCGGATAACTCCGCGCAGCCCGCTACGGCCGCACTGATGGTGCCCACCGGCTCCGCGGCCCCCTGCACCGGTGCGCGGCCCATCGTACTCTACGCGCACGGCACGACGGCCGATCGGAACTACAACATCGCGAACATCAGCGATAGCACGAACTCCGCCAACTCCGAGTCGGCGTTGATCGCCGCGGTGTTCGCGGCGCAAGGCTACATCGTCGTAGCGCCCAACTTCCTCGGCTACGACCAGTCGACACTCGGCTATAACCCCTATGTCAATGGGGCCGAGAATGCGATCGTCATGATGGATGCGCTGACGGCGGCCCGCACCGCGCTCCTCAGCACGTTCACCCCGACTACCAGCGACAGCGGCAAGCTGTATGTCACCGGATATTCGGAAGGCGGCTACGCAGCGATGGCGACCGTCAAGGCGATGCAGGCCGCTGGTGTCAGCGTCACTGCGTCGGCGCCGGCCTCGGGACCCTATGCGCTCGAGGCGTTCGGTGATGCGATATTCTTTGGGCAGGTGAACATCGGCTCGACGGAATTCGCGCCGCTGGTGGCCACCAGCTATCAGCACGCCTATGGCAACGTGTACTCGCAGACATCGGACCTCTATTCCTCGACCTACGCGAGCGGCATCGACACGCTGCTGCCCAACGTGACTCCGATCAGTACACTCTTCTCGAGCGGCAAGCTCCCGCAGACGGCGCTCTTCAACAGCACCACGCCGACCTCCGCGACCGGGATACCCCAGGTGGATGGCGCGGCCAACCAGCTGCTCGCCAGGCCGACGAGCCCACCTTACACGGCCGAGCAGGCGACCCTGTTCGGTCTCGGCTTCGGCAGCCCCTATCTGATCAACGACAGCTTCCGCGTAGCTTACGTGGACGACGCGGTGATCAACGGCGACCAGGCGGAGATGACGCTGCTCGCCGGCGGGACGCTCAATTCGGGCACCGTGGCGCTCGCAGCGACGTCGATGGTCGGGTTGCGCAAGGACCTGGCATCGAACGACATGCGGGCGGGCGGCTGGTCCCCACAGGAGCCCATGCTGATGTGCGGCGGGGATCAGGATCCGACCGTCTACTTCCAGAACGCGCAGATCATGGCGGCGTTGTGGACGCCGTATGTGCAAGGCGGCCTGGTGAGTGTGCTCGATCTGAACGGGGCGCCGCAGGCCAACAGTCCCTTCGCGCCGTTGCAGATCGCACTGCAGCAGCAGGAGGCACAGCTCGTCGCCACCCAGGGCGTCGCCGCGGTCGCATCCTTCCACGCCACCGAGGCACCGTTCTGTATGGTGGCGGCGCGCGGTTTCTTTGCGCAAGTTCCGTAAGGTCGGCGAGGGACGATCCATGCAGAAGAAACTCGTGACTCTGGCGCTCTCGGCCACTCTCGCGCTGGTCGCATCCGCGGCTCATGCCGATGATGGTGGGGCGAACACTGTCCGGCTGGGCATGTACTTCGTGCACTTCGACGCGAAGGCGGACAACATCACCGGCCCCTACGCTCCGCCGGGACTCAACATCCACGCCAACAATGTCGAGACACTGTACGTCGCCTACGTGCGCACGCTCTCGACTCACTTCAACGTCGAGCTCGCCTTCGGCTATCCTCCGCTCACCAAGACGGAGGGGAGGGGACCGGCGAAGCTCGGCTCCGTGCCCTACAACGGCCAGGTCATCTCCACCGCCCGCTGGTTCTCGCCCTCGCTGGTGGTCAACTACGTCTTCGGTGATGCCAATAGCCGCCTGCGGCCTTACGTCGGCGTTGGCGTGAATTACACAAAATTCCTCGCGCGCCAGTCGACGGCGGCGGGTAATGCAGCGAGCGGCGGGCCCACCTCGATCGCGCTGCCCTCGTCCGTTGGACCCACCGCGACGGCGGGACTGGCGTATGAGCTGACGGACCGGTGGCATCTCTTTGCGTCCTACTCCGTGGCGCAAGTGAATTCCAAACTGACGGCGAACACGGCCGGGATCATCCGCACCTCGGAGATCCACTTCTGGCCGAACACGCTCGTGATCTCGGCGGGCTATTCGTTCTGAGCCGCGCGCGGGAGTTTTTCCCGCCGGAGTAGCTCAACGTCCTCGGCGGCTCGGTCCGCCGCGGCAGCGTGCGCAGTACGTTCCCTGCTCTGCCCGGATGCGGTATAAGAAGGGGGCTCGAGCACCCCGATACCAATGACCCGCGCGCGCTACAGCACCGGTACTCTGCTACGCCTCGGAGGGACCCGAGCGACCCGCCAGCGGCTCATCGCCGCGGTGCTCCTCGCGCTCGCGTTACGGGCGCTGATTCCCATCGGCTTCATGCCGGCGGGAGACGGAACGCTGTCGCTGATGATCTGCCCGGGCGGCTTGCCGTCCGCGCTGCTGCCGCAAGAGAAGACGATGCAGGACGGCATGGGAATACCCTTGCCGCAGCCGCATCATCCCGGACATGGGGTCATGGAGGACTCGTACTGCGTCTTCACGACGGGATTCGCTTCGGCGCCGCCACCCCTGCTCGTGGCGGCATTCGTGCTGCTCTTTGCGTGTGTGGGCGTGGTCATCACGCGCGTGGCGGCGCCCGCCGGCGTCCGCCTCGTACACGTTCCTCAAGCTCGCGCCCCGCCCACCGTCTGATCGCAAATCAACGCTGAGCCATCCTGCGGCCCCGGGGCTGATCCCCGGAGTTGGCCTGCGCGTAAGCGCCGGCTGACGCGCCGCAATCGGCTCTTTTGAACGATGCGGTCAGGGTCGCCTGCGACCCGCGGAGAATTCGAGTGACTGAAATTCCGGCCGGCGGCGCGCGAGCGGCGCGCCGCCGCCCCTCTTTGCTCTGGGCGTCGAGCCTCGGGCTCCTGGCGGCGTGCGCGCTGCTCACCTCATTGCCCGCTTGGGCTGCCGCATTCGGCAGCGTCAGTGGCACAGTCCAGGATGCGCAATCCAAAGCCGTGTCAGGAGCGCGCGTGCGGCTCGAGTCGCTGGCTTCCGGTGCGGTGCAAACGGTGCGGACCGACGAGCAGGGCCGCTTCGCGTTCGCGAACGTCGAGCTCGGCACGTACCGGCTCTCCGTCGCGCACAAGGGCTTCAACTCCTTCACGGAGGCGGTGACGGTGGAGTCCGGGTACTTTCCGAGCCCCCGTATCCTGCTCGTGCGCCCGGTCGAGCTGGCCGAAGTGACGGTGAGCGCTCTCGCGGAGCCGCCTCCGGTGGTCGCCTCAGCGACGCCGATCACCCTGGTGAGCCAGAAGGACATCCAACGCACGCCGGGAGCGGATCGCAGCAACAGCCTCGCGATGATCACGAGCTATGTGCCGGGCGCGTACGTGGTCCATGACCAGCTGCACGTGCGCGGCGGACATCAGACGGCGTGGCTCGTCGACGGCGTCGAGATCCCGAACACCAATATCGGCAGCAACCTGGGTCCGCAGATCGATCCCAAGGACATCCAGACGCTCGGCGCCGAGCGAGGCGGCTACGAGGCGGACGAGGGAGACCGGACCTACGGCATCTTCAACGTGATCCCGAAGAGCGGGTTTGGCCGCAACAACGAAGGCGTGCTCGATGTCAGCGCCGGCAACTTCGCGCAGACCAATGATTATCTGAGCGTCAGCAGCAACACGGGCAAGTTTGCGTACTACGCGAGCCTCAATGGCAACCGCAGCAATCTCGGGATCGAAACCCCGGTCTCCCAGGTGATCCACGACGCCCAGCAGGGCTACGGCGGCTTCACCAACTTGATCTACCAGCCGAGCGAGGGGAACGAGATCCGCCTGGTGGCGCAGTCGCGCGCCGATCAGTACGAAGTGCCGAACGCGCCCGGCGACAGCGTGGACGACGTGCAGCGCGAGGCGGACACCTTCGCCGTGGCCTCCTGGGTGCATACGTTCACGACTCAGGCCGTGCTGACGAGCTCGCTCCTCTACCACTACAACCGCGCCAACTACGACGGCGGACCCGGAGATGACCCGATCAGCACCACGGATCAGCGCTCCTCGACGTATGAAGGCGGGCAGGAGGAGCTGCGCCTGACCATGGGCCGCCATCACATCAACGTCGGACTCTTCGGCTTCGCGCAGCAGGACAACGAGCTCTTCCACCTGCTCTTCAACGGCGGCGGCGATCCGGACGAGGCCGGTGCGCCCCCGTTGGCGGAGGCCATCCAACCGAGCGGCGGCCTGGCGGCCGCGTATCTCGAGGACACGTTCCAGGCCAGCCATTGGCTGTCGCTCTCGGCCGGTGTACGCCAGACCCACTTCCAGGGCAATGTCACCGAGAACGCTACGGACCCGCGGTTCGGCGTCACCGTGGTCCTGCCGCGACTCGACTGGGTGCTGACGGCCTTCTGGGGCAAGTACTACCAGGCGCCGCCCCTCGAGACGCTCGCCGGGCCGCTGGCGCAGTTCGCGACCAGCAGCGACACCGGCTTCCTGCCGCTGCGCGGCGAGCGCGATACCGAGCGTCAGTTCGGCCTGACGATTCCCTTCGCGGGCTGGAGCATCGAGGCCGACTATTTCGTCAACGAGGCGAAGAACTTCTTCGACCATGATCCGATCGGCAACTCCGATGTCTTCCTGCCGCTCACCGTGGAGGGGGCACGGATCAAAGCCTACGAGCTCATGGTGCGCTCGCCGCCCTTCTGGCGTTTCGGCCAGGCGCATCTCGCCTTCTCCAACCAGACGGCCGACGGCTTCGGCGGCATCACCGGCGGGCTCACCGACTTCGAGCCCGGCGCGGGCTCCTTCGCTCTCGATCACGACCAGCGCAATACGCTCAACGCCGGGATCGATGCGAGCCTGCCGCGGCGCTTCTTCGCCTCCGTGAACCTCTACTATGGATCAGGCTTCGCCAATGGCGATGCGCCGCCGAGTCACCTGCCGAGCCACGCGGAGCTCGATCTGGCGGCCGGCAAGATGTTGAGCCGCGACCTCTCCCTGTCCGTCACGGCGCTCAACGTTACCAACCGCCGCCTGCTCACCGACAACAGCCTCACCTTCGGCGGCGTGCATTGGAACTACCCGTTCCAGATCTACGCGGAGCTGCGCTACCGGTTCCGCTACTGAGAGGGCTCAGGGTGGTGCAACCGGTCACCGAGCAGGCGGCGCACGGTCACGTAGAACACCGGGATGAGGAGCAGCCCGAAAAGGGTGGCGAACAGCATGCCGCCGATGACGCCGGTGCCGATCTCGTGCCGCGAGACTGCACCGGCGCCGGTCGAGACGACGAGCG
>Ga0134125_10002398_pt1 | contig 22291 bp, 19 predicted proteins | sample KB31751_FD_96464 | JGI IMG/M metagenome (GOLD analysis project Ga0134125, IMG submission 96464) | Terrestrial soil microbial communities with excess Nitrogen fertilizer from Kellogg Biological Station, Michigan, USA - KB3-175-1 | ecosystem: Environmental > Terrestrial > Soil > Unclassified ... | reverse complement strand
GAGACGCCAGCGTACCCGGTTTGCTGAACCGTAACTTGCCTGTAGAATCGAAGCCGGACGGGTTGCCAAACAGCCCTGTTTCAGGGCCCTTAGCTCAGCGGTTAGAGCAGTAGACTCATAATCTATTGGTCGAAGGTTCAAATCCTTCAGGGCCCACCAATCCCCGCCTTCGGTCCTCGTCCGATTTTGAGCTTCCGCTTTCGCCTATTCTTCCCGCAGCAATCCCGCGGGATCAACCGCGAGAGCGCGACGCGCAGGAATCCAGGTCGCCAGCAATCCCAGCAGAGCCATGGTTGCCATGACTCCTGTAAACACAATGGGATCGCGCGGTGTCGCCTGATAGACAATCTGCCCCAGCAGATTGCTGGCAATTACTCCAAGCGACATCCCGGCCACTGATCCCGCAAGCAATAGCGCCAATGATCTTCCCAGCGCCGATCGCATTACGTTGAAGGCGCGAGCGCCCAAGGCCACCCGAATGCCGAACTCCCTGATCCGCCGCGACACCGAGTACATCGCCATGCCAAAAATACCCGTGAGCGCAATTAACACCGCGAGCATCCCCATCACTCCCAGGCTTGCGGTTGCAGTGCGCGCCGGGAACAAGACAAAATCCATCGCGTCCGGCCAGCTATGGAAGGTAAACGGCAGGCTGGGATCAATGCCCGCCAGCGCACGACTGAGTTCTGGCACAATCTCTCCCGCTGGCAGCTGCGTCCGCACTACCAACGTCGTCTGGCTGTCGGGCTGCTGGTCTGCCGCAAAAAACATCGCGGGCCACGGCGACTCGGTGAGCGAATCGTACTTGCCGTCCTCCACCACACCGGAAATTTCGTAGGAAGTCCCATCCCCTCCCTTAAACCGCATCCCGACTGCCGGCGTGTTCCCGAACATCGCGTGGGCAAAGGTCTGATTTACGATTGCCACCTTTGGCGCATGAGCGTCGTCGTGCCAGGTAAAGTCGCGCCCCGCCAGTAGTTTCGTCTGTGCCGCCTGGAAATATCCAGGAGAAATGGAAAAGTATTTTGCCCCGAACACGCTGTTCGATGCGCGAAAGTCGGTTGCATTCTGGCGGTAAACCGCTGAGGAACTTCCTCCGCTGCCCAGCGGTGTCGCACTGATGGTCCCTGCGGCCGTCACCCCGGGCATGCGCCGCGCTTCCTCAATCATGCGCTGTTGAATCTGCGTCGCAGATTGATCGTTGTGTCCGCCCATATGCAAATCGGTTTCCGCCAAGACAGCGCCCTGCGGCTGAAAACCCAACGGCGCGTGCAGCGAACGCTGCATCCCACGCAGCGCCACAAGGGATGCCGTCACCAGAAAAGTGCAAAGCGTGATCTGGACTGCCAGCAGGACATCGCGCAATGCCAGCCGTCGAAAGACCGGCTTGCCCGCCGATCCACCTTTAATGACCAGGGTGGAATCCGCTTTCCACACCTGCCGCGCCGGCAGCAGCCCGAACACTATTCCGCTTCCTACCGACAACACCAGCGCCACACAATAGACTCTCCAGTCCGCGCTCACGCCCACATGCACCGGAAGCTCCGGGAACGGACGCCAGCGCGTAAGCGCATTCAGCAACATCGCGGAGAAGCCCGTGCCCAGCACGCCGCCCACAAGGGAAACAATCAGTGCTTCGCCCACCAGCAACCGCAGAATATTCCAGCGGCTCGATCCGATGGCCAGCCGAATGGCCAGTTCGCGGCTGCGGTCTGAGGTCCGCGCGGCAAAAAGGCTGGCCAGGTTCACGCACACCGCCAGCAGCACGAGCAGGGCAAGCAGCATTACGCCAATCAAAAAAGCCCGCGCTGGATCGCCCAGCATGTCGCCCATTAAACCGGGTTTCACCAGCCTCGCGCTCAGCCCATCGTCTTCCGGATGCTGCTTGCGCAACTGCTGCGCGATCGAATTCAAATCTCCATTCGCCTGCTGTGCCGTTACCCCCTGCTTCAGTCGGCCAACGATCCACAGATTGTGCTGCCCGCGGCCCGTCAGGAAGTTTGGCCCTTCGTCACTGGGATCGTTGACGATGGGCATCCAGAAATCCGGCCATAAAAACATGTCGTTGCCATGAAAACTGGCAGGCGCCACTCCGATGACGGTGAATGGTTGCTTGTTGACGTCCACGACCTTGCCCACAATGTTCGGATCTGCACCCAAATGGCTTCGCCAAAAGCCATCGCTTAAAACGACGAAGGGGGCTGAGTTCGCGCCGTGCTCCTCGTTGGCATGAAACAACCTTCCGAGCTCCGGCATGACCCCAAGCATGTCAAAATAATTTCCGGAAACTCTCGCGAACCAGCACTTGAAGGCCGAATCGCCGGTGCTCAGGCCAACAACGTTGGTTTTGTAGGCCGCCATGTCGCTGAAGGTCGTGTTCCTGTTTTTGAAATCCAGGTAGTCGGGATACGACTGGTTGTCATATCCATGCTCCTTATGCACCACGTTGTAGAGCCGCTCAGGTTGCGGAACATCGAGCGGCCGCAGGACCATGGCATTGAGCACGCCGAAGACAACAACGTTCGCCCCGATTCCCAACGCCAGCGTCAAAATGGCTGTCGCGGTGAATGCAGACGAGCGCCGCAACTGCCGCAAAGTGTGCCGCAAATTCATAAACATGCCAGTCATGGGGTCTTCCTTAACGAGGGGTCTTGATCGAATGATGTGTATTGCCAAGGGGTAAGAAGCAATCAGCTTGCCCAATCTGCGCTCTTCTGAAACTCTTGTAAATCAATCATTTACCACCGGCGGTAGGCGCGATGGCGGTGTGGGAAACGTCCGATCACAAAATGGATTGGCCATTTCCGGACAATCTCTTAATAGAACTTCAAACCCTTCACCGCGGCCATTTTCCGTTTCCCCGACTTCATATTTCTTGCGTTGGACGCTGCCGCACTGTGGTAAAGTGCGCATTCCCCGACACAAGCAGAGCTAGTGGTGAGTCAAACATGAAAAAGCGATCATGGTATGCGTGGGCATGGCTCGGGCTGTGGATTGGGATTGTAATCTTTATGTCCATCTTCTCGGCTTTTTTCGCTGTCGGTGCTGTCAGTCCGAAATCCCAATCGCCTTCCACGCACTGGGACGCGCAATACGTGGCTCTTTGCTGCGAACTTGCGCTTCTCATTTTCTCCGCCCCACTCATCATCTGGTTCGATAATGGTCAAGGCAGAGGTTTAAAAAACGTCTATCGCGCCGTGGTGCGGTCCCGGCTGAACCTCGAGGATGCTGCGGTTTCAGGAATGCTCAGCGTCCTATCCATCCGGGCTGCGATTACATTTGGTGTATTAGTTGCCTTGGTAACATGGCAGGGAAAAACTGGAGATGCGCATCTAATCAATCTGCCAATCACCTGGAAAGAACTAGGGAACTCTCCTCTCGGTGTAATATTCGCCACCATCGTTGTCATTCTCGGTGTATCCATCATCACAACTTTAGTGGCATCACTTTGCTATGAATACTCAATAAAAGTGGATTGGGGTTCCAAGTCCAAAGTAAAACTGCAACTGCGGCAAAAAGGCCATTGGTTTGGCGTAATCGGATTTTATTCTCTGATGTGGTCACTGGCGGCGATAACCGCACTCCTGAACGCGGATGTTTGCATGGCGGCCATTGCCGTCATATTTTTCGTCATGTGGTGGTTCTATTTCTTCTCCATCGATGTTCTTGAGGTGCCGAAGGTGACGACGCAGTCCGCTAGCTCCGTTACCGCGAATTCGGCGACTCTTATAGGGATGGTGCAGGGTAATGCCAAAGAAGCTTTCTTCGAGTGGGGAACCTCCACCGAGTATGACGAAAGGATTTTGGCAAACATGACCTCGCTTTCTGCGAGCGCAGATCTCAGCGGTCTGTTGGCGAAGACTACCTACCACTTCCGGCTTGTAGCTGGAACGGCCAAAGGTACCGACCTCACCTTCACCACCCTTTGAGTTTTGACTTAAGCTCGGTGGCCCCACGAACAGGTCATGTTGCGGGTGGGCTGTAGGAACATCCTGAGGTGGGGGTTACCCCGTGCCCGATGCTTTTTCCCTGTAGTATCATCTAACCTGCATGCGCTTTTTGCGGACATTTTGGCAGTTCCTTGTTACCGTGCAGCTTCTTCCCGCGCTCGAGGGTGGAGAGGAAACGCTGGTCGGGGGACAGGCCGTGCTTGAGGGCGTGATGATGCGCTCGCCGCACGCATGGGCCATTGCCTGCCGCAAACCCTCCGGCGAAGTGATCACTCACAGCGAACCGCTGGAGCGCCTTTCGGAAAAGCATAAATGGATGGGATGGCCGATCCTTCGTGGCGTAATGACTCTTGGCCACGCAATGACTTTAGGTTTTAGGGCGCTGAAATTTTCCGCCAATGCCGCGCTCGACGAACTTCAATCCGAAGCTACGACACCTTTGGGCGAACCAAAGAAAAAGTTTGAGATCAGCGGCTGGATCGCCGCCGTCAACATCTTCATCTCGGTTGGTTTCTTCATCTTCATGTACAAGTATCTGCCTCTGCTGGCGGCAACCGAGTTGAAGAAAAGCTACCCCATTTTCAGCGGGCAAATTTTATTCAATGTGGTGGACGGCGTCATTCGTATCGCGCTGTTTCTGCTGTTCATCTGGGGAGTTTCGCTCATGCGCGATATTCGCCGCGTGTACGAATACCACGGCGCGGAACACAAAACGGTTTTCGCCTTTGAAAATGGCGACCCTATGCAGACTGCGGCGGTGCAGAAGTATTCCACCTTCCATCCCCGTTGCGGCACCAGCTTCCTGATGACGGTGATGATCATCTCCATCGTTTTCTATATCGCAATACCGGTCACCACCTTCTGGGCCCGCTTTGGAATTCGCATTGCTTTGCTGCCGCTGATTGCGGGTGTGTCTTATGAAATCATCCGTTTTGCCGCGCGCCATCGCGGCTCGCTCTTCGCTTTCATCACCGCGCCTGGACTCTGGCTGCAACGCATTACCACCCAGCCTCCATCGGATGACCAGGCAGAATGCGCCATCGTCGCTTTGAACGAAGCCATGGCCCTCGAACAGCAGCGCGGCGGCGAGTTAGTTATCGCTTAGCGGGTCTCCCGCTAACTTATTCTGCAATCCAACGAAATTTAAAATTTTGAAGATGGCGAAGCTGATTCGTGCGCTATCGCCGCAATCCAGCTTTGGAATATTCTGAAAGCTGAGAACTGGAAACTGATTTTATGTTTGAACGCCTTAACCAAATGGAAGCACGCTACGAGGAATTGACTCAGGCTCTTGCCTCGCCTGAGACGATGAATGATTCCTCGAAGTACCAGAAGACCGCCAAGGCGCACAGCGAGATCGCGCCTACGGTAGAAAAGTACCGCGAATACAAGGAACTGACGCGTGGCATCGCCGAAAGCAAGGCCCTGTTGGCAGAAGAAAAAGATCCTGATATGCGCGCTTACGCGCAGGAAGAACTGGACCAACTGGAACTGCGCCTGGTTAACGTGGAGCAGGAACTGAAAGTCTTACTGGTTCCCAAAGATCCCAACGACGAAAAGAACGTAATCCTGGAAATTCGCGCTGGTACAGGCGGCGATGAAGCCACTCTCTTTGCCGATGAAATGTTCCGCATGTACTCCCGCTATGCGGAAACAATGGGCTGGAAGATCGAAGTGCTTTCCACGTCCGAATCGGGCGTCGGCGGCCTGAAGGAAGTCATTGCGCTCATCGAAGGCAACCGGGTTTATTCCAGCCTGAAATACGAAAGCGGCGTGCATCGCGTGCAGCGTGTCCCGAAAACTGAGACCCAGGGACGTGTCCACACTTCGGCCATTACAGTGGCCGTATTGCCGGAAGCTGAAGATGTGGACATCAAGATCGAAGCCAAAGACTTGCGCATTGATACGTTTTGTTCCTCCGGCCCAGGCGGGCAATCGGTGAATACGACTTACTCCGCCGTGCGCATCACGCATATTCCCACCAACACGGTCGTAAGCTGCCAGGACGAAAAATCGCAGATCAAGAACCGTGAAAAGGGCATGCGCGTGTTGCGCTCGCGCCTTTATGAAATGGAAGTGCAGAAGCAACAAGAGGCGCTCGCCAAAGAGCGTAAAACCATGGTGGGGACGGGCGACCGCAGCGAAAAAATCCGCACCTACAACTTTCCGCAGAATCGGGTCACAGACCATCGCATCGGCCTGACCATCCATCAATTGCAGGAGGTCATGGACGGAAAACTCCAACCGTTGGTGGAGGCTTTAACAACTCATTATCAAGCTGAGAAGTTAAAAGGCGAAAACGCGGTGGGCGTGAGTTGAAACGCCCCTTTGGAGGCATCCCGGCCAACCGAAAACGGCCAATTGTCGTCCAATGTTTGGAAAATTAGGGACTTGCTATGCTTATTGAACATCCGGGGACGGGGAGGTAGATCGATGCAAACGGAAAAGGTCGACCTTCAAGTGCGAGATGAAGGTGTAACGCCTTCGTCTGAACTCGTTGCGAATGCGGCAAAGCAGGCGCGAGATATGCTAAGCGCCGATGTTCCGGGAAATAAAATCCTCACGATGATTGCGCACACTGCGGAATCCATCTCCGGCGAACATTCAGTCTGCTCAATTCTTGCGCTGGATGGGGATGGCCTATTGCGCAATGCGGCTTCCCCGAACCTTCCTGCGGACTATCTGGCGGCAATCGACCGCCTCAAACCTAATCCGCGTGTAGGAACTTGTTCGGCCGCCGCAGCCACCGGTTTGGTGGTCGTGACAGAAGATTTCCGGGCAGATGATAAATGGCCGAACTGCGCCATTTGCCTATGTCTTTGGGTTTTGCCGGGGCATGGAGCATGCCAATTAAAACTGCGGATGGAAAAGTATTGGGGACCTTAGGGACCTATTTCCGGGAACGGCGTTCTCCCACAGCTGAAGAACTTAAGAACGTGCATGTGCTGGCGAACGCGGCAGCGTTAGTCCTCGCCAGGCACGGCATGCCTATATAGCTCGTGCTTGAAATCCAATCCTCCGCTCCTCTGTTAATATTTTCCAGAACGTTATAAAACTCCGTGACGAAAAATCACACAAGCAACAGCCTGCTCATCAAGGGCGGCCACCTCATAGACCCCGCCGCCAAAATTGATGCACCCATGGACGTACTTTTGCGCGACGACAAAGTGGTAGAAGTTGCCCCAGCGGGAAAAATTCGCGGTGCAGCCGCCGAAAAGTTTGACGCCCGCGGATTGGTCGTAGCCCCGGGCTTTATTGATCTCCACGTCCACCTTCGTGAGCCAGGCCAGGCTTATAAGGAAACCATTGCCACCGGCACCGCCGCCGCGGCAGCCGGGGGATTTACTTCTGTCTGCTGCATGCCCAATACAAAACCAGTGGTGGATTCCGCGGATTGGGTGACATGGCTGCTGCAAAGCGACCGCGCCGCGGTCGTGAATGTCTTTCCCATCGCTGCGGCGACCATGGAAAGCAAGGGCATTTCGCTTACGGATTTTCGCGCGCTGCAGAGCGCGGGCGCTGTTGCGGTCACGGACGACGGCAAGCCCATTCTGAATGACGACATCATGCGTGAAGCTCTTCGGCTGGGGGCGCAACTCAACCTGCCTGTCATTCAACACGCGGAAGATACGCGGCTGACGGAAAATTGCTCCATGAACGATGGGGCTGTGGCTTTTCGGCTGGGGTTGCGTGGCATGAGCGGAGAGGCGGAGGCTTCGATTGTGGAGCGCGACGTTCACCTCGCCCAGCAGGTTCACGGCGCCCGCATGCATGTGGCCCACATTTCTACTGCCGGCGCGCTCACAGCGGTGCGGCGCGGCAAGCGGAATAAAGCGCTGGTCACCTGTGAGGTGACGCCCCACCATTTTGTTTTAACTGACAATGACGTTCGTGATTACGACCCGCATTTCAAAATGAATCCGCCGTTGCGGTCTTCGTCCGATCGCGAAGCTGTACTAGCCGCGCTGGCTGACGGAACGATTGATGCGATTGCCACCGACCACGCGCCGCATGCGCCGCATGAAAAGATCATCGAGTTTGAACGCGCGGCTTTCGGCATCACAGGCTTGGAGACTGCTCTGGGGCTGGCGATTTCTCGGCTGCAAGGTCAGCAGAAAATTCCGCTGGCGCGCATCGTGGAACTGTTTACCGCGGGCCCGGCGCGAGTCGTTGACTTGGGCGGGCGCGGTACGCTCACTGAGGGCAGCCCAGCCGACGTGACGGTTTTCGATTCGAAAAAACATTGGACTTATGACGCTGCGAAGTCGGTCTCAAAATCCCACAACAGCCCGTTCGATGGCTGGCGGCTCACTGGCAAAGCTGTGGCGACAATAGTAGGCGGGCGAGTCGTTTATCGCGGGTGATCCTCAATATGAATTCCAGGATTTCCACAGATGTTCCGCAGGGAACATAATGCAAGTATCTTAATGTACGTACAATATTCGAGATGCTTTGCTTTACCAAGTAGTTGCAGGATTGTATGTACATATGATCTATGCGGTTTGGCGTCCCCGGCCGCTGCAGCCGAGGTTTTGGCCAATGTAAAGTCCCTCTTGTCTCGCTTCGCTCGCGCGTCGGGATGACATGTTGGTGAGAGTGTTCTGGCCGCGTAGAAAAGTGGACATAGATAGCAAAACTCCAGAAGCATAAAGTAAAAATCCGGACATGTAAGAGTGTACGTACATGCAAGCTGGTCCTGGTATTGCCCTGCATTCTACTGACTGCTCTTGTCTTAGAGCATGGAACTCGGCCCCTAAGGGGGCCTGATTTTTTTATACGGATTAGTAGTAGGTGACATACAGTTTCAGCGGGATTGTTCATATTTTGTGGCGGGGCTATCTTGGGCTCACGTTGCCCTCATAAAGCCCACCTTTCCGAGGCAGGGGTTGATTTGAAAATCAGCCCCTGCTGCTCGCCTTTTAAGGCCTTTTGAGCCTGTGATAAAGCCGTGCCAACGCGGTTTCGGAATTCCGCATCTTGATAGACGCAAAGCGACTTCAGCATTTTTAGGAGATGCAAATGGGACGGCAAAAAGAGAAACTTCTGTGGAACGTGATCCTTGGCAGCAGCGTGTATTTGTTGGATTCACTGCGCAACAGGCTCTCGGACAATCTGGGTGACGTGAAAGAGCGGGCCCGGACACCTACGAGACCGCGACTGACCGAATGAGCCGGGCGACGGATGTGATTCGGGGAGAAGACCATCCGGCTCTGGGGACGGCAGCGGCCATTTTGATTGGAATAGGAATTGGCGTCGGAGTGGGAATGTTGCTGGCACCGGCCAGTGGCGAGGAAACACGGAGCAACCTGGCGGAGAAGGTGCAGGATTTCGGCAGCAAGATCCGCAGCCGCTCTGCTTCCGAACCGACAGGCGCAACCGGAACTTACGGCGAATAGAACGACAGGAGGGTTCGCGGTGTGGTAACCACGCCGCGGATTACCTGTCCTTTAGGACATGTTTTTTGGCCCGGCGTTCGTAACCTGTTTTTGCGGCGCGCAAGGACATAGTCTTTAATGCGATGTCCCCACGGTCTCTTTTGTTCTCCTCTGACCAGGAGACGTTGCATGTCGTTGGCCAAGTCCTTAAGGAATTGGGACTTGAGGTGGAATCCTGCCTCGAAATATTTTCCGCAATCGAAAGACTTACGACGAAAACCTTCGACGTGGTTGTGGCCGACCTGGACGACGGAGCGGAAGCCGCTTTTCTGCTTAAGACCTGTCAGGAACTGAACTCCACTCGCTCGGCGCTTGCTGTGGCTATTGCCGGGGTGGGCATGAGTTCCGCACAGCCGGGGGCGGGCCTTGTCCTGAATAAGCCGCTGATTCCTGAGCGGATCAAATGGTCGCTGACGTACTGGGAACCGCTGTCGGTGAGGCTGGCGGGCGAGCCGATTGCGACAAAGGTGCCTGTTGCCGTGCCAGTTCCAGTTGCCAGCAAGCGGGGGCCGGTCCTGGTGAAAAGCGTTAAGCCGGAGCAGATGCCTCCCACGCTGCGGCCACGGCTGGCGAGTTCAAAGCCAGCTGATTCGAGCGGGGCTGAGTCGAAGCGGATACATCCGAAACAGGCTGATGCAACGTCGGTTGATTCTCACCGGGCTGATTTACGCCGGGTTGATCTGCCACGGCGTGCGCCGCGACGGGTTGAATTGCCTCAACACAGGGTCGAGATGCCCAAAGAGCACATGGAAGCGCTGCACCCGGAGGAACCGGAGCAAGACACGTTTGACAGCGAGTTGATCCCGGAGGACGGCCTCGTTCCGCTGGCGGAATCGGCAAGCGCAAAGTTCCGGGGGCATGCCCACAATACTTCGTTTACGGCAGCGCCACGAGGGCTGGGTTTCCTCGACGAAAAGAATCCCTTGCACGTGCGGGATTCGCATTCTAAGCGGAAGGGGAGCTTTTCGCGAATTTATCGCCCCATGATGATGGCGGCGGTGTTGCTCTGGCTTGCCTATATTGGTATACAGCCGGCGCGGAGCGCAGCGTTGGTAAGCTCGGTGGCAGTGATTTATACGCAGGCCGTGGAGCATACCCAGTCGTGGCTGAAAGCGCCGAAGAAAGAACAGCCTGACGACGATAGTGACGCGCAGGTGGAGATCCGGCCGGTTCGCCGTCAGTTGCCGAGGCCTGAGCGGGTTGAGGTGATTCATCTGGAGCCGCTTGTTCCGATACCGCCCGCAGCGGCGACAGTCTCTCCGGAGACGGCCGCGCAAACAGCCGCCTCCAATTCGGGGCCGGGCATTCCCGATAGCCTGAAGGCATCCTTACCGCAGGCGCCGGCCGGCACGGTTGCGGCGGCGGTGGAGGCGAAACTGGCGCCGTCATCGGTGTTGAGCGGAATGCAACCAGTGCTGGTCCCCGAGGAACTCTCCAAGAGCATGGTGCTGAACCGAGTGGAGCCTGACTATCCGAAACAGGCGCTTTCCTCGGGATTGCAAGGCGCGGTGGTGTTGCAGGCTTCAATCGGCAGAGATGGAAAAGTGACCGAACTGAAGTTGGTCCGTGGCTACATGGTCCTGGGCAAGGCGGCTTCCGACGCGGTGCGGCAGTGGAGATTCCGGCCCTATATTTTGAACGGACAAGCTGTGGATGCACAGACTTACATCACCGTAGACTTCAAGCTGCCGAATACGTAGCCTCGCGGATTGTTGATATCCCGCTGTACTCCCAAGGAACAATTCACAACTTTTTACTTTTTTTCACCCCCGGTTGACACCTCAGGTGGAGTGTTTCCACTATGGTCTTCTGCATAGAATCGTGTACATAGATTTCGGCGTGGAAGCCGAAGCAGGGCTACGATAAGCGAATGCGATTTTGGAATGAAAAAAGCCGGCTGTTGCTGACGTTGGAGTTGGCGGTGATTCTGCCGGCGGCAGCGCTCGTTTTCCTGAGCGCATGGCAGCTGAAATCCATTCAGCGAGACCGGTCGGTGCAGGCCGCATTTGAGCGCGACTTCACGCAAATGCTGAAGATTACGGACAAGCAGATGAACCAGCGGATCGATGAACTTTCTGGCGACATCCGCAAGCAGTTGAACGAGTCGGGCCCCTGCGCGCAAACGTTTGACAGCGTGCTCGAGAATTCACCCTACATCGTGGGGCTTTGGGCTTATGGACCGGAGAGTGGCCTGCTGTTCCGCGGCCAGCCCTCCCGCATGAAGGACTCGCAATTTTGGCATGAAGCAAACGACTTTGAGCAGAGCGCGGAGAAGTGGGCCCCAGCGGAGTACAAAGACCAGGTGGAGATGCTGGAGGAGATGGAGAAAAAGGGCAACCCGTACCGCTTTTATCTGAATACGGTGATGCGGGACGGCAAGGAAGTGAACGAGCCTTTTTCCATGTTCCTGATTAACGGCACTGACGGCGAAAAAATGATAGGTGGCTTTGTCTTCGATCCGGACTACCTCTATAAGCAATTTTTCCCGCAAATGCTCGACACGGCGGTAAGCCACCACGAAGAACAGGACGAGAAGAATCCCGTAGTCATGATGGTGCGCACCCGGAACGATTACACTCCGATCGCGACTTCCACAGGTTGGGACAAAGGCGAGCCAGAAGTTGAGCGTAATTTGGAGGGAGCGTTTCCCGGCTTCGTGCTTGCCATTAAAATGCGCGGCACGACGCTGGCCGCGATTGAGGAGCATTTCGTAAAAACGAGCTTTCTCACGCTGGGTGCGATTACGCTGCTGCTGGTTGTGGGACTGGTGTTTACCCACCGCAGTCTTGCCAAAGAGATGGCGCTGGCGCGGCTGAAGTCGGATTTTGTGTCCAACGTTTCCCATGAGCTGCGCACGCCGCTCGCGCTCATCCGCCTGTATTCGGAGACGCTTGAGATGGGCCGGTTGAAGGAGCCGGCGAAGCAGCAGGAGTATTACGAAATTATCCGCAAGGAAAGCGAGCGCCTGAGTTCGCTGATCAACAATATTCTGGACTTCTCGAGGATTGAGGCGGGACGGAAGGAATATGACTTCCGCGAAACTGATGTGCGGGAACTGGTGCGCACTACGCTGGACGCCTATCGGTATCAGATTGAGCAAAGCGGTTTTACCTTCGAAGAGACGATTGACGAGAATGTCCCCAGCATGAGCGTGGACCGCGAGGCGATTTCGCGCTCGCTGCTGAATCTGGTGAACAATGCGCTGAAGTATTCGCCCGACCACAAGTACATCGGGGTAAACCTGAAGCGGATGAACGGTTCCGTGCAATTGCAGGTGGTGGACCACGGGATGGGAATACCGCGGGAAGAGCAGAGCAAGATTTTCGAGAAATTTTACCGAGTCGGCGATCCGATGGTGAACAACACGCGGGGAAGCGGCTTGGGGCTCTCGCTTGTCCGGCATATTGTGCAGGCACACGGCGGGATGATAACGGTGGAAAGTGCTCCGGGGGAAGGCAGCAAGTTCACGATTACGCTTCCGGTGGACGGCGCGCGGGAAAAGAACCGGGCGATGGCGGAAGGCGCGTAGAAGCTAAGAATATGGCGAAGATATTGATTGTCGAAGATGAACCGAGCATGGTCGCGGGGTTGCGCGACAACTTCGAGTTCGAGGGATATGAAGTGATCACGGCGCTGGATGGGCTTTCAGGATTGAATCGCGCCTTGCATGAGTCGCCCGACCTGATTGTTCTGGATGTGATGATGCCGCGCATGAGCGGGCTTGATGTGTGCAAGCAGCTCAAGGCCAAGCAATCCACTGTGCCCATCATCATGCTGACGGCGCGTGGACAGGAAGTAGACAAGGTGGTGGGCCTTGAGCTGGGCGCGGATGACTATGTCACCAAACCATTTTCCATCCGCGAATTGCTGGCGCGGGTGAACGCGGTGCTGAGGCGCGCAAAGTCCAACGGGCAGGAAGCGGAGCAATACTTTTTTGGCGATGTTGAAGTGAACGTGCGCATGTGCCAGGTGACGCGCGCGGGAAAGCCGTTGGAGTTTTCGACCAAAGAATTCGACCTGCTCAAATATTTTCTTGTTCATCGGGGAGAAACTTTGAGCCGCGATCGCTTGCTGGAAGAGGTGTGGGGATATGAGCACTTTCCCACCACGCGGACCGTGGACACGCACATCCTGCGCCTGCGTCAGAAAGTGGAACCGAAGCCGGATGATCCGCGTTACATCCTTACGGTGCATGGCACGGGATACAAGTTTGTTGGATGAGTAACAGCCCTGACGACGAGCCGGGTTGCTGGTAGGCCGGGCCCCGCGGGAATGGCTGGATAGGAGCACCAAGATGATTGCCGCTGAATTGAGATCTGGGCCAAATGAATCGAGTACTCCCTCCGATGGCTGGAACCCCGGGATGGCCGCAGCGGAATGGGAGGCTGTACCGCGTCCTGGAGTAAGCCGCGCCAGCGGTGTGGACGACACGCTGCTTGTTCGTAGCGCGCAGCAGGGCGATACGGATGCGTTTGAGCGGCTCGTGCGCCACTATGACCGCCCGGTGCTGCGGTTGGCCATGCACCTGACCGGTTCGGTGGAAGACGCTCAGGACATTTACCAGGAAGCATTCTTGCGGGCCTATTTGAATCTCTCTGCTTTTCGCTTCGAGTGTTCGTTTTTTACCTGGCTCTACCGGATTGTGGCGAACCTATGCCTGGACCATCTGCGCAAGCGGAACACCCGCGGACGAGACGTTACCATAGTTGCCTCTCGCAACGGAGATGCCCAGAGCATCATGGAATACGTTGCGGATGAGCGCAGTGGATCGAGTCCGGAGCGCAGTATGCTAGGGACGGAGCTGCGCGGCCATATAAAAACTGCCTTGGGAGAACTATCTCCGCGCGAACGCATGGTGTTTGAGCTGCGGCATTACCACGGGATGAAACTCCGCACGGTGGCTGACATGTTGAACACGACCGAAGGCACCATCAAAAATACGCTTTTCCGAGCCACCCACAAGCTGCGCACCGTTCTTGCCGAAGTGCGGTAGACTTCCTGATGTGCTAGATTGCGCTTTCGGGTCGCGCCCCGAACATTGGTCATTTTGCCCCTGTGCGCGCATCCCAGTTAAGGCATCAAAGCAACGCTCAGAGTCATGCCTTTCCACCGATATATAGTTCAACGACTGATAGTTCGGCCGGCGCCGCGATTGCAGGGAGATGGATTTTGACGCAACTTCCGAATGGGCTCTGGTATAAAGACGCGGTCATCTATCAGGTGCACGTACGCACGTTTTATGACGCGAACGGAGACGGCATTGGCGACTTTCGCGGTCTGGCGCAGAAGATTGATTATCTGGCCGAGCTTGGTGTTACCGCCATCTGGCTGATGCCGTTTTTTCCTTCGCCGTTACGCGATGACGGGTATGACATCGCCGATTATCGTACCGTCCACCCCAGTTACGGAACGCTCGACGATTTCAAGGCCTTCCTGGAAATCGCCCATGCCCGCGAGATCCGCGTGATCATCGAATTGGTTTTGAACCATACTTCGGACCAGCATCCCTGGTTCCAGGAGTCGCGCAGCTCGCGGGACAATCCCCGTCGCGATTGGTATGTGTGGAGCGATACGGACACGCGCTACCACGGAGCGCGCATTATTTTCATTGATACGGAGCTTTCTAACTGGGCGTGGGATCCGGTGTCGAAGCAATATTATTGGCACCGCTTCTTCAGCCATCAGCCGGATTTGAACTACGACAATCCGGCGGTGCGCGAAGAGATGTGGAGCGTCGTAAAGTTCTGGCTCGATATGGGCGTGGATGGGTTCCGGCTGGACGCGGTCCCGTATCTGGTGGAGCGGGAGGGCACGAATTGCGAGAACCTTCCGGAGACACACCAGATTATTCGCGATCTACGCGCCAGGATTGACCGGGAATATCCGGGAAGGATGTTGTTGGCAGAGGCCAACCAGTGGCCGGCCGACCTTGGGCCTTATTTCGGCAACGGTGACGAATTTAACATGGCCTTCCATTTTCCGCTGATGCCGCGCATGTTCATGGGGCTGAAGCTGGAAGACCGCAAGCCGATTACAGAGATCCTGCAGCAGACCCCGGTGATTCCGGACAACTGCCAGTGGTGCCTGTTCCTGCGCAATCACGACGAACTCACGCTCGAGATGGTCACCGACACGGAACGGGATTACATGTATGACGAGTATGCCAAGAACAAAAGCATGCGCTTGAACCTTGGCATTCGCAGGCGGCTGGCGCCGTTGCTCGATAACGACCGGCGGCGGATTGAGTTGATGAATGGGCTGCTGATGTCACTTCCGGGCACGCCGATTATTTATTATGGCGATGAAATTGGCATGGGCGACAACGTGAACCTTGGCGACCGCAATGGCGTGCGGACTCCCATGCAATGGAGCGGAGGATGGAACGGCGGTTTTTCCAATGCGGACCCAGAAGCGCTCTATTCGCCGCTGATGCTCAATCCCGTATACGGATTCCAGGCGGTGAATGTGGAATCGCAAAAGCGCTTTGACCACTCGCTGCTTTCGTGGATGAAGCGCCTGATTAAGGCACGCAAGGCGGCGCCGGTGCTTGGACGGGGAAGTATAGAGTTCTTGTATCCGGCGAACCATCGCATCCTTGCCTATATGCGGCTACTGGGCAAAGAGACGGTGCTGGTGGTGAACAATCTTTCCAGCTCTGCGCAGGCGGTTGAACTCGACTTGCGGCGTTATAAAGGGAACATTTTGATTGAGATGTTTGGGAAGAATATTTTCCCGCGCATCGGCGATTTACCGTATTTGCTGACCATGGGGCCGTATGAGTTTTTCTGGTTCCGGCTGCGGAAAATATGAACGAATGCAGAATGCAGAAGTAAGAATGCAGAAATAAAGTCCGTGCAGCAGGTTTTAAGAATTGAAGGTTTTAGTTCTGCATTCTGGCTTCTACATTCTTCATTGCTCAGGAGGATTTTGTTTTGGCCGAAGAGAGCATTCTTTCGGATGATTTTCTTCGTGAGTTGATGAACGTCGGGGAAGTGGACATCCTGGTTGGACTGCCCACCTACAACGACGCTCAGACGGTGAGCCATGTAGTGCAGGCGGTGCGGGCGGGATTGTTGCAATACTTTCCGCGGCAACGCGTGGTCATCATCAACGCCGATGGAGGATCGAAAGACAGCACGCAGGAGATCGTGCGCGCATCTTCCATCAGCGATTTGCAGAATGCTCCGAACGTGCATGCGTTGCGGACGCTGCACTCCATCAGCACGCAATATTCGGGCGGCCCCGCGCCGGGGGCTGCGCTGCACACTATTCTTGCCGCTGCTGAATTGTTGCGCGCCTCGACTTGCGCGGTGGTTTCTCCGGATTCGGTAAACATTGGCCCGGAGTGGATTGACCGCCTGCTGCGCCCAGTCGCGCGGGACAACTACGACCTGATCACGCCGATTTACCGGCGCCACAAATTCGAGGGACTGCTGGTGAGCAATCTGTTGTATCCCATCACGCGGGCCTTGTACTGCAAGCCCATCCGTGAACCATACCCCTCAGAATTTTCCTTTTCAGGCCGTTTAGCGACTCAAATGGCGGGGCAGGACATTTGGCAGCAGGAAGCTGGGCGTATTGGAGGAGAGACCTACCTGGTGGTTTCAGCGCTTACTGGCAGCTTCCAGATTGGGCAGGTATTTTTAGGTCCCAAGTCGCGTACCGACCAGTCCGCACCCGCGGACATTGTGAAGGCGTTACGGCAGACGGTCGGCATTTTATTTTCAACGCTCGAATCAAACTTCCCTACATGTTCGGCACAGGGAGAAATGAAAACGGCGATGCCGCCGGATGAGCGCCCCGCTGAAATTGACACGGAGCCGATACGCGTGAACCGCAAACGGCTGCATCAGATGTTTGTGCGCGGAGTGGCGGAACTGGAGCCGGTGCTGAAAACCATCCTTGCTCCCTCGACGCTGGCGGAGCTGCAAAGGGCGGCGGCATTGCCGGAAGACGGCTTCCGCTACACGGATGAGTTGTGGGTGCGCAGCGTGTATGAATTCGCCGCATCGTATCACCACTCCATCATCAGCCGCGATCACATTGTGCAGGCGCTGGCTCCGTTGTATCGCGGCAAGGCATACACGTTTTTGACCGAGAACAGGGACGCATCCGCGCAGGATGTGGAAGACCATGTGGAAGCACTCTGCGTGAAATTTGAGCAGATGAAGCCTTATCTGGTTGAGTTATGGAACAGCAGGAAGTGAGGTCATTATGTGGGACAAATTTGTTCTGGAGCTGACGCAGGCCAGCCACGGAATTATGGAAAATATTGCCCGATTCCTTCCGCGGCTTTTGGTGATGATTGTCATTGTCATCATCGGCTGGTTTATCGCGTGGATATTCAAAGCAATCCTGCGGAGCATTTTGCGGCTGGCAAAGTTTGACAAGCTGTCGCAAGACGCGGGCGCAGCGCAGTTGTTAAATCGTGCAGCTCTGCCCTCATCGTCGGAACTTTTGAGCCGGCTGGTTTTCTGGGTGGCGTGGATCGGCTTCATTCTGATCGGCGTGAGCGTGCTGGGCATTGTCGGCATTGAAGAACATGTGGCGCGCTTCTTTGGATTTCTGCCGCAGTTGTTCGCCTCTCTGTTTATTTTATTTTTCGGCTTGCTGGCGGCGAGCTTCTTTTCGCGCGCCGCGCTGCTGGCCGCGGTCAATTCTGATTTGCCCTCGCCCCGGCTTATCAGCTGGACCATCCGAACGCTGATCATCGTGTTCACCATTTCCATGGGTCTTGAAGAACTGGGACTGGGTGAGCATACCGTGGTGATGGCGTTCGGCATTGTTTTTGGAGCGCTCATGTTTGGACTGGCTTTGGCGTTTGGGCTGGGAGGGCAGGACTTGGCGAGGCAATTCCTCCAACGCAGATTTGGGAAGCACGGGAAAGAAGAGCACGAGGATGAACTTTCGCCGTTGTGATTGGGTGAGTCGCTCTAAGTCATTTCGATGCAAATAGATGGAGCTTGCCTGGTTTCGAGCGGATTTGCCTGCGCCGCCGCATTGACAGTATCGAATCGTGTCCTTTTGGGTGCATCAACGGACTCGCGGCCCGCATCAAAACGGATATAATGTAATGAATCTCCGCGGAAGAAAGCCTTCCTGACGAGAACAACCAATCCGATGTCCAAAAAAATCAGCGCTTCCGTTCTTGTTGTCTCCGCCGCCATCTTGATTTTCACCGTTGTAGGGGGCCTTGATCGTGTACGCGCCTCCGACAAAGACGGCGCTTATCCGCAAATTGAGGTTTACAGCGAAGTGCTTTCGCGTGTGGAAGGCGAGTACGTTGAGGACCCGAACATTCCGGCGGTCACCAATGGCGCGCTGCACGGATTGCTGGAGTCGCTCGACTCCGATTCGAGCTACCTGACCCCGGAGCAGTACACGGCGTACAAGGAGCGCAAGGAGGCGGGAGCGAAGGCGGACATTGGCGCCACGGTTTCCAAGCGCTTTGGATATGCGATGATCGTCGCGGTCATTCCCGGCGGCCCAGCGGACAAGATTGGATTGCAGGACACTGACATCATCGAAAGCATTGGCGGCAAGAGCACGCACGACATGTCGGTGGCGGAAATCCGCAGTCTGCTTTCTGGACGCCCCGGCACCACGATCAATGTGGAACTGGTGCGGGCGCGCAAGGCGGAGCCGCAAAAAGCGGTGTTCACCCTGCAGTCTGTTGCTATTCCTCCTGTGACGGACAAGCTTTTGGACAACGGAATCGGCTATCTGAAGATGGACACGTTGAACCAAGGCAAGGCGCAGGACATTGCAAACAAGATTAAAGACCTGCAAAAGCAGGGGGCGAAAAAGCTCATCCTCGACCTTCGCGATTGCGCGGGAGGAGAAGAGTCTGAAGGGATCGCGGTTGCCAATTTGTTTTTGAACCACGGAATGATTACCTATTTGCAGGGCCAGAAATATCCGCGCAAGGCGTTTCCGGCGGATGCGACCAAGGCAGTCACCACCCTGCCTGTGGCGGTGTTGGTGAACAAAGGCACGGCGGGAGCGTCGGAGATTGTGGCTTCCGCGATTCTCGACAATGGCCGCGGCGATGTGATCGGCGACAAGACTTTTGGAGAGGGTTCGGTACAGAACCTGATTGATTTGAAAGATGGATCGGCGCTCATCCTGACGGTGGCGAAATATTATTCGCCCAATGGGAAGGCCATCCAGGACAGTGCGGTGACACCGAACATTTTAGTGGCGGATAATCAGGACATTCCTATTCTGCCCGACGATGACGAAACGACGGCACCAACGCCTCAGGAAGACTTGCAGAAGGCACCGCGCCCGGATGATACGCTGCAGAAGGCGATCCAAGTGCTGGGCAAGCACAGCTAGCGGGCGTTTTCAGTGGTTTCTAAATTCTCATTCGGCGGGTTCTCGCCCGGCCACTCGTATTGGCATGAGTGGCACTTCCAGCCTTTGTTGTGAATCGGTAGCGGCACGCGAATGAACAGGCTGGCGTACGCCACTGGTTTGTTCAAACCTTCAAAGGCAACATCCAACGAACCGCATTTGGGACATTTGGGCTGCTCGTAGATTCCAACACCTTCCACGTTAAATCCAGCCGGAATCGGTTGCTTAAGAATATCGAGGGCTGCTTTGGCGTCTTCGGGCTTTACGCGCAGCTTAATTCCACCCACTGCGTTTGAATAGAACCAATCCAATCGAACCAGATTGGCGTCTCCGAGTGTGCACTCGATGCCGGCGGATTGCAGACATCCTTGGGCCAGTAGAGCTTCTGGGAGATCGCGAAATTCACGGACCGTCATCCAGTTCTGGAATTCAGCTTGGGCGGCAGGTGGATCGTCTTGCGCGGACGGTCCGGAGTCGGAGTCATCCAGCAATCCGCGGTGGTCGAGTTCGTCTTCGAGAATTTCCCACGCCATGTCGGTGAGAGAGGCGGATTCGGAAGCGAGCTTTTGCAATTCACCGTCAGCCATGCCGGCGTAGAGTTCGGTCAGGCGACGGCGCTCATCGTTAGTGTCTATGTTCATGAGGCTTTGCTTCTTAGTTTAGGCAGCAAGAAGCCTGCCTCCCGTTTGTGCAGTTCGAATGCCTCGCCAAATTGCACGGACAAAATCTTTTCTTCTTTTCTTGCTTTGATGGCGTAATTGACAAGCAACATGCAGAAGGCGATGACGCCGCGCCATTCGCCGACAACCATGGCACTGCCAGCCACGCCCAACAAGACTCCCGAGTAGATGGGATGGCGGAAATAAGCGTAAGGACCGGAGCGGACGAGTTCATGGCCCACCTTCAAGACAACCTTGTCGCTCCAGTTTTGCCCCAGATGCAAGCGCGCCCAGAATGCCAAGGTGATGCCTGCGAGTGTGGCGATGAAACCTGATTGATAGATGACAGACCGGATAGGTGTGAAGCGGAGGCCCAAAAATCCGATGCGCATCCAACTGGCGAAGAGCAGCGCAAATGTGAGGCCCAGAATGCCCCAGCGTAAAACGCGCCATCCGGGGAACTCGGTGGTTTTTGCGTTCTTGGTGTGCACAGCGGAGCTAACCCAATAGATTCCAAAGATGGCCCAGACGTAGGCGAGAGCGTGCTGCGCTTGGGGTTGGGTGATGTGCATGGAAATTGCAGAGATTTTACATTAGGCCGCGAAATGTCGTTGAGATTTGCGGGAAATTTTCGCATTGTTCCTTCTACTACAAAACTGCAAAAGCAGATTTATCGCTTCGCTCGAAGGTTTTACACCTCATCGGGAACGGGTCGCTTGGGCAATGTCGTCATAGATGTAAACATATGTTAGACCTCCTAACATGCTCCACCCCACTACGCGAAGTGCTTTGCGGCGGGAGTGAAGCAGCTTGTAGCTGGCTACAGCCGTACCAGCATCCAAAGCTGCAATCGTGCCATAGTACCTGCCAAGGCTCGGCCGTCGGCCAACAAGCCAAGCCGAGGTTGTCTCTCTAGCTGTTGGATGACTTTGGTCATAGTCATACGACATTTGCACATCGAAAGCCCCGGCAGTGCCGCAGGCAGCGACAAGAGGCCAAAAGATTTTTTTGTGGAACACTACGGTTTTGCCAGTGCTTTCAGTTGGCGTGGTCGCTGTGAGTGGAGCAGGAACATCGTCCGCTTTAGCGGGGGCGTCCGGCAGGTTATTTTGCGCCTGGGCAGCAAGGCTAAAAATTAGCATCAGCATGCAAGAAGAACCCTAATTTGCTCTCCTAAAAAGATTCCAGGTACGCATTAAAAATTGCTGAGATGAGATGCTATCTGTTTAGATCGTCGGCCGACGAAGAAATTGCGCATGATAAATACAAAATTCCTGCCCAAGCCAAAAACGGGCTCATTCGACGAAGCGCAGGGGTGGATTTGGATGGGGCAAACTTAACTTCCCCATCCTGTCGCAAAAAACGCGACAAGGATGGGGCACCCTCAAGAGAATAATTAGTGGCTGCCGCCGATTTCTCTGACGATATTTGTGACGAAAGCTTTGGCGTCGCCGAAGAGCATGAGCGTCCGGTCGAGGTAGTAGAGCGGGTTGTCAATGCCGGCGAACCCGGGGTTCATGCTGCGCTTGATCACCATGACGGTGTGCGATTTGTCCACGTCAATGATGGGCATACCGTAGATGGGACTGCTGGTGTCGCTGCGCGCGGCTGGATTGGTAACGTCGTTCGCGCCGATGATGAGCGAGACATCGGTCTGGGACATGTCTCCGTTGATGTCTTCCATTTCGATGAGGCGGTCGTAGGGGACATCGGCTTCAGCGAGCAGAACGTTCATATGGCCGGGCATGCGTCCGGCGACGGGGTGGATGGCGAAGCGGACGTCGATGCCTTTCTTTGTGAGTCCATCGTAAAGTTCGCGGACTTTGTGCTGCGCCTGGGCGACGGCCATGCCGTAGCCGGGAACGATGACGACTTTGCTGGCGGCGAGCAG
>Ga0134125_10002397_pt1 | contig 22293 bp, 17 predicted proteins | sample KB31751_FD_96464 | JGI IMG/M metagenome (GOLD analysis project Ga0134125, IMG submission 96464) | Terrestrial soil microbial communities with excess Nitrogen fertilizer from Kellogg Biological Station, Michigan, USA - KB3-175-1 | ecosystem: Environmental > Terrestrial > Soil > Unclassified ... | reverse complement strand
TTCCCGCTGGCGCCGGCGAGCCGGACAAGGTCCTGCTGTTGCATTCCTTCGGCCCGGATTTTTCGCCGTGGAATACCATTACGCCGACATTTCGCGAGGAGTTGAGGAGGCGCGCGCCACGTCCGATCGATCTCTACGAGGCCTCGCTTCAGGCGGAGCGATCCGGCAAAAGTCCTGCTCCGGAGGAAGGTCTACTCATCGATTATCTGAACGCGCTCGTGCCGGCGCACGACCTCAAGCTGATCGTGGCCATGGGCGCGCCGGCGACGCGCTTTGCCATGCGAAACAGGCTGCGGCTGTTTCCGACGTCGCCGTTGCTGATCGCGGTATCCGACGTGCGCACCTACGAAGACCTTGCCCTCACGGCCAGGGATACCTCCTGCCCGACCAGTTACGATCCCACCGTGAATATCAACCACATCCTGCATGTGCTTCCCGATACCGCCATCATCGCGGTGGCGACCGGCGGCTCGTCGTCGGAGCGATTCTGGACCGACTTGTTCCGGCGCTCGCTCGAACCCTTTTCCTCCCGCGTGACATTCGAGTGGTTCACCACGCTGTCGGCCGACGACATGGTGAAGCGCGTCGCAGAGCTGCCGCCACATTCCGCGGTGTTCTATCCGACGGTGCGCACGGATGCCCTCGGCGCGCCGCAGGAGGGAGACGCCGTCCTGCTCCGGTTCATCGCGCTGGACCGTGTGCCGATCTTCACCCACACCGACAGTTATTTCGGTCACGGGATCGTCGGAGGCCCGATGTTTTCCAGCCGAGAGATGGCCGAGAGATGCGCCGAGGCCGCCGTGCGCGTGCTCCGTGGCGAAAACCCCGGGAACATCAAGATAGCGCCGGTGGGGCTCGCCACGCCCCGCTACGATTGGCGGCAACTGCAACGGTGGGGGATCGGCGAAAGCCTCCTTGAACCCGGCAGCCAGATCTTTTTCCGCGAACCATCGGTAGTGGAAAAATACCGCTGGCAGATCGGCCTGGCGTGCGCGTTGATCGTGCTGCAGGGCGCCATGATCTCGGGCCTGCTGCACGAGCGCCGCCGGCGTCGCTCCGCGGAGACGCTGTCCCGGCAACGGATGAGCGAATTGGCGCATAGCAACCGCTACGCCATGGCGGGCGAGCTGACCGCGTCGATCGCCCACGAGCTCAACCAGCCGCTCGGATCGATCCTGACAAACGCCGAGACGGCGCAACTGATATTGAAGTCGCCGGCGCCGGACCTGAATGAAATCAGGGAGATCATTCTGGATATTCATCGCGACGACCACCGCGCCAGCGAGGTGATCCAGCGCTTGCGAAGCCTGCTGAAGAAGGCGCCGTTCGAGCTCAGCGATTTCGACGTCAACGACCTCGTCGCAGAGACGACCGCATTGCTCGAAGGCCTCGCGGACGCACGGGCCGTCGAGCTCGACAGCCTTTCTGCCGGAGAGCCTCTGCCGGTCAACGGTGACCGTATTCAGCTTCAGCAGGTCATCATCAACCTGGTGGTGAACGCGATGGACGCCATGGCGGCGATCCCCGCCACCCGGCGCAGGATGAGCATCAGCACCGCGCGGATTGATGGCCTCGCGCAAATTTCCGTATCGGACGCAGGGCCCGGCATCCCGTCCGAGAGCCTGAAACAGGTATTTGAGCCATTCTTTTCGACAAAAGCCGATGGAATGGGCCTGGGTCTGTCCATCGCCCGCACGATCATCGAGGCACATAAGGGCCAAATCACCGCAAAGAACCATACCGATGGCGGCACGACGTTCTACGTCAGACTGCCGCTGGCCTGACCCCGCACCGCATCGCCCGTCAGGCCGCCGAACCACGCGCCGAAATATCCGGCGTAGAGCGCGGGCTGCTCCAGGTTCATCGAGTGCCCGACACCGGGAACGGCGACCAACCGGCAGTCCGGCATGGCGTCTCTCATCCGCTCCAGGTCGGCCAGCGGAATCCAGCCGTCCTTTTCGCCCCACAGCACGAGGTGAGGATGCCGGATCTCGGGCATGCGCCGTTCCAGTTCGCGGCTTTCGCGTTCGAGGTTGAGATTGAACGGCGTTCCGATCCAGATGCCTTCGGCGACACCAAAGGTCCTCTCCAGGATTCGCTCGAAGAAGATTTTCGTTTCGCCAAGCCCCTCGCGAAACAGCGGCACGGTGTTCGGCGCCAGGCTTTCCGGCACGAACAGGGAAGCAGCGGCGGTCGCCATCGCGGCGCGCGTCACCTCCCGGCTCGCCATCATGGCGCGGAAAAAGCCGATCTGCTCCGCATTGAAGGAAAGGCCGAGCGGCGTCACCGGATCGAGCGCCAATACCTTGCCGAAGCGATTTGGCTGCTGCAGCAGCATGCGCGCGGCGATGATGCCGCCGGTCGAATGCGTGGCGAGATGACAGAACGATATTTCGAGCTTATCGAGCGCCGCCAGCATGTCCTGGGCGTGCTGCCGCATCGAATAATTGGTGTAATCCGGCGCGGCCGGCGGCCGATCGCTTTCGCCGCAGCCGCGCCAGTCGATCCCGATCACGCGCACGCCGCTGGGAAACAGCGGCGTGGCGAGCTCGATCCACTCCTTGCAGGCGAGATTGCCATGGAGGAAGACGACGGTGACGTCGCCCTCACCCCATGCGCGCCATCCGAGATGGACTTCGCCGGCTCTCACCCGTGGCATGACGGAGCCTATTTGTTCAGACCCACTGTCGGCGATGTTTCCGTCGACAGCTTCTCCTGCGCGGGCGCGGCCGACGCGGCCGCGCCATTGATCAGATGGTCGATCGCGACCGGCGAGTTGGTGTCGAGATTGCCCGTGGTCACGAAGTCGACCACGTCGGCCGCAAATTCCACCTCGTTGTCGGCGTGGATGAAATGGCCTGTATCCGGATAGATCTTCAGGATCGGCCGGTTGCCCGCACGCGTCATCCGGATCATGAACGGCGTGATGACGTCGCGCCCGAGGTCCTCCAGGCCGTTGAAGGCGGTAGCCGGAATGTAGGGCTCCTTGTCACCGAAGGAGAGGAAGATCGGCGCCTTGATCTGGGTCAGCCGGTCGTAGAGGTTCTTCGGATCGTCCTTCTGCAGCTCCGATACCATGGTATAGATATCGAAGATGTAGACATTGGCCCACTGCTCCAGCTCCTTTGGATTGCCCTTGATCAGCCCGATGCGCTGGTTGGTGTGGAAGCGGGCATACTCGCTGTCGTTCATGAAATAGCCGTTCGGATTATCCTTGGCGACCGCTCCAGTCACGGGGTCACGCCTCTTGATGTAGTAGAAGTCGCGCACGCCCTGCTCGGTGCGGGTCAGTTCGGACTGCAGGATCCCGGTCCTGTCCCAGGCCTGCCTCCACTTTTCGAAGTCGCGCGCAAAGGACGGATCGAACAGCAGCGCGGTCTTGCCCTTCGCATATGTCACCTCGCGCGGATATTCCTCGAGGCCCGCCGGCGCTTCGAGCGAGAGGCTCGCAACCGCCTCCGGCCAGGTCAGCGCATAACCCATCACGAGCTGGCCGCCGAGCGAATGGCCGAGATACGCCGCCTTCTTGACGCCGAGCTTGTTGACCACGAGCTCGTGCACGACTTCACGCATATCCTGCATGGTTCGCGCCGGGCTCTTGTCGAGATTTCCGGGCCCCGACATGCCGTAATGCGGCAGGTCGGGCACGATCACGCGAAGGCCGCTGCGCAGGGCATATTGCATGACGTTGCCATAGAGGCCGCCGAAGGCGCCCTTGCCATGGACGATGACGAGAACCTTCGGATCCTTGTCGGTGCCGGCATACTCGTCCATGTAGCCGATCTGCCAGGTCGTGCCGTTGCCATCCCTGATGTCGGCGTACTTCACCGGATAGGGATAGGTGACATAGTCCTTCCAGAAGGATTTTTTCGGGTCGATGTTCGACGCGACCCCGGGAACGCGGAAGTTCTTGTCGGCGAACTGTTGCGCCCTGTCGAGCCGATCGACGTCGTTCATGAATTCGACGAACTTCGGATCGTTCTTGCGGTGATTGATGATCGGGAAAACACCGTAATGGGCGACCGGGCTTTCCTCGGAAATCAGATCGGCACCCGGAATTTTCTCGACCGTACGTTCAGCCAGCTTGAAATTGAGCCAGTTGTCGTTGGTGATATGCATCACCATCGTGCGGGCACGGACGCGCCACAGATCGTTGTTGATGTTGTGGGTTTCGCCGACGCGGTTGCGCCAGACCAGGTCGACCGCGTCATAAATCTTGGCGCGATTTCCGACGCTGCTTCCGGCCTTCGGATTCGGCGCGTCCCAATAAAACACTTCGGGCTGCACCGCCGCAAAATTCTGCGTGGAACGATAGCCGAAATCATAGCCGGTCAGCGACAGCACGGACCAGCCGAACGCAAGACCCGCGCGCGGATGCTCGTCGACGGGAAGCTTGTAGTAGTCGCCATGGGTCGACTGCCAGACCGGATCGGACTGGATCGCGGCCGTCATCAACTGGAAGGTCCAGTTGCCCACGGGGTCCTGCGCGTCCGACTGCGTCGTGCCGCCGATCGGCATCAGCGCGCTGACGAATTCCGGATGCATCACGCCCCAGACATAGGTCTGCGTGCCGCCCATGGAGACGCCGGTGACGAGGGCCACCCGCGCGACCTTCAGCTTGTCACGCAGCATGCGATAGTTCGCCTGCACCATGTCGAAATAGCTGTATTGGGGAAACTTGATGCCTAGGCCGTCGGAGGGTTTGCTGGCTCCCCAGGTGCCGAGCGGATCGACCATCACGACATAATAGCGGTCGGTGTCGATCGGCCGGCCCGGCCCGATGATCGGGACGCCGCCGGACAGCGCCGCGCCCTTGACCCATTGCTCGTACATGTCGGTGGAGTCGCCGGAGTAATAGGAATTGATGACGATCGCGTTGGTGATCTCGCCGGCGGCGTTCTTCCGCGGCGTGCCGACCGCGATGTAGCCTGTGCGCAGCTTGCCGCCACCCAACGACTCCAGGGTCACTCCGCCCTCGCCGCCACCCATCCATTTCGAGGGATTGTCGAGGTCATAGCGGCCGCCGAGGCGAAAATTCGGGATCTCGTAGTACTGCTTCAACCCGTCGTGCTGCATCTGCGACGATCGGCGGGTGAAAGGCGGATCTGCCGACGCAAACGAAACCGAGCTCAGCAACAGGACCACCGCGACGACAAACCGCTTCATGGCATCTCTCCCATCACGCGTGCATGGCAAAGCCGCGTTCTGCGGCGACGCTAGGAATGCCGGTTGTAACGACCTTTGACTTATCTCAAGGGTCAGATGGGGAAAGCATCGACCCTGCGGCGCACCTCACCACCGGACGCAGCCATGCCGTTTCTCGCCCTCGGCTCCTATCGGATACGCTACGAGCTGGAGGGTCCCGACGACCGACCGGCCTATGTGCTGGTCAACGGGCTTACGCAATATGCCGAGCTGTGGGCCGGCTATCGCACCGCGCTGGTGGCTCGAGGTTTTCGGGTCGCGACCTTCGACATGCTTGGACAGGGCGAATCCGACAAGCCCGGGCTTTTCATCACCCAGGACGATCAGGTCACGGCCCTCGGGCTGTTGATCGATCAGCTTGGCAAAGGTCCGGTGTTTCTCGGCGGCATCAGCTTTGGCGGCCTGATCGCGCTCCGCTACGCGATCGCCCATCCTGGCCGGCTCGCGGGGCTGGTCGTGATGAGCGCCTTCGCCGAAATGTCGCCCCAGCTTCTGCTGATCGGCAATGCGCTGCGCACCGCATTGATCCTGGGCGGGGTGAGTTACCTGCAGGACCTGCTGCTGCCGATGAATGTCTCCGATGCCTGGCTCAAGCCGTTGCTCGGCAATCTGGAAGCCGTGAAGCGGCAGGGCTGGCTCACCAACGATGTCTACGCGCTGCAGAACCTGATGGAGTCCTTTCTCGACTTCAAGCCGCTCACGCCGCAACTCGCCTCCATCGGCGTTCCGACCCTGATCCTCAATGGCGAGTTCGACTTCCTCACGCCGCGCTCGCTGCACGAGACCCTGCGCCTCCATATTCCCGACAGCGCGCTCGTCATCATTCCGCGTGCCTATCATGCCTTTACGCTGGAAAAGCCTGCACTGACCGCCGACCTGCTCGCGAATTTTGCCGAGAATGTTCTGGCCGGAAAATGGAGGGGCGAAAAATCGGTCTGGATCGCCCCAGAAGAAGCCGGCGGCGCACTTTTCCCCTTTCCGCCGGACCAGGATCATCTGCGCGCCATTCCGCGCACCACGGTACCGACATGAACGCATTCCTCGGCCCGCTCGATTCCATCGGCCGCGTTCCGCCACGACAGCAGACGCGCGTGGCGGCGTTCCTGATCTCGGCGCATGGCGCGCTGGCCCGGCAGCTCGTATTTGCCCTGCCCCAGCAAATGAAGGCGGGTTGGCAGACCGAACTGAACGCACAATTCTACCGCGAGTCCGAGATTGTCTCGCTGCTGCTTCGCACAACGTCCTGGGTCGTGGACCCCGAGCTTCTGATGTTTGCCGCATCCTGGGAGGCGGCGTGGCTGCCAAAGCCCGTCAATGGTCCGAGCGACAGGCTCCTGGCCTCGACGATCGATCTCGCGGCCCTCGGCCATGCCGTGCATGGCGCGATCCGGCCCGCTGCCTTGCTCCCGGACAAGGCGCTGGCGGAAGATCCGTTCGTGATGGCGTTACGGCGCATCGAATTTGAAAGCGGCCGGATGATCCAGGCGCAAATCCTGTTTCTGAAGGGGCAAGACCTCCTGCCCCACCGCGACGCCGTGAATACGGCTGTCGGGGAACGGCACCGGCAGGTCCGCGCTCTCTGGGACACGATGCTGAGGGGCGTTGGCGTAGAGCGCGAGACGGCGGGCTAGCCGAGGCAGAAGGCCCGCGCCGGCAGGTCCACCCCTTGATGCAGATCAAAGCCCGGCGCTTGCGCCGCCCCACGCTGGCGGCGTTGCGCTGATTATTCGCAGCCCGGAGGTTTCCGCATGAAGGCCGTTTCCGCAGAAGAAGCTGTCGCGATGATCCCCAATGGGGCGACCGTCATGGTCGGCGGCTTCATGGGCGTGGGTACGCCGGAGCGATTGCTGGACGAACTGGTGCGGCAGAAGAAGAGCGAACTCACCATCATCGCCAACGATGCGGCCGTTCCGGGCCGCGGCATCGGAAAGCTGTTCGATGCATCCCTGGTCGCGACCATCACCGCGAGCCATATCGGATTGAACCCGAAGGTTCAGGCGCAGATGATGGAGAAGAAGATCGCGGTCAACCTGGTGCCGCAGGGGACGCTGGTGGAGCGAATCCGCGCCGGTGGCTCCGGCCTCGGCGGCGTGCTGACGCCGACCGGCGTCGGCACGGTCGTCGAAGACGGCAAGCGGAAGATCGAAATCGGCGGCAAGCCATTCCTGCTCGAGACGGCGCTGCGCTCGCAATTCGCGCTGGTGCATGCCTTCCTCGCCGATTATCTGGGCAATCTCTCTTACGCCCTGACCGCGCGAAACTTCAATCCGGTCATGGCCATGGCCGCCGACACGGTCATCGTCACCGCCGAGCATATCGTTCCGGTCGGGGTCATCGCGCCCGACCACGTCATGACGCCGGCCCCGCTCGTCGACTACCTCATCGCCAACGGGTGAAACCATGGATGCCCAAACCCTCATCGCGCGGCGCGTCGCGCTCGAGCTCCGGCCGGGAAACCTGGTCAATCTCGGCATCGGCATTCCGACCCTGGTCGCAAACTACGTCCCGCCCGGCCTCAATGTGTTCTTCCAGTCGGAGAACGGCTTGATCGGCACCGGACCGATTCCCGAGCAGGGCCTGGCGCATCCATTGCTGACCGACGCCGGGGGCCGGCCGATCAGTGCGCTTCCGGGCGCATCGACCTTCGACAGCGCCATATCATTCGCCCTGATCCGCGGCGGCCATGTCGACGTCACGGTGCTCGGCGGACTGCAGGTCGACGCCCGCGGACATCTCGCCAACTGGATGATCCCCGGGAAGATGGTGCCGGGCATGGGCGGCGCGATGGATCTCGTGAGCGGCGCCAGGCGCGTCATCGTGGCCATGCAGCACGCCGCAAAGGGCAAGTCGAAAATCGTCCAGAAGTGCGGGCTGCCGCTGACGTCGGCGCGGGCCGTCGATCTTGTCGTCACCGACATGGCGGTCATGGGCTTCGACGACGGCAGGATCACACTCATGGAAACTGCGCCCGGCGTCAGCGTCGCCGAAGTGATAGCGGTGACCGAAGCCGAGCTCGCCATCCCGGACAAAGTCCCGGAAATGAAGATCTGACGTCAATCCGGAGGATGCAATCGTGCGGGTATTCAACGGCTTTGACGAAATCAAATCGGCTGTCGGGACCGAAGTCGGCGCCAGCGACTGGATCGAGATCACACAAGACAGGATCGACAAGTTTGCGGACGCGACCTGCGACGAACAGTGGATTCATGTCGACCAGGATCGCGCCAAACAGGAGCTGCCGGGCGGCAAGACCATTGCGCACGGGCTTCTTTCGCTCAGCCTCGCACCGATGTTCATTCGATCGGTAATGGGGCTGAAGGGGTTGAAGAATACGCTGAACTACGGCGCGGACCGCATCCGCTATCTCTCGCCAGTCCCTGCGGGCTCCCGGTTGCGGGGGCGGACCACCGTTGCCGAGGCCGAGGATGTTCCGCCCGACGGCCTGCGCGTCCACTATCACCTCGTGGTGGAGATCGAAGGCGGCAAGCGCCCCGCCTGCGTGGCGGAGCTGATCGCGCTTCACCTGCGCTAACCGCCCTCAGTCGATGATGTGATAGCCGCCGTCGATATACATGACGCTGCCGGTAATGAGCTTGGCGCCGTCGAGGGCGAGGAACGCCGTCGCGGCACCGACATCATCGATGCTGACCAGGCTGCGCGTCGGGGCCTTGGATTGCGCCTTGTCCATCAGCTCGTCGAATTCGGGGATGCCCGATGCCGCGCGTGTCGCGAGCGGACCTGGAGAGATCGCGTGGACCCGGATGCCCTTCGGCCCGAGCTCGGCAGCGATATAGCGAACGGCGGCTTCCAGCGCCGCCTTGGCGACGCCCATGACATTGTAGTTCTGCACCACCATCTGGCTGCCGTAATAGGTCATCGTGAACATGGTGCCGCCGCGCTTCATCAAGGGCTCGGCCAGATGCGCCATGCGCATGAAGGACCAGCACGATACGTCCATCGTCTTGAGGAAGCCGTCGCGCGGAACGTCAACGACCCGGCCATGCAGCGCATCCTTTGGCGAAAACGCGATCGAATGCAGCAGGAAATCGAGCTGGCCCCATTCCTTTCTGATGTGCTCGAACACCTGCTCCATCTGGCCTTCAGCCATGACGTCGAGCGGCAGGAAGATCGGGGCTTCCAGATCCCTGGCGAGCGGCTCGACGTGTTTCTTCGCCTTCTCGTTCAGATAGGTCACCGCAAGCTCGGCGCCGAGCGCGCGGAACGCCTTCGCGCAGCCCCATGCGATCGACTGGTCGTTGGCGATACCGACGACCAGGCCCTTGCGCCCCTTGAGCGCTACCTTCGTCTCGGGGAATACCGGGATGTTCATGACGCTCTCTCTCTGGCCTGGGTGGATGGACGCCGGCTCCACAGCAGCGACAAGGTATGCTGCGCAATCATCAGCTCTTCATCGGTTGGCACGACATAGACCGGCGTGGTATCGGGACGCGAGATCCGCAGCGCGTGGCGGCTGTTCTCGGCGGGATCGAGCGCGATGTTCAACCATCCAAGCCGCGCGGCGATGCGCGCACGGATGCCGTCCGAATTTTCGCCAATACCGGCGGTGAAGACCAAAGCATCGACGCCCTGCAAGGCGGCGGCGAGCATCCCGGCGTTCAGCGCCGCGCGGTAGACGAAATACTCGACAGCAAAGGCCGCGTTCGGGTCCGTGCTCGTCTGCAGCTCCCGCATGTCGTTGCTGATGCCGGACAGGCCCTTCAGTCCGCAATCGCGGTAGAGAAAATCCTGTACCTCGGCAGGCGACATGCCCCTGACCAGAGTAAGATAGAGGATCACGCCCGGATCGATCTGCCCGGGCCGCGTACCCATCGGCAGCCCGTCGACCGCGGTGAATCCCATGGTGCTTTCGACGCTGCGTCCGCCGTGAATGGCGCACATCGATGCGCCGCTGCCGAGATGGGCGACGATGACCCGGCCGGCCGCGATCTCGGGCGCGACCTTGGGCAGCGTCTTGGCGATGTATTCGTACGACAACCCGTGAAAACCATAGCGCCGCACGCCCTCTTCATGCAGCCGTCGCGGGATCGCGTAGAAATCGGCAAGGTCGCCGTGGTCGCGGTGAAACGCCGTATCGAAACACGCGACCTGGGGAAGGCTCGGAAAATTCGCAAGCAGCGTGCGGATCGGCGCCAGATTATGCGGCTGATGCAGCGGCGCCAGTGCCGCATAGCGCTCGAGCCGGCTGACGACGCCGTGGTCGATCAGCACCGGCCGATCATATTCAGGTCCGCCATGCACCACCCGGTGTCCGACCGCCAGCGGCGTGACCTGCCGTTCGTCACGCAACCAGTCGGCCGCCACCTGCAGCGCGGCCGGGACATCCCTGACACTCTCGATCGGATAGGCCCGCTCGGCCAGCTTGGCTCCCGCGGCATCGGTGGCACGCAGACGTGGCCGGCTGCCGATGCCGTCCATCTGACCCTTGATTTGCCTTCGCAACCGGCCATCGCCGTCGACCGCAAAGACCTGGAACTTCACACTCGATGAGCCCGCGTTGACGACCAGAATGGTATCCATGGCGGTCACGCCGCTACCGCCGCCGCCCGCCGGCGCGCATCCGCATAGAGGGTTGCGACCGCGCAGGACGCCATGCGGGCTCGCAGCGAGTCCGCGCGCGATGTCAGCACGATCGGAACGCGCGCGCCGAGCACGATGCCGGCGCCGTCCGCCTTGGCGAAGTAGGCGAGATTCTTGGCCAGCATGTTGCCGGACTCGAGGTCCGGCACCACGAGAATCTGGGCGCGGCCCGCGACCTCCGACTTGATACCCTTGATGCAGGCGGCCTCCCTGTCGACCGCGTTGTCGAAGGCGAGCGGGCCGTCGAGAAGTCCGCCGGTGATCTGGCCGCGGTCCGCCATCTTGCAGAGGGCTGCCGCTTCGATCGTGGATGGAATCTTCGACGTCACCGTTTCGACCGCCGACAGGATCGCGACCCTCGGCAACGTGCCGAAGCCCGCCTGCGTGAACAGATCGATCGCGTTCTGGACGATATCCCGCTTGCAGTCGAGATCGGGGAAGATGTTGATGGCGGCGTCGGTGACGAACACCGTGTCCGCATACGCCGGCACATCCATCACGAACACATGGCTGATGCGGCGTTCCGTGCGTAATCCGGTCTTGGCCGTCACACTCCGCATCAACTCGTCGGTGTGCAGGCTGCCCTTCATCAGCATTTCGCCCTTGGCTTCGTGAACCAGCTCGACGGCCCTGCTGGCGGCCGCCTCGCTATGGGGCGCGTCGACGATTTCGTAGCCGCCGATGTCGATGCCGTGCTTGGACGCGGCATCCCTGATCTTCGCAGCCGGCCCGACCAGAATGGGCTCGATCAGGCGCGCCGCCGCCGCTTCGGCCACGCCACGCAACGAGCTTTCGTCACAGGGATGCACGACCAGGGTCGTAGCCGGAGAAATGGCCTTTGCTGCCGCGATCAGACGATCGTATTTGCTGTGCGACCGTGCCTCGCCCACATTTGCGGCTTGCGCGCTCATCGTTGCACTCCTTGATCCCTGAGAGACGTCACGACGCCTTCGCCCGTGGCTTGAAGGATTTGCCGCTCGTGTCGGGCGCACCTTCGCCGACGCCGAACAATTGCGCGATGCGGTCCAGACGCCTTGCCGTTTCACCGGAGATTTCGCCTGCGATGGACAGCACGTCGCGAATGGCGGCAACCGCGGCGCGACGCGGTTCCATCTCCTCGGGAAGCATCTTGGGAATGGCGGCAAGGCTTGCTTCCTGATCGAGCAGCAGCATGAAGAATTGCTCTCGGACCAGGGTTTTGAATTGGGAAAGGGTCAGGCGCGAAGCCGCATCTTCCTTTCGCATCCTGCGCAGGGCTTCGAGGCTTCTTTCGTCGACCATGCCCCGCGTCATGCCCGCATAGAGCAATGCGCGGATTCCGCACTCCCTGAGGCCGCCTGTGCCGACCCGGGACTTCAGCTCGGCAATGCGCGCGTCGAGGAGCTTGCGATGCTCGGCCGACATTTCCGGTACCGGCGAAGGATCGGCCTGCGGATCGATGCCGACCGCAGACTGCAGTGCGGGCGATCCATAGATCGAAAGGAAAAGCGACTCGCTCAGGGCTTCCTGCGCATCCCGCCACTTGTCGAGGGCATTGACGATGCTCTCCGACAGCGTCTCCTGCGCCTTGAGAAATGGATTGTCCTTGGCCGCCGGCTTCCTGTTCTCGCGGATCGCCTCGGCTTCCTCGGCAATCGCCTTCATCGCCGGCGTATCGCGGCCAAAGGCCTCATACCCCGCCCGCAGCGGATGCAGGTTGCGCATCCATTCCGCGATCTGCGGCGTCGCGAGGGCGCGGACCCAGGGCTGGATAAAGCTGCGGTAGTTGGAAAGATTGATTTCCGACACGCGCTTGGCAGTCGCGAACCGTCGCTCGTCCTCGAGCGAATTACCGCCCATCGCACGGAGGTCGTCGAGGGTGCGCTGTTCGCAGCGCATGATCCAGTTACCGCCGGCGAGATCGGCGTGAGCAGTATCGCCGGATTTCGCCTCGAATGTCGCCTCATAGAGACCCGGCGGCAGCACATCGATCAGGTCGATGTTGCTGGAAAACTCGGCGTGCTCCTTCCTGGCAACGCCGCCGGACACGAAAATGCCGAGATGGCCAACGGTCTCGTGGACCGTGTAGACGATCGTCTGGCCGTAATACCTGATCTCGTCGACATCGCGGTAGAGATCGAGAATCCAGCTCAACGCCTGCTGCGGCGGGGTAATGTTGTCGCCCTTGGAGCAGAACACCACGATCGGGGAGCGGATCTTGCGGAGGTCGACGACCTCGCCGTCCGAAGTCTTGATCCGGCCGGCCGCGAGATTATTGCCAACGAACAATTCATCGACGATGAACTGGATCTCCTCGGCGTTCAGGTTGACATGCCCGCCCCACCATCGCTCGAATTCGAGATAGCGATCGGCTTCCGTGTCGACCTTGGAATAGACATTGTACTGCTTGGTCCAGAGCGTGTTCGAGGGATTCATGTTTTCGAAATTCTGCACCAGCCAGGCGCCGTCGAACTTGCCACCGCCGAGATCGCTGGTCAGCGCTGTCAGCCAGCTTCCGCCGAGCAGCCCGCCGGAATAGCGCATCGGGTTCTTGCCGCGGACACCCGCCCAATAGGACAATGGCGCGCCGGCAATGATCATCGGACCAAACAATTCGGGCCGCAGCGACGCCAGGATCATCACCGCCCAGCCGGCCTGGCAGTTGCCGATCACGCAAGGCTTGCCGTCGGCGTCCGGATGCAGCGCGATGACTTTCTCGATAAAGGTGCCTTCCGCGCGGGCGATATCCTCGATCGTCTGCCCAGGCACCGGCTCGGGCATGAATCCGATGAAGTAGCAGGGGTGGCCGGCCTTCATCGCGACGCCGATCTCGCTGTCGGCCTTGAAGCCGCCGATGCCCGGACCGTGGCCGGCGCGCGGGTCGACCACGACAAACGGCCGGCGGGCGGGGTCGATCTCGACGCCGCTCGGCGGCTTGACGCGCACCAGTCCATAATTCACCGGCCGCTTCAGGTTCCTGCCATCCGCGATCAGCTCGATCTCATAATCGAGAACATGGGGTACGGTTTCGGCCAGGTGCTCGCGGTACTGCTCGCCGCGCCGGCGCATGACGTCCATGAACAGGACACTGCGCTGTCCGCTGTCCACGAGGTATTCAAAAGCGGATGCAAAGACACCAGGCAGCGCGTTACCTGGAATTGCCGGCTTTCCCATCATGGTTTCTCACCCTTAAGCCTGCCCATTGCACGATGCTCGGGCGCGCACGCGGACTCTTGATTTAGGTCAAGGCTTCAACTCGCCGGTCTTCTGGTCCGCTGCGACGACGCCCGCCGGCGCATCGCGGCTCCAGGCCATCAGCAATTCCCAGGCGACCGCCAGGATGATCGGACCCACGAACAGCCCGACGATGCCGTGTGCGAGCGTCCCGCCCAGGACTCCCATGAAAATGACCAGTACCGGCGTAGACAGGCCACGCCCCATCAATAACGGTTTGAGCGCGTTGTCGGAGAGGCCGACCAGCACCAGAAAGATCGTGATCAGGACCGCAGCACCGACATCCCGGACCATCCAGACCCAGATGACCACAGGGAGCAGGATGGGCAGCGACCCGATCTGCACGATACCAAGCACGAGCACGGCAAAGGCCAGTACGCCTGCATGGGGCACGCCCGCGATCTTCATGACGATGCCCGCGAGGAGCGCTTGCAGCACCGCGACGCCGATCACGCCCTGCGAGACGGTGCGGATGGTGGCGCCGGCCAGCGCCAGGAAATCCGCGCTACGCTCGGGGACAATCCTGGCGAGCATGGTCCTGATGGCCGCGACGTGCCGTGGACCCGATGGCAGCAGGAAGCCTGCGATGACGACCGAAGCGAGAAATTTGAGCGTTCCCGTTCCCGCGCTGCCTGCGATCGCAAGAACCGGTCCCGCGAGTGGCTTCAAATGCGGCGCGAATTGACGGAGCGCAGCATCGAGATTCTCCGATGCCATTTTCCAGAGGTCATGCAACGGCACGCCGATCAAGGGCCAGTCACGAACGCTGTCCGGGGGCGAAGGAATTGTCAGATCGCCCGAGGTCAATTGATCGGAGATGCCGCGCAATCCATCGACGAGGCCGAGGCCAAGCCAGGCCGCCGGCCCGAGAAACACCGCCATGACGGCGAGGGTCATGATGAATGCGCCGGTCCTCGGCCGGTGGCCGAGATGCGCCGATAGCCAATCATATGCGGGATTTAGCGCAACCGCCAGCACCGCGGCCCAGGCCAGGATCGGGATGAACGGACGCAACAGCACGAACGACCAGTAGATGAGAAAGGCCAGCAGTCCGAGGCGAATGGCGATCTGGATCACCTCCTCGCCGGATCGGCTCGGCCGGACCGCTCTCGAATGCTCGCCGACGTCCATCGATCTCACTGGCCTCTCTGCCCGCCGTGATCGGAACCTATTGGCAAGCCTTCCCCGCCCGGCTTGATCCAGATCAAGCGACGAAAATGCCGCCCGGCTCATCTCGTGCGCAAATGACATCCTTGCAGAAAGCCCCGATGCCGCCCGCCACCTACTCTGCCCGCGAGCAATTGCGCGACGGGCGACCGGTCGAAATCCGCGCGCTGCGCCCGGACGACGAGGCCGACATGCTTGCCGCTATCGATCGTACCGGTGCGGACTCGCTGCAGCGCCGCTTCTTCGTGCCCAAGCGCGGCTTCTCGGAGAAGGAAAAGGCATTCTTCATGAATATCGACTTCGTCAACCATGTCGCGCTGGTCGCGGTGATCGAGGAGGACGGCAGGTCCGCCATCGTCGGTGGCAGCCGCTATGTCGTGACCGGCCCCGGCGAAGCCGAAGTCGCCTTTATCGTGGTCGACGCCTTTCAGGGACAAGGCATCGGCGCGCTGCTGACCCGGCATCTCACGGGGCTGGCGCGAGCGGCCGGGCTCAGGGAGCTGGCAGCCGATGTGTTGCCCGCGAACATGGCCATGCGCAAGGTGCTCGGTAAATTCGGCTTCCGGACCGCGCGCAGCCCCGACCCGCAGGTGGTCCATCTGACGCTGCCGCTTCTCTAGAAGAGGTGGGCCTGGCGTCGTCCAAGCAGCGAGCGGCGATAGAGGCTGCGGCGCGCTTCCTGAAGGCACACGAAGCTGCCATGGAAGCCCACTCCGTAAAGCTTCTGGCTGCTGAGATAATATTTGCGCTTCCTGAAATCGAGCCAGACCACAGTGTCCGCGGGACAATGCCGTTGCGCCTGATCCTCATGGCGAAATGGGGTCAGCGCCAGCGCCCTCGCGTCGGTCGCCGCAAGCACGACCATCAGGGCGATCGCGAGGCCAAGCGACCGGATCGTTTGGCGGTCTGAACACCGTGCCAATCCGCATCTCCTCGTTCGTGTTCCGGCAACCGGTTCGGGCGGCAGGCGGCATCGCCCTGATGATGGTTCAGCCGGCAAAGACGGCCACCATGACCGATCCCCAGGTCGTCAGCAGAATGTTGGAGATCGGATAGGCGGGTGTATAGCCCAGCACCACCACGGAGCTGCCCGAGCGCTCCTGCAGCGCGGCCATCGCGGCCGTCACCGTCTGGGCACCGGTAAGGGCGCCGAGCAGCAGGATCGGGTTCATGCGCAATATGAAATGGCCAAAGCAGAAGCCGACGATCTGCGGCAACAGGGTCACCACCATGCCGCCCAGAAGCAGGCCGATGCCCGACTCCCGTAAGGCGGAAAGGAAGATTGGCCCGGCATGAATGCCAGTGAGGCCGACGAAGGCCGCCAATCCGAGCGATGTCATCAGGCTGATAGCGCCATCGGGGATCCGGCCGAAGTGCGGGAGACGTGTGCGAAGATAGCCGACCAGAAGCCCGGCGAGTAGCGTGCCCACGCTGGTGCTCAGCGAGATTGTGATGCCGCCAATGGGAAAGCTCACGAGAACCCCGACGAGGCCGCCGAAGAAAATCGCGAGCCCCAGCACCACGAAATCGATGCTGGTGCTGGGTGCGACGATGACACCGATGTTCTTGGCCGCATTCTGCACAACCGGCTCCGGGCCAACGACCCGAAGCAGGTCACCGCGCTGCAGGACGACGCCGGGAGCGATGGGAAGCTCCTGACCGCCCCGGCTCAAGGAGCGCAAATAGAGGCACCGTGTCCAGTTCTCTTCGGACGCGTCCTGAAGGTTCGTGCCCGCGAGCTTCGGGTTGATCAGAAACACGTCGGCCGAAATCACGGGAATATCGAGGAGCTCACGGTCCTCCACCTCCTCGCCGCGAGCTCCGATCAATTCGACGATAATCTGGCGCGGCGCCGACAGTGCGATGACATCGCCGGCAGCGAGGAGCGTTCCAGCCTCCGCCTCGATGAGGCGTTCTGCGCGTCGGACCCGATGGATGAACACGCGGTGATCGGGAATGCGGGCTTCGGCCGCTGCGACGGTCAGTCCCGCGATCGGCGAGTCCGCGTCCAGCCGATAGGCGCGCAGCTCGAATTTGCGCCAGGCGGAGGCCAGGCCCGGCTTGGCGCGGGTGATGCCCAGGGCCTGTTCGAGCTTGAGCGCTTCCGCCTTCAGGTCGATCTTGAGCAATGCCGGTACGATGGCCATGCAGAACGTGATCACGCCGGCATAGCCGAAGATGTAGCAGACGGCATCGGCAACAGCGATGTGCGAGACAAGCAGCGCGCGCTGCGCCTCTGGCACGGCGAGCCCGTTGACCGCGTCGGTCGCTGTGCCCATGGCGGCACTTTGGCTGAGAGCGCCCGACATGAGCCCGGCCGCAAAGCCAGCATCCAGCCCGAGCGCCTTGCTCACGACAATGGCAGCCCCAAGGCCCGTGAAGCTCACGACCACGGCCATCAGCATCGGCTTCAGCCCGTCGCGCTTCATCGCCAGCACGAATTGCGGTCCGACCGAATAGCCGACGCCAAACAAGAACAGCAGGAACAGGAAGGACTTCGTCATGCTGGAGACTGGTACATGTGCGAAGTCGCCGACCAGGAGGCCGGCGAACAACGCACCCGTGACCGGGCCGAGGCTGAAGGCGCCGATCCCGAAGCTTCCGATCCAGTAGCCCGCGGCGATCACCAGGAAGAGCGCGAGCTCCGGATAACGGACGAGAAACTGCTCCAGCCAGGTCAGCATCGTGGGCGACCGCTGCTACGTCATCAGCATGACCAGCACCATTCCCCAGATCGTCAGCAGCGTGTTGCCGACCGCATAGGTGACGGTATAGCCGAGCCCCGGAATCTGGCTCTTGGCGCGGTCGTTGATCATGCCGAGCGAGGCGGTCGTGGTCCGCGCGCCGGAGCAGCATCCGAGCACGATCGCGTCGTGGAAGCGGAACACGTATTTGCCGACGAACATGGCCAGGATCAGCGGCACGGTCGTAACTACCACGCCCCACAGGAACAGGCTGAAGCCGAGTTTTTGCAAGCCGGCGACAAATCCCGGTCCGGAGGAGATGCCGACCACGGCAATGAACACATTCAATCCGACCGAGTTCATGAACCACACGGTAGGCGACGGAATCCGCCCGAACGTCGGTTTCACCGAGCGCAGCCAGCCGAAGAACAGGCCGGAGATCAGCGCGCCGCCGGAAGTCGATAGCGTGAGCGGTACGCTCCCGATCTTGTAGACGAAGGCACCGACCAGCGCGCCGATCGCTATCGCTGCTCCAATGAAGGCGACGTCGGCGATATCGGTCACGCGGTCCGGCCGTCCCAACATCTTCGTTGCGGCTACCACGTCCGGCGTACGGCCGACGATGTTGACGATATCGCCCCGATTGAGCTTGGTATCCGGAAGGATGGGAATCTCGACCGCGATCGCGCCACGGGTGATCTTGCGCAGGAAGACCCCGCGCGCAGACGGTGCGTTCGACAACTCCGCCAGCGTCTTGCCGTCGACGTTCTTGCTGGTCACGTAGACATCGACGCCCTCGATCGGCACGGCCAGCAACTCGCGGTCGTCAACCTCCTCCGCCTGTTCGCCGATCAGCTTGACCAGTACCTCGCGCCGGCCTGCCACGGCCACGACGTCGCCGGCATGAATCACCGTATCGGCTGTCGCGTCCATGATCTGCCCGTTCTGTCGAATGCGCTCGATGAAGACCCGCTGATCAGGGATCAGGGCTTCCGCCTCCTGGACCCTCTTTCCGACCGCTGGCCCGCGTTCGCGAACACGAAACGCGCGCAGTTCGAACCGGTACCAGGCCGTGCCTGGCCCGCCGGTCTGTTTCTTGCTACCGTGCTCTTCTTCATATTTCTTGCACGCCTCTTCGAGATCGATGCCGAGCAGCGCCGGCCCGAGCAGGGCGAGAACGATCGCAGAGCCGACAGTGCCGAAGATATAGGTGACGGCATACGCGACCGGCATTCCGTCGAGCAGCTTCTTGGCTTCCTCCGGCGGCAAGCCGAGCCGGTTGATGGCGTCGGTCGCAAGTCCCATCGACGCCGAGATGGTCTGCGAGCCGGCGTAGAGTCCCACGGCCGATCCAACATCGTAACCGGCGATCCTGGCGCCAAGATAGGCGGCGGCCAGACAGAACACACAGACCACCGCGGCGAATATGGCCTGCGGCACGCCATCCTGCGCGATGCCGCGCACGAATTGCGGCCCGACGCCGTAGCCGATGGCGAACAGGAACATCAGAAAGAAGAACGGCTTCAGCGGGCCCGAAATCGTGATCCCGATCTGGCCGATGATGACGGCCGCGACCAGCGTCGCGGTGACGGCCCCGAGGCCGAGGCCTTTATAAGTGAATGAGCCGAAATAATAGCCGAGCGCCAGCGAGAGGAAGATCGCGATTTCCGGATAGCTCTTGAGTGTCTGGAAGAACCAATCGATCATGATTGCACCTGTTCATGCTGTCCCAAAGCGTCGGCACGCGCCCGCCTCGGCCCAGCCGACCTGGCGAGCCGAAGAAGCAGCGGCGAGAACGGAAGCCTCGTCGGCCGTCATCAGGCGACGGTTCGCCGAGCGCCTGTTGATCTATGTCAAGCGGTCTTCCGTCTGGCGAAATCGCATGGCGGAGTGCCTCGTTCATCCTGAATTTTCCCGCTGCATCGCCGCATGGCGGCGAACCGCCGGGTTTTTGCGTGAAGCCGCCATCGGACCTCGAGAGCCTTGAGATAGATCAAGGGGCGCCGCGGGCTCTCGTCGATCCTGAGCACGACTAAAAAAGCGAAGGGGAGCCGATCCGGCTCCATTTCAACAGTTGCACAGATCGGGAGCGTTAAATGGCCGATATCCTCACCCTGAAAAAGTTCGAAGCGCTGAGCCCGTTCGAGATCAAGGACGAACTGATCAATCTGGCCAAGGACACCTCGAAGCGGACACAGAGCGCCTTCCTGAACGCCGGGCGGGGCAATCCGAACTGGATAGCCACCACGCCGCGCGAGGGCTTTTTCCTGCTCGGACAGTTCGCGATCACCGAAAGCAAGCGGGTGATGAGCCACCCGGCGGGTGTCGGCGGTATGCCGCAAGCCAAGGGCGTTGCCGGACGGTACGAGACATGGCTCGCAGAGCACAAGGATATGCCGGGCGCAGATTTCCTCTTGGCCATGCTGCCCTTCGCGGTCAAGAAGTTCGGCTTCGAACCGGATGCATTCGTCCACGAGCTCGTCGACTCCATCATCGGCGACAATTATCCGGTGCCGGACCGTATGCTGGTGCACAACGAAAAAATCACGCACGAATATCTGATGTGGGCCATGTGCGGCGAGCCGCGACCGCCCGGCAAGTTCGACATCTATGCGGTCGAGGGCGGTACGGCGGCGATGTGCTATCTCTTCAAATCGCTGAAGGCCAATCGCCTGCTGCTACCGGGCGACACCATTGCGCTGGGAACACCAATCTTCACGCCCTACATCGAGATGACGCATCTGGAGGATTACGACCTCAAGGTCGTCCAGATCCGGGCACCGCAGGAAAACCGTTTCCAGTTCACCGACGAGGAAATCAAGAAGCTGGAGGATCCCAAGATCAAGGCCTTCTTCGTCGTCAATCCCGCCAATCCCTCAGGCATGGGAGTGAGCAAGGAGACGATCGCCAAGCTGGCCAACCTGGTCAAGACCAAGCGTCCCGATCTGATGATCCTCACCGACGACGTCTACGGGACCTTCGTGCACGGCTTCCGCTCGCTGCTCGGGGAGCTCCCGCACAACACCATCGGCGTCTATTCCTATTCGAAATACTTCGGCTGCACCGGATGGCGGCTCGGCACCATCTTGATCCATGAAGACAACATCTTCGACAAGATGATCGCCAAACTGCCCGACGCCGCCGTGAAGGCACTCGACAAGCGGTATGGGGCGCTGACGCTGGAACCGCGCAAGGTGAAATTCATCGACCGCATCGTCGCCGACAGCCGGGATGTGGCGCTCAATCACACCGCGGGTCTGTCGCTGCCGCAGCAGGTGATGATGAGCCTGTTCTCGCTCGCGGAAATGATGGATGACAAGAAGGCCTATCAGGCCGCCTGCATGGAGATTGTCCACAAGCGCCTGCATGCGCTGCTCGACGGCCTCGGCCTTGCGGACAAGCTCAGTCCGAATCCCAACTACGACGCCTATTACGGACTGGTCGACTTCGAGTTCTGGGCCCGGAAGAATATCGGCGATGACGCCGTCGAGCACCTGAAGAAGAACGTCCACCCGCTCGATCTGGCATTTCGATTGGCCGAAGCCCACGGCATCGTGCTCTTGAACGGTGGCGGATTCGATGCCCCCGAATGGTCGCTCCGCGTGTCGCTCGCAAACCTGCCCGACGACGTCTACGACGACATCGGACGCGGCGTTCGAACGATCGCACGGGGCTATCGCGATACGTACGAGGCGGCGAAAGGAGGCACTGGCGCTGCCAGGCGTTGAAGGACGGATCGCCTGTGAAATTCTGGAGCGGGTGAAGGGAATCGAACCCTCGTATTCAGCTTGGAAGGCTGCTGCTCTACCATTGAGCTACACCCGCATCGGGAGTTCACCTAACACGGCGCGCGGGCCGTCTCAACTGTCCCCGCCCCGTCCCGCAATCGGCCCCGTTTTTCAACGGATTAGGCCCGATCCCGGCCTTAACGGGCGGTGATTCGTGGACTATATTGCGCGTCCCATCAATCAACGAAAGGAGGTGATCCAGTGTCTTGTTTCAAGCGCTGTCACCTCGCTGGGATCGCCCGCTGAGCATTGAGTAGGCTTGGCATCGGGGCGCTTCCAGCCCTGGACCAGCGAGTTCAAGAGTTGAGCGCGGCGGGAGCCATCCCGCCGCGTTTTTTATTGCCAGGGTCTTCTACCGCAATGTCGCGCCGCGCCGCCGGCAGCCGGCCCGCAACGAGGCCTGCCGCGATCGTCATGCCGGCAATAAGGGCCGACATTGGACTAACGTTTTGAGGGGGCGCTGCTCTTTAGAAGCCGAAGACATTGACGGTGCGCGGGCGCGCGCCGCGGCGGCTTTCGGCGATCGGCGCGCCCGAGATCGCGGAGCTGCCGTAATAGCGGTGGTGGCCGATCACGTCGTGCCAGTCGCCGATTTGCGACGATGCCGGGGTCGTTGCCAGCCCCTTTGACAGTCCCTT
>Ga0134125_10002396_pt1 | contig 22294 bp, 19 predicted proteins | sample KB31751_FD_96464 | JGI IMG/M metagenome (GOLD analysis project Ga0134125, IMG submission 96464) | Terrestrial soil microbial communities with excess Nitrogen fertilizer from Kellogg Biological Station, Michigan, USA - KB3-175-1 | ecosystem: Environmental > Terrestrial > Soil > Unclassified ... | reverse complement strand
TGAGTTCCCCACCAACGCGCAGATCTGGCATGCGCAGGAGTTGCGCGGTGCACGCGTGGTCCACGTGCCAGCGACGCCCGACGGCTACATTCCGCTCGACAACTTCGCGCGCCTGATCGATGACGAGACCCAGCTGGTCGCCGTCACCCACGTGTGCTTCCGCAACGGTGCGCGGCTCGACATTCCGGGTATCGTGCGCCTGGCGCACGCGCGCGGCGCGCGCGTGCTGCTCGACTGCTACCAGGCGGTCGGCGCACTCACGGTGGACGTCCGGCAGCTGGACGTCGACTTTGCCGTGGGCGGGATGCTGAAGTACCTGCTCGGTACGGCCGGCATCGGCTTCCTGTACGTGCGCGGCGCGCTACTGCCGACGCTCATTCCCAGTAATTCCGGCTGGTTCGCGCAGGAGAACATCTTCGCCATGGACATCACCGCCAACCGGCCAGCGCCCTCGGCGCGCCGTTTCGAGGCCGGCACGCCCGCCGTGGTCAACTGCTATGCGGCCGAGGCCGGACTGAAGATCATCCTCGAGGTCGGCACCGACGTCATCGAGCAGCGCGTACGCGAGCTCACGCGACACTGCCTGGACGAGCTCGCAGGCGTGGGCTGGGCCAGCGTCACGCCCCCGCAGGATGAGCGGCGTGGCCCGATGGTGTGCATCCCGGCGCGCGAGCCCGCGCGCCTGTGTCAGAGCCTCATGGAGCAGGACATCGTGGCGTCCTTCCGCGACAACAATCTGCGCGCCACGCTGCACTTCTACAACTCGGCCGACGATGTTCTGCGCCTCGTGACCGTGCTGCAGCAGTGTCGCACCCGCCATCACCCGCACGCCAAATGAACGCCATGACCCCCGGCACCGACGCGGCGAGGTTCCCTGTGCAGGCACTGCGCGGGCAATTCCCGGCGCTGCAGCGGGCCGCGGACTTCATCTTCTTCGACAACGCGGCCGGCGCGCAGGTCCCCCACGGTGTACTGGCGGCCGTGAACGAGCATCTGGTGGGCCACAACGTGCAGCGCGGCGGCCGTTACCCGCAGAGCGTCGCGGTCGATGCCAGCATCCAGCGCGGCCGTGCGGCCGTGGCGGCACTGCTCAACGCCCGCCGTCCCGAAGAGATCGCCTTCGGCATGAACGCCACCTCGTTCATCCGCCTGGTGAGCCTGGCAATCGGGCAGACCCTCGGTGCGCGCAACGAAATCATCCTCACCGACCTGGATCACGAGGCCAACGTCGCAACCTGGCTCGTGCTCGAGCGCCTGGGTGCGCAGTTCAGATGGTGGCGCATGCGCGACGACGGCTGCCTGCACTGCGAGGATCTCGAGCCGCTCGTCGGGCCGCGCACGCGCCTGCTGGCGTGCGCGCTGGCGTCCAACGCTCTCGGCTCGATCGTTGACGTGCACCGCGCGGCCCGCTTGGTGCATGGCGCCGGCGGCGAGATATTTCTGGACGCGGTGCACTATGCGCCGCACGGGCCGATCGACGTGCAGGCACTGGAGTGCGACTACCTCGTCTGCTCGGGTTACAAAATATTTGCGCCGCATATGGGCTTCCTGTGGGGACGCTACGAGCTGCTGGCGCAGCTGCCCACCTTCCGCGAGGACTTCATTCCGGACCAGCCGCCGGGCAAGATCGAGGCCGGCACGTTCATCTACGAGAACGTCGCGGGCATGGCCGCGGCGGTCGACTATCTTGCGGCGCTGGGACACAGCCTGGGCGCCCGGCCCGCGGACGGCGCGGCGGAGTTGCGTGACGGGTGCCACGCGGCCATGGCCGCCATTCGCAGCTATGAGCAGGTGCTGTCGCGCGAGCTGCTGCGCGTGCTGCGCACCGCCGGGGCCACGGTCTACGGCCTGAGCGACGCGGCTCAGGTCGAGGGGCGCGTGCCGACCGTATGCTTCAATCTGCCGGGCATCGTGCCCGCCGCCGTGACAGAGGCTGCGGCAGCGGCCGGTATCGGCATCCGCGACGGCCACATGTATGCGCCGCGTCTGATGCACCGCCTGGGACTCGCCGTCGCGCAAGGCGCGGTACGCGTCTCGCTCGTGCACTACAACACGCTGGCCGAGATCGAGCGTTTCGCTGCGGTATTGGACCGCCTACTGCGCACGCCGTAGCGGCGAGTGCCAGGCGGCGCGGCGGAGTCGGCGTGCCAGGCCGCTGCGACCCGGTGCACTACTTCGGATGCTTGGCCTTGTAGGCGCGGATCTGGTCGTTGAAGTGATCCGCGACCGCCTGCTCCTGCTCGATCGCAGTGTTGTGCGCCGTCGTCCCGAAAGTCCTGAGGCTGTGCACGTCCGCCGCCGAGGCCGAGCTGCCTTGCTGCTTCGCGACCCGCTCGATCGCCGCATCGACACACTGGGTATACGCAGCGGTGGCTGCGTCGTATGCCTCGAATGCCTGACGCGCGGCGGCCATCTGCTGCAGCGATGCGCTGTCACCGTCCGGCAACGACGGTGCAGTGGGCAGCGAGCAGGCCGCCACATCGGCGCTGGCTAAGCGCACCAGGTCGACGGGCATCGCCGGGTGCGCGGGCGCCGCGGCAAGCGGGGCCGTAGGCGCGCCGCGATAGCTGCGCAGCGTCCAGGCGAGCAGGGCAACGCCGAGCACCGCCACGCCGAGGCGCAACCCCGTGCGTACCGCGGCTGGGACCTGCGTGCCGAGCACCCGTCCGCCGACCAGGGCGGCGAGCAGGAGGAGCACGCCGGCGGCGAGCAGGGCAACTCTGTAATCGAGGGTCATGGCGGCCTGTTCGGACTGAAGAGCCGCCGCGCGGCGGGCCGGCAGGATAGCACGCCGTTGCCACTGCCTCGAATTGGTGCCGGATCCTCCCCGACGCACCGACTCGGTGCGCGCCCGATGTGGCGCGGCTGCAGCACGTGCGTGCAAGGCATTGTTAATTCAACGAGAGCACCGGCAGGCACGCGGCTTGCTTTGCAGCACGTGGCGGACGCCGCGGCGCCCGCAAAGAGCGCGGGCAGGGGAGGAGCAGCACGCGATGAAACTGATCACCGCCATCATCAAGCCTTACCGCCTGGATGAGGTGCGCAACGTTCTCAGCGATATCGGGGTGCGGGGCCTCACGGTCAGCGAGGTGCGCGGTTTCGGCCGGCAGCGCGGCCACACCGAGGTGTACCGGGGCGCGGAGTACGCCGTCGAGTTCGTACCCAAGACCCGCATCGAGATCGCGGTTCCCGACACCCTCGCCGAGCAGGTGATCGACGCCGTCATGCAGACCGCGCGCACCGGCAAAGTGGGCGACGGCAAGATCTTCGTGACTGAGCTCGCCGAGGTCGTGCGGATACGCACCGGCGAGAAGGATGCGGCCGCGCTGTGAAACTCGTGAGGAGACAGTCTTGAGCAATAAAGTCCTGCGCCTCGTGCTCGTGGTTGCCGCTGGGTTGTGGTTGGGAGTTGCCGCTGGTCAGACCGCGCCCGCCGCGGCCGCCCCCACCGCCCCGCTGCTGGTCGGCGCCGACAAGATCAGCGCCGGCGACACCGCATGGATGCTCACCTCCACAGCGCTGGTCCTGATGATGACCATCCCGGGGCTGGCGCTCTTCTACGGCGGCATGGTGCGCCGGAAGAACGTGCTCGCGACCGTGATGCAGAGCTTCGCCATCACCTGCCTGGTCACGCTGCTGTGGTGGCTGATCGGCTACTCGTGGGCCTTTACTCCCGGGGGCACGGGGTACCTGGGTGGCGCCTCGCGCTTCCTGATGCACGGCATGACCTTCATGAAGGACGCCAACAGGCTCAGCGTCTCGCACCTGGCTACGACCATCCCGGAGTCGGTGTACTCGATGTTCCAGCTGACCTTCGCGATCATCACTCCGGCGCTGATCACCGGCGCGTTCGCCGACCGCATGAAGTTCTCGGCCATGCTCGTGTTCATGTGCCTGTGGTCGCTTTTGGTGTACGTGCCAATCGCCCACTGGGTGTGGGAGCCCTCGGGCTGGCTTGCCGCCCGGGGCGTGCTCGACTATGCCGGCGGCACCGTGGTGCACATCAATGCCGGTGTCGCCGGTCTGGCCAGCTGTCTGGCGCTCGGCAAGCGGCTCGGCTATGGCCGCGATCCCATGCCGCCGCACAACCTCACTCTGACGATGATCGGCGCCTCGCTGCTATGGGTCGGCTGGTTCGGTTTCAATGCCGGCTCGGCCACCGCCGCCGACGGGCGCGCGGGCATGGCGATGGCGGTGACGCAGCTCGCCACCGCGGCCGCGGCGCTCGCCTGGATGTTCACGGAGTGGCTGGTAAAGAAGAAGCCCAGCGTCCTTGGCATCGCCTCGGGAGCCGTCGCCGGTCTCGTCGCCATCACGCCTGCTTCGGGCTTCGTCGGCCCCGGCGCGGCCGTGTTGATCGGCGTGGCCGCCGGCGTGCTGTGCTTTTTCGCGGCCACCTCGCTCAAGAAGGCCATGGGCTACGACGACTCGCTCGATGCCTTTGGCGTGCACGGTATCGGGGGCGTGGTCGGCGCGCTGCTCACGGGCGCATTCGCCAGCAAGGAGATCGCAGGCGTGGACGGCTCGGTACTGACGCAGCTGTGGGGCGTCGGTTCGACGCTGATTTACGGTTTCGTGGTGAGCTTCATCCTGCTCAAGCTCATCGATCTGAGCATCGGCCTGCGCGTCACTGAAGAACAAGAACGCGAAGGTCTGGACATCTCGCTCCACGGCGAGAGCGTCGAGTAGTTCCGGCGTACCCGGCGGCGGCGTGGGACCGTCGCCGGGCTTTTTCCCACCTGTCCCACGCGCTCGTGCCGCGGTAGCTGCGGCGCGCCTGCCGTACGCGGCTTCCGATACAAAGGAGATCAGACGATGCAGCACCGCACGACGATGCCGGCGGCCCTGGCCGCGGCGGCACTGCTGGGCCACGCCGCGCGTGCCGAGGAACCCGCCACACCCGCTGCCCCGTCCCTGGCCGAGGTGCTCGCCTCGTCAGGCATCAGCGTCACCGGTTACGTCGACCTGTCCTACGAATACCTCTCCGGGCTCGGCTCCTTTGCCAGCGGCACGGCGGATCGCGTGTTCGATGCACGGCACGACAGTTTCACGCTGCACCAAGCGGCGTTGACTCTCGCGCGGCAGCCGAAGGAGGGTTTCGGCGTGTTGGTGAATCTGACCGCTGGTCAGGACGCGCCCATTATCAAATCCTATCCCAATACCGGGGGTTCGGAGTTCGACGTGACCCAGGCTTACGTGCAATACGCCACCGGACCCCTGACGCTCGTCGGCGGCAAGTTCGTGACCCTCGCCGGTGCCGAGACCATCAACCCGACCACCGACACCAACTTCTCGCGTTCCATCCTGTTCGGTTACGCGATTCCGTTCACCCATACGGGCCTGCGGGCCAGCTACGCACTCAGCGAGCAGCTGAGCGTGACGCTCGGCCTCAACAACGGCTGGGACCAGGTGAGCGACGCCAACAGCCAGAAGACGCTCGAGTACGGCATGACGTTCACGCCCGCGAAGACCTTGTCGCTTACGGTGGACGGCTATCTCGGGCGCGAACCCGTCGGCATCGTCAACAATACGCCTACCGCGGCGGGCGGCCAGCGCGCCCTCGCTGACGTGGTCGCCTCGTGGTCGGTGAGCGACAAGATCACGCTGGTCGGCAACTTCGACTACGGTGAGCAGAAAGACGACTCGGCCGGGGCTGCCATCTCGAAGTACCGGTGGGACGGGGCGGCCCTCTACCTCAACTACGCCATCACCGAGCAGTGGTCGGCGTCGCTGCGCGGCGAGTTCTTCGACGACAAGGACGGCTACCGCACCGGCGTGCTGGACGGCGCCGGCCGGGGCCAGAAATGGCGCGAGCTGACGCTGACCGTTGCCTGTGCCCCGACGAAGAACATGCTGCTGAGATTCGAGGCTCGCTATGACAGATCCGGCGTCGCGGACGCGTTTGTCGAAAGCGCGGACGGCGGCGGCGGCGCGCTGCGCTTCAACGATCAGCAGAGCTCCATCGCCGTCGAAGCCCTCTACAGGTTCTAGCGCCGCTCGAGCAGCTCCCGGAGTCCGGCCAGCCTGCTCTGCGCCCCCGGGTCGTCGCCGCGGGCGCAGGCGTTCCCGATTGCACGCACCTGGCCCTGCATCCACAGCGCCTGCGCGCCGGTGAACGCCGCACCGTCCGCGGCGTAGACGCGGGCCATACCGGGTTTTTCCATCCGCAGCGAGGCGACCCGCTGCGTGTAGCGGTCGAGCTGCTGCAGGGTCGCGGGGTCGCAGCCCACGGCCTGTGCGACACCCGCCAGGAGGAGGGCGAGCGCTGTAAAAACAAGGCGTTGTGCCGACATCTTGAGAGCCCGTGATAGTGCAGGGAGCGCGATTATGGGGATCGCCGAGCGTCTGGGCGAGGCCCCGGGCCGTTAAGAAATCTCGCAACCCGCGCCGCGTCACAGTTTTCGCTCAGGTGCTCCTGAGCTTGACCAGTGCCTGCGGGAAGCGCCGTGAGAGCGGCACGCTGAGCTCGCCGAGCTCTACGGCGTGATCACCCGAGCCCTCCGGTTTCAGTGCCGTGACGTGACGGGCATTCACCAGCCAGCGGCGGTGGGTGCGCAGGAAGCCGCGCGGAGACAGCTCGGTCTCGACCACCGAGAGCGGCGAGCGCATGAGCGGGCGACGCCCGTCACGCAGGATGAATTCCACGTAGTTGCCCGCCGACTCGACCGCCAGGATCTCATCCAGCCGCACGCGCGTCAGTCTGGCGCCGTCGCGGATGTCGAGCGTGGCGGTCTGGCCAGGAGTCTGGATGAGCGCCTGCTGGCGCAACACGTGATCGACCAGCGTGAAGCAGGCGATGAACAGCAGATAGCCGAGGGTATCCTTGCGCAGCTCATACCAGAAGTGTGGCAGGAACGGCCCGTACGCGTAGGTGGCGCCCGCCAGCCGATAGATGAGGTTGCGCAGGAGCACGAAGCCGCCGACGTGCGCCAGCGCGAAGCCCAGCAGCCCGGGGACGTGAATGAGGAGTCGCCAGCGCGGGCGCACGCGCGGCGGCGCCAGCCGCCAGGCGAGCCACGGGATCCAGAAGAACAGCAGCAGGGTGACCCAGCTCGAACCTTCCCATACGACCGGAGGCGCAAGGCCCAGGCGCGGCGCTTCGTGCTGAATGGTGATTACGTTGATCGAATTGACAACGCCGACCGTCACGGCCGCGATGGCCAGGGAGCAGAGGAAGGTGCGCCACTGCCTGCCGCTCGCCCCTAATGGATCGCCGTCGATCCCGAGCCATTGCCGGACAGCACCCATGCGTCGCGCTTTGTCCCTTCGTGCTTTACGGTGCGCCGCGGCCGTGGATTATGCGGTGTGTTCGGCGGTCGCTGACACGCGCCGCGGAGCGTTCCGCAACGAGTATAGGGCCACCAAGACGCACGGGAGAAGGCGATGCGCAGGCGTAATGTCCTAAAGGGGATGATGGCGTTCGCGGCCCTGCAGGGGCTGCCGCTGGCAGGGGCGTCGGCACTGGCGGCGGCCAGGGACCTCACCCAGCGGGTGCGCCCGGGGCGGGCGGGCTGGCCGGATGCTGCCCAGTGGCGCGCCCTGAGCGCGGCGGTCGGCGGAAACCTGATGGAGGTCGGCCCGCTGCTGGCTGCCTGCACGGCTGATGCGCACGGCAGCGCTTGCCAGGAGACGCTTAAGAACCTGCGCAATCCCTTCTACATCGGGGACCAGGTGGGCGGTACCCAGGTGTCCGGCTGGCTCGACGCGTGGACGCCGGCGCCGAGCGCTTACGCCGTGCGGGCCCGCCATGCGGCCGACGTGGCGGCGGCGGTCAATTTCGCGCGCGACCACCGGCTGCGGCTGGTCGTGAAGGGTACGGGCCACTCCTACCTCGGCACCTCGAGTGCTCCGGACTCGCTGCTTATCTGGACGCGACCAATGCATGAGATCGTGCTGCACGACGCCTTCGTCGGCCAGGGCTGCCAGGATGCCGTCGAGCCCGCGGCAGCGGTCAGCGCCGGGGCGGGCGCCATGTGGATCGACCTGTATCACGCCGTGACCACCGGCGGCGGCCGCTACGTGCAGGGGGGAGGCTGTACCGACGTAGGCGTTGCGGGGCTGGTGCAGAGCGGCGGGTTCGGCAGCCTGTCAAAGACGTTCGGCACCGCGGCGGCGAGCCTGGTCGAGGCCGAGGTCGTCACCGCCGACGGACAGGTGCGCATCGCCAATCCCCGGACCAATCCCGACCTGTTCTGGGCGCTCAAGGGCGGCGGTGGCGGCAGCTGGGGAGTCGTGACCCGGCTGACTCTGCGCACCCACCCCCTGCCGCAGTACTTCGGCGCCGCCTGGGGCAAGGTGCAGGCACACTCCGACGAGGCCTATCGGCGCCTGATCGCGCGCTTTTTCGCCTTCTACTCGGACGCGCTTCTCAATCCGCAGTGGGGCGAGCAGGTTTCGTTCGCGCCGGACAATACGCTGAAGATCTCGATGGTCTGCCAGGGGCTGGACAAGGAGCAGGTGCGCGCGGTGTGGCAGCCCTTCTTTGCCTGGATGCAGAGTGCGCCCGACGACTACAAGGTCGTCGACCCCCTCGGTGCCGGCGCCATGCCGGCGCGCGACTGGTGGAGTGCTGACAAGAACCACTCGCTCGTGCGCGACCCGCGGGCCGGCGCACCCGCGCACCATGCCTGGTGGGAGGGCGACCAGGACCAGGTGGGCGCCTATCTGCACGGCTACGACTCGCTGTGGCTGCCGGCTGCCCTGCTGCGCGCGGAGGGCGGCGGTCCTCTCACCGCGGCGGTGTTCGCGGCCAGTCGCCACAAGGAGCTCGGCTTCCACATGAACAAGGGCCTGGCCGGGGCGCCGGCGACGGTGCTGGCCGCGGCGCGCGATACCGCGACCAACCCCGCGGTACTCGAGGCGTTCGCGCTGGTGATCATTGCCGATGGTGAAGGGCCGGCCTACCCGGGCCAACCGGGCGCTGGCGTCAACCGCGAGGCAGCCCGCAAGGATGCGCGCGCCATCGCCCGCGCCACGGCGGAGCTGCGACGCATCGCGCCGGGAGCGGGGTCCTATGTGTCAGAGAGTAACTATTTCAACGTCGATTGGCGGCGCGCCTACTGGGGCGAGCACTACGCGCGGCTGCGGACGATCAAGGACAGCTACGACCCCGGCGGCCTGTTCTTCGTTCACCACGGCGTCGGCAGCGAGGACTGGAGCCCCGACGGTTTCACGCAGCTGCGCTGAGTTCAGCGCGGGCCGGCGGGTCCGAGTCCGCAGGCGATGCGCACCACGTGCTCGCCTTGGTAGCGGCACATGTCGAGCTCCAGCTCAGAGGGCATGCGCAGCTCGTTGCCGGCACCGGTCACGCAGCTCGCACCGTAGGGAGTGCCGCCCGTGACCTCGCGCATCGTGGCGATTAGCTTAAAGGTGTAAGGCAGTCCGACGATGACCATGCCGTGGTGCAGGAGCGTGCTGTGAAATGAGGTAATGGTGGTTTCCTGGCCGCCGTGCTGGCTGGCCGTGCTGCAGAACACGCTGCCGTACTTGCCCACGAGGGCGCCCCGGTACCACAGCCCTCCGGTCTGATCGAGGAAATTGCGCATCTGCGCCGCCATGTTGCCGAAGCGGGTCGGCGTGCCGAAGATGATGGCGTCGTACTGCTCGAGCTCATCGGGAACCGCCAGCGGCGCGGCCTGGTCGAGCTTGAAGCCGGCGGACTTGCACACGTCCGGCGGTGCCAGCTCGGGCACGCGCTTCACGACCACTTCCGCCCCCGCGACCTGCCGCGCGCCCTCGGCCTGGGCGTACGCCATGGCCTCGATGTGTCCGTAGCTGCTGTAGTAGAGAACGAGGACCTTGGTCATGGCGGGCTCCTTCAGGACGGCTGGCGCACGAGCAGCTGTCGCGCGAGGAACGCGCGGCAGCGTTCATTGTAGGCCTGCGGGTTGTCGAGGTTGGCGAGATGACCGGCGCCGGCGATGACCGCGCGCTCGCCGCACGGCAGCCGCGCACACAGGCGGTCCGCGGCGCGCACCCGTCCAGGTAGGTCGGACTCGCCGCTGACGACGAGGGTTGCGACGCCGACCGACTCCGGGCGCACACCGGCGCTCTCGGCGGTCGGGGCGAGACGCAGGTCCTCGCCGCGGTAACGGCCGACCATGGCGCTGAGCAGCGCCAGGGCGGCAGGGCTCGGCGTGCGCAGTTGCATCAGAGGATGGCGTGCCCACTCGCGCCGGAAGGCCTCGATGCCCTGGGTGCGCAGCAGCGTCTGATAGCGCACCAGCGGCACGTCGTCTTCGGGGGAGGAGTGGGCGAACTCCGGCGGACCATCGAGGATCAGTGCGCTGACGCGTGCCGGCGCGTCGGCGGTGAACGCCAGAGCCGCGCGGGCTCCCTGCGACATCCCCAGCAGCGCCACCCGCGCCAGTCCGAGATGGCGACACAGGGCGGCCAGGTCGGCGGCATCACGCCCCGGTGTGGCGCGCTCGCCGGACAGCCCATGGCCGCGGCGGTCGATCCGTACCACGCGGAAGGCATCGCGCCACGCTGCGACCTGGGGCTCCCACATCTCCAGATCGAGCGTCCAGCCATGCACCAGCAGCACGGCGGGCCCCTGCCCGTCGTCGCGATAGCGCAGCCGAACGCCGTCGACGATCAGGTAGTGATCCGACGAACCGCTGTCCCTGGGAGCCGTGACGTGCGCGCTCATGCGTATTCGTATAGCGAAAATTTTTTCGCTTTCAGGCTACGACCTGCCGCCCGGACCCGTCAAGCGCGGAGCGCGCCGCAGCGGCGCGTCAGAACTGTGCGCTCAGCGACAGCCAGGGAACGGTGGCGAGGTCGGCGGAGATCTGGCGGCTGACCTGCTGCAGCATCGCGAGACGATCGCGCACCAGGCGTGTGCGGGTGATGCGGCGCGAGTGGCTCGAGGAGTTGAGCGCGGCGACCACGCGCCCCTGATGATCGAACACCGGTACGGCGAGCGCGATGACGCCGTAGGCGAGTTCGTCCTCGACCGCCGAGTAGCCGCAGCGGCGCGCCTCCTCGATGAGGGCGCGCAGTTTCGCCGGGTCGGTGACGGTACGCTCGGTGAGCGCCGCGAGGCTGGCGTTCTCGAAGTAGCGCGCCAGGCTTTCGGGGCTCACCCCGGCGAGCAGCACGCGGCCGGTGGAGGTCGCGTGCGCGGGAAAGCGGCTGCCGATGTGGGCCTCGAGCCGCAGCAGCGTGCGTACCGAGGCGCGCGCCACGTACACGATCTCCACACCATCGAGCACGCACAAGGCGGCCGAGTCAGCAGTGCTGCGCGCCAGCTCCTCGAGGTGATTGCGGGTCACCTGTTCGATATTCATGGACTCGAGGTAGGCCGCGCCCAGCTCCAGCACCTTGGGACGTAACAGGAAGTCGCGGCCGCTGCGCGTGAGGTAGCCGAGTTCCTCGAGCGTAAGCAGGCAGCGCCGCGCCGTGGCCGCCGGGATGCGTGCGCTGCGCGCGATCTCGCTCAGGCTGAGCGCCGCGTGCTCGCGGCTGAAGGCGCGGATGACGGCCAACCCCTTGGCGAGGCCGCCCATGGCCTCGCGGCGCGGCGTTGTTTTGCGGCGTGCCACGGCTGGCAGTCTATTTCGATATCCGAAAGCCCGGAAGGGGCGGGAGCGAGTGCTTGACGGCCCCGCGACGGACGGTTCAGTATCGTTTCGGATATCGACGGTACATTCGCTATGCGAAATGCCGACTCAGGGGGCTGATTGAAAATCGGGCGGCAGGAGCATCACAGCTCGGCGATCTCGACCTCCAACGAGGCCACCATCCTGGTGCGCGGACGCGACCTCGCCCGCGATCTGGTCGGCTCGATTACCTTCACCGAACACTTCTGGCTGCTGCTCACCGGCGTGCTGCCCTCGGCGGCGCAACGCCGCGTGCTCGACGCCACGCTGGTCGCGATCGCCGAGCACGGGCTGGTGCCGAGCGTGCAGGCCTCCCGCCTGACGCTCGCCGCCGCCCCGGAGGCGCTGCAGGGAGCGGTGGCGGCCGGCATCCTCGGCTGCGGCTCGGTGGTGCTCGGCTCGGCCGAGGCTGCCGGGCGGTTCTTCGCGGAGATCGCGGCACAGATCGGCGCCGGCGCCGCCGTGGAGGCCGCCGTCACACAGGTGGTGCGCACGCACCGCGAGGCCAAGCGCGCCATTCCCGGCTACGGTCACCCGCTGCACAAGAGCGCCGACCCGCGCGCCGAGCGGCTGCTCGCGGTGGCGCGCGAGGCCGGCGTCGCCGGGCGCCACGTCGAGATCGCCATGACGGTCGAGCGGCTGCTGCCACAGCTCACCACGCGGACGCTGGCGCTCAATGTGTCCGGCGCCATCCCGGCGGTGCTGCTCGACGCCGGCTTCCCGCTCCTGGCCCTGAAGGGCGTGCCGCTGCTGGCGCGCACCGCCGGCCTGGTCGCGCACCTGCTCGAGGAGCAGCAGCGTCCCATCGGGTTCGTCATGTCACACGCCGCCGCCCGGGCGATCGACTATGACGGCGAGGCGCCCCCGGACTTTACCGCGGACGAGGAGGGCTAGTGGCACCCGCTGCACTCGCCGGCATTCGCGTGGTGGAGCAGGGCACGTTCATCACCGGACCGTGCGCCGGCATGATGCTGGCCGACCTGGGCGCGGACGTGATCAAGATCGAGAGCCCCGAAGGCGATCCCTACCGCGCTTACCAGGGCGGCCAATACTCGCCGCACTTCCAGGCCTACAACCGCAACAAGCGCAGTCTGACGCTGGACATGAAGCAGGCGGCGGACTGCGGGCTGTTCGCCGCCCTGGTACGCGAGGCGGACGTCTATATCCAGAACTTCCGGCCCGGCACGGCCGAGCGTCTCGGCGCAGGTTCGGCACGGCTGCAGGAGCTCAACCCGCGCCTGGTGTACTGCTCCATCAGCGGCTTCGGTTCGAGCGGCCCATACCGCGACCGCCCCAGCTACGACTCGGTGGCGCAGGCGCTCAGCGGCTTCCTCAGCGTCGTGGTCGATTACCGGCGCCCGCAGTTCCTAGGTCCGGCGCTGGCCGATGCCATCACCGGGCTGTACGCCGCGCAGGGCATCCTCGCAGCGCTGGTGCAGCGCGGTCGCTCCGGCCGCGGCTGTCACGTCGAGGTCTCGATGCTCGAGGCGATGGCGCATTTCGCCGTCGAACCGTTCGCGGCTTATTTCGCGCTCGGTGAGACGCCGACCTCCGCCGACCGCCCGCGTCTGGCGCAGGCCTACATCCTCCACACCGCCGACGAGCGCCTGATCGCCATCCACCTCTCCTCGCTCGAGAAGTTCTGGCAGGGGCTGGTGGCCGCGCTCGAGGCACCCGAGCTCGGCAGCGATCCCCGCTTCAACCCGCGCGAGCGGCGCATCGCCGCCTACGAGACGCTGCGCCAGGAACTCGACGCTCGCTTCATGCGCAAGCCGCTCGCGCATTGGGTCGAACGTCTGGGGGCGGCGGATGTGCCCTGGGCGCCCGTCAACCGGGTCGACGACGCCGTCAACGATCCGCAGGCAGCCCATCTGGGCATCGTGGTGCCGATCGACAATCCGCACGGTGCGAGTCACTCGGTGCGCCCGGCGTTGCAGTTCGATGGGGACCGGGCGCGCAGCGTGAGTGCGGCACCGCTCCTCGATGAGCATGGCCGCGACATCCGCGCTGCGCTGGCGCGCGGTGAAGCGTGGCCGGCCGCGGCCGGGCGGAGTTAGCCATGCTCCTGCCCACCACCCTCGTCGGCAGTTACCCTCAGCCCGAGTGGCTCATCGATCGCGCGCGCCTCGCGGGGCGGTTCCCGCCACGCGTGCGGGCGCGCGAACTATGGCGCGTGGCCGAGCCCTACCTCGCCCAGGCCCAGGACGATGCAACCCTGCTGGCCATCCGCGCGCAGGAGGACGCCGGCCTCGACATCGTCAGCGACGGCGAGATCCGGCGCGAGAGCTATTCGAATCTCTTTGCGACCGCCCTGGATGGCGTCGACCTCGACCATCCGGGGACGGCGCTCGACCGCAGCGGACACCCGAACCCGGTGCCGCGCGTCGTCGGCGCAATCCGGCGCCGCCACGCGGTCGGCGTGCGCGACCTGAAGTTCCTGCGCGAGAACACCCGACGCCAGGTCAAGGTCACGGTGCCCGGTCCCTTCACCATGGCGCAGCAGGCGCAGATCGACTTCTACGGTGGCAGCCGCGAGCACGCCGCCATGGACTACGCCGCGGCGGTAAATGGCGAGATTCGCGACCTGTTCGCAGCCGGCGCCGACGTCGTGCAGATCGACGAGCCCTACATGCAGGCGCGACCGGACGAGGCGCGCGCCTTCGGGCTCAGCGCCCTGAACCGCGCCCTCGAAGGCGTCGCCGGGACCACCGCGGTCCATATCTGCTTCGGGTACGCGGCCATCATTCACGTGCGCCCGTCAGGCTATTCATTCCTGCCGGAGCTCGCCGACTGCCACTGTCAGCAGGTGTCGATCGAGACTGCGCAGTCGAGTCTTGACTGTGCGGTGCTCAAGTCGCTCCCCAACAAGAAGATCATCCTCGGTGTCATCGACCTCGCGAACCACGCAGTCGAGACGCCCGAGCTGGTGGCGAGCCGCATCCGGCGCGCCCTGCCATTCGTCGATCCGGGGCGACTGCTGGTCGCGCCGGACTGCGGTATGAAGTACCTGCCCCACGACGTCGCCTTCGGCAAGCTCAGGGCCATGGTGGCCGGCGCGCAGCTGGTGCGCCGCGAGCTCGAAGCCGCGGCGGGCGGGGGCGTGAATTCCTGACAAATCGCAAGCAGAAGAGGGGGTCTCACATGTTCACTGCATTGCGCCGATTGGTTCCGCTGCTGAATGCCGCGCTCGCGGCGGTCACGCTGCTCACGCCGCTGTGGGCGCAGGCTCAGGGCCAGACTCAGACCCAGGCATCCGAGGCCACCCTCGATGAGGTCGTGGTCACGGCCCGCAAGCGCGAGGAGACGCTGCTGGACGTGCCGGTGACCGAGAACGCGTTCACCGAGCAGATGATTCATTCCGCGGGAATTGAGTCGCCGCGCGACTTCGTCGCACTGGTGCCGAACATGACCCTGGTTGAGGTGCAGAACGTCGGTAACTCGTTCATTACCATCCGCGGCATCTCGCAGGCACGCAACAGCGAGCCCTCGGTCGCGGTGCTGGTCGACGGCGTGCTCGAGCCCAACCCCTACGAATTCGACCAGCAGCTGACCGACATCAAGTCGATCGAAGTGCTGAAGGGGCCGCAGGGCGCGTTGTACGGGCGCAACGCCATCGGTGGCGCGATCCTCATCCGCACCGCCGATCCCCCGGATCACTTCGAGGGCACCGTCAAGGCCGGAGTCGGCAACGGCGTGTCCGAGAAGGGGCAGCTGGCCCTCGGCGGACCGATTGGTTCAGGTGGCACGCTCGGATATCGGGCTTCACTCAACTACTACAACACCGACGGCTATCTGGAGAACACCTACCTCGGTCGCAAGGCCGACCCCTACCGGGACTACACCGGGCGGTTGCGCATGCTGTGGAAGCCCTCCGACGACTGGTCAGCGGACCTGCGGGTGTTCCTCGATCACGTCGAGACCACCGCCTATTACTACATCATTCCCCGTGACGATGAGGCCAACCCGTTCAGCAGCTTCACGACGCCGGCAAACGCGAACAATGTCACCAGCCCGATCCAGGACAACAACCTGGGTTCGGACAATCGCGACGTGACAGACATCGCGCTCAAGCTCGACCACGGCGTGGGACTGGGCACCTTCACGGCGGTCTCGGACTACAACCACACCAAGGAGATCGATACCGGTGACGCCTACGACTTCCGGCCGATCCTTACGTCCATCACCTATAACTGCCCGAGCTGTTTCGGGGCGGCGCCGACGCCTGCCCAGGGCGGGCCGTTCGATCTGAGCCAGAGCCAGTTCATCGATGTGACGACCTACAGCCAGGAGCTGCGCTTCACCTCCAACAAGGTGAACGACTTCTCGTGGATCGCCGGAGCGTACTTCATCCACACGGAGCGCTTCATCTCCACCGACAACATTATCGACCGGGGACTGGGCGTGCCGCGGGTGTACCAGACCCCGATCGTGGATCCGACCAATCCCTACGCGACCAATACCAACTTCACCTTCCTCGCGGATTCGCAGAACAACAACGCCTGGGCGGTGTTCGCCGACGCGACCTACGAGTTCACCAAGCAGTGGGAGTTCGACGCCGCGATCCGTTACGACGAGGATCGGCGGCAGAATACCACCGACACGCCGACGCAGTTCCTGCCCGCAGCGACACTTGGCACGGCTCACACCGGCGAGGTGCGCAAGGAGACCTTTGACGCCGTCCAGCCTAAGGGCACGCTGCGCTTCAAGCCGACCGACAACGTCACCCTGTACGGCGGCTGGAGCCGCGGATTTCGCAGTGGCGGCTTCAACCAGACCGGTGTGGGCGCCGTCGCGGCCGCCGCCGGCCACCTGGGGGTGCATGACGTTTTCCAGGCGGAGATCGCCGACACCTGGGAAGTGGGCCTGAAGAGCGAGTTCCTCGACCGGCGGCTGGCCGCGAATCTTTCCCTCTTCGACACCAAGTCGCACAATGGCTACTTCTTCTACTTCGACGCCACGACTTCGACGCAGAACCTCGGCAATCTCGACGCGCGCTACAAGGGCCTGGAGCTCGAGCTGAACGCCAGAGCGACGGAGTGGCTGGATCTGTATGCGAGCTATGGCTACACGGACGGCAAGATCACGGGCATGCAGGACCCCACGGTGATCGGCAACAAGCCGCCGCTGCTGACGCAAGACACCGTGAACGCGGGCTTCCAGGCCCACGCGCCGCTCGGCGGCGCGGTCAACGGCGTGTTGCGCCTCGACTATCACATGATCGGCCGCACCTGGTGGGACCCGTACGACCTGACGTCACGCGATCCGGTCAGTCTGCTGGACCTGCGTGCCGGTATCGAGGGCGACCGCTGGTCAGTCACGGCCTGGTCAAAGAACCTGACCAACAAGATCTACAACGCGGAGTTTTCGACCGGCGGTTTCCTGTGGCGGGCCCCGCCGCGCCGCTACGGCGTGGACTTCGTGTACAAATTCTAGAAGGAGAACGTCCCATGGTGCAGATGAAGAAACTGCCCACGCGGCTGCATCACAACGCCTACGTCACCAAGGACCAGGAGAAGACGCGGCAATTCTACGAGGAGGTCATCGGCTTGCCGCTGGTGGCGACGTGGTGCGAATCGGACGAGCTGTTCGGCAAGGTGCGTACCTACGTACACACCTTCTATGCCATCGGTGACGGCGGCGCGCTCGCCTTCTTCCAGTTCGCCGATCCGGCCGACCAGGCGGAATTCAACCCGACGATGCCGTTCACGCCGTTCCATCACATTGCACTCCAGGTCGATACCGAAACCCAGGAGGCGATCGAGGCGCGCATCGCCAAGGCCGGCATCAAGTCGCCCGCGACGTTCGTGCTGGAGCACGGCTACTGCCGCTCTGTGTATGTGACCGACCCGAACGGGCTGATCCTGGAGTTTACCCGCGATCACCCGGACGCCGAGAAGATCTCCCGCGACCGGCGCGCCGATGCCCACCAGTCCCTGAAGCGCTGGCTGGAGGGGGATCACACGTCGAATAACACTTATCGCTGAGAGCCGGCCGCACTGCATAGTGTGAACCTCATGCGCGAGTTCGATGAGAAGAGCATCACGCAGGCTGTGATCGCAAGGCTCGCGGCGTGCGACGACCCGCGGTTCGCACGCGTCATGACTTCCCTGGTCAGCCATTTGCACGACTTCGTGCGCGAGGTGAGCCTGACCGAGGCCGAATGGTTCACCGCCATTTCGTTTCTTACCGACGTGGGCAAGACCTGCACGGACAAGCGCCAGGAGTTCATCCTGCTGTCGGACACGCTCGGGGTGTCGGTGCTTGTCATCACCCTCAACCATCCCGCGGAGGCCGGCAGCGCCGAATCGACGGTCCAGGGGCCGTTCTACTGGGAAGGCGCTCCCGAGCTGCCGCGCGGCAGCAATCTTGCCCAGGGGGTCAGGGGTGAGCCGGCATTCTATTCCGGGCGCGTGCTCAGCACCGATGGCAGGCCGCTGGCGAACGCGCTGCTGGACATCTGGTCCGGTGACGGGGAAGGCAACTACGACATGCAGATCCCCGGCGAGACGGGCATGCGGGCGCGCGGCCGGATCCGCACCGATGCCGAGGGACGCTACTGGTTTCGGTCGATCAGGCCGACCTTCTACCCGGTGCCGACTGACGGGCCGGTCGGACGGATGCTGCGCAAGATCGGCAGCCACCCGTATCGCCCCGGACACGTGCACATGATCATTTCGGCGCCCGGCCACCTGCCGGTGACGACTCACCTGTTTGTCGCGGGCAGCCGATACCTCGACTCTGACGCCGTGTTCGGCATGAAGGAGTCGCTGGTCGTGCAGTTCGAGCGCCACCCTGCGGGAGCTGCGCCTGACGGGGAGCGAGTGGACACGCCCTTCTACACGGTCAGCTACGACTTCCGCCTGAGGCCCGCAGTCGCCACAGCGCCGGACCACGCCTGAAGGCTGGCAAGGGGGGCTATCGGTTCATGAGCGCAGGTCCAGGCCGCATCCTCACCACGCACGTCGGCAGCCTGCCGCGCAGCCAGGCCGTCACCGACGTGCTGTTTGCGCGCGAGCGCGAGGAGGCGCGTGAGGTGGCCGCTGATGATGCGGTGATCCGCGCCGCGGTCGAGGCGGTGGTGCGCCGCCAGGTCGAGGTGGGGATCGACGTGGTGAGCGATGGCGAGATGAGCAAGATCAGCTACGCCACGTACATCGCGCGACGCCTGTCCGGCTTCGACGGTGATACCCCGCGCGAGCCGGGCCAGGATCTGGTCGAATTTCCGGGCCTGCTGCGCAAGCTCGCCGAGCGCGGCGCGACCGCCAAATACCGCCGGCCGCGCTGTGTCGCCGCGGTCGCCGTCAAGGATCTGGGGCCGCTCGCGACCGACCTAGGCAACCTGCAGGCAGCCGTGCAGGCCGCGCGGCCGATGGCGGCGTTCATGAACTCCGCCTCGCCGGGCGTGATCGCGCTGTTCCAGCCCAACGATTACTACCGCACGCAGGATGAGTATCTCGAGGCGCTCGCCGCGGCGTTGCAGGCCGAGTACGAGGGCATCGTGCGCGCCGGCATCATCCTGCAGATCGACGCACCGGACCTCGCCATGGGCCGCCACACCATGTACCGCGACCGCTCGCTCGAGGAGTTCGAGAGTCTCGCGGCGCGGCACATCGAAGTGCTCAATCACGCCCTGCGCAACGTACCCGCCGAGCGGGTGCGCATGCATGTGTGCTGGGGCAACTACGAGGGACCGCACCACCATGACGTGCCGCTGTCGCGACTGCTGCCGATCGTCCTCAAGGTCCGCGCCCAGGGCCTGCTGTTCGAGGCAGCCAACCCGCGCCACGCGCACGAGTGGGCGGTATTCAAAGAGGTGAGGGTCCCGCCGGACAAAGTGCTGATCCCCGGGGTGCTGTCCACAACGACCAACTACATCGAGCACCCGGAACTGGTGGCTGAGCGCCTCGAGCGCTTCGCCGACCTCGTCGGGCGCGAGCGCGTCATGGCCGGTACCGACTGCGGCTTCGGCACCTTCGCGGGCTTCGGCCCGATCGAGCCCGACATCGCGTATCTGAAGCTGAGGTCACTGGTCGAGGGCGCGCAGCTCGCCTCGCGCCGCCTGTGGCGCTAGCAGCGGCGCCACCATCATGAAGGCACCGGCCCCGCACGCAGCGCCAGCCGCAGCCACCTCTCCCGGCTCGCCGCCGTTCCGCTTCTACGACAACCGCCAGAAATACCTGGCGTTCGTCACCACCTGCAACGAGAAATCGGCGATCGCGCGCCGCGCCGCGCACGAGGTGGCACTGCTGCGGCCGACGCCGCCGGCGGTGCGCCTGTTCGACGCCGGCATGGGCGACGGCACGGTGATCTCGCGTGTCATGCGCAGCACGCATCGCCAGTTCCCTACCGTGCCGATGTTCGTGGTCGCAAAGGAGATCAGCCTCGAAGACGTGCGCCTCGGGCTCGAGAAGCTGCCCGACCGCCTGTTCGAGCATCCGGCCACGGTGTTCGTGGTTACCAATCTCAATTATTCCGAGGCGCCGCGGCTGATGCCGCGCGATGCCCGGCTGGCCGCCGCACTCAACTGGCAGGAGGTGCGGTTGAGCGGTGGCACGGCGCACGAATACGCTGAGCAGATCGATGAGCTCGACAGCGCGCTGGCCGGCGGCTGGCAGACGCGGCCGAGCGCGACGAGTGGCAACCCGCTGGTGGTGCGTCCTTCGGTGCTGGTCATCTACCGTGAAGATCACAAGTTCCTGCTCGACGGCGTGATTCCCAAGCCCGGCAGGATCTTCGAGCACTACGACCTGATACTTGCCTCGCAGCCGTGGCGCGCGCGCATGGGGGCGGACTTCAAAGTGCGCCGCGTGCTCGCGCCGCTCGCCCGCAGCCTCGCCCCTGGCGGCCGCCTGCTCGCGATCCAGTCGTGGGGGCATGATCCGGCGCTCGAGATCATCCAGCAGCTGTGGCCCGATGAACGCCCGTTCCAGGTCGACCGCCACATGCTGCTGGCGGCGCTCAGGCGCGAGCTGGGACGCGATGCCCGCGAGTTTAACCTCAGCGCGCCGCCGGACGACAAGGCGGTGTTCCGCTACGAGATGCACACACTGCCGTCCGAGATCGGCAACCGCATTGGCACCTCGACACTTTTTGCTGCCTGGAATGCCGCCATCTACGTCAACCAGATCGAGGACGAGCGCCTCGATGCGGCCGTCGCCAGCGGTTCTTACGTCGACGCCACCCAGCGCGTACTGCAGAAGCACGGCGGCCTGTGGTTCAACGACGAAGCTTTCGTCGTTACACGGCGCCGCGACTGACACGCCCCCGCGGCGCGGGCGGCGGCGTTCCTTAGGCGCTCAGATCGACAGCGGGACGGTGCCCTCGAGCACCTCGGTGGTGAGCTGCGGCGGATCGCCGGCGCGCCACAGCGGTGCGCGGTGGCGCACGCGGTAGAGCAGCGGGCCGCCGTCCTCGCGTTCGCTGCGCTCGAGCGGGCGGGGGATGCAGACGAACTCGGTTTCGAGCGCTGCGGCCGAGGCGGTCACCACCGAGTAGCCGTGCCCGCCCATGTCGACGAACGCGACGTGCGGGGCGAGGTCGCGGTTCGAGGCCCGGTGTGCAGCCTCGAGATCGAAGCTGCGCGCGTACTCGAGGCAGGAGCGCACCCCGTGGCGCAGCAGCATATTGAGGGTTGGCCGCGGCCGCTCGTCGTGCGGGGCGCGCACCAGGAACAGCGGGCGCAGCGCGTGATCCTGCGGCAGCACGTGTTCGAGCGCCTCGACCACACCCGGCGCCGAGATCGAGCCGGTCACGAAGGCGACGCCGACCGGCTCGAAGGCCCGCGGCGGCAGCGTCTTGGCCGCGAGTCCCGCCCAGAAGCTGTGGCGGTCACCGGACACGATCGCGAACCCGGTGACGCCGCGAGCGCGCACGAAGTCGTAGATTTCGCCGCGCTCGGAGTAGGCGGTACCGAAGTCGCCGCCGAGCATGGTGGCGTAACCCGGCCACGGCCAGGGCTTGCCGAGCTGGGGCGGCAGGTTCTGCGGGTCGGCGCGCATGTCCAGGGTCGCGATGGTGTTGCCCCAGATTTTCCAGGTGGCCTGCGAGGCCTGCAGCCGGCCGAGGAACCAGCTCTTCTGCTGTGCGCCGAGAATGGTCTGGGGTGGCCGCTCGCGCCAGACGTTGGCGAGCTCGATCTTGCGGTCGGCCGAGGTGATCGTGGCCGGCGGCTGGCCCTGGTCGTAGCTGCGGCCGGCGTCGAGGATCTCGGCGGCGTACTGCGGGATCATCTCAGGGAAGTCGTCGCTGCCGAGCGCCTGGGCTTCCTCCATGCCCGTGGGCTCCTCGGAGCGGTAGCTGCGCTGGTCGGTCACCATGAGCTCGATGTGACGCCCGAAGCGCAGCGCACGGTACCCCGTCAGGCTGCCGATTGCGGTCAGATTGTTCGGTTCCTTGCCGAGACCGTGCGCGTCGAAGTGCGTCACGGGGGTATCAACCACTCGGGGTCCGTCGAAGCGCTCGAGGCTGTGATCATCGAGCGAGCGGTGCGGGCGTGCGGCGCGGGCCGGCTGGAACTCGAAGAACGCCTGGTTGGCCGCCACCTTGCGCGTCTGTGCCGGCCGTGTGCGACCTTCGAACTTCTGCAGCGACTGCCAGCCGAGCCAGCTGAACTCGTGGTTGTCCCACATGTTCACGAATGGCCAGCGCGCCCGCGCGTCCTGCAGGTCGGGGTCCTGCAGGTAGCCCTTGTA
>Ga0134125_10002393_pt1 | contig 22310 bp, 20 predicted proteins | sample KB31751_FD_96464 | JGI IMG/M metagenome (GOLD analysis project Ga0134125, IMG submission 96464) | Terrestrial soil microbial communities with excess Nitrogen fertilizer from Kellogg Biological Station, Michigan, USA - KB3-175-1 | ecosystem: Environmental > Terrestrial > Soil > Unclassified ... | reverse complement strand
CTTGCCGAGATATAGCCTTCGAAATTTGAGCTATAATCGATACCAAAATAGAGCAGGCAGGCTTTAAGCCGGTTGATGGCCCTGGCTACGTCCCTTGCCTTTGATTCCCGTAAACGAAATAAGGCCCTGAACTCCTGCTGTTGCCGGGATAGCATATAAATCGAATGTAGATTGCCTTTTTCGAGGTGAAAGGCCAATGAGCGGCTGTCATGGACATCCGTCTTGTTTTTCTTCTCCTTGTCAGTTCGCGGTATATCTCCGGGATGGACAATGATATTCTTAATGCCAAGCTTACAGAGATCCTCGTGGGCGCTCGTTCCGCTGAAGCCGGCCTCATAGCCTCATAGGTCGAGTAATAATCTCCGCCTGGAAATTTACGTTGTAATTGGCTCAGTAATGCCGCCGGTGACGGGGGCTGAGTAAAGTGGGCCACCACGAAATTCAAAGACCGAACAGTGACTGCCCATGACTTCTTATGGACGTCGATCCCGATATAGAATTTTTGTCCCCGGAAATCATCAGGATTTGGTAACTTACTGGTAGGCATAGTGCAGCGTTTTAATCGTTAATAATGGCGAAACTCCCCAGTTATCGCTTATCAAAATTACGGCGGCCCCTCATGGGTGACCGCAGAATACCTGCACTATGCTTTTCTATACATCACTACTGCTTTTTGCAGGACCTATCATTGCTTTCTACTCTAAGTGTCTGATTTTTAGAATGCCCGGGTCACGTTTTTTTAGGAAATCTGTTTAACATTTCGACATTCCTGATCGCTGAGCTAAGTTGGATTTTATAGTTACTCCGACCGAAGGCTCCTGACCGGGTTGGCCAAGGCTGCTTTGACCGATTGGAAACTTACGGTCATCGGCGCGATCAGGATGACGCCGATCCCGGCTGCCGCGAACATCCACCAACTAGCAGAGATCCGATAGGCGGAAGGAAGTTTTCGAACCAATTCCTGCCGGATTTGATTTTCAATTAGAATATCTTCTGTAGGGGTCGTGGTCAGTGGCACAAGGATTGCCACCATATTTAAAAAACATGATACTATGAATGCAATTGAAGATATAGAGGTTTTGTTCATTGCAGGTTTTGGTCCGATTGTTCGAGATCCTCTCGAAAGCCGCAAACTCTACAGCGAAGCACTCGGCATCCGCTTTAAGGAGGAAAGTGGGGCATATCTACATACAGAATTGCTTGAAGGCGCTAAAACTTTTGCACTCTGGCCACTTTCCCAGGCGGCGGAGTCCTGTTTTGGCAATGACTCGTGGCCCGACGACATTCCTGCCCCACAGGCCTGGCTTGAGTTCGACGTTAAAAGCGTTGAAAAGGCTACTGCAGACCTTGAATCGCGGGGATACCGAGTGCTGATCAGGAACAAAAAAGAACCATGGGGTCAAACGGTCAGTCGTTTCATTTCACCGGAAGGACTGCTGTTGGGTATTACTTTTACGCCGTCCTTCAGAGGAGAGAAATAGTACAACTGTATGGAAAGATAAGATTTCTATCGCTTTTTTTGCAGTTCCGCGTTGGCGAACAAGTTTGCCCCGCTCCCAAACGAAAAACCCCTCCGCAAGAATTGCGGAGGGGTCGTTGTGCCCGGAACAGGATTAGCTCACTCCACGCTGCGCTGTTCCTTATACTTCCACGAGGGTCTTACTCAAAGCCTTTGCCCCGCCTTCGGTGGCGCCCGGCGTTTTGACTTGTTCGCTTTGGTGAGCAAGCTCCCCCGCTCTCAAATCAAAACGTCTCTCCAACTTCGTTGGAAAGGCGTTTGTGCCCAGAACAGGAATCGAACCTGCACACCCTTGCGAGTACCAGATTTTGAGTCTGACGCGTCTACCAGTTCCGCCATCTGGGCTTTTGCGATGTTTGGACTGAGAAAATCGGGACGCAATATTACGGATTTGGGGTCGCCCAGCCAAATAGGGATAAAAATTTCTACCTTAGCCGAATACGATCGCAGGTAAACCAGCTCAGGATGATAACGATAGGCTTATTGCGGGAAGGGAAGATACCGGCGGACAACCGCGTAGCGCTGACTCCCGCTCAATGCAAATGGATCCATAAGAATGTGCCGGATGTGCGGGTGTTGGTCCAGTCTTCGCCGGACAGGTGCTTTCCCGACAGCGAATACCGGTTGGCGGGCGTCGGGATGCGCGAGACCATGGAGGAATGCGATATTTTGTTTGGGATCAAAGAGGTGCCCGTCAAGGACCTTCTGGCGGGGAAGACCTACCTCTTCTTTTCGCATACTAAAAAGCAGCAACCTTATAACCAGCGGATGTTCCGCGCGATCCTCGACAAGAAGATCACGCTGATCGACTATGAGTGCCTCGAGCATGACGACGGTCAGCGCATCCTTGGGTTCGGCTTTTTTGCGGGTGTGGTGGGCGCCCACAACGGAATCATGGCCTATGGCCGGCGGACCGGCTCTTTCGAATTGGGGCGGGTATATGGTCAGCAAAGCTTCCAGGAACTGATCCATACGTATTTCGGTCTCCGGCTGCCCGCGATCAAGGTCGTCGTGACCGGTTCCGGCCGTGTCGCACATGGCGTGCTGGAAGTGATGAACCTGCTGGAGATCGTGGAAGTGGAGCCGGATGAGTTCCTGGATAGGGGATTCAATTACCCGGTCTATACGCAACTACGGGGTGTCGACCTGTACGAGGAGGTCGGAACCGGCAAGTATCAGCGCGAGGATTTTCACCGGCATCCGGGGAATTACCGCTGTAAATTCCATCCGTACGGGAATATGGCGGATATCCTCATGAACGGCATCTACTGGGAGCGAAGCATGCCCCGATTGTTCGAGTGGGAGGACATGGCCTCGGCTTCGTTCCGCATCCGGACTATTGCCGACATCACCGACGACCGGGAAGGATCGGTGCCCTGCAATCTCGGCGACGCGCCGATGGAGGAGCCTGTATACGGCGTGGATATCATGACGCGACAACGGACCGCGCCCTATTTGCCGGGGTCGGTCGATGTGATGGCCGTGGGCAATCTGCCCAATGAATTGCCGCGGGATGCGTCCCGGTTCTTCGGCGAGCAACTGATCAAATATGTCCTGAGCGATTTGTTCCGGGCCGGCTCGGCCGTCATCGACCGTGCCACGATGGTGCGGGAAGGGGAGTTGACGGAGCCCTACCAGTACCTGGCGGGATATGCGGCCGGAGAGCAGGGAGGGGGATGATCGTTCCGCCGGCCGACCATCCAATTATAGATACAGGTAGTAGTCTTTCATCAATTCCATAAAATCGTCGGTATACGCGCCTTCTCCATCCTGGATGGTCAGTTCAGTCGTCGGGATGAAGCAGTCCCGGTGGCGGGAGAACCAGCCGATGGCCCGAAAGAACTCATGACGGGGCGACTGCCTGATCAGCAATTTTTCCCGCAGGTGAAAGCCGTGACCCCGCAGCGCCTGTTCGGTGAACGGCCCGAAACGATGAAAGGGAAGGAGCACGCCGAATGAGCCGGCAGAACTCAGGTTGGCCCCGCTGGCTTCCAACAGCTCGGAGAGGGAAAGTTCCTTGCTGTGACGCGCGAGGTTGGCGGCATCGGAAACGGCGGGAAGATCGTTTTCGAAAAAGGGTGGATTGCTAATGATGAAGTCGAACTTTTCCGGAAATGCGAAAGAACGGACGTCGCCCGGGTAGGCCTTGAGCGAATGGCGCCAGGGGCTATGATCGATGTTGTCTTTCAGTTGGCGGAATGCCTCCAGGTCCAGTTCGATCCCCGTAATCCGGCCCTTGCGGCGCTGCGCCAGCATCAGCATCAGGAGGCCCGTCCCACTCCCGATATCTAAAATATTCGCCAAGCCCGGCACCTTGTCAGCAAACCAGGCCCCCAGGATACAGGCATCCGTGCACACCTTCATCGCACACCTGTCCTGGTGGACAATGAATTGCTTGAACCGGAAATAAGTGTTGGGCATATACTTTTTATTGGGGAAGGTTACCAAACGGCGCGGGCACTGGCCGAGACGGAAAGCGGCGCGAAATCCCCGTTCAAATACTTGTAATGACCCGTGATCGCGATCATCCCCGCGTTGTCGGTGCAATATTCAAATGGCGGGATAAAGGCGTTCCATCCTTCAGCGGCGGCCATGTCGAGGAAGGCTGTCCTGAGCCCGCTATTGGCGGATACACCGCCCGCAATGCAGAGGTCCCTGACGCCGGTCTTCCGTGCGGCTTTTCGGAATTTGTGGAGCAGGATCGAAATGATGCGGCCCTGGATGGAAGCGCAAATGTCCGCCAGGTTCTTGTCCACGAAGCCCGGGTCGCTCGCGCAATTGTCCCGGAGAAAATACAGAATCGCTGTCTTGAGGCCGCTGAAGCTGAAATTCAGGCCGGGGATCTGGGGCTCGGGAAATGGAAAGCGATCGGGGTTGCCAACCCGCGCATGACGGTCGATGAGCGGACCGCCGGGATAGGGAAGACCAAGCAGCTTGGCGGATTTATCGAATGCTTCTCCCGCGGCATCGTCGAGGGTCTCGCCGATGACTTCCATGCGAAGCGGGGAATGGCAGAGGACGATCTGGGTGTGACCGCCGCTTACGGTCAGGCAGAGGAAGGGAAAGGCCGGGCTCGCCTTCGCTGAAGCTTCGGCGGCCGAGGGGCTCGCCTTCGCTGAAGCTTCGGCCGAGGACTGCTTTGTTTCGTTGGGGATCAGGTTGGCCAGGACATGGGCCTGCATGTGATGCACCGCTAACAGCGGAATACCGAGGGCGAGCGCAAGCGATTTTGCAAATTCGGAGCCAACGAGCAGGGAGCCGATAAGGCCGGGGGCCTGCGTAAACGCGATGGCGCTAAGGTCGGTCAACGCGCAACCGGCTTTCTTTAGCGCCGCATCGACCACAGGGACGATATGCTGCATGTGGGCCCGGCTTGCGAGTTCGGGAACTACGCCGCCATATTGTTCGTGGACGGATTGTCCGGCAATGATATTCGACAGCAGCCGGCCATCGCGGCTGACGGCGCAACTCGTCTCGTCGCAGGACGATTCGATCGCGAGGATGGTGACGGGTTTGTCCATGTGACGCAAAATTAGGAAAAAGGGGAGACCCGGGCGGCCAAAGGCTCGGAAACCGGGGAACCGGGTTCACTTCGACCGGATCGCGACGACCGGGTCCATGCGGGCCGCGACAAAGGCGGGAATTATGCCGGCGGAAATCCCGGTGACCAGGCAAATACAGACCGCCAGGATAATAATGTTGAGCGGGATAAAGACGTGGAAGCTCAGGATGGCTGAGAAAATGAGCGTGAGGATAAACACCGCGAACATCCCGATCAGGCCGCCGATGATACAGAGAAATGCCGATTCCATCAGAAATTCCATCAGGATCACACCTCGTTTGGCCCCGATGGCTTTTTTCAGCCCGATCTGCGGCGTCCGCTCCCTGACGGTGACGAACATGATGTTGGCCACACCAAACATGCCCACGATGAGTGACAATGCGGCGATCGCCCAGCCGCCAATATTCATCCCGGCAAATATAGGCTCGAGGAATTTGCTCAGGTTGTCGATATTGTTGACGGCGAAATTATCTTCTTCGGTGGGGCTAAGTTTCCGGACCGACCGCATGGCGCCCCGCAATTCGTCGCTGAGGGCGTAGGAAGTAATGACCGAATCGCCTTTCACCAGGATCTTGGGATTGCTGTATTCTTCCCGGAACATCTGGCGCATGAAATTCAGGGTCATCAGGATACTGTTGTCGAAGTCCCAGCCGCCAATCAGGCTTTGTCCCTGTTTCTCCATGACGCCGATGACGAGGGCCTGTCTGCCGTCTTTGAGTTTGATGGCTTTGCCCACGGCCCTTTCCGGCCGGGTGAACAGGCGTTCCGCGATGCGGTAGCCCATGACGACGTAGGGCGTGCCGCGGTCGAAATCCGATTGCTGAAAATACCGGCCGCTGCCGATCGTCACCTGTTCAATCTTATCGAAGTCCTCCGTATTGCCGTAATAGTTGACACCGCTGAGCGAGTTGTCGCCATAGTCGACGGTGGCCTGGTTGTCGATCTCGAAGTCGATATACTGCGCATCCGGTACTTTCAGGCGCAAGTCTTTGGCCTCTTCCAATTTCGGGACGGGCCGCTTGATATATTTCCACCAGGGAAAATCCGGGCCGCCCGAATACTGCCACTTGTCGATGTAAATGGTCTTTGTTCCCAGCGATTTCAAGTCGTTGTTGACCGCCAGTTGCATGCTGGCGATCGTGGAGAGTACGCTGATGATACAGAAAATACCGAACGTAATGCCGAGCAGCGACAGGAAGGTCCGGAGCTTGTTGCTGCGGAACTCCTGCAACGCCATGATCAGGCTTGTCCAGGCAATTTCAAGGTACCGGTACATGGTTCGAATGTACGCATTTGCCGCCAACCGGGACCCGGAATTGCGCTAAATTGCAGGAAAAAGGGGCGAACGGCGATAGCCTGCCCCGGCAAATATCTGGGCTATGTATACGATCGAGAACCACGAGCTGATGATCGGCGTCGATCCGAAAGGGGCGGAGTTGCAGCGCATCTATGGCAAATTGAAAAACCTGGACTATTTATGGGGTGGCGATCCGGCCTATTGGGGGAAGCATTCTCCTCTTCTTTTCCCGATCGTGGGAGCCTTAAAGGACAATACCTATTTTTATCAGGGCAAGGCCTACTCGCTCCCGCGGCATGGTTTTGCGCGCGACCGGGAATTTGCCGTCGAATTCCGGCAGGCGGACCGGATCGGCTTCCTGCTGAGAAGCGACGAGCAGACCCGCGCGGTGTATCCTTTTGAATTCGAGCTGCGAGTGCAGTACCGGCTTTCGCCCCTTCGCCTGTGGACCACCTACCAGGTGAAGAACCTCGCCGATCCGGCGATGTATTTTTCGATCGGGGGGCACCCCGCATTCCGCGTCCCGCTGGCGGCAGGGACATCGTATTCGGATTACTATCTCGAGTTCGACGGGACCGAGGTGGCGCCGCGCTGGCCGATATCAAAGGACGGACTGATCATGAAGACGCCGGAACCGATGCTGCAGGATACCGCGGTCCTTCCGCTCCGGAAAGAACTTTTTGCCAAAGACGCGCTGGTATTCAAATCACTGAGATCATCGGGCGTGACGCTCCGCTCCGGCAAGTCGGAAGAAGGATTGCGGATGAGTTTCCCGGGCTTCCCCTATCTGGGCGTATGGGCGGCTCCCAACGCGGACTTTGTTTGTATCGAACCCTGGTGCGGGATTGCCGATGCTGTCGACAGCAGCCAGGAACTCACCGGGAAAGAAGGCATCAACCGGTTGGAGGGCGGTGGCGTATTCGAGCGCACCTGGGATCTCCGGCTGCTGGGGGCGAAGGGTCAGCCATGAGGCCGCCTGCAGCAAGGGTTCGGATATGGCCGCCTTCGCGAGGCTTCCAATGGGGCCGCCTTCGGCAAGGCTTCCGAGGGGCCGCCTTCGCCAAGGCTTCGGCGGCCGATGTTAAAACTCGAATTCCCGAACCGTCGGGTCATGCAGGACTTCGTGGATACAGTAGCGGTGGTTCCGCTCCGATCCCTGGACGATCCACTCGCCCGTGATCAGGCTTTCGGCGGTTTTCCGCTCGCCGCTACGCCTGAACTTCAGGTGATGATACCTGAAAAGGTCTTCATACCGGTGCAGGGATTCGTTCTCGAAGTTGCAGACGATCCTATAGGTCCGGATCTGGTTGACACGGTCGATCCAGGCTTCGAGGAGCATAAAAATGAAGAGGACGACGAGGACGAGGACGGTGGCGAAGCAGGCCACGACGAGGTAGCCGGCGCCGATCGCCATTCCCAGCGCGGCCGTCACCCAGATCATGGCGGCGGTCGTGATCCCGTTGACCTTGTTGTGGACATCACCCCTGAAGATGACACCGGCGCCGACAAAGCCGATGCCCGTGACGATGTTGGAGGCGATCCGGTCGGGATTGCCGCTACCGCCGATCACCTCTGAAAAGATGGTGAAGACCGTCGCGCCGAGGCAGATCAAAGTAAGCGTGCGAAACCCCGCCGACTTGCTGCGATATTCCCGCTCCGCGCCAAGGATCCCGCCGATGATGACGGCAAGCGCCAGTTTCACGACGATATCGGAGGGGAGGACGAAATTCATCTTTTTTGACGTTTGGTAGCCGGGTGATTGAAGAAGCCGGCTTTGTATTCTTTAAAATATGCGTTGTAGTCCTTCTTAACCTTTCCGGCGTAGGCAGCCGCAAAGGCGACCAGGCCCTGCTGCCAGTGTGTGTCTCCTCCAAAGGCTATCAGTTCGTCAGGCAGGGCGGCGCCCTGTCGGGCGGCGCTACGAAGCATCGCGCTGGCGGTGAGGAAGGCCATGTCTTCGATGACGCAGGCGATATCCTTGAACCGGTCACGAATGACCATGAAATCGATCCGGTCCGCGGTCGGCTGCATTTCCTTGACAACAAAAGAATCTCCGTCGAAGGTGGTAAAGCTCAGGAGGGCGGGATTGATATTTTGCATCCTCTCCTGAACGGCAACCACACGCTCCGCTTCGGATGCCCAGGCGGGCTGGGGACAGGTAACCCAGGGCTGTAGCGAAGAGGGTGTCGCCTGTTTCATGTCGATGAGCAGGTGCTTCTTCGGGTCTTTTGTATTTCTCAGGAGAAATGCATATCTCTTCACGCCCAGGCTTCCGGTACCTGCAATGCGAAAGGCAGCATCCACGACCTTGAATCTGCCGTTCAGGAGGGGGTAATGCTGCAGGAGCTGGGAAAAATGGGTGATCAGCCGCTTGCGGAGGGCCTTGTCGAGCGGAAAGAACCGGACATGATCGATCCGGATCTGCATGCTGCCGCTTTTCCCGGATTCGGTGTGCTGGCGGACCAGTTCTTTCTGTTTCCGTCCGGCGATCTTCTCCAGGAATATGCGTACGATGCCGTTCGCCGTCTCGTGTTCCAGGTACTTTGCCTTGCCCTTCGCGAGCGTCGCCGAAAAGACGCGGAGGAAGAGCCGGGCAGTCTGGGTGGCATCCTTTTTTTTGATTCCCAGGGATTCAAACCCGGCGAAAATGCTTGTTACCATCCTGGCGATCTCCCAGGTCGCAGGCCCAAGGATACCCTCGTCAAAGTCATTGAGATCGAAATACACGAGGCGGTTGGAGCCTTTAAAGCTGCCAAAATTCTCCAGGTGAAGGTCGCCGCTGATCCAGCTCAGCGGGTATGCGGGCAAGGCATCGGATTGGGACAGGTCTTCATAAAAGAGGTGGCAGGTACCGCGAAAAAACCGAAACGGATTCTCCGCCATCGACTGGTATTTGAGCGCGGTATAAGTGGGTAACCGGCCGCTATTGAAGGTCAGGATGCGTTCGGCGATGCTCGGCACAGGTTTTTTTTAGAAAGGTAAGGCATTTTTAAATGCTTTTACAGTGGGGTAGGAGACAGGTGGGGGGAGATGGGCGAAGAGGGATGGATGGGTGGGTGGAATTTGTAAACGGGGATTGGCAAATGCCCCTTATCTTGCACGATATGCGTGGAAATTATGGCGTAATCGGCATCTTGCTGGCGCTGGCTTTGGCTTTAGGGGCCTGCGGAAGGCCGGAGCCGGCCGAATATTACGGGTTTCAAGATTTGCAGGTAGGTCCGGTGGTGAACGGCAAAACGGACGTGTCCGCCACCGTAAAACTGTACAACCCCAACCGCTTCGGGATAAAGTTGAAGCGGGCGGAGGTGGATATCAAGGTAAACGGGGCGCATGCGGGGCATTCCCTGCTGGATTCGACGATCAATATCCCCGCGAAGGATACATTTTATGTTCCCGTTTCGCTGCAACTGGACCTGCAGGGATTGTTCAGCAATGCGTTGCAGCTGTTGATGGGAAAGCGGGAAGCGACAGTCGATCTCGACGGGCGGGTAAGGGTCAAAAGAGGCATATTGACATTTAACCGGTCTTTTCACTACGAGGGCACGCAGGACCTTAGCATCCTGATGCCTTCGGGTTCGGGGTTCCAGTAATATGAGCACAATCCGAAAGCAAAGTATTATTTCTTCCGTTATCGTCTATATCGGGATAGCGTTAGGCGTCTTGATCAATTTCATCTTCGCACGATGGTTCACCCCTGATCAATATGGTCTGATCAATGGAATGTTCATGGCAATCGGCATGGTGCTGTCCTTTGCGGCCAGCCTGGGGATGCCAAATTTTATCATGAAATTCTATCCATATTACAAGGACAATCTTCCGGTCCAGGAAAATGATATGGTAAGCATCGCAATTCTTGTAAGCTTAGCAGGCTTCATTGTCACGCTGGTGCTCGGGGCTGTTTTCCGACAGCAAATAATTCACTTTTACCAAGCCAAATCAGCCGAACTGGTGAAGTATTATTGGTGGCTATTTCCCTTCGGATTGGGCATTACTATTTTCAGTGTGCTGGAGCCCTATGGCTGGCACCTTAAGAAGTCGGTATTGACCAGTTTCCTTCGGGAGGTTGCGGTACGGGTCGTGACGCTATTGTTGATCGTCCTGTATCTGGTAGGCGTGATCGGAAGTTTCGGGCTCTTTGTAAAACTGTACGCCTTCACTTTTTTGTCGATCGCTGTTTTCCTTGGTCTCTATTTACTGCGAAGCGGAGAATTGCATTTTAGCTTTCACATGAGCCGGGTAACGAGGAAATTTTCCTCCAAGATCCGGGCGCTGGCTCTGCAAAGCTGGGTTGGATCGGTTTTTTTCAACCTCTCCTTTTATTTGGCTCAGATAATAATCGCAGGTTTGGTGGCCGGAGGGTTAAGCGCGGTGGGTGTATTTACCCTGGCGCAATTGGCTTCTTCCCTGATCCAGGCACCGCAGCGTGCGGTAGGAGCAGCCTCGATCGGGCCGCTTTCGAGGGCCTGGAAGGACAAGGATTTGGGAAGGATTGGGCGCATTTATCACCGGTCGGCGATTAACCAACTTGTTTTTTCGGTTGGGATGTTTGTCCTCATTTGGATCAATTACCGGGATGGTATCGAGGTTTTTCATCTCAACCCCGTCTATATGTCGGGTCAGTGGGTGTTCTTCTTTATCGGATTGGCAAGGGTGGCAGACCTGGGAACGGGTGTTAACAGCCAGGTAATAGGGACGTCGGCGGATTGGCGGGTGGAAGTGTATTCGGGCATCATCCTTGTTGCGCTGACAATTCCATTAAATTATATGCTTGCGAAGGAGATCGGCATCGTTGGACCCGCTATCGCCGACCTCGTTACATTTTCTGTTTACAACGCTATCCGGTGGCTATTTCTTTTTAGAAAATACAAACTCCAGCCTTTTGACCGGAAAAGCGGCTATACGATATTGCTGGCTGCGGGGTCGTTTATCCTTTGCCATGAATTATTTGGCCGGCAGCATGGGATTGGCTGGATATTCGCGCGGACAGCTCTTTTTGTGCTCGTGTACGGTGGCGGTGTGCTTCTGTTTCAGTTATCCGAGGATGTGCTGCCGGTTTGGCAGACGATAAAGAAGCGGGTTTCAGGCCCCGGCGGTCTTTCCTGATGCACGCTTTTGGCGAAATTTGACGCGGGAATCCAGAGAAATTGCGCGGTGGTCAATTGGTTAACCGTATTTAAAGAAACCTACTATCTTAGCGCTAACCGTTACCCAATAAATCGCTAGTAACCAATAGGTGAAATGATGTACATTTGCCATCTGATGGCTCAAAAGTATCTCAATGAAATCAGTAGACGCCGGACCTTTGCGATCATTTCCCATCCAGATGCGGGCAAAACGACCCTTACGGAGAAGTTTTTGCTATTTGGCGGCGCCATTCAGACGGCCGGGGCGGTAAAGAGCAATAAGATCAAGAAACATGCAGCCAGCGATTTTATGGAAATTGAGCGACAACGTGGTATTTCGGTTGCTACGTCCGTTATGACGTTTGAATATCAAGGGATTTTAATTAATCTGCTCGATACACCAGGCCACAAGGATTTTGCCGAGGACACTTACCGGACGCTTACTGCCGTCGATAGCGTCATACTGGTGATCGACAGTGTGAATGGAGTAGAGGCGCAAACGCGGAGGCTGATGGAAGTTTGCCGGATGCGAAACACGCCTTTGATCGTCTTTATCAATAAAATGGACCGCGACGGGAAGAACCGGTTCGACCTGTTGGAGGAAATTGAAAAAGAGTTAAAGATTCAATTGCATCCTATGGGCTGGCCAATCAATAGCGGGAAAGATTTTAAAGGAGTTTATAATTTGTATGACAAGGATTTGATCCTTTTTGCGGCCAATACGAAAGCAACAGATGATGACGAGTTTGCAGTGAGGATCGACCGTTTAGACAGCGAATTGCTTGATGACAGGCTAGGAGAGAAAGATGCAGCAATTTTGAGAGAGGACGTAGAATTAGTTGAAGCAGTCCACGGGCAGCTAAATGTAGAGGACTATGTGGCGGGTAAAGTGGCTCCTGTATTTTTTGGCAGCGCCATAAACAATTTCGGGGTCCGGGAAATGCTGAATACATTCATCCGCATAGCACCGGGCCCTCGAGGTCGGGAGACAACTACCCGGTTCCTGGATTCCGATGAGGATAAATTTAGCGGCTTCGTCTTTAAGATACATGCCAATCTCGACCCCAAGCATCGGGATAGAATTGCGTTTTTGAGAGTTTGCAGCGGGAAGTTCGAGCGCAATAAATATTTTCATCATGTTCGCCTGGATAAAGATGTCCGGTTTTCCAATCCGTATACCTTCCTGGCGCGTGATAAAGATGTGATCGAATCTGCCTTTGCCGGGGATGTGGTCGGTTTGTTCGATACCGGGAACTTTAAGATCGGCGATACCCTCACCGAAGGCGAGAACTTTTATTTCACGGGTATTCCGTCGTTTTCGCCTGAAATATTTAAAGAGGTTATAAATAAAGATCCTTTAAAAACCAAGCAGTTGGAAAAAGGGCTGCTGCAGTTGACGGATGAGGGGGTTGCCCAACTGTTCACGCAGTTTGGCGGCAACAAAAAAATAATCGGCTGTGTCGGGGAATTGCAATTTGACGTGATCCAATATCGTTTACTACACGAATATGGCGCTTCCGTCCAGTTCAACGCCCTTCCCTTTTATAAGGCTTGTTGGATCACTTGTGCGGATGAGCGTAAATTGGCGGATTTTATGCGTTTCAAACAAGGCAATATTGCTGAGGATAAGGATGGGTATGCCGTCTACCTGGCCCAGAGTGAATGGTTTCTAAATACGGAACGGACCAATAACCCGGAAATTCAGTTCCATTTTACCTCGGAGATTCACAAGTAATTGACAAATCAACCCGTTGTACCTCAAACCATCTTATCATTGGAAAGGCACATTCGTGATGGTGGCATTCATGTCACCAGCGGTGAAAGCGCAGGTCCCTTCATTCATAGCGCCGGATTCCATATGTGTTAACGCCCCGGTCCAGATCAGCAATACCTCGGTGGGAGGAACGACTTTCTATTGGAGCTTCTGCGATGCCGATTTGCTCCAGACGCCCCAAGCTGATAATTTGGGCAATATAGGTGGTATTTTTTCCCAGCCGGTTTTTATGGATATCGTTGAGCAGGGGGGTAATTTCTTTGTTTTCGTGACCGATCATTATCCGGGGAACCTCATCCGGCTGGACTTTGGCAATAGCATGCTCAACACGCCGACAGCAACGAGCCTTGGAAATTTTGGCGGAATAATCAATCCGGGGTATGGGACAGAGGGCATTCAGGTCATTAATAATAACGGAAACTGGTATGCTTTGATCGTGGGTGGGGATATGGTTTCGGGCGGGATTCCGAAGCTTGTGCAAGTCAGTTTTGGCCCGGATATCACTAATCCCGCGCCCGTTGCGACCGATTGGGGCAACCTGGGAAATATGGACCAGTCCATCGGGTTTTATGTTTTCAATGATGGCGGGAATTGGTATGGGTTTGCGGTTAATGCGACCAACAATACGTTTACCCGATTCGATTTTGGCACTAATTTGAATGTGCCCCCGGTAGCGACTAACCTGGGAAACCCCGGAAATTATTTCGATTATCCAACGAGCATTTGTCCGATGAAAGATCCTGCGACAGGCGAATGGCATGTGTTCATAACCAATGGAAATCTGCACAGCCCGAGTGCCCTGGAGCGGATGGATTTCGGGACGTCCCTGCTGAATAACAATCCGACGCCGGTCCTAATCGGAAACCCCGGAAATGCGATTGCGTATGCGCGCGACATTAAAATCATCATTGAATGTAATCAAATCGTCGGATTTGTTCCCGACGGCACCAACAACGATTTGCTTCAGTTGAATTTCAATAACAATATCCTCAGCGTCCCGACGGTGACTTCGCTTGGAAATATCGGGAATTTCAGTTTTTGTCATTCGCTGTCGAAGCTATTCCGAGTTGGTGCAGACTTATACACCATGGTTCCGAATGTCCAAAACAATACGATCACGAGAGTCCGTTTTGCGGGTTGTACAGATGCCAGCATCCCCAATTCTACCGTGGCAAACCCCGGACCGGTGTCTTATTCGCAACCTGGGACCTACCATATTAATTTGATGATGGATGACGGCCTGTCGACACAGTCCTCTTATTGCCGCACGGTCACAGTGGGCTCGATAAAGCCCTTCAGCCTGGGTGGCGATACCTCGATCTGTCAGCCCGGTCTGGCCGTTTTGGGATATAGTGATACTTCCGATCCCGGGGCGACATATTTGTGGCAAGACGGCACTACTTATGATACGGACTCAGCGAAAACACCGGGGCGGTACAAGCTGACCGTTACAGATGCATACGGCTGTACCGTTGCGGACTCGGTTGAGGTAAGCTACCGGTCTGTGCCTGTGGTTGCCACCTTTCGGGACACATCGATTTGCCAGGGAGGCTCGGTGCTTCTGACCACGGCGGTGATCAGTGCTGACTCCGTCGTCTGGAGCCCGGCAGGCACCTTATCCGATGCGAGAATCAACAATCCGGTTGCGACACCGGTAAGCGTTACGTCATATATCATTACTGCTTTTCATGAAGGCTGCTATGTCAAGGATACTGTGACCGTAAATGTCCTCTCCAATCCGTTCGTGGCGATCACGCCGGACACACTTGTCTGTTCAGACAGCGCATTTTCGCTTCGGGCCTCAGGCGGAGTGCAATATCTGTGGTCGCCCGGGCGCGGCCTTTCGGACTCAACAATATCCAACCCGGTGGTGACCCCGGACGCCAGCGAGTATTACTATGTCGCCGTTACCGGGCTGAATGGATGTTCGAGCAGGGACTCGGTGCTGGTCAACACGAAAGGGCCGGCGAGCTTTGTGATAAGCCCCGACAAATCGGTCTGTGCGGGGGAACCGGTTTTACTTGGCGTTCATGAGACGAATGGTAGTGCAGGGGATGATGTAGTATGGCTTGTGTTGCAAAATACCAATGGCGATTCGGTGGTCGTTACTCCGGAACAGAGCACCTCGTATCAGGCCGTGGGAATTGATAATATTTGTAAAGTCCGGGACACGCTGACGGTCGACCTGAACGTTAAATCATCGCCAATCGTGATGATCAACAAATCCAACGATATCGGGTGTATCCAGAGTACCGCCACATTAACCGCATCCGGTGGTGTCGGTTACAGGTGGTTTCCGGGTTCGACATTATCGGACTCGACGAGCTATGATCCAGTGGCGTCAGCCGACACTTCGACCGAATACTATGTTCAAGTAACCGGTGAGAATGGGTGTGTGACGACTGACAGCGTGATGGTGACAGTCACAAAGGGGGCGGGGAAAATGGCCACATTTCCCGTGCCTAATGCGTTCACCCCAAATGGTGATGGAAACAACGATTGTTTCGGTATCACATACCGGGGTTATGTTGGCGAATTCGAAATGTCGGTCTTCAACCGCTGGGGCGAACGGGTTTTCCATACAAAAAATCAGTCAGACTGCTGGGACGGGACGTTCAACGGCAAGCCGCTGCCGGCCGGGACTTATGTATATATGATCAGGGCGTTTGCTCTTTGCGGCGATGCGGTTAGGAGGGGCACCGTCGAATTGATCCGGTAATAGTATCCATTAACTTAACAAATAAAAAGTACAATGAAATTTAAATTACCCTTAATTGCAGTTGTCGCCATTGCCTGCTACATTCAAGCATGTAAAAAGTCTTCGGCTCCGGTCCACACGCCGGTGGACTATCAGTTGATTCTCCGGCCGGATGCTTCCACGGGCCAAGACAGCTATGTTTCTAAAAGGGATAACGACCCATCCGATGGCAACACCAATCTAAATTTCGCGAACGAACTCGTTCTCGCCAGGGTAACCCAGTCCGGTGGCGATTCCTTTACCTGTCATGGCTACCTTCGATTCGACAGCCTGGTCAAGGTCCCCGCAAAAGCGACGGTCACGTCGGCCATGCTCTATTTGTATGGTGAAGGCACCGATAGCTCTGCGTCCATTCCTTACGGCGATTCCTATCCCAACGCCTATAACTTGTCAAACGATGGCTGGTTGCAAATGGTGACCGGCGGAACCTGGGATCAAAAGACGATCACGTTCAATAATGCGCCTGCAGCCACCACAGCGGGCGAAGTAGCTATTCCTCCTTCCACGCAAAGCTGGAATTTCAATGTATCACTGGATGTCACCGGCATGGTCAAACAGCAGGTGGCCAACCCGGGCACGAATTTCGGATTCATGCTGAAATTACAAGTTGAGAATATCCACCGGTCGATGGAATTCGCGGCCAGCGAATGCCCGGATTCGCTGGAAAGGCCAAAGCTGGTAGTGAATTACAGTTACTGAACGAAGGTCCGGTATTAGAAAGTAACTGCAGGTCCGGTATAGTTGTGGGGGGTAATCGCTTTCAACTCTTTTTTAACCGCGGCGGTTATTTTGAGCCCGTCGATGAAATGGTGAATTGCCTTTTGGTCGATGCCGCCCTTTCCTCGTGTCAGCTCTTTCAGGGCTTCGTACGGCTGGGGATAGTTTTCCCTCCGGAGAACGGTCTGGATCGCCTCTGCCACAACCGCCCAGTTACTGTCCAGGTCCCGATCGAGCTTTTCACGGTTAAGCACCAGCTTATCAAGACCCTTCTCAATCGACTTGAGCGCAAGAATAGTATGGGAGAAAGGAACGCCAATGTTGCGCAGGACCGTCGAATCAGTCAGGTCGCGCTGCAGCCGCGAAATCGGAAGTTTGGCGGAAAAGTGCTCGAGCAGTGCATTGGCGATGCCAAGATTTCCTTCGGCATTTTCAAAGTCGATGGGGTTGACCTTATGCGGCATTGCCGAAGAGCCGATCTCGCCCGCCTTGGTCTTTTGGGTAAAATAATCCATTGATACATAGGCCCAAACATCGCGGCAGAGGTCGATCAGGACGTTGTTGATCCGTTTAATTGTGTCGAAGTGCGCTGCCAGGTTGTCGTAGTGCTCGATCTGGGTAGTATATTGCTGCCTTTGCAGCCCGAGGGTCCCTTCTACAAATTCGTTAGCGAGATTCACCCAGTTTTTGTCGGGAAAGGCCGCGTAAAGGGCGTTGAAGTTTCCAGTCGCTCCACCGAATTTTGCTGAGAAGGGCACCTGGATCAGCAGTTCCACCTGATCTTCGATCCGCTCGATAAATACCATGATCTCTCGCCCAAGGATAGTGGGACTGGCCGGCTGACCATGGGTGCGGGCAAGCATTGGCACGTCTTTCCATTCTCTGGCCAACAACTGTAATTCCCGTTTGAGGTTCAGCAGGGCGGGCAGGTATTCGAATTCCAGGGCGTGTTTCCAAAGCAGGGGGACAGCCGTATTGTTGATATCCTGTGAGGTCAGGCCAAAGTGGATCCATTCGCTGATGGGTGAATGCACGTCTGCATGGGCGCCCGTCGATGTCCCGAATTCTTCTTTCAATCTGTCTTTTAAGAAATATTCAACCGCCTTTACGTCATGGTTAGTGGTCAGTTCGGTTGTCTTGATCCATTGCGCATCTTCCAGGCTGAACTGATTCAGAATGGCTTGTAATTTCCGCCGGGTCGCGGCATTTAGCGGAAAGAATTTTTTTTTGTTCAAGTACAGGAAATATTCCACTTCAACCAAGACCCGATACCTTATGAGGGCAAATTCGGAAAAGTAGTCATCCAGGTGCTGTACCTGATGACGATACCGACCGTCGATCGGTGAAATGGCCGTGAGAGGGTTTAATTCCATGAATTGCGTAGATTTGCGCCAAAATTAGGGTAAAGGAATTGGACAGAAAAATACGAGTAGGCGCGGTAAGCTACCTGAATACTAAGCCCCTCCTTTATGGGATCGAAAGGGCCCGGATCAGCAAGCATATAGATTTGATCATTGATTATCCTGCCAGGATCGCAGCAATGCTTCTGAAAGATGAGATCGATATGGGTTTGGTACCTGTGGCTGTTCTCCCGTTTCTGGGAGAATATCATATCAATGGAAACTATTGTATCGGCAGCGATGGAGATGTAGCTTCTGTTTGCATGTTCAGTGAGACGAAAATTGAAAAAATAGAAAAGGTCCTGCTTGACTATCAAAGCCGGACGTCGGTCGCACTCGCCAGAGTCCTGTTGAAGGAATACTGGAAGATAAGCCCTGAATTGGTCGACGCCGAAAAAGATTTCCGCGTCCATATTCGGGGAACCACCGCAGGAGTAGTAATAGGGGACAGAGCGCTTGAACAGAGACAAATTTCGCCTTATGTCTATGATCTTGCCGGAGCCTGGAAGAGTTTGACAGGTTTGCCGTTTGTATTTGCGGCCTGGATCAGTAACAAGCGATTGGACCCGGGCTTCATCGAGGAATTTGACGAAGCTAACCGACAGGGTATTCTTGCCATTGATAAAGTAGTAGCGGAAACCCCCTTTTCCATTTTCAACCTCAAAGATTATTATACCAGCCACCTCGGGTATCGCCTGGATGACGCCAAACGCCGTGGCCTGGAAAAATTCCTGTCTTATATCAGCATGCCGGCTTTATCACGCCGTTTCCTGTGATATTTAGCCGGGGAAAGTCGGATTGAAGTCCGAAGCGACAGCGTGCTTAATAATCCGACAATTGAATCCAATCTTCCGGATAGACGTCGGGAATATGTTTATTGACCATAAAATTTTTAGGCACAATGACGATCTTATTCTCGTTGTTATTCAAATAGGAAGACCACCAACTAAAAGAACCATTCGAACATATATTGTGTAAGCAATTTGAGATCAAAAGCATATCTTTCCAACTATCGGCTCCAATATTAATGTTTACAATGGTGAAATCGTCCTCAACGAAATTGTCTTTGACCCAGGTAAAGTCATTTGTGAAAAAAAAGAAATGCGGTTTTTCAACTAAGGACCTCATTTTTCGGATTGCAGACAAAAAGTAGTCAAACGTACAAACAGAACCGAATTTCAGGTAATTTTCCGGGGACAGGAAATCGCCTCGCCGGACATGCACGGACACGCTGGTACATGCTTTGATTTTAGCCAGGATTTCGACATTAGCTGCACCGATCCTGGAGTAGTCGAATCGGAATTCACTCAGAACTCTGTCTTTTATATCGACAAAATACTTATCCGAATGCCAGCCTCCCACATAGTATCTTATTCCACGTGAAGGTTCCAGTAATTTATGCCGAAAGGAATAATCGTCGTCTTCATAGACGACTGTCATTCCCAATAGGCCGAAAAGTCGGATAACCGGCTTTAAAACTACTGCGGGCTTTCTGTGTGAAATCAGAAGGTAGATAAAATAAAGCAATTTATCGCCAATGGTATCTTTCTTTGTGATTCCAAATACATTATCCAGTTCATAGCCGTTGTGGACATTTGCCGATTTTTTCAGGAATATGAATCTGGTCGACGCTGATTTTTTTTTCTTGATCAGATAAAAGGCATATTGAGACATTTGGTTGCCAAGACCATTGAATATCATAACTACATCCATAGACGGAAATTTGCCGGTCTTTTTATTGGGTGCCGCCGGAACGAAAACAAAAAATATTCAATTGAATATCGTAAGGTATTATCGGGTTCCTGACCCTGGAAAAGGGATGGTCGTAGACTGAAGCCGCTTCTTTTATATAATAGTTGAAGCCTTTCCCGCTGAGCATATTCAACAGCGTCGACAACTCCTTTTGCTGGTCGAAACAACCATGATATTCTATAAATAGGTTCTTTACGTGAAAAAGACTTTCTGCTGCATCCATGATAACTTCGAACTCCGCTCCCTCTATATCCATTTTCAGAAAGTCTACAGGTCTTGTCAGAAAAGTTTTCAGCCTTATCGCCTTTACTTCCAGGGACGTTCCGGTCGAAGCGTGGACGATTTTGCTCGACATTGAGCCGGCATTTGAAAAATGGAGTACCGTGTCCTCTTTCCACACAGCCTCCTTCTTTATAGTGATGTCCTTGAAGCCATAAGATCCTATATTTCTGGTAAGCAAGTCAAAATTGGTTTCGTCCGGTTCGAAACCAATAATTTCAGCATCGGGGCAAAGGCGTTTCAGATAGATAATGCTCATCCCCATATTCGCCCCGCAATCGATGATATAAGACTTGCCGTTTAATTCCTGTTTATATAATTCTTCGACAAAAATTTCCTTTAGTCCATGCAGGAATTCCTGAGGACTGCAGAAAAAAAAGTCCTTGCCGAACACCTTATGGGACCTGATCTTTCCCGCCGAAAGATGCTTATAATATTTTTCATAAAACCAGTTAATGTTGACCTTTTTGTATGGATTGTCAAACACGGACTGTAGTCGGCTCACCATACCTTTTCTTAATCTCTTTAAGAACGAATTGTTTTCCATCTCTGATGGTTTAGTAAAGTTTGGCAATTTACGAATTGATTGAAAAAATTCCTATTTTTGCCGATTTGTGGGTCGTGCCGATTTCCGGCGGAAACAAACAATCACAATGGCATTTCTTTTAAAAAGTCTTATAGGAGGATTTAGCAACAGCATAAAGAGGGCTTTTCATCGACCGTACGGCGTTTTCAATATCGGCTGGCTTGAAGAGAAGGCCTTAAAACATCGGAAAGATACCGGTCTGAAATATCATTTGTATAAAAATAGATATAGGGTCGCGTTCAGAGACGCCAATGAATTCCTGGTTTCAATCAATGAACTTTTTATTAACGAATTCTATAAATTCAAATCGGATACGGACAGGCCAAAGATAATTGATTGCGGTTCATATATAGGGACGAGCATTTTATATTTTAAGATCAATTATCCCAATGCAGTCGTCACTGGTTTCGAACCCGATCCTTCAAATTACTCCTTGTTAAGACTAAACCTTGATAATTGGGCCTTTAGCGAAACAGAGGCTGTCAATGCCGCTATTTGGATAAATAATGAAAGCATTACATTTAGCTCGGCCGGAAATATGTCGAGCAAGATCGATGCTGATAATAAGGAGGCGGGTGGGAACGGAATGGTAAAGTGTGTCCGCTTAAGCGACCTTTTAAATGAGGATGTCGATTTTTTAAAGATAGATATCGAAGGTGCGGAGCTTCCTGTAATGCGGGACTGCGGCGACAAGATTAGGAATGTTAAGAACCTTTTTGTCGAATATCACGGAAAGTATGATAGGCTATCGGAATTGAATGAAATATTGGATATTCTTCTTCGAAACGATTTTAAGTACTGTATAAGAGAAGGTAGCGTTATTCATCCCAGGCCTTTTTGGGATAAAGTCAGGAAGTCGGATTACGATATGTTGCTGAATATTTTTGCGTTCAGGGGTTGATCCGCTGACGCAGAAAAAAAATGATGGCAGAAGCTGTAACTATATCAATTTGTATTCCCGCATACAAAAACCCTGAATTTTTGAGGCGGCTCCTGGATTCTATTGCTGTTCAGACCTTCAGAGATTTCGAGGTTGTCGTTACGGACGATAGTCCCGGATTCGAGGTAAATGCCCTTTGCGAGAGGTACAAGGAAACGTGTAATCTTTGCTATTTTCGCAACCTTGTGCCGCTGGGCTCTCCCGAGAATTGGAACGAAGCAGTCCGAAAAGCCGGTGGGAAGTGGATAAAGATCATGCATGATGACGATTGGTTTTCGGACGCGAACAGTCTTTCTGCGTTCGCGCAGGCGGCTGACAAAAGCCCAAACGCATCGTTCATTTTCTCAGCTTACCGGGACGTTTTCCTGGACGAGAACAGGGAACGGGTGATGTATGTCCCTTCGAGAAGATACAAAGCTTTTCTTAAAGACGCGACTGTCCTTTTTGCCAGGAATATCATCGGACCTCCAAGCGTAGTCCTTTACAGGCGGTCGTCGGCTGTCCGGTTTGACCCGGCGGTAAAATGGGTCGTGGATATCGATTTTTATATCCGGAGTCTCCGGGCAGGAAAGCCGGCCTATATTGACAAGGTCCTCGTCAACG